>Ga0070733_10002857_pt1 | contig 12009 bp, 9 predicted proteins | sample Coa_R1_9_FD_66450 | JGI IMG/M metagenome (GOLD analysis project Ga0070733, IMG submission 66450) | Surface soil microbial communities from Centralia Pennsylvania, which are recovering from an underground coalmine fire - Coalmine... | ecosystem: Environmental > Terrestrial > Soil > Unclassified ... | reverse complement strand
GCGACCGGCCGTCTCCTCCGTCGTCTCAGGCTGGTTTTCGGCCCCTTCAACCTGGACAAGAGCTCCCCCCCACCCGCGGCGACCTGCCACTTGACAGGCGGTCGTTCCATATCAGGACACTACCCGAGCTTCGGAACGGCTCGCATCTGAAATGCGAGCGCGACCGAGTCTTCGGCGAGACCTCGTGGCGTCGCCGAGACGATGGCCGTTCCTGCGAGATTCGCGCGATCCAGGTTCGTGGTGAGGGGATGACGAGAACGGACTGGAGAACCCTGATCAGTGTGTCGCTCTGCCAGACGATGACGGGGCGACGCCCCGTCTGCTCTCGTGGACGGTAGGGGCCGAGGTCTGCCCACCAGACCTCGCCGCGCTTCAACTACGGTTCTCTGTTTCCAGGGCGTCGCTCCATTCGGCGAGCCCCTGTACCGAGAGAGCCAGATCCTCTTGCTGGCCGAGCTTGGCAACTCGGTTGAGATCCTCGGCGGACGTCACTTCGCCGAGCAGGGCTTCCGATGCCTGCCGGGTCACGAGTAGCGAGCGGCAAGGAAGCCGCCGCGACGCCGGTCAGCCGCCGACTTCGGTGCCCACGACGAGCTCGCCGCGCAGGGCGGCGGCCAGCAGGCCGGGGGTGGTGCCGTTGGCGATCAGCGACGGGATGCCGCGGGCGGCCAGGGCGAGGGCGGTCTCGACCCGATGCCGCATGCCGCCGGTGACGTCGGTGCCGGCGGCCGCGCCGATCGCCGGCCGGTCCCCGGCCTCGCCGGCGAGGGCGTCGGCGCCCAGGCGGGGCAGCGTCCGGCCGGCGGCATCGTAGACGCCGTCGGTCTCGCCCAGCCAGAGCACGCGCCGCACCCGCATCCCGAAGGCCGGCAGCTGAGCGGCGAGCAGCTCGAACAGCCGCTCGGTGGAGCAGATGGCGACCCCCTGCTCGCGATCCAGGACGACGTCGCCGTAGAGCACCGGCAGCAGGCCGTTGCCGAGCGCCAGCACCAGCGGCTCGACGGCGATGGCCAGGGGCCGGCCGCCTGCCGCCACCACCGAGCTCGAAGGCGCCAGGGAGAAGGGGAAGAGGCCGGCGGCGGCGAGCGCGGCGCATACCTGCCGATGCAGGGCGGCGGCGCGCTCCTGGGTCCGCGACACCCCCGGCAGCTGGCCGGCGTCGCGCAAGCCGGCGGCGAGGCCGTAGCGCGCTGCGGCGACGTGCCCGAACGAGCCGCTGCCGTGCCCGATGACCAGCGCGTCGCCGGCGTCCTGGGCGCCTTCCCGGCCGGCCGCCGCCGGCGCCGCGGCGGCGATCTCAGCCGCCAGGCGGGCGAGCACGTCCGGCCGGACGGCGTCGACCGCGGTCTTGTCGGTGAGCAGGCTGCCGCCGAGCTTGACCAGCGTTACCGCGGACGGCGAGCCCATGCGCGTTGAAATCAGAACAGGTGCTCGTCGTCGGTCTGGGGACCGCTGCCGACCGAGTCCTGGATGACGAAGCCGACCGCCTCCATGCTTTCCAGGCGCTCGGCCACGTCCTCCTCGGCCGCGGCATCGCAGATGACGTGGACGTTGGCGCCGGCGTCCATCGTCGCCCAGGCCGCCAGCCCCTCCTGGCGCAGCTCCCGCACCGTGCGCAGCACCGCCACGGTGCCGGGAGCCCAATAGAAGATCGGCGGCCGCGACGACATGGCGATCAGGTGCAGATCGACGGCCTCTTCCTCGAGCACCGGTCCGAGCAGGTCGAGGCTGCGCTCGGCGATGGCCCGCCGCACCTTGGCCAGGCGCTCCGGCAGCAGCTCGAGGCGGCGCGCGAAATACGGGCTGGTCGGGGCGCGGCGGTGCCCTTCGAGCGAGGGGACCGCCTTGGGCCCGATCTCGACCACCGCGATGACGTCGCGCAGGTCCCAATGATCGGCGTCGGCGATCTGCATGGCGGGGCTCGCCCGGTCGCCCTCGCCCGCCGGCCATTCGACGAAGCCGCCGAGCACCGAGCGCGACGCCGAGCCGCTGCCGCTGCGGCGGGCGAGGCTGGAGAGCTCGGCGATCGGGGTGTCGCCGCGGCCGAGGGCGCCGGCGGCGGCCAGGGTGAGGGCGGCGAAGCCGGAGGCCGAGGACGCCAGCCCCCCGGCGATGGGGAAGTTGTTGCGCGTCGCCACCCGGAAGCGCTGCTCGCTCGCCGCCCATTGCCGCATCCGGTCCAGCTGCTGCCTGACCCGGCGCTGGAACTCGGGCCCCGGAGCGCTGAAGCCGCCGTGGGGCTCGGCCAGCCAGATCTCGTCCTGATCGCCCGCCAGCGTCTCGATGGTGCACTGGGTGACGCAGCGGTCGAGGGTCATCGAGATCGAGGCGTTGAGCGGCAGGGCGCGGTCGAGGTCGCGGGCTCCCCAATACTTGACGAAGGCGATGTTGGCGGGCGCCGAGACGGTGGTCTTGGTCATGAGGTCTCCAGCCGGCAGCCGGCGGCTCCGAGGTGGACGGGAAGGTGGGGGAAGGGGCGAAGGAACTCCCAGGCCGCGACGGCCCGCGGGTCCTCATGGTAGACCAGCAGCGAGCCGGCGCCAGGGCCGGCGAGCGAGCCGGCGCCCGATACCTTGGCGGCGCCGCCGGCGGCCTCGATCTGCCGCACCAGGGCGCGCACCGGCGCCGGCACCACCCCCAAGGCCTCGAGGCACGCCTGGTGCTCGCGGATCCCGGCCGTCACTCGCGCCGAGGTCTCCGCGGCGGCGCCGCCGCCGACGACGCCGGCGCCACCGCCGACACCGACACCGACTCCGCCGACGCCGACTCTGCCGATGCCGGCTCCGTCGATGCCGGCTCCGCCGCCGCCGCCGACTCCGCCGACTCCGACACCGAGCTCGGCGCGCAGGTCTTCGGCCGCCGCCGCCATGCGATCGAACAGGCGTTCATGCGCCGCCGGGTCGCGGTCGCGCCGGGTGCGCACCGCCGCCACCACCGCGCCGGTCGCTTCCGGCGGCGTACCGGTATGGTAGACGCGCAGCTTGCCGAGCAGCGGCGAGCCGGTCGGCAGGCGCTCGCAGGCCAGCTCGCCACCCTCCCGGGAGGAGAGCCGCCGCGCCCAGAGCAGACCGCCTTGCAGGCTGGTGATGGTGTCGACTCCCGAGGGCAGCCCATGTTGCCGGCGCTCCGTCTCGAGCGCCAGGCGCGCGATCGTGCCGGGATCGAGGTCGGCGTTGCCGCGCCAGGCGGCATAGCCGGCGACGATCGCCACCGCCGCGGCCGCCGAGCTGCCGAAGCCCGCGCCGATCGGCAGCGCGGATTCCAGGCGCAGGCACAGGCCTGGCGCGCCGCCGGGCTCCTCGCCCAGCGCCGCGGCGGCCTCCCCCAGCGCCACCTTGACGACGTGGGCGGGGTCGGCGCCGCGCAGCTCGAGGAAGCCCGCCAGATCGGGGTGCGCGGCGTAGGCGGCCCAGGCGTCGCGCGCCGCGCCGGCATAGGCGATGACCTCGGCCCAGGTGGTGGAACCGCGATGGGCGAGGCCGGGCAGGTCGATCTCGATGGTTGCCGGCGGCGCCGGCGCTGCCGGGTGCGACTGGAGCTCCGGAGACGCGAACACCGCGCGCAGGCGAAGGTCGATGGCGGCCACCAGCGCCGGACGGCCATAGACGACCGCATGCTCGCCCATCAGGATGAGCTTGCCGGGCGCCGAGGCGGTGACCGCCGCCCGCGCGGCGCGGTTCGAGGGGGCGAGGCCTGCTTGCTTCAGGATCATCCCGGCTGCGCGTTCTCTTGCGACCGCGGCCCTGGCGGGGGACTCCCCGCCGCGGGCCGCCACAGCTGCATGCAATCTGGTGACCAGTCGGTGCCGGTTGCCGGGGACCGTCAGGCCGGCAGCGGCTGCGGGCCGGCCGGCTCGGCGCGCCCCAGCTTCTCGTGGGCGCGTGCCAGGTCCTGCGAGGTGAAGGCGGCCATCAGCGACAGCTCGCCGGCGAGCACGATCGCGCCCAGGATCTCGGCCAGCCGCAGGGTGGCCTCGCCGCGGCGGACCGGATCGGGGGAGACCCCGAGCATCGCCAGCGCCTCGCGCTGGGTGTCGAGCGCCGTGCCGCCGCCCACCGTGCCGAGCGGCACGTCCGGCATGAAGATCGACGCGAACACCGAGTCTTGGCCGCGCGCCTCGATGCAGGTGACGCCGAGCGAGCCCTCGACGACGTGCGCCGGATCCTGGCCGGTGGCGATGAAGAAGGCCGCCAGGACGTTGGCGTAGTGGGCATTGAAGCCCAGCGAGCCGGCGGCGATCGAACCCAGGAGGTTCTTGCGGTACTGCACCTCCACCAGGTCGCGGGCGTTGGTCCTGAGATTGTGATGGAGCACCGGCGCTTCGATCAGGATCTCGGCGTAGATGCGCTTGCCGCGGCCTTCCTGGAAGTTGATCGCCGCCGGCTTCTTGTCGACGCAGTAGTTGCCCGAGAGCCCTATGCAGGCCACGCCGGTGGCGGGCTCGATGAGATCGGTGACCACCCGATCGCAGGCGATGGTCGCCATGTTCATGCCCATGGCGTCGCCGGAGTCGAAGCGGAAGCGGAGGAAGACCGTGGTGCCGAAGGCGAAGGGACGGACCTCCAGCAGCTTGATGTAGCGGCTGGTCGCCTCGGTGACGCGGCGCACGTCCTCGTAGTGGTCCTGGATCCAGCGCAGGAAGGCCTGGGTCTGGACGATGCCGGAGGTGCGGAAGACCGGCGCCCGGGTCATCCCCACGTCCTCGACCCGGACGACCGCGCCGCCGGCCTCGCGGATGGCGGTGCAGCCGCGGTTGGTGCTGGCGACGAGCGCCGCCTCGGTGGTGGCGAGCGGCACGTAGACGTCGCCGTCGACGTAATTGCCGCGCACCCGCAGCGGACCGCAGATGCCCATCGGCACCTGCGCCACGCCGATGAAGTTCTCGCAGTTGCGACGCGACGCGCGGGTCACGTCGAGCGAATGATGGGCGATGTTGTTGAGCGGCGTGCGGGTCATCTCCTCGAGGGCGCTGCGGCGGATGTCCGCGGCCTCCTCCGGGGCGAGGTCCTTGGGCAGCTGATGAAAGCGGCGTTCGCCCTCGACCAGGGAACGGACCAGCTCGGCGCGGGTCGGGCGAGCGGCGGCTGCCGCGGTGGCGACGAAGCTCGTGGTATTGGTGGTCATCTCACGACCCCTTGCGGAGCTTGGCGTGACGCAGCTCCGCGACGGTTTTCACTCCCAGACAGAACATACAGATCTTAAGCTCCAGCACGATCCTTTGCACTTTCTCCACCACTCGCTCCGGCGACTCGGTGGCCGGCTGCAGGAAGGGGAACGCCATCCCTGCCAGATCGGCGCCCAGGGCCAAGGCCTTGGCGACGTCGAGGCCGTTGCGCAGGCCGCCGCTCGCGATCACCGTCAGGCCGCCGACCGACCGCACCTGCTGGATCGAGAGGGGCGTCGGGATCCCCCAGCCGGCGAAGACCTCTCCGAGGTCGAGATCGCCGGCGCGTTCGCCCTCGATGCGCGCCCAGCTGGTGCCTCCGACCCCGGCGGTGTCGACGATGCGAATTCCCTGCCCGGCCAGGGCGCGGGCGGTGGCGGCCGACACGCCGCAGCCGATCTCCTTGGCGATCACCGGCACCGGCAGGGCGCGGGCGATCTCGCCGATCTTCGGCAGCAGTCCGGCAAAGTCTCGCTGTCCTTCGGGCTGAATCGCCTCCTGCAGCGGATTGAGGTGCAGGATCAGCGCATCGGCCCCGATCATCTCCACCGCTTGCAGGCATTCGCGGATGCCGAGACCGTAGTTGAGCTGCACGGCCCCCAGGTTGGCGAGCAGCGGCACCGACGGCGCGACCTCGCGGACCTGAAACGTATCAGCTTTACCGGGATCCTCCAATGCCTTGCGTTGCGAGCCGAGGCCGACCGCGATGCCGCAGCGCTCGGCGCCCGCGGCCAGGTTGCGGTTGATCAGCGCGGCGGCGGCGGTGCCGCCGGTCATCGAGGAGATGAGCAGCGGCGCCGCGAGGCGCTTGCCGAGGAAGTCGACCCCCGGATCGATGGCGTCGAAGTCGATCTCCGGCAGCGCCGCATGCTCGAAGTGGTAGTCGTCGAAGTAGTTGGCGCCGAGCTGCATGCGCTGCTCGAGCGCCAGCCGGATGTGCTCGGCCTTGCGGTCGCGTTCGGGCGCCGGTTGGCCGGCGGGCCCCGCGGCCGGCGCAGCGGCAGGCGCGGTGGCTTGGGGCGTGGGCGCCGGCGCGATCGGCGGCGAAACCGGGGTCGGGCTCATTGCTCCCGCTCCCGGAGGTAGTCGAGCAGGCCCGCGAGGAACCGCGGCCCGGCGGCGTCCCCGAGGCCCTCGGTGCGCTCATCGTGCCCTCCGTGCCTTCCGCCGATGGCGCCGCTGGCCAGCAGCGCGTCGAGCGCGCGGCGCGCGGCGCCGAGTCGCTGCGCGATCATCGCCGCGACCATCCGCCGCGCCCCGGTGTGCTCGAGCACGGCCTGGACGCGGGAGACCTCGGCGGCGGTCAGGTCGGGGTTGCCGAGCGCGGCGGCGATCAGCTGCCGATCGGCGGGGCCGCCGTTGACCAGGGCGTGGTGGATCAGGAGCGTGAACTTGCCTTCGCGCAGATCGTCGCCCACCGGCTTGCCGGTCGTCGCCGGGTCGCCGAACATGCCCAGCAGGTCGTCGCGCAGCTGAAACGCCTCGCCGACCGCGGTGCCGTAGCGCGACAGCTCCGCCAGGTGCCCGGGCTCGGCGCCGGCCAGCAGTGCCCCGAGCTGGATCGGTCGCTCGGCGGTATAGCGGCCCGACTTGAGGCGCAGCACGCGCAGCAGCTCGGCTTCGCGCGCGCTGTCGGCGGCATTGGGAGCATGGGCGGCGTTGGCGGCCTGGGCGCTATCGAAGGCGGCGCCGGGCGCGGCCTCCAGCGGGCCGGACATGGCGGCGGCGGACACCGATCCGGCGGCGCCGGAAATGCCCCGGTGGGCGAGCAGGAACTCGAGGTACTGGCCGCCGATCACCTCTTCGCACATCTCGGAGAAGCAGCGGTTGAGCTCGACCCGATGCGGCGCCGGGGTCGGCGGCTCCGCCTGGCGGATCGCGCTGCCGCTGCCCGGGGCGCCGGTTGGCGACGAGGATGTCGCGGCGGCGGGCCGGACTATCGGAAAAAGGGCGGTGGTGAACAGCTCGACAGCGTAGCTGTGTGCCAGATCGCCGAGCAGGATGGCGACCGAGCGGCCAAAGTCGCCGGAGTCGCCGCGCCAGCTGCCCGCGCGATGCAGATCGCGGAAGCGAGCGTGCGCCGCCGGCTGGCCGCGGCGCACCTCGGCATGATCCATGATGTCGTCGTGGATCAACAGGTAGGTGTGGAGGAACTCGGTGGCGAGGGCCACCGGGATCACCAGCTCGTCGCAGCGGCCACCGCATGCACGGTAGGTGTAGTAGACGAGCGCCGGTCGCAGCCGCTTGCCGCCCTGGGCTATCAGCCGTGCGACGCCTTCCACCAGATCCCCCGATCCGCTCAGGCCATCCACGCTGGCGGCAGCGGCCGGAGGGGCGCCAAGGGCAGCTTCCGAGCCCAGGGCGGCCGCGCGCTTGCCCGCCAGGAAGGCGCCGATCTCGCGGTCGAGGCGTTCGCGGAAGCCGTCGATCAGGAGGCTGAAGGCTGCCGATCCGACCGGCGCCCGTGAGCCCGCGGCGGTCGGCGCCAAGGGCGACGGCGCACCGGAGGCCTGCTGGCCGGACTGCATGGGCGTGGCGGTTCTCAAGGCGACAGATCCCGTGTGTCCATCCATCTAGGAAAGCGTATTTTCGGCCGAATCTCGATCGCAAGCCGGCATTGTCGGCCCGTTCGCGCGGCCCTCCATCGCCCTCCATGGAGGTATCTCGCAAGCCGACATTGTCGGCCCGTTCGCGCGGCCCTCCATCGCCCTCCATGGAGGTATCTCGCAAGCCGGCATCTTCGGCCCTTTCGCGCGGCCCTCCATCGTCCCCCATGGAGGTATCGCTCGCCCCGGCCAAGTGTACTCGAATTCCCGCGGCCCGTCCGGTCATCGCCGCCCTGCGATCCAAGGATTTGAACTGCCCGCTCATCGCCGCTCGTCCCCATGATCCCGCCTTCCCGGCTTTGCCGTGCGCGTGCCTGGATCGCGCTGAGCGTCGCCAGCCGAAGGCGCGATGCGAGTGCCCTGGGCTCGCGGAACGCCGGGAGGCCGCATGGAATCCGAGGCGGGCGGAACTGATGGAGCTGGCGGCGCCGGTGGATCAGGTGGAACCAGGGAAACCGGCGCGGCGTCGTGGCCCTCCCGTGCGGCACCTTGGCTCGCCGTGGCTGCCGCATCTGCCGCGGGCTCCTTGCCGGGCTCGTTGGTCTCCTCGACCGCGACCTCCGTGGCGGCCGGGGCCTTCTCCCGCCGAGCACCTGCCACCGTTGGTGCCAGGCTGCTCGACGTTGCCGGACCGGGAGCTCTGCCCAGCCCGCCCGCCGCGGCCAGCGCCGCGAGAGTTGCCAGGCAGCTGTGCCAGTAGCGTAGGAGGTTGTGGAAGCCGTCGAGCATCTGGGCGAGCGCCAACTCCTCTTCCGGCGACAGCGGCGCGAGCGGCAGGTGATCCGGCCCGTGCTCGAAGTCGCCTCCGCCAAGCACCTGGTACAGCTCGCGGATGCCGGTGGCGGCGCCGCCGGCTGGCAGGGCACCGCCGGCATCGCCGGTGACGCCTCCACCTGGGTATGCCGGCACGGCGCCGTCCCGCGCTCCCTCCGGCGGCCCCGGCTGCCGCAGGGGGTGCCTCGGGCTCGCAGGCGGGAAAGCCGCGGCCGCGGCCCGGTTTTCCAGGCTCGCCATGCCCGCCCGGTCCGGGAAGCTGGCGTAGTCCGCCGGACGGGCAGCACCAGGACGACCGCGCGGATCGGAGCCGCTCCGCTCGTGCACCTCGTCGACCAGCGGCACGCCGCGCGAGCTCTGCACCTGCTGGTGGGGAGCCGGGCGCTGGTAGGACGGCCAGACCTCGTCCCAGGCGCCGGCGCCGGTGGCGTCGCGCCAGCCCTTCATCAGCTCCGGCCTGCCGTTGACGATCTGCAAGGCGTTGTGCAGGTCGTTGAGATCGCTGCCGAGCGTCTCGAGCAGTTTGTCGAGAGTCTCGAGCGAGGGACGCTGGCGGCCGGTTTCGTAGGCCGACAGCATCCCCTTGGTGATCCCGGCATCCGACGCGACACGGTACTGCTTGCGGACCTGGCGCTCGCGCAGCCAGCGCAAGGCCTGGCCCAGGCCGGTGAGCACCGGAGCGGAGGAGGCGGGAGGGACGGGCGGGCGGTTGAAAGTAGGCACGTTAAGATCTCCCTGAGTGCTGCCTCTGGCATCGCCGCCAGGTCCTGTCTCACGGCCTGCGCGGTGTTTCGCGGTGTCGCGGTGTCGCGATGTCTCGCGGCGTTTCGCGGTGCCTCGCGATGTTTCGCGGCGTGTCGCGGTGTCTCGCGATGTTTCGCGGCGTTTCGCGATGTTTCGCGGTGTTCGCGGCGTTGCCGCCGCGACCGCGTTCCGCCGGTGGATCGGCTGCCGGTTTGCCGCACCAGCCGCTGCCGGTCCATGGCGTTACTCTAGGCGTAAACAAGGCGTAAGTCAAGGCGAGAATCGGCATCCCGCGTGCGCGCCGCGGAAGGGTGCGGAAGGGCCGAGCCGAGCCTGGTGGCGGCGAGCTCGGGACGGCTCCCGGCAGGGTGCCGAGGCAGGGAGCCGGACTCGGATTCGTCCGGTATCCTAGTGCCCGTGGCGGCGCGCTATCTGGTCAACGAGATGTTCTACAGCCTGCAGGGGGAGGGGGTGCGTGCCGGCACGCCGAACCTGTTCCTGCGCCTGGCGCGCTGCAACCAGGAGTGCCGGGTCGAAACCCACGGCTTCGATTGCGACACCGAGTTCGAGTCGGGACGCTGGCTCACCGCGCCGGAGATCGTCGCCGAGGCTCGCGAGCTGTCGGCCGCTTGCGGCTGGATGGTGCTGACCGGCGGCGAGCCGGCGCTGCAACTGGACGGCGAGCTGATCGCGGCGCTCCATGGCGCCGGCCTCTCGCTGGCCATCGAGACCAATGGCAGCGTCGAGCTGCCCGCCGGCCTCGACTGGATCACCGTCAGCCCGAAGGTGGCCGAGCACGCCATCCGGCAGCGCACGGCGCACGAGGTCAAGTACGTGCGCGGCTTCGGCCAGGCGCTGCCGCGGACGGTGGTCGAGGCCGAGCACTACCTGCTCTCGCCCGCCTTCGACGGCGGCGGGCTCGATCGCCGGGCGCTCGCCTGGTGCATCCGGCTGTGCCAGGAGAACCCCCCGTGGCGACTGTCGGTCCAGCAGCACAAGCTCTGGGGAGTGCGGTGAGCTGCCCGCTGGCCAGCGTCGTCGACACCTCGGCGTTCGGACCGGCAGAGCGGCCGTGAGCCGCTGGCCGCCGGCCGGCGCGGCGCCAGCAACCAGTGAGATCCCGCCGGCGTCGGCCGCGGCGAGCAGGCAGGCGGCGGCTAGGGCGACGGCGCCAGGATGGCCAGCACCAGGAGGCGCTCGCTGCCGGTGTTGCGAATGCCGTGCGGAATTTCGGCCGGCGCGATGAGCAGGCTGCCGGCGCTCATCGGCAGCTCCCGCCCTTCGAGCAGGAACAGGCCGCTGCCGGCCAGCACGTGGTAGACCTTGTCCAGACCCGCGTGCGCGTGCAGCCTGTGCTCCTGTCCACTCTCGAAGGCGTTGAGCCCGACGAGCATCCGTGCCGACTGGTACAGGGTGGTCTTGCCCATCCTGGCCGGGTCGTAGGCGGCGTGCTCCTCGGGCCGGATCGGAATCGGGTGCTCGATCGTCATCGCAGTCCTCTCGCGGCCCCTCGCTTGGGCTCGCGGGGCCCCCCCGCCGCGGCCCAGGTCGCTACAATGATACGCGCGACGATCGACAGGAGGTGAGGGGATGGCCATGCGGCTGCGGGTGCGGTCCGGAGCGCGACCGGGCTGGTGGGGCGGCGGGACCCTGTTGGCGGCCGCGCTCGGGCTGGCGGCTGCGGGCTCGTCGGTACCGGCGCTGCCGGCTGCGCCGGTGCTCGGCGATGCGCCGGTCGACTCGGTTGCCGCCGCTGGCGCCGCCACCGCTGGCGCCACCGCCACCGCCGCCGCTGGCGCCACCGCCACCGCCGCCGCTGGCGCCACCGCCACCGCCGCCGCCGCCAGCGCCTGGCGGCCGCCGGAGCCGGCGCTCATCGAGCGCGCCCGGCGCCTGCTGCGCGAGACGCCGCTGATCGACGGCCACAACGACCTGCCCTGGCAGCTGCGGGAGCGGTTCCACGATCAGCTCGGCAAGCTGGACCTGCGGCGCGACGCCTCCGCCTTGCTGCCGGCGCTGCACACCGACATCCCGCGCCTGCGCCAGGGCGGCGTCGGCGGCCAGTTCTGGTCGGTCTACGTGCCGGTCGAGCTCGTCGGGGCGGCCGCGGTCCAGGCGGTGCTCGAACAGATCGACGTCGTGCACCGCCTGGCCGAGCTGTATCCCGACACCTTCGAGCTGGCAGCCAGCGCCGACGACGTGGTGCGCATCCACCACGCCGGCCGCATCGCCTCGCTGATCGGCGTCGAAGGCGGGCATTCGATCGGCGATTCGCTGGCGGTGCTGCGCGAGCTCTATCGCGCCGGCGCGCGGTACATGACGCTCACCCACATGCGCAACGACGACTGGGCCGACTCCGCCACCGATCAGCCGCGGCACGGCGGCCTGACCCGGTTCGGCGAGGAGGTGGTGCACGAGATGAACCGGCTGGGCATGCTGGTGGACCTGTCGCACGTCGCGCCCGCCACCATGCGGGCGGCGATGGCGGCGTCCGCGGCGCCGGTCATCTTCTCGCACTCGTCGGCGCGGGCGCTCGACGGCCATCCGCGCAACGTGCCCGACGAGGTGATGGCGATCCTGGCGGGCCAGGGCGGCGTGGTGATGGTGAGCTTCGTGACCTCCTTCACCTCCGAGGCGGTGCGCGCCTACGATGCCGAGCGCGACGGCGCCACGGCGCGGCTCAAGTCGCTCTATCCGGAAGACGCCGACCGGGTCGAGCGC
>Ga0070733_10002856_pt1 | contig 12014 bp, 7 predicted proteins | sample Coa_R1_9_FD_66450 | JGI IMG/M metagenome (GOLD analysis project Ga0070733, IMG submission 66450) | Surface soil microbial communities from Centralia Pennsylvania, which are recovering from an underground coalmine fire - Coalmine... | ecosystem: Environmental > Terrestrial > Soil > Unclassified ... | reverse complement strand
TCGTTCCTGAACGTCCAAACAGCAGTGTTGTTGCGGTTTTCTCGGTGGGACGACATTTTGAAACTGCCTGCGGCGGATGCAAATCTCAGAATCGCAAACGCCATGTGGCACTTTGCTCGCGGCATGGCGCTTGCCGATACCGGCAAACTTGCGGAAGGTGAAGCAGAGGATCAAGCCTTGACGGAAGCGTTGGAGATTACTGCGCCTGCTGAAACGTTTGCCATGTCGCCTAACAAGACGCGCGATATTTTAAAGATCGCGTCGGATGTGCTGGCGGCAAAATTGGCCACGGCCAGGCATGAAAGAAGTCAGGCGATTGCGCAATTGCGGGATGCGGTTGCGATTCAGGACAGTTTGAAATACGCCGAGCCGCCAAGCTGGTTTTATCCGGTGCGCGAGTCCCTGGGCGCGGCGTTGTTTCTGGACGGACAAATCTCCGAAGCGGAGCAGGTGTTTCGGGAAGACTTGCAGAGGAATCCGAGGAATCCGCGGTCGCTGTTTGGATTGCTGGAAGTACTGCGATCTCGCGGGAAATCTTATGACGCGGGATTTGTGCAGGCCGAGTTGGCTGCGGCGTGGAAGGGCGATATGAAGCAACTCGATCTGCGGAATTTCTGATTCTGCAAACGAACCAGCAGGAGCAGGGCTCGCACTGCATGACTCATGGCTAACGACGGGAAAGCAAAGTTGACCCGCAGGGAGATGCTGAAGACGTCTCTGACCGCCGGCGGAGTTGTGCTTGTGGGTTTCCACGAAATGCGGTTGCCGGCGTTTGGTGCAGGTATAGATAAGCAAGGTTTTCCGGGAGGGCGATATCTCGGATTGATCGAATTCCTGGGGGAAGGTCACTTCCCGATGGAAACTCCGCTGGACGCCGGGCTTGATGGGCGGCTGTATACGGACTTATCTGCGGTTACGCCGGATCGTCCGACGACTCCGACCGAGAAGTTTTATGTGCGCACACGCGCTTCCGAGCTTCTCGACAATCGCAAATCCTGGACGATCAAAGCGAGCGGACTGCTCAGCACGCCGACGGAAATCAGCATGGCAGACTTGCGGAAGGTGTCGAAGCCTGCCGGGTTGCATCTGATGGAGTGCTCCGGCAACGTGCGTTTCGCACACTTCGGGATGCTCAGTGTTGCCGATTGGGCGGGCGCGCGCGTGTCTGAAGTTCTGGACTCGGTGAAAATGGACAAAGCCGCGAGCCACGTTTTGATTTCAGGCTTCGATCGTTATCCGGCGGATTCCTCGACGTCGACGCCGGGCGCGAGTTGGATATTCACGGTGGACGAACTCAGCGCATCCAAAGCTTTTTTTGCGACCGAGATGAATGGATCATTGTTGACAAGGGATCATGGCGCTCCGGTTCGCCTCGTGGTGCCGGGATGGTATGGGTGCGCATGCATCAAGTGGGTGGATGAAATCACGATATTGGGCGAGGGTGCCGCGACGACTTCTCAGATGCGGGAATTCGCGGGCCGGACGATGCAGCAGGGAGTACCGGAACTGGTGAAGGACTATCGCCCCGCGATCATTGAACAGGCGGCGATGCCCATCCGGGTTGAGAAATGGCTGGTCGACCGAAAGATTAAATACCGCGTGAACGGCATTGCGTGGGGTGGTTCGCGGCCCGTGAGCGGCCTGGCGATACGATTCGGTTCAGAGCCCAATTCGAGCGAGGAGTTCGTTCCCGTCGATGATTTCGTGCAGACCAACAATGATCCGTGGAGTTTCTGGACACATGTGTGGACGCCGACGAAGCCGGGGCTTTATTTCATCCGACTGAGAGTGAAGGACAGTTCGATCCCCGCGAGGCGATTGAACTCAGGCCACTATGTGCGATCGGTTCAGATCAAAGAAATCTGAACCTGTCTGGCTTACGGATAACGGCTCTGGCGATTACTTGTTTTTCAACTGGATCACCGTGACGCTCTCGTGCCGGAATGTGTACTGGAATTTCGGTGAATGGATCGTGAACGGTTCTGACCGGGGATGAACGGCCTCGGGATGCAGTTCGTCATTCTGGTCGTAGATGCTTGACGAGAAGAGCGTCGTCACTTTGGCACTGGCTGGCACAAAGCCGTTCAGTGCGAAATCTCCGGAAAGATCGAGGGTCAGATCGCGATTCACGCAGAACAGAGTCAAAGTGTCTTTGGCTTCGTTCAGAGCCGCCACCACGTCCAGATAGGGCACTTTCGGAATCTCAGGGATCCGGGTGATTCCGTCGTGCACGTCGTAGGTTTCGCCCTGCATATCGGTGGCTACGGGTTGAGCGGCGCCTGCATTTGAGTACATGGAGAACGCGTAGTATGCCGGAGTTCCATAGGCGCGTCCGCGCTTTTTCCAGATGCCGCCGAACTCGATGATGCCCGTCATGTCGGAGATGGGAACAATATCGGAGTTGCGCAGCAGCATGTTGAGGAAGCCGCCGGTGGCGATTGCTCCGCCCATGTTGTCGAAGCGCGGCGCGACGTCTTCCGGAGCGTGAAAAAGCCACTCGGTGAATGCCGTGCGAACGTCCTTCGCTCCGCTGCTGTCCAGTTGCTGGCGCATCTGTCGCAACTTACGCTCCAGGCCGATCGGCAATGCGAAGGATGCTTCGGCGAGGAAGTCCGGGGAGGGATTTTTCTTCACGGTCTCGGCATCGCCTACGACGAAGTGGGTTGAGAGGTAGGCAAAAGTTCCGGCAGGGTTCGTCAGCTGTGCGGCATTCCAGTCGGAAAATGAATCTGGATCGCCGCCTGTACCGATCAAACGTGCACCGGGATCGACTGCGCGGATGGCATCGCTGAAAGCCTTGGTGCGGGAAGCGATGAGATCAATGGTTGGATATCCCGCCTGGAACGTTCCCCAAAGTTCGTTCCCGAGTTCCCAGAGTGATCCGCCGGAGTGGTCGCCCCAATGTTCATTCACGTACTTGACCCAGGCGGCCGCTTCTTCCGGTGTGCCCGTTCCAAGATTCAAAGCGATCTGCGGCTGCGCGCCAATCAGTTTGCAGTATTGCAGGAACTCGTCGGTTCCGAAGTGGTTGTACTCGGGTATGCCCCATGCGACATTGAGCATGGACACGCGCTTGTCGAGCGGACCAATGCCGTCGCGCCAGTGATAGGCAGAAGTGAAGTTTCCTCCGAAGCGCACGAGCGGAGTCTTCATGGCACGCGACATTGCGAGCATGTCGGGATCCATGCCGTCGACGGCGTCGGCGGGGAACAACGCGGCTTGATCTACCAGAACGCGGGTTCCGTCGCGCGCGGAAAGCACGAAGTCAGCAGGTTCCAGCGGTGCCAGTTTTCCTTCGGGGATATCGAGAATGGCTTCGTACTTTTGCCAGCCATCGTCCTTCAGAGCGACGGCCTGGGACGCCAGGACGATTTCAGGCTTGTTGCGCCCACGGATTGAGATTTCCAGCGAGGCCGGGCCACTGATGTGCTTGACGTAGACGCTCGCGTTGTAGCGCAACACGCGATGGACCGGCAGGTAGATTTTCTCGCGAACGCCGGTTACTTTTCCCGGAAGCGCCATGATGAGCACTGAACGAAAGGAATTGGCGGCATCGTTCCAGCGTGGTTCGTAGCGCTCTCCCTGCGCATAATCGAGTGGCTCCCAGGGCAGCGGGAGGCCAAGCGCGGAGGCTCGCGCAAGGGCGGGCTCCTCTTTGATCATTTCTGCGATGCGACGCGCCGACCACAGGTTTTCCTCGAAGCTGGGGTTGGTCAGGGCGTCGGCCCAGAGTCCTCCGTAGGTGGAGTTGCCGATTGGCTCAAGGAAGGTTCCGAAGATGGTTGGAGGAATCTTGAAGGGCAGCGACTTTGAAACGTCGACCGTGATTAAAGTGCTGGACTGCGGCTTCGAGGGTTTCGCTGCTGAAGGCGGTTGCGCGCTCGCGAGAGATGCCGAACACAGTAAAGAAAAGAAAAGGACGAACAGGATTCCACTCTTCATGAAATCTCCTTCTGCCACGCGAGCGTCCATCTAGAAGAAACGTGACGGTTATACATGGATGTAAGCGAGTACATCAAGAATTCATGAATATTGCCGCAGCCTGGTTGCCGCACAATGTTGTTGACAAACGCAAACTACGATGCAATCGTTTACATCGATCCGCGCCGAATCTTGAAAGCTGTCAGGCCTCATTATTCTCAATCGTGATGCCCCTTGCGCCGGTGTCAGCAGCGCCAGCCTATCTACGTTGCATAAGCTCTACTGACTAATCCACGGAGGATTTCGATGATGAAGTTTAGCTCAATTGCCTCGCTGTTGACTTGCTTGCTCACGCTGTCAGCAAGCACTCTGGCGCAATCGCAACGCTGGACCGAGGCGAAAGCAAAGGAGTGGTACCAGGCGCAGCCCTGGCTGGTGGGAAGCAATTTCATACCTTCGAATGCAATCAATGAACTCGAGATGTGGCAGGCCGCCAGTTTCGATCCCCAGGAGATCGACAAGGAACTTGGCTGGGCCGAAGGGCTCGGCATGAATACCATGCGAGTGTTCCTGCATGACATGCTCTGGCAACAGGACGCCTCCGGTTTCAAACAACGAATCGACGCCTTCCTGACGATCGCAGCCAAGCATCACATTCGCCCGTTGTTCGTGCTTTTTGATTCTTGTTGGGATCCGTTTCCGAAGCTCGGGCCCCAGCATCCGCCGATTCCTGGGGTACACAATTCGGGCTGGGTGCAGAGTCCAGGAGCCAAGGCTCTGCAGAATCCGGCCGAATACCCAAGGTTGAAAGCTTACGTCCAGGGTGTTGTAGGCGCATTTGCGAATGATTCGCGAATGCTGGGATGGGATCTTTGGAATGAGCCGGACAACATGAACGAGGGCTCCTATGACACGCTCGAGCCCAAGAATAAGAAAGATTTGGTCGTCGCGCTGTTGCCACAGGTTTTTGAGTGGGCACGGGCAATGAAACCGACGCAGCCGCTCACCAGTGGCGTTTGGGAGGGTGATTGGTCGTCGCCGGCGAAGCTCGGTCCGATGGAACGAGTTCAACTGGAACAGTCCGACGTGATTTCGTTCCATAACTACGACTGGCCAGAAGAGTTTGAGAAGCATGTGGGCTGGCTGGAGGGTTACCATCGCCCCGTCATTTGCACAGAGTTCATGGCGCGTCCGGCGGGCAGCACGTTTGACGCGATTTTGCCACTCGCCAAGAAGCTCCATGTGGGAGCCATCAACTGGGGATTTGTCGTGGGTAAGACTCAAACCAATCTTCCGTGGGATTCGTGGTCCAGACCTTACACGCTGGAGAAACCGCCAGTATGGTTTCACGAAGTTTTCTATGCGGACGGAAAACCGTATCGCGAACGGGAAGCGGCGATCATTCGGGAGCTGACCGGAAAGACGAGCACGCCGCCTGGCAAGAACTGAAGGCCAGCGCGCACCGCATGGAGATGGTATTTCGCGGAACGGTCAGCCCGTTCCGCTTGGGGGAGAGGCGTTCAGCGGCTAGTTCCTTGCCGATGTTTTGCCGGTAAGTTCGCGAATGATTGCGGCCTCTTGCTCCCGGTAGGGGGTGCCATCGGCGCGCAGCACGTCGTGAAACCAGACCGTAGGCGGCGTTCTCACGTAAGGCCGCTCCCAGGAATCCCACGGGAGATTCGTCTGAGTCTTGCCAACTACGAACCCCCAGTTGATGGCCGCGACGTGGTGCTTTTTCGCGATGGGCAGTACAGTGTCGAAAGTGCTTCCCGCGGACCGCGCCATGTATTCCGTACAGAGCAACGGGCGATTATATTTTTCCAGCCCGACCACGTGCTTCTCGAAGTCTTCGGGCCAGCTGTAGTTGTGAAATGAGATGACATCGGATTCCGCCAATTGGATTTCTGTCACCGGCGTACGCTTTTCGGGCCCGATCGGAGTGAAATCCTGCTGAAAGGTTCCGCTGGTAAGAGGCTGCGAGGGATGAGCCTCGCGGGCCCATGCGAACACTTGCGGCAGCAGAGCGATTACTTCCGGGCTGCTGGCGGGTTCGTTCCACACGTCCCAGGCCACGATGCGCTTGTCGTTGGCGAATGCGCCTACGACACCGTGCACATATTCTTTCAGCCGCGGGTATTGCGAGGGATCCTTTAGCGCAGGCAGGCCGGGACTCTGCACCCAGCCCGAGTTGTGGACGCCCGGGATTGGCGGATGCTGCGGCCCCAGTTTCGGCTCGGGCTCCCAGCAGGAGTCGAACAGCACGAAGACGGGGTGAACGTGATGTTTGTCCGCGATGGTCAGGAACGTGTCGATGCGTCGCGTGAAAGCTGCGGAGTCCTGCTGCCAAACAAGGTCGTGCAGGAACACGCGCATCGTGTTCATGCCAAGACCTTCCGCCCAGCCCATTTCTTTGTCGATCTGTTGCGGATCGAAAGTGTCTGCCTGCCACATTTCCAACTGGTTAATTGCGTTCGCCGGAACGTAGTTGCCGCCGACCAGCCAGGGTTGCTTGGCATACCAGGCATTGGCCTGCGCTTCCGACCAGCGTTGCGCGTGCGCCTTGGTCCAGGCTGGTAGGAGCACCAACGCTAGGACCGCCACGACAACTGCCGTCTTCGTATTGCTTTTCATGGGGAACCTTCCTTGTCGCGTCTCCGCTGCGCGAGAGTTCATCATCTCGAACGAAATATTGGTTAGCCACTGCCGCATGCCGCTCAGTGTTTTTCAGGAACTTGTGCTTTGGATGACCATTTTTTCCAGAGGTCCGGACTGGCGAGGAACGGGATGTACACGCCGCCAACCACCGAACGCGCTTGAAAACCGGATTGCTTGCCATCTGCCGTCGAGTACCAGTCGGTGAGAGGGACCCGGGTCGGCGACTCGTTGATGAAGTGCGGCAGCGGCGCGATCAAAGTATTGAATTCCTTGCGCTTGTCTGCCAGGGTTGCAGTCCATACTTCCCAATCGAGCTTGGTATAGTCGCGCCGGTTGTCGAGAGGCAAGCCAAACGGAGTCAAGTGAGCTTCGTAGTAGTGCAGCTCGGTTTGCGCGATCTTAGCGGGAAACAGGTTGAGGCCCAGTATCCGATCCCACACCAGGTTGTATTTCTGGCTCCAGGTGCCGGGTTTGTCGAAGGCAAGCCGGTAGTGATCGCCATCTTGGGCCATTTGCGTCCACTTGTTCGCCATATCCTGAGCCAACTGACGGTACGTAGTCGCCTCGGATTTTCGCCCGGTCATCTCCGCCAAAACGGAGTAGCCGCCCAACGCAAGAATCGCTTTGATCGAGAGGTTCGCGTTATGGGCGAGGTGGCCGGCGAAATCATCGGTCGAAAGCTGATTGCCCGGATCCATTCCTTCTTTGCGGAGGAACTCTGCCCATTGGGTTAATTGCGGCCAGTAGCGATTGGCGTAGTTCGCGTTGCCCTCGATCTTGGCCAGCGCCGCAAACATCAGCAGCATGTTGCCGCTTTCTTCCACCGGCATCTGATTTTCGATCGTGCGTTCGCCGCCGCCGTAGACCTGTCCGTTCGCTTTGGGGTATGTACCCAGATCGTGAGGCGCAAACGGGAACCGCCAGCGCCCGGTCTCGGTGTATTCCATCAACGGCTGCAGCTGAGCTTTCAAAAGTTCAGGGTTGAAGAGCAGGAAGAACGGCGATGCGGGATAGATGACGTCTACGGTCGCAATGCAGCCGTTGCTGAAATTCTCCTTGGGAAAAAGCATGGGGCGTCCGTCGACGTCCGCTACGAGCTTGCTTGCGGCAATGGTTTGCCGAAACGCGAGTCCGGCAACTTCGGCATAGGCATCTCCTCCCACGCGGCGCAGATCTCCGGTAAGTTCGTCGTCGAACTGGCGGGCTCGCTGGTCCAGAGTGCTATAGTCTTGTTCCGCCTTTTCCAGCAACTGCCCCATGGTCATCCCATTGCGGCGCCAGTACGGACGCATCCAGCGGTTCAGATACTCGATGGAATAAACGTCGTCGTAGGCCAGCAGAACATGTCGAGACGACGCAGTCGTGTTTACCTGTCCGAGATCGAAGACCGAAGCCAACACGGTTCGACGATCGGCCCGGCGGGGCATGTCGATGTCGTCGGATGACAAAGCCTTGCCCTCTGCGAATTGCGACTCGACATCCTCGGTTAACTGCGTGGACGCGCTCGCACCCTCCTGATCAGGCACGGCCAGCAACAGGTATCCCCAATCAATTCGAAGGTCATCGCCGGTGCGCTGCAGCACAGGCTGTTCGAAGTTGGAGGCCCGAAGCACCGTCATTGTCTTGAGCCGCGAACGTGACCAGGTAACTTCCTGCGTGCCGCTGTCGACAGCCAGAGAGGCATCCGCGGCGAACAATAGCTGAACACTGTGTGGCGCTGCGTCCTGGGAGTGCGCCGCCATGGTGATGTAGGTGACGGGCCGGGACATGACGTCAGGGTCGCTCGGGAGCAAGGGAGAAAGGAAATTTACCTCGAGAGATATGCCCTGCCCGGCAAATTGATAGACGGTCCGCGTGGGCGTCAGGTTCAGACTTGTCTGGGGCAGCGCAGCCATGCCTCGAGGAGAATCTCCCATCCAGCGGAAGACATTTCCGTCGATGCGGACCAGTCCGGTGAGACGTTGCGGCTTGCCCGTCCAGTGGCGAGTGGGGCCGCCGTTCAGTTCATCGCTCATGGACCAGATGCTGAAATACGGATCATGGGTCACCAGAGGTACCGCGGGTGGGCGATAGGCTTGCGCGAGAGCAAAAGTGTTGAGCAGCGTGACCACAGCCAAAAAGTTTGTCGAAAGGCGGTGATGGGACATACGGCGGAGTCCTCTTCTATGCAGTAGTGAGCCGGCACAGTTTACTTCGTCGGGACGCGAATGTAAACGTTAACATTGTCGGCCCATCTCATTCACTTCCTGAAAAATCAGCGGGGGAAATGGCGTCGACACAATTCGCCTTCAATGATCAGAACTATATGCGGCGGAAGACATAGAACTTAGACATGCAGCGTGACAATGGCAGCGCTGGCGGCGGGAACGCGAACCTGCAATCTCCCACGAGCCTCGCTTACCTCCTCTGTCCGGGCAGGTTTCCACAGGCCGTTGCGAGAAACGCCTGCGCCGCCCAAAGTGATGCCCGATTTACTTTCCAGAGAAGGCCCTGAGAGACGGACCAGCGATCCCCTTCGAAACGATGCGGCCGCGCCTGCGTCCACAAGAACCATCGCATCGGCCGAGGGCTCCTTGTTAATGACGGTGAGGACGATGCGGTCCTTGGCGGGCTGGGTTACGTACGACTTGATGTTTCGTTCTCCGGCATCGATAGTGCTCCCGATGATGCGACCGGCGCCAGCTTGTGCGAACGCGAGCATGCCGTAATACTCGGGGGCTGCCCAGTAATGTCCCTGCTCATCGTCTCCGATCGGCGAATATGAGCTGATGAATCCGAGCTGGTTGACCCCGGTCTCCATGTTCACACCGTCGCAACCTGCGGAAGCGAGTATGAACATGAAGTCAAGCACCCAGAGAGCGGCGGCCAGCGTGTCGCTCACCCCGGGCTTGCCGCCGCCGGAGAACGAGTTCGTCTCACAGATGCGATAGGGAAGGCCGGAAGACTCCGCAGCGGCGCGGAGCTTCGCAAGAATCGGGGCGAGCTTCGGATCGGTACGAAGAAGTTTGTCGATGGTGCTCGCCGGATTCTGGCCTTCGCGATAGTAGTGGTGGGTCAGGAGCTTGAGGTCTTTGCCTTCATCATCGGCAAATCTTGTGACCCAGTCGGTGGCAATCGCCGCGTCTGGCCCAGCGAAGACAATGTCAGGGATGGCCTTGCGAAGCGCGTCCCGGTAGGAGCGATATTCGCGAAGATAAGCATCGTAGTCGTAGCCTGTGTGGCGATGACCTTCGTGGTGCCCAAACAAGTCCGGCTCATTGCCAATTTCAAAGCTAAGCAGATTCCCTTTCGTTGCCACGGTAACGGCCTTCGCTTCCTGAATCGCGTTCTCTAGCGTGCCGTTACCAAGGTTCAGCGCCCAAATAAGGTTCCATCCGGTAGTGTGGAGAAAAGTGCCAAGCTCGCGCAACACCGAGTCGTTGACGACGGAACCCGCCTTTCCCTCCGGCGAAGAGAGCGGCTGGCCCGTTGCAGAATAGGAAGCATAGTCTGCGGTATTTCCGCCGACGCGGATATTGCCGTGGGCCCCCAAGGTCTTAACAAGTTGGACGTAAACCGCATTTTGACCGCTGAGCAGACCGGGACGCGCGACCGAAGAAATCTCGTAGCCGAGACCCATGAAGTCCGGCGGGATCACGGCAAGAGTCTGTGTGGGATCGAGAGTGACACGGACGTCCGCTCCACTGGACACAGCTTGCAGTATGCCCGCGAAACTTGACTGAGCAATCGCCGCTTGGGCCACGCCCAAAGCTTGTGTCAAAAACTTTCGACGGTTCATTTTCTTGCGGATGTCCTCAGCCAGTTTCAATTTGAAACGAGCCCTAGCTGCTGAAGATGTTGGTGTTCAGGAACTGATTCCGGAACTTTCCCTGCGGGTCGTACTTCTTGCTCAATTGAATAAAGTCGGGCAGCTTCCTATAAATAGAGCTCAGTACCACCGGCGACGTGGTGAACAATTTTCCCCAGTGCGGACGGGCATCGAACGGAGCTAATTCCTTTTCAATTACGGGCAACAACTTGCTGACAGCCGGCCAGTCCTGCTTCCAGGTAAAGTGAATGGTTACACAGGGTTGTCCGTAACAAGGGCTCAACCATAAATCGTCAGCTGCGATGGCTCGAATTTCCGAAATCAACAAATGCGGACTGACCTGGTCGCGCAGTCGTTCCACCGCCAGAATTGCCTCGACCGCATGCTGGCGGGGCACGAAATATTCCGACTGCAGCTCCTTGCCGGCACTCGGTGTGAAGCCCATGCGAAAGTGCGGTAATCGTTCATACCAGGGACCGGGCACTCCCATCTGTTCGGTACAGTTCTCGGCGGAAAGTTCCGAAATAGGGTGCAGATTCCGGGTGGCTCGCTTCGCTCCAAAGAATTCCGGGGTCGCGTCAAATGCATGCCCTTTTTCCTCGCGGCTTTTGATCCACACTTCGTTCATGCGCTGGTTTTGCCAGTCGGTAAACAGGCTCACGCTGTAGGCGCTGGATTCGATCGCGTCAAAATGATCTTTCGCGGCAGCGAGCGGCAGACTTTCATATACGTACTGTCGCATCATGTAGGTCGGCTGAATATCGAGCGTGACCTTTGTGATTACGCCCAGCGCACCTAGCCCAACCACGGCTCCCCGAAAAGTTTCTCCGTCTTGCTGACGGGTCAACTTGACGAGATCGCCACCTGCCGTGACGATCTCAAGTGCCGAGACCGCCGTCGAGAGGTTGCCGTTCTTTTCGCCCGAACCATGCGTCGCGGTGCTGCATGCCCCTGCCACAGAGATATGCGGCAGCGAGGCCAGGTTGTGCAACGCAAACCCCTTGCCATGCAGGTAGGGAGAGAGTTGCCCGTAGGTCACGCCTGCGTCGACGGTTACGATGCGCGCGTCCGAATCCAACGCTACTACCTGGTCCATCGACTTCAGGGACAGGAGGTTATCCATGCTATCGGCAATGTTGTTGAAGCAGTGGCGTGTGCCCAGTACCTTCAGCTTGCTTTGCTGCTTAACGTAACTCCGCACCTGCTCGATGGAGTTGGCGGAGTACAAGCGGTCCGTGCCGTATTCGAGATTGCCTGCCCAATTCTTCAGTTTTTCGCCGTATGCCCAACTTAGCAGAGGGGAAATATTGGGGCTGGCAATCAGGGCAGCGAAGAGCTTGATAAAAGTTCTCTTATTCATGGCTGTAGCCCAGGTTGTTATCTACGCTGGCCGGGCGCTTTCTTGTTCGTGGGCATGGAGAACGCGGCAATTGTACACGTTTTCATTCCCGGTGCAGTCGGCGACCGAGTTCAGCGCGCGAGAACGCGAACGAGGCCATTCGAGATGGCACGCTCATAATGGAGGCTTGGGCGGCTTCACCGGCGCGCCAACCGCCACTCCTGCGACTTTGACCGATCGGCGAAAAAGCTTGCCGCCTTCGGCAACATAAAGCCAGTCCAGATTCTTGCC
>Ga0070733_10002853_pt1 | contig 12020 bp, 11 predicted proteins | sample Coa_R1_9_FD_66450 | JGI IMG/M metagenome (GOLD analysis project Ga0070733, IMG submission 66450) | Surface soil microbial communities from Centralia Pennsylvania, which are recovering from an underground coalmine fire - Coalmine... | ecosystem: Environmental > Terrestrial > Soil > Unclassified ... | reverse complement strand
AAGATTGCGGTCCATTCGAGAGCCGCCGCCACCCGTTACGCCCTCGAACAGAAGCTGATCTAAACGCTTCGACCTCCCTCACGCAGCTTCTTCTCCACAAAAGAAAGGTAATCCCAACACGTAATCTTGCCGATGTCCTCCGCAGGTGGTATCACGTATGCTTTGCGTAGGAGTTCACCTGGCTCCAGAATGTATTCACAAAGGCAAGGAGTCTTATCATGTCAACAGAAAACAAAGAGGTGGTACGTCGGATTTTTGAAGACCTGTTCGACCGGGGAGATGTGGAGAAAGCGGACGAGCTCGTCGCCTCAGACCTCGTCGAGCATAGTGCTCACCCATCGGGGGCGAGCGGCCCCGGGTCTATCACGCAGATCGTCGCCTGGTGCCATCGCACCCTCCTAGATGTCCACTTTACCATCGAGGATATGGTCGCCGAGGGCGACTACGTCGCGGCCCGCGTGACGCTGAGGGGAACGCACCAGGGCGAAATGATGGGTCTGGCGCCGACCGGGAAACGCCTGTCGCAGGCACAGATGCACCTGTGCCGTATCATCTCGGGAAAAATGGTCGAACATTGGGAAGTCACCGACGGGCTGGGCATGATGCAGCAGCTTGGCGTGATCCCGTCCCATTCATAAATCTCCCATCAATGGGGAGCGGTCGAGAAGCCATGATGGTGAAAAGCTTCCGTGCCGCGTCGGAAAGAAAGGACAAGATGGCATGTCAACAGAACACAATATGCGCATTGCGCGCCGCATTGCCGAGGAGTTGTTCAACCAGGGCAATTTGCAGAGTGCTGATGAATTGATCGCACCGGATGCCGTTGATCACAACGAGCCGCCGGGGACGGATTGCCGCGAGCATTTTAAGCGGGTGGCAACGATGCTGCGCAACGCCTTCCCCGACCTGCTCATGCAGATTGAACACAGCGTGGCCGAGGAGGACCGGGTGGCGCTCCTCATTACGGTAAGTGGGACACATACGGGGCCCGGCGCGGCTTTCGGCATTGCTCCCACTGGGAAACCCTTCCGGATACAGCAGATGCGCTTTGCGCGCTTCGCGAATGGACAGATGACGGAGAGCTGGGCGGTGATCGATATGCTGGCCTGGATGCGACAGCTTGGAGCGGCCCCCAACCCTGGAACCAACACCAACGAGGCGGCGTTTCAAGGACACTAATGTCTCCAAACCATCGGAGTGGCTGGATAAAATTGATAAGTTTATTTGGCCATTCCGATGGACATGTTCTCCTCACAAAAGGGATGTCATTGATGAATTGCGAACTTCAAATCGGAGTGGCTGGATACGTTTATCAACTGATCTGTCATTCTGTCAGTCTGATGGAAATCCCCGCACTTCAATGGAAAGTCAGCACACTCTGACGGAAAGCCAGTATTCTCTCTGATGGGAAGGCAAAGCTCCTCCGATGGAAAATTACTCCTCACAGAAGGAGAAAACAACATCTCATCTCCCTCTTTGCTTGAAAGGGATACGACATGGCAAGAAAAACGTGTCGCCCCGCTGCGACAGTAGAACAGGTGCTCACTCCCTTGTGTACGCAATGCAACCTCTGTGGTCAACCGATGCGAATCGCTTACCGAACTCGGCGGACCATTACGACCCTGCAGGGGCCCTGCCGTCTGACGCTGCGTGTGCGCCGGTGTCGCAACCCGCAGTGCCCACACTATCAGTGCGTGTATCGACCTGAAGAAGAGGGAAGATGGGCTTTACCGCACGGCGAGTTTGGCTTGGACGTGATTGCTCTGGTTGGGTCTCTCCGCTATGTTTCCCATCGGAGCATGCCGGAAATCCACCAGGAGCTTCGTGATCGAGGGGTTTCCATCGCCGAACGAACCGTCACCCATTTGCTCCAGCGGTATGAGGAGTTGGTTGCGCTTCATCTGGCAGACCAGTGCCGATTACGTGAGCGCTTGCAAGAGCAGGGGCAGATCGTGCTTGCCATCGACGGCTTGCAACCAAATGTTGGGCATGAGGTCCTGTGGGTGCTGCGTGATTGCCTCTCTGGGGAAGTGCTCCTGGCTCGCAGTTTGCTCAGCGCTTGTGAAGCGGAACTGACGAATCTCCTTCGTGAGGTTCAGCAAAGCGTTGATGTTCCCATTCGCGGCGTGATCTCGGATGGGCAACACTCCATCCGCAATGCCGTTCAGACCGCCTTGCCAGATGTTCCGCATCAGTTATGCCACTTCCATTATTTGCGGGAAGCGGCCAAACCCGTGTATGAAGCGGATCGTCACGCCAAGAAGGAATTGAAAAAGCATCTGCGTGGAGTACGCCCCATTGAGCGTGCCGTCCAGTCCCGCGCTGATGCAGAGGCAGAAGCCATCCGTGGCTATTGCCTGGCTGTCCGCAGTGCTTTAACCGATGATGGCAAACCGCCGTTAGAGGCGCCTGGTCTCAAGCTCCGCGCCCGTATTTCCGCCGTTGCTGCCTCACTCACTCGCGTCTCCGAAAAAAGGGGGCTTGCCGCGTGAGTTAGAACGCATGCGTGCGTTCTTGACCAAAGGACTCACCGAGACCGATCCCCTGTGGGCCGATGTCGAGCAAGGATATGCCTGGGTCCATCGGGCTGCGCGTCTGCTCTCCAATGACCAGAAGCAGGAAGCCTCAGAGGTGCGTCAGGCGTATGAGGACCTTCTGGCTGAGATGGAGCAAGCGCCAGCCTCCTCTGAATCGCTGGCCGGCATGCTCTCGACGTTTCGCAAAGTTACTATCAGCTATTGGCCTGGCCTCTTTCACTGCTACGATGTGGCTGATCTCCCACGCACGAACAACGAGTTAGAGCAGTATTTTGGTTCAGCACGCTACCATGAACGGCGCGCCACTGGACAAAAACAGATGTCACCAGCGGTAGTGGTTCGTGGATCTGTGCGAATTGTTGCCTCGGTTGCTTCCCGTCTGTATCCCTTTGCTGGGCCTGAACTGTGCCCACCAGATCTTCTTCGATGGCGTGCTTTACGGAACGAGCTGAATCAGCGGCAAGAAGCGCGGCGTCTGCAACATCGTTTCCGCAGGTCTCCTGAAAGCTATCTTACGGCCCTTGAAGAGAAGCTCAGCAAAGAAAGATTGCCGCCGTAGAAAAAAAGAACCGCACACGCATATCATTTCGTTTTTCTGCGAAAGGATATCGTCTAATCACGGAAAATTATTTCGACAAACAACAATGCATCGAAAGATGTTATAGTGTAGCAAGCTTATTGTTCGGCAGAGGTGGTAATAAGAGGAAAAAGGGCATCGCAATGCCGTTGATATTCACAGAAAGAGAGCCACGCATCATGGCAACTCCAACTATCAAAACCACTGACCAGGCGCTTCAGACCACGCTATCTTTGTTACAGGATATCTTAGGCTCCTCTCCCCAGCCTAACTTTGCTGTACGCTTATGGGATGGGACAGTATGGAGACCTGAACCAGCAGTGGGTGAAGCAGCCCGCGTCACCATTGTATTGCAACATCCAGGGGCGCTGCGCAAGATGCTGCTGCCGCCCAATGAACTGACGTTGGGTGAGGCCTATATCTACAATGACTTCGATATTGAAGGGGATATCGAAGCAGTCTTCTCCATCGGAGATCCATTGCTTGATGGGCGCTGGGGAAAGGTAGAACAGTTGCGCTATGGAAAACGCCTGCTGAGCCTGCCGAATACAGGCCAGCCGCGAACGAGTGACTCGGCGGCGAAAATGCATGGCGTGCGCCACTCCAAAGAGCGCGATCGCCTGGCCGTGACCTATCACTATAACCGCTCCAATGATTTCTATAAATTGTGGTTGGATGGGCGCATGGTTTATTCCTGTGCCTATTTCGCGACGCCTGGTGACGACCTTGACATGGCACAGGAACGGAAACTGGAGTATCTCTGTCGCAAACTGCGCCTGCATCCTGGTGAGCGGCTGCTGGATATCGGCTGTGGCTGGGGTGGACTGGTTCTCTATGCCGCACAGCATTATGGGGTAGATGCCTACGGCATAACGCTGAGCGAGCCACAGGCGGAGCTTGCGCAACAGCGCATCCAGCAAGCCGGACTGACAGAACGCTGCCGCGTGGAGGTCCGTGATTACCGGGATGTCAACCAGCCCAATTCCTTCGATAAAATTGTCAGCGTGGGTATGTTTGAACACGTGGGAGAAGCGCTCTTGCCCACCTATTTCAAGCAGGCCTGGCAGGTCTTGCGTCCCGGCGGCGTCTTCCTCAATCATGGAATTGCCAGTAATTCGTCCATCCCTACCCCATGGAAATCCAGTTTTGCGCTCCATTACGTGTTCCCTGATGGAGAACTGGTACCCATCAACGCGACCCTACGAGCAGCCGAGTCAAGCGGATTCGAAGTGCGGGATGTGGAAAACCTGCGCGAGCATTATACCCTCACGCTGCGCCACTGGGTGCGCCGCCTCGAAGAACACGCCGACGAGGCACGCAATCTGACCAGCGAGGTCGCGTATCGCATCTGGCGCTTGTATATGTCGGGAGCGGCGCATGGATTCCAGACTGGCCGCAATAACCTCTACCAGACGTTACTCGCGAAACCCGATCGGGGCGAAAGTGGTTTGCCATTGACACGGGCCGATTGGTATAGAGTATAGCAATGCGCTTCCTCTTGACTCCTTCGAAGGAATCATTCTATACTCATCATTATAAAGACTCACAGGTCAAAGCATTGCCATGAGGTACTGCCTGCTGGCAACAACGGCCTCTCTTTAGTCCGAAGCAGTGGATAGCATGAAAGGAGTTCTCCAATGGCGACATGGCTTGATGAAGTGAATATGTACCGGGCGGCTGCCAACCTCCCGAATGTGTCAGAAGATACGAGCCTCAGTACAGCAGATCAAGCTCTCACCGTCTACGAGGTGCAGAGTGGCTATTTCGGCCACAACCCTCCTGACAACCAATATCTCACCGCCGCGCAGAACAGTAATCTCTATGGAAGCCCGGATCCCAACACGCCAGATACAGCGGCTGTCGATGCCTGGATGGCTGAGGTCTTTCACGGGATAGCCCTCATTGACCCGCTTCTCACCCAGGTTGGCTGGGGCAGAGCTGATAGTAACAGCATCACTCCTCCCCCGGACTCGACTATTAAGATGATCGCCGCGCTTGATGTGCTGAGTGATCGCACAGGGGATATTCTTGCCTCGCCCAGCAATCCGATCATGTGGCCCGGCATTGGCCAGAATGCCCCATCGACGACCTATGTGCCTGAGATTCCTGATGCTCGCAGTATGTTTGGCTACAGCGGTCCTCCTCCCCCCTGGAATCCTGCCGGGCAGCCGATCTTTCTTCAACTTGGTAATGGGAATGTGGCAAATCCAAATGTTCCGACCCAGAGCGGTGTGACGTACTATGGGCTGCTTCAAGGGATTTTAGAAATTCCTCCAGGAGGCAGCAGCCCCAATCCAATTACACCGGTGAATGTCATCGAGATCGATGAGACCAACTATAGCTATCCTGCGGACAATACCTTACAGACGACCGCGCGGAACATCCTGGCAGCGCGAGGAGCCGTGGTCTTGCTCCCACAACAGCCATTAACAGCAGGAGGCTATACGGCGGTCATCCTGGTGAACGGGTCCCTCTATACGTGGTCATTTACGGTCGGCACCAACCAATCCACCCCAGTTTGCCTCGGTTTTGTGGCCTCGAATGTTCTTCAAGGAACCAATATGATGTATGGACAGCCCACGTTCACCCAGGGACAGCCTTTTCAAGGGACATATAGTGCTGCTGGTGGCAGCGGTGGCCCCTACACTTTCACCGGGGATCAAGTGCCAGATGGCCTGACTCTCACGCCCTATGGTGGGCATCTCCTCACCATCAGCGGTACGGCTCCCCAAACGGGTCCAATTGGAGAAGGTTGGACATACCTGCTCACCGTCACTGACAACAGCCAGCAATCGACTCAATTCCCTCTGTCAGTGGGATTTTCAGGGTAACGTTCTCCTGTGTTGACAGAACCATTTTGAAGGAGAGTGAGACTGAGAGGTTGGGGATAAAGATCATATCGATCCCCTTCCTCTTTTACACGCCGCCGCTGTCCCAGGTAGGAGCACGCCAGTAACGACGATGAGCAAGATCATCTCCCGGCTGATTGGCAGTGCTGGCAACCAGCCCGGCATGATCTAGATGCTGCAACGCTTGTAGCAGTGCGCGGGGGCGCAGTTGATTTGGAGGGAGCTGCCACGGTCGCAGGAGCTCTTGCACATCTGCCAGCATGATGCCATTATAGTCAGGCAGCACCGACAGGAGTAGATTGGCTAGCTGCTGCTGGTTTCTACGCTGAGCGATCTGCTCTGGCGTCTCGAGGCGCTCGAGTGGCGGGGATATCGGGGAGGAAAAGTATAACTCGAAGCGGCAGATGGGCGCTCCTTGCTTCATACAGGAGCGTTCAATTACCTGCACTCTCTCCCCATAGCGTTCTGCAGAACCTTCGATAGCGCCCCACAATACCGCGCAGAGTTTGCGAGGGCTGTCATAGATGAGGGCCACCTCGTGCGGGTCGGTAGAAACGGGTTCATACGTGAAGAGTGGAGGGGTGAGTCCTCCGGGGACACGACGCATCTGGGCATGGGCATCGCGCATTGTCAGCAAAAGATCGCACCCACTATGTACCTGTGTGAGTAGATAGGCACACAGGTGGCTCGTCAATCCATTAATGATGAAATAGCGACCATATTCCCATAACAGTGTATCGACGGGAGTGTGTGTGAGTTTATGAGCAGCATCCACACCGGTGAGCAGGGTCGCATCATCGTAGACACGGCTGGCAAGGGGTGAACTTGCCGCCGTTTCTCCTAGAGTAGTCCGGTACTGATCGAGAAGCTCGTCGCCAAAACGATCGTGTAAATATTTCTCCCACGTCACAAAGATCAGGCCATGCATATCGGTATCCTTCCATTAGACACGACAAACGGTAACAGGTTCTTGAGGCAGAGAGGTAGTTTCAGGATAAGCGCGTTCATGCGCAAGATCCGTAGACCAGTCTCCGCCCTGTATCTCCACACGCTGCACAGACAGCGCCACTATCCGCTCGGCTCCAGCACAGCTTTGGGCAAGTTTTGCCGGCAGTTCTCTTAACTCTAATACACGCGCTAAACCAGAAATACAGAGAGCCAGTTGAGCTGCATAATCGGGGACAACGATGGCGGCCTGCCCGGTTTCCAGGATATTGCCTAGCGCCTCGAATGCCCCATTGCCAGCGAAGTCGGGCAACAGTATAGTCCCGCCAGGAGAATAAGTGTTAGGAGATAACGTCACCAGAAAACCAGGGGCTCCACCGCGATGGTTGACGGCGCATTGACCATAGCAGTCTACTGTACACAGGAAGCATAGGAGCTGTTGAGCGATAAACGCTCGCATCGGTTCAGATAGATAATTCTGACTACGACCCACCAGTTGCCGAAGTTGTGGTATCTCTTCAGCCAGGCTACCAGCAGGTACAGTCAGGCCAGGAATACGCGTTTTTATGTACCTGGGACAATGGAAAAAAACCTGGCGCACATGCAGGCGCAGCAGGCGCATGTGCCTGCGATAACCTAAGAGACGATACAGGACCGGCGGGGTATACGGAAGTAGTTGAGCTTCCGCATGTACGCAAAGTCGCTCACGTGTCGCATGACAGATGAAGAAGAGGCCAAGCCTTGCAGCCTGGCGAGGATCCGAGAATCGATGCAATCCTTGAAAAATTGGGGAGTTGTCTGCCCACCTGTCTAGCTGTAGCAGACAGGTATACATATCTGGCGCATACACAAATCCCGGCTTTCCTATTGCAAGCAGTCCGCTTACTTCATTTTGTGGTCCTAGCCCGGCCAGCACACAGAATGATCGTTCGACGATAAAGGCTTGTGCCTGCTCTGTTAAAAACGAGGTTTTTTTACGATCAAAAGCCATCCCACTGGCATGGGTACCCCAGCGAGTTCGGGCCAAATGTTGACCAAAGGGTAGTTCTTGTCCGTCCATCCTACCAACATCCTCTCTACATAGCTAGTGTGGGTATTTCCTGACACGACCAGACACTAGCACCACCAGGCTCTAAAGTTTTCAACTGTAGGTATTCTCAACACCACCTGACACCACCAGGCTCCAATGTTTGTAAGTGAGGGTATTTCCCTACCACCACATAATTCCACCAGGCGACAACAGTATAGCATAACATAGAAATATTCCGACCTATATATCAAGCAAAAGAGGTACTTTTTGGGGGTACTTTTCCGTCTCATTTATCCCGGGATTCAGTTCAGACCATATATTGAACGAACCTTGAGACTTTCTTGACAAGCGATTGATATACTTTTTCTAAGACAAGGTTCAATGGTGAAGAAGAGTCCTTGACAGGGTGAACCGTCAACCATTGTCATGCTGAGCGCAGCGAAGCATCTCTGTGCCCGGCGAGACAGATACTTCGCGGAGTTTACCCTTGAGCGTAGCGAAGGGCTCAGCATGACAGAGCTGGACCTTTCTAATGCTGAGAAACTATCAAGTTCATTTGAACCTGGCCTAAAGAGATACGCCTATAGAAGGCTTGAAAGGAAAGGGAGCGCTTGTGAAACAGGATCATACAGGCATTGCCCAACGATTGGGGCGAGTATCAATGGCTGTCCTCTGCTGTCTACTCGCAGCGACGATTTTAGCAGCTTGTGGGAATACGACGCCAACTAATGAGAGTGGCATACACAAAATCAAACATATCATCATCATTATGCAAGAAAATCGCTCGTTCGATTCCTATTTCGGGACCTATCCTGGGGCGGATGGTATTCCGATGGCAAACGGCGTTCCGACTGTGTGTGTCAACGACACGCTGACGGGCCAGTGCGTGAAACCCTATCATGATACGCAAGACCTGAATCATGGAGGGCCGCATGGAGCAGCAAACGCGGCCGCCGACATAGATAATGGGAAGATGGATGGCTTCATTGCGCAGGCCGAAAAAGGAAAGGGAAGCTGCACCAACCCGGATAATCCAGCATGCAGTGGGAATGGGCAGACCGATGTCATGGGGTATCATGATTATCATGAAATTCCTAACTACTGGGCCTATGCCAAAAACTTTGTGTTGCAAGACCATATGTTTGAGCCTGATGCTTCCTGGAGCCTTCCAGCACATCTCTTCATGGTTTCAGCCTGGTCGGCCACGTGCAGCAAAAAGGGAGACCCACAGAGTTGTGTGAACAATATAACAGGTCCTGTTAGCCTGCAAAACGCCGATAATTACAACGCGGATTATGCCTGGACGGACCTCACCTACCTGCTGCATAAAGATAATGTGAGCTGGGCCTATTATGTGGCGCCGGGAACAGAACCGGACTGCGAGGATGATGCAGCATCGTGTACACCGGTAAAGCAGGGACCTAAGACTCCAGGTATCTGGAACCCCCTGCCAAATTTTGACACCGTCCAACAAGATGGGCAGCTTTCAAACATCCAGTCGGTGAACAATTTCTACACGGCTGCTAAAAATGGCACGCTGCCTGCCGTTGCATGGGTTACGCCAGATAGCAAGGAGAGCGAGCATCCACCTGCCTTAGTGAGTGCCGGCCAGTCCTATGTGACAGGGCTGATTAATGCCGTTATGCAGGGTCCCGATTGGAGTAGTACAGCCATCTTTCTCGCCTGGGATGACTGGGGTGGTTTCTATGACCACGTGACGCCACCGACGGTTGATGAGAATGGCTATGGTCTGCGCGTGCCTGGCCTGGTCATCAGTCCCTATGCCAAACAGGGTTATATTGACCATCAGACGCTCAGCTTTGATGCGTATCTGAAGTTCATTGAGGATGACTTTCTGAATGGGCAGCGCCTCGATCCTCAGACGGACGGGCGACCAGACCCGCGCCCGACTGTACGCGAGAATGTGTCTATCCTGGGGAATCTGACCAACGATTTTGATTTTTCGCAGACACCGAGAAGCCCGCTGGTACTTTCTACGCAGCCAACCGTTGCTTCCTACTTATCCAATTATCCCACGTGAGGAGATGGACCGATATGCACTTTTCTTAACCACCAGGTAGCCATTTCTCTCTATAAATTGATAAACGATGAATACATATAAAACATCATGGTACACTGAGGCGTGGAAGTAGGGACCCGATTTATCGCGTCCAAATACCAGGGGGAGAAATGTGCGAACATTAGAAATATTGATCGAGCAAAATGCGCCCGGCCATGCGCGCCCAATGGAAGTAGCCGCGCATGCGCCTGTTTCCGCGCTTGTGCCGGCGATTGTTGATGAACTGCAGTTGCCCCGCACCGATCTCCTGGGGAATCCGCTGGTCTATGTGCTGCAATACGCTCCGACCGGCGCGGTTCTGCCCGGTGATAAAAGCCTGGCTGCTGCGGGGATCGACTCTGGCGCGAAGCTGTCGCTAGCTTCCTATGCGCTTGATGGATCGGTAGCTACCCTGATGCAGAACAGCCAGGGATCTCGTCAAATCTCATTCTATACTTCACAGACATTGGCTGACTCCGACGCTTTTCCCGCGCTGGATATGCATACCTCCGGGTTGATACCCATTGTGCAGCGTAAAAATAAGGGGCGATGGTCCAGGCGCGCTTTCCTGCTGCTGGGAGGAGCAGTTCTGGGCGCGGGAACAGCCGGCCTGGGATATGCCGCCTATCGTTCACTCATTATAAGCGCAGGTAAGACGCAATCGTATAAGGTAATGCCTACGCCGCTTAACACACCCGCGCGCGGCCAATCCACTGCTGCGCCATTCAAGCCGCCCACTTCTGCCAGGGCCGGTCTGGTCTTCATGCAGCACCAGCAAGCTGTGCGCGCCATTGCCTGGTCGCCGGATGGCAAAATGTTAGCCAGTGGCGCAAACGATAAGCTGCTGCTGACCTGGGATTTAAATGGCGTGGTGCATACGCAAGCGCAGCAGCCCGCGACGGTGCATGCAGTTACCTGGTCTCCCGACGATCAATGGCTGGCTGTTGCGACCTCCAATCATATAGCCATCCTTAATGCGTTGAGCGGCGCGATACAGGCGCAATCGACGCATGCTCATAGCAAAACGGTAACGACGCTGGCCTGGTCGCCGCAGCAGCCATTGCGCCTGTTATCCGGCTCTGAAGACATGCGAGCCATCGTCTGGGATATGCCAGCTTTTGCGCCGCAGACCATCTTTACAAAGCATACAGCCGCTATTTTGTCCGCCACGTGGGCCTCGGATAATCGAACAATAGCCACCTCTTCACAGGGAGGCGTGACACGAGTCTGGAATGCCGATAGCGGGCAGGAGGTGCATGGTTACTATCTCGACGCGCAGGCGCCGGTGCGCGCGCTGGCCTTCGCGCCCACCGGCAGCCTGCTTGCCGTTGGCGGCGATGATGGTCTTGTGCGCCTCTGGAGTGGGTTAGCCTGCCAGCAAGAGCAGCAGAGCGACTTTGGAAACCGGTGCGTGGATGCGCCGCAGCGTTTGCACGCGCATGAAGGCATAGTGCGTACGCTTGCCTGGTCACCTGATGGGCATTTGCTGGCGACGGGCGGCGATGATGGCACGCTGGCGGTCTGGTATCCCGCGCAAAGTCAAGCGCCGCTATTGCGAGTGCGCCAGGATGCGCCGGTGCTGGCACTGGCCTGGTCGCCGGGCGGAAAACAGGTGGCGACCGCTTCGGGCAACAATGTCACATTGTGGGGTCTGTACTGATTTTCCTCTGTAGGGGCCAGATTCATCGCGCCCATAAGCTGGACATCATTGCCTACAGGCGGAAGCCTCTTTTCGTCACCTGACGTGGCTGCTAGTGTTGCCTATATTGGTTCGTTGGATGGCATGCTCTCGGCTTACAATGCCTGTGGCTGTGGTCAGGTGACTTGCGCGTGTTCCTTCCTTTTTAGCCGTTCTATTGCTCCTGTTTGACTGCTGCTTTATAGCACCAAAGCCTCCTCGCTTCATCTTAGTGGTGCATCCACTAAATTACCGAACGTTAGCTGGGAGAGCAATCCCAGAGGAACGACGCAGGCGGTGCCGCCGCCTGCGTCCCCAGACGAAAGGATGACGATGAGCATTCCA
>Ga0070733_10002852_pt1 | contig 12022 bp, 11 predicted proteins | sample Coa_R1_9_FD_66450 | JGI IMG/M metagenome (GOLD analysis project Ga0070733, IMG submission 66450) | Surface soil microbial communities from Centralia Pennsylvania, which are recovering from an underground coalmine fire - Coalmine... | ecosystem: Environmental > Terrestrial > Soil > Unclassified ... | reverse complement strand
CGGGCTCTCATGATTGAACAAGATTCCGTTGCAGATAAAAAGGTCGTATGCTTCGCGGTAATTACTAGCGAACCAGTGCGCCGCCACTTTACTCACCCCATACGGACTCTGAGGATGAAAAGGAGTCGCTTCGTTCTGAGGAGCGGGAGCAGCACCAAACATCTCGGATGACCCCGCCTGATAATAGCGGACCGGACGACCACCGTGCGAAATATGATCACGCAGCGCCTCGATCAGCCTCAGCGTGCCGAGCGCAACAACTTCAGCTGTATACTCGGGAACCTCAAATGAAACTTTGACATGACTTTGCGCGCCAAGGTTGTAGATCTCATCCGGATCGACGGCTTCCAACACCCGTCGTAATCCCGTGCCGTCGCTCAAATCGCCGTAATGCAGGTGCAAGTTAACCCCGGTAAGGTGCGGATCGTGATACAGGTGGTCGATGCGGTCGGTGTTGAATAGGCTCGCCCGGCGTATCAAGCCATGAACTTCGTAGTCCCTAGCAATCAAAAACTCAGCCAGATACGACCCATCCTGACCGGTGATACCTGTAATTAAAGCGCGTTTTTGCATGGTCGCGTTACCAACAATTACCGCCTTTGGCATCGTCGCGGCGCGCCCCAAAATAGCACGTTTTCGGCATCTTGCTGGGTTTCCTCACGGGCTGATTTCCTTATCCCCAGCTAGGAGGAAATGAATCAAATATGCTTCTTACGACAGGGCCGGCGTCTGGTTTTGCCGGTTTGGGGCGGCACAGGACAGGGCAAAGATGTCTCGCCTGCGAGCAACTGTGGAAATGGGCTGAGCGCCGCATCGGGGAATTCCAAGCCGAAACTTGGGAAGCTGGAGTGCGCAATACGTCGCTCCCAGAATTCGGCATTGACTAGAGCAGCAGCGCTAGCCTGAGCCGCCGCGGCGCTGCCCGACGAAAATTTGAGGCAGGAGTCGCAAACGTAAAAGCGCCACCCGAACCATGTCAGGCGTCGAGCTGATTATATGCGACAACACGCGCTAGGATAAGAAGGAACGGCACGTAGAGAACCGCTGCAAGTTCAAGGGCGACCGTCATGGTCTCGTCCGCCTGCGCTCTTTCGCTACTTCGAGTTAACATCTACTTTCTTAATGAATTCCCAGCTGGGCATGCGAGCCCCCCGCTCGATGCCAATAAAATCAAAGCGTTGGCGCGCGGTGACTGCAAGGTGTACGGTGTGTCCGAGCGAATCGAACCTATCATCGCTGATGATAATGGCCCGCACCAAGGCCCTGGCGGGTCGCCCTGCCCGGTGAGCGCAAGTGCGGGAGGAACCGCGGGCTCTCGGTCAAAATGGCAGGGTTACAAAACGAGCGGGGCCGGTTGGCGTGACAACATGATGCCGCGCTCTTCTAGCCGGTCCCTAATGATGTCCCGCTGCTGTCGGCGATCGATCCAAGGCGCGACTGCGCTGCGCAGCCGCGAGCATAATTCGCTGCGCCCGCCGGCGCTGACAATCGGAACGCAGGGTGCCTCGTCTGGGACCGGAACCCCGTAGCGCTGCAGATATTCTGAAAAGTTCGCCGCGTTGGTGTCGAGGTTCAGCATGCTCTCACACGCAACGCCTTCGGCGTAAATCGCGTCGTGGGCGTCCAGCTTGACATGGAAATAGGAGAGCTCGTCGTGCTCGCGCGCCTTGTCGAGCGTAATCGTCGTTCCATTGAGGAGACTGCCCGCTTGAATCAGGATGCCATCGAGCAGTAGCGCATGGCTCCTCGTGACATATAGATCGGCGCGCGGACGATCCGGGCCGAGGGCCGATCGCGCGATCCGAACCGGCAACAGGTGTCGAGGCCAGGGCCGCGATGAGTCACTCCTCCTAAAGGAAGATCGCGAGATCCAGCGGATGGCGGGAGTTCCGTGAAAGACGGTCGGAAGCCTGTCACCCACCGCCAGTTCCTCGATTGGGCGGACGCCTGCGACGGTCGCGATGACGGTGCCTTTGAGAAAGCAACAATGCTGATCGTCGTCGTCGCCATCACCGTCACACCCATCGTGTGGCTTATGGTTCCCGTCGTCCGCAGCCGCCGACCGCAGCGAACCGGCGCCGGCAAAAAGGGCCGACGCGACGAGGGCGCCAACCTTGACGAGGTGCCGCCGGGAGCTCTTTAGCCCTACCGGGAATTGTTCCGCTTCGACCACAGTCACCCCCCGCCTCGACCCCTGGGTTTTGGGTGCTTGTTGACGACATATCACCGTCTGGCCCCAGGCGCAAATGCCGGTGGTGTTTGGTGATGTTGCGGTTTGCCATTTGGGAAGCGCTGTCATTGGAACTCGTGTTCGGCATTCGCGTCCCCTGGAAATTTCGAGTGATACCGTCGAGAAGCCCTGGGCTGCTCTGAAGGCTGCCTTTAAACGGTTTCAATTCAAGCCAGATCAACAGCAAAACCAGTATTCCGAATGGGGTTCAACGGGCTGGCGGGTCTGGGCCCGAACGCAAGGACCCCGTAGCAAGAACGAGGGCCGCGGCTGCAAGGATCAATCGGAAGGGCATGACCTACCCCTATGCCACATTCCGCTTAATTCAGCGGGAACGCCGGTGTGACGGCCGTGTAACAGCGGCGGCCAATTCAAACCGAGCACCGCCTGGCGTTAGGGGTGTTTATTTTTAGATCGCGCGTCTCTAGCTGGCGCGCCGCTCTGCGCGCGCACACTCTCAAATATGCCCCGAACAAACCCCCATCTGAGGCGCTCTTCGCCCGTGGCTGAGCCGGTCCGGCTCGCCAGCCAGTTATCGAGGTCGGTGATATCCTGCGCCTTGAGGCCGCCCCAGGCGGTTTCGACCCGCTCTTTGGCGATGTCTATCAAGCGGTGCGGTGTGTATTGGCTTCCCGTCAGCCCGGTCAATTGGTATTTCAAATGTTCGGCGGCCGGCACGGCCCATGATGGCGTCCCCGCTCGCGCCGATCAAGGCCGCAGGACGCGGCAGTTCTGGTGCTCAACCTGGCGTCGAGCAACCGCGGTTGATAAGTCGAGCGATCGCGAGATGGCAGGTCCAGCCGGCAACGCGGCCTCGGTCCGACTATAGATATCAACAACTCGAGTGGCATTTTAGCGACATGGCTGTGGAGATTAATATCCCCAATTCGAAAAACTTGACCGACTCGAATTTGGTGCAGTTTCAGTGGGCTATCTCGGATTGCCCAAAATATGGGCAAACCGTAGAGGAGCGCGGATTCCCTGACCTGTTACCGGCAGGTTACACCGTTGCTCACAGTCTTATCCACAGGGTCTGCGGATGGCTTCCGGCAAGTGGCCGCTAACCATATGGTAGATAGCCGATTTTGGCGCCTGCGTGCGCCTTCGGACGTAAGTTGGCGAAGGCGCTGGGGTGGGCCGGCGCTGCAACCGCGCTGCCGGCAACACGCGATCATGCCCAACCTCATCGACAGGTCGCCGAGGCCGGGAGCTTAGGACTTCGGCGGGGCGGCGGGTGGAAGCGCCGCTGGCGCCGGCGCTCCCGCCGGCAGCGGGATGGGAGCCGGTTCGGCCGCGCGCTGTTGCCGGTCGAGTTCCTGCATAAAGGCAGCGCCGGCCACCGGGTTCGCGAAGTGCCACAGGCCCTGCTTCACGCCCTCAAAGATAAGGCTATAGACCGCGAGCTGCGCGGCTTCGCGCACAGCAAGGGTGACCGGCGAATTCCGACCGTAACCGCCTTCGATTTGAAGGATCTTGTCGACAGCGACAAATTTGAATGCCGATCCGTCAAGCACAACTGAATAGATCGTCTTGGTCGTCGTCACCGAGGCGAGAACACGGCCGGTCGACACGCTGACAGCGCGCAGCGCCACCGTAACCACATCCTCGCGGTAGTTGGTGCTGGCGCCGATGCCAAGATAGGCGGCGCCAAATCCGCCGGTATGCTGATTGGTGTCATAACCAATCACGCCACCCTGCAGGATAATCCCAGCAAAACGAAGCGCGGGCAGCCCCTCGGCCTTTTTCCCGAAAAACGAATTGCGCGTGTTTTGGATGATCTGGCGTTCCTGCAGCAGCGGTTGCAGGCCATTGCGCTCGACAACATCGAACCATTTCCCGGCGCCGGCCTTGCTGACGACATCGGTCAGAATGTCGGCGCCACCCTGGGTCAACGCGTGCGAAAACTCGGCGAAGCTGTCGTTTTCCTTGTTTTGACCAGTCAGGTCGGGAAAAGAGTAGATCGCAACATCGAGCGGCCGGGCCGGTGGCGGCAGCTTATCGAGAACGACGCCGGTCGACGTCGGCGGCTCCATCGTCGCCGGCCGCGACCACGGGTCATAAACCGAGCCCGGTGTGCACCCCGCCAGAATGCCAACCATAACCATCGCGGCACCGCCGCGCATGAGTTTGCTTTTCATGTTTCCCCCAAATTGCGCACGGCCCCCACCGCGCGCTTCTGGCCCCCGCCAGCTAGGTTATTCGTCGAACCATTGAACGATTACCCAACGCTGCGCATCGCGCATCCGGCAACGCAATGACATTACGGACTGGTCGGAATCGTCGCCGTCGACGTGGTCGGCGTCGACGGGACAATGATGACCGGCGAGCTGATATTCAGGTTTTTCAGGGCGTCGTTAAGCCCCGAAAGATCAGGCGAAGTCGAGGAACCTGCCTTGCCAAAACCCTGCTGCTCGGCCACTCCGAGCAAATAATTGCCATTGAGCGGGTTGCCGCCAAAGAACGTCGGGTTGACCGGCGCGTAGGTCAATTGCGAGGCCGAGACCGCACCGGCTGCAACAACGCCGATCATTCCAATGAATAGGCAGAGTACGCTCCGCATTATTTACCCCCCACCCTAAACGACTTGGTGGAGTGTATCTTATTCAACGTAAGATTAACACCGTCTAAAGGTGGGGGATAATCACCGTTCCGGCGGGCACATGGATGATGGCCATGTTGATCGGAGCCGAATGGTTGGGCTGCAGAACCTCGACATTCATGCCTTTGGTGCCGAGCAGCCACAGGTTCGACTGCAGGTTGTTGCCGGCTTGGATCACGCCGACATTGTTGTTGTTACCGCCGATGATGCCGACATCGGATTGGTCACCGGTGCCCTGCTGTATCTGAAAAACGTGGTTGTTGTTGCCGATCTCGACCGTCAGCGCGACGTTTGTATTGGGGTGAGGCGCGGCAAAGAGCGGCGCTGCCGCCGCGCCCGGTGCGCTGAACGATGGCGTCGAGGTCGTGGGCGCCGGCGATTTCAGCAAGGGCCCGAAATTTGGCGAATTGGTCGACAGACCGCCGGGGATCTGCTGGACGAAAGGTGATTCTGCGGCCTGCGCGGCCGAGGCCAGCGAGGCGAAGGCGCAAATTGAAGCGAGGGTGAGAAATTTGCCGGGGGTCGTCATTGCTGGTTCCTGCGCTTTCTCGAATGCAACAAAGACGTGAAGCTGCCCCCTCGACAGCATGACCGGCGGCAATTTTCTGGTTCGCGGGCGTCATTCGCCCGAGCCTACCGGTTGGGATAGTAGACCGGGCTCGCAGCGCGAGCGCCACGAGCCCGGAAAAGGATGCGTCTAACTATTTCTGCGCCACGAACGCGACATTGCCGTGACCGAGCTGCACGACACCCGAGGTGTTGTGCAGGTCGCCGCCATGGTTGGCGTCGCCCGACCGCTGGAACACAAACGCCGTGTTGCCAGTCTGGGTCGAAAATGCGTCCGAACCCTGGAAGATCAGCGAGGTGTTCTCGCCTTCCCGGCCGGTCTGCCCGGTGAGCGCGAAGTTGTTCGGGCCGAGCTGCACGGTCAGCGCCGCGTTCGATGCCTTGCCGTCGTTGTCCTGCAAGGTGATCGCGGTGTTGTGTTGGTTGTTCGGCTGGTGATTAGCGATCTGGATCGTCGCCTGGGCGTTGTTGCCACCCGCCTGGAGGGCAACGGCATCATTGTTATTGCCGATCTGCGCGATAAACGACTCGTTCGCATTCGGATCGGTGAAGTTTACGTCCTTCGCGTGAGCCACCGCGATCGACGCGGCCAGGACGACGGCAACGGCGGTCAACGTCTTCATCATGAGGAGGATTCCCACTGCGCTTCTGCGGAGCGGGCCGACGGGAATCGTCGCCCTGGTTCCGACAGCGGTCAACACCCTTACGATGTCCGAGAAACCCGAGGCGAACGGCGCCGAAAACGGGGGGATGGACGGCGGGGGTATCGCCCGCCGCTGTTGGTAATTTGTTACGAACCGTTACGCAACGCTTTTTAGCTAAATACGCATCATATTAACCTATTTTATGCCGGAACGGCCGCTCAAGCGGCGAAAACACAAGCTATGGAATAATCAGGGGCCATGACACGCCGGGCGCACTGGTAATCTTTATTTACAAATGCTGGCGCCAATTTACAAATGCTGGCCCCGGCGAACCGCTTCTTTAAAATTGTACGGTCGGATACACAACTGGAAGTTTCGAGTTATGGCGCACCAGCTTACGCTCGTATGTCGTGTACCTCAGGGAGCCTGGCAGGTCGCGCTGCCGCCATCCCATGTGAGCGACAACCGGGCCGAATAATGCCCGTCCGCAGCCGCTTCAAGCATCACCGTGGTCAGCGCTCGCTCCTCGCCAGACGCGAGGGTGAAATTGCCGCTCTGCCGATTGTCGGTCGAACCGCCAGCACTGTGCTTGCTGACGGCGAACACGTAACGGCCGCTTGCCGCGCCGGTGGAGCGCGCCATCGCCTGCAGCTTCAGAAAGCCTCCAGCGACCGTCGCCGCAATGCGGCATTCGACGAGACCGGCGGGAGCGCTCGGCTCCGCCGCTGTCGCGTCTGAGTGGATGACCGCGGCGAACATCGCCACGGCCAAAATCTTGTCCCGCCAAAGAGCGGAGCTCATCGCGACTCCCGTGCAGAGCTGGCGGCCGCGGCCGCCGGAACAGCCGGCCGCCGCCCTTATTAGCTTACTTCTGCACCACGGTCGCGATGTTGTGGTTGCCGACCTGCACGATGGCCGAGGTGTTGGTCAACCCGGCATGCGCGATCTGCAGGGTATTGGCGATGTTGCCAAGGCCGCTCTGAATGGTGAGCTGGTTGTTGGTGCCGCCGGCCAGCGCGACCTGCATGACATTGGAGACGTTGGCGCCGGCGCCGAGCTGGATCGTCATCGAGGTATTCGATCCACCGTTTGCCGGGTTCGCGATCTGAGTCGTGGTGGCGACATTGTTGAACGACGGCCCGAGCGTCAGCAGGCTGGAACTCGGGAGCTTGGCCAAGGCCGACGGGTCGAGCGAGCCTTGGATCGTCGTCTGGGTATTGCCACCACCCAACTGCGTGACGGTTGCCGTGTTGAATTCGCCGATCTGACTGATGATCGAGTCGTTAGCCACGGCCGAGATGGGCTGTGCCTCGGCGACGGACGCCGCACTACCGAGGAGGAGGACTGAGATCGCTAGGGTTCTGAGGGTCACGGGGGTGTTCCTGCATATCGAGAAGGGGCTATCCGGCCGCAATCCTCGCCCGGCTACAGTTAAATTGAGATTAAGGCAGGACTTGTAACGTCCGGTTGACGGCAAGGCGGCCCTCAAAGGGCTCCTCGCGGGAGGCTGATCCGACAGCGCGCGGGCGCGGTCTTTCGGTCGGGCTTGCTTGTGCGCTACATTGCAAAATGCTTACCCGAGGGACATGCGGTGGCCGCTGAGAGCGGCGCCGACACATACCCGGACGGCTCTCGGCGAGCCGGGCCGCCGGCCGCGCCGTTGTCCGACGACGCGGCGACACACTTTGCTATACCGAATTTTGCCGCGCTCGATCTTGGCACCAATAACTGCCGGCTGCTGATCGCGCGTTCTGCCGGCGTCGCATCGGGCGGCGAATTTCGCGTGGTCGATGCGTTCTCGCGCATCGTCCGGCTGGGTGAAGGGTTGGAAGCGACCGGCGCGCTGTCCGAGGCCGCGATGGCGCGCACGCTCGACGCGCTCAGGGTCTGCGCGTCGAAAATAGCGCACCGCCGCGTCGCCGGTGTGCGGTGTGTGGCCACCGAGGCCTGCCGGCGCGCGACGAATTGCGGCGAGTTCCTGACCCGCGTGCGCGACGAGATCGGGCTTGAGCTCGAGATCATCTCGACCGCCGAAGAGGCGCGCCTGGTCGTCGCCGGCTGCGCGCCGCTGCTGCTCCCGCGCACTCCGCATGCGATCGTCTTCGACATCGGCGGCGGCTCGACCGAAATCGTCTGGCTGCACCACGGCGAGGCCGATGGGCGCAACGGGCGAGGAAGAGCGAGGCCCGAGATTCTGGGGTCGATCTCGCTGCCTTTCGGGGTCGTCACGTTCACCGAACGGTTCGGCGGGATCGAGGTCTCGCCGGCGATCTATCGCGCGATGGTCGCCGAGGCGCAATTGGCTCTCGCGCCGTTCGAGCGCAAGCATCATATCGCCCGCCAGGTCGAGGCGCGCCGGGTGCAGATGATCGGCAGCTCCGGGACGGTGACGACCCTGGCCGGCATTCATCTCGCGCTGCCGCGCTACATCCGCGCGATGGTCGACGGCAGCACCCTCACCTTCGATCAGATCGCCAGAGTGTCGCGCCACCTGGCCGGGCTCGATCTCGCCGGACGCGCCGCCAGCCCTTGCGTCGGCCGCGAACGCGCCGACCTGGTGCTGTCGGGCTGCGCCATCCTCGACGCGATCTGCGAAACCTGGCCCGTGGGCGAGCTGCGCGTCGCCGACCGCGGCATCCGCGAAGGCATCCTGTTCGATCTGATGAACGGCGGCGCACGCTAAAAAACGCGCTGAAAACACATGCGCCGAGGCCGGGAAAAGCCCCGGCAACGCCGCGGTTTCAACTTGGATAAGAGGCGACGATCGGGCCCTCCCCGTTCGCCTCGTTTCACATGACCGTCCCGCACGAAGCTCGCCGCCGCGCTATTAATCAGTTCTTCACTGCACAAGCGTAGTCATCGCGAAGCGCCAAAGGATGAGCAAGTGCTGCGGATCTACGGCTGCATCGTCGATCAACATGATCTTCGGCTCGTGGTACTCGCGGGCCTGATTTGTCTTTTCGCCTGCTTCACCACGACGAACCTCGTCGCTCGCGCCGGGCAGTCCGAGAGCGGGGCGAGGAATTTCGCCTGGCTAAGCGCGGCGGCGGTTGCCTTCAGCTCTGGCGTGTGGACCACACATTTCGTCGCCGAATTAGCCTACCTGCCCGGTGTTCCGGTCGGCTACGACATCGGCATGACCGCGGCATCGTTCGCCGTGGCGTTGATCGCGACGTATGCCGGATTGTTTACCGCGCTCCGGTACGGATTGTGGTCGGCCGGCGGAGGGATTGTCGGAGCCGGCGTCGGCGGCATGCACTATACCGGCATGGCCGCGATGCGCGTCGCCGCGGAGTTTCACTGGGACGCCTCATACGTTGTTGTCTCGCTAATTGTCGGCGGGCTGCTCGCTGCGATGGCGATGCACATACTTTCCCGCGGAACATCGTGGCGACATCGTCTCGGTGCGAGCGTGTTCTTGGTTTTGGCGATCTGCGGTCTTCACTTCATCGCCATGGCCGCGGTGGTGCTTCAGCTCAATCCAGCGATCGAGGTGCCAAACGCGATCCTGAATGCCCCGTTGCTGGCCATCGCGGTCGCCGCCGTCACGGTTCTTATCCTCTCGCTCGGGCTGTCGGGATCGATCGTCGACGACCATTTCAGTCAAAAGGCCATTCTGGAAGCCGAGAGGTTACGCGAGAGCGAGGCGAAGCTGCGGGCCGCCATGGATACAGCCGCCGCGGCCAACCAGGCAAAGTCCGAATTCCTCGCCAATATGAGCCACGAGATCCGCACGCCGATGAACGGCATCATCGGCATGACCGGTCTTCTTTTCGGCACGCCGTTAAACGAGGAGCAACGCACCTACGCCATGGCGGTACACGATTCCGCCGAGGCGCTCCTTTCGATCATCAATGACATTTTGGATATCTCGAAGCTCGAAGCGGGCAGGGTCGAGATCGAAAACGTCGACTTCGATCTCGTCGATACCGTCGAGGCTGCGGCAAGCCTTCTCGGCCCCAAGGCACACGAGAAGGGGCTCGACCTTGCGGTCTTTATCGACCCGGCAACGGGCACGGTTTTCCGCGGCGACCCGACCCGGATTCGACAGGTCCTCCTCAACCTGATCGGCAATGCCATCAAGTTCACCGACAAGGGTGGCGTCTCAATCCGCGTTTCCCGCTTTAGCAGTGCGACAAACGGCGACGATCAGACGGCATGCGTACGCTTCGAGATTACCGATACCGGGATTGGCATGACCGCCGAGGGGCTAGCCCGTCTCTTCCAAAAATTCAATCAGGCGGACAGCTCGATCACTCGCCGCTTCGGCGGGACGGGCCTAGGGCTTGCGATCTGCAAACAGCTCGTCGAGTTGATGGGGGGCTCATTCGACGTTTCCAGCCGTCCAGGCGCCGGTTCTACATTCGCGTTCCAGATACCGTTGGAGCCATCGAGCGCAGTGCTCGCCAATCGTCGAAGCTTGCCGGAACAGCTCAAGGGCGTGCGGGCGCTAGTGGCCGACGATCTGGCAATGAATCGCGAAATACTCTCCAGACAGCTCAATGCCTTTGGCATGAATGTGACATGCGTCGAAGACGCATTCGCTGCGCTCGCCGAGATAGAGCGCGCCTGGCATCTGGGAAAGCCTTACGACATCGTCTTCACCGATCAGATGATGCCGGGCCTCGCCGGCGGAGGGCTGATAGAGCGCCTGCGGGCGATGCCGACGGTCGGCGATACCAAACTCGTACTGGTCTCCTCGGCCGGTCCCAACGCGCTCGGCGAAGACGTCGGCGGCATGCTCGACGCCTCATTGCATAAGCCGGTTCGCCAGCGCGAGCTGCTTGACTGCCTGGTCAAGCTGTACAGCGGCTCGACCGGCGCCGAGTCGTCACCCGCCGCGGCCGGCGAACGCGCTTCCGAGGCTCGGTTGGCCGCTCCTGAGACGGCTGCGCTCCACCGGTCGCTGCGCATCCTTCTCGCCGAGGACAACAAGATCAACCAACAGTTCGCATCGGCGCTATTGCGCAAGGCCGGCCACCAGATGGTGACGGTGGTGGAGAATGGCCATCAGGCCGTCGATGCGGTGCGTCAAGACACGTTCGATGTGGTGCTGATGGACGTCCAGATGCCCGAGCTCGACGGCATCCAGGCGACGATACAAATTCGCGGCCTGCCATCGCCCAAATGTGAGGTGCCGATCATCGCGCTCACCGCCAATGCGATGAGCGGTGCGCGAGAACAATATCTCGCCGCCGGGATGACCGACTACATCTCAAAACCGCTGCAGCCTGAGCTTCTGTTTGCAAAGCTAAACGAGCTCGCCACCGTGCCCGAGCCATTCACTTCTCCCGTCGCCCTACCAACGGGACAGGAAAAACCGCAAATTGCGGAGCTCGCGACGCCAGTGGCAAACCCGGATCTCGATGGCGACAGATTGGCCGGTCTGGAGGCCCTGCTGTCACATCAGACCGTGAAAGAGCTGCTCGAGGCCTATCTGGTCAACGGAGAGCAACGGGCCGCGGACATCCGCGACCACGCCCGCGGCGACCTCGCGCAGCTTGAGCAGGCAGCGCACGCGCTGGCGGGTATGGCGGCAAACCTTGGCGTCGTCAGTGTCGAGAAGCTGGCGACACTGTTGCGGCAGGCCTGCAAGGATGGCGAGGCGGACAAGGCCGCCGATCTCGCAGAAGGCATGCACGAAGCCCAAGCCGCGGCCGCAACCGCCATTCGCGCCTGGCTCGCCAACTGGAGCCCCAAAACGGATGCTGGCGCGCTCGAGGGCGTCGCCGAGTAGTTTGGCCGCCCCATTCGAGGCAGCCGCCTTATCTCGCCAAGTCTTCCGGTTCGACTTGGTGAACGGCGGTTGGAGCTGAGCAATGGCCGCGTGAGCGCTCGCCTCGACACAAAAAATGCGGCATCGTAATCGTGGCGGTCCGATGACGCTGCGGCGGAGGGGGTCGGGGTGAACAAGAACTTCGTCTACGTGATGATCGGTCTCGTGCTCGGCGTGGTCCTCGGCGTCGCCAGCTATTATTCCTT
>Ga0070733_10002851_pt1 | contig 12023 bp, 9 predicted proteins | sample Coa_R1_9_FD_66450 | JGI IMG/M metagenome (GOLD analysis project Ga0070733, IMG submission 66450) | Surface soil microbial communities from Centralia Pennsylvania, which are recovering from an underground coalmine fire - Coalmine... | ecosystem: Environmental > Terrestrial > Soil > Unclassified ... | reverse complement strand
GCGAGAGCGACAAGGACCGGATCGTCGAGCGCGAGGTCGCCGTGCTGCTTCTGGACTCCGGAGAACTTCGGACGTTCGATCTGGCTGCGGCAAGTTCGGTGAAGTTCGAGGATCCCAAGCTCGAGAGCCAGCTCAAGGATTATCTCATTGTGCTGAACCAGTCTCGATCCAGAGACCGGCGCAGCGTTTATATGACGCGACGGGCGCCGGCACGCGCCAACTGTTAGGCGGGCGAGCTGTTCGAGTACAGCTTCACCTCCCCCGTGACGGTGAAGCAAGGGCGAATCCGCGATGCCTCCATTCCTTCAGCAGAAGATTGGCGCGCGTAAACTGCTGGTGTATTCGGAAAGCTACGGGCTCAACCCGATCGTCTGCATCAAAGTCGTAGCATTGCAAGCGCATTCCCTCTTCAGGGACCACGCCCATTTTTTGAAGTTCCTCAAACGAGCCCTTCGTGAGCAAACTACCCCCATGGGGGGCGCTTTCGACCGGGTAGAGTAGACGCACCCTTTCACGTCTCAAGTGTAGCGGGAGGGCGGTCTGGAGATCCAAATCGATAAACGTGGTTGAACGAAGCGATTCTCACTTCGCGGGCAACTGGATTCCCTCGCCATGCGCCGCGAATCCGGGGATGGTCACCGGAAGGCGTCCGGTGATCGCAATTTCGCCGAACAGCGCCTTCACCGCGGAAACCTCCGACGGCACGGTGGGGCTGAACATAGCCAAGTAGGCAGCGACCTTCGGAAAACTCGATAGAAGATACGGATTCCCGAACGCAACGAACACCACCGGCGCCGGACCGTCGGTAAGTTTCTGCACGAATGCGGAAAGATCGCCGCCCAGCATGGGATTCGTTGTGAAGGTAGCGAACACGATGGTCGAGCACTGCGGCCCCGCTCCAATGAGCGTATCCAGCGCGGGTCCGGGAAGCCCGTTATCCACCAGCATCAGCCGAGCCTGAGGCGCGCGCTTGCGGAATTCCTCCAGCATGCGCTGCCCGAACGTCGAGATCCGGACGCCGGCCGACGCGATCACGCAGGCTTGATTGGGCGCGGCAAGCGGCAGCAGGTTGCGTTCGTTGCGAACCAGCGTCACTGCATGATCGGAAACGCGCTGCGCGTGCGCCGTCTCCTCAGGCGTGTCGATGGCGTCGCTCACAGCTTCCAGGTCCACGGTTTTTTTCTTAGTCAATCCGACACGCACCTTGGCTTCGAGCACGCGCAACGCACTCTGGTCGATCCGTTTACGCGTAAGTCTGCCTTTTTCGACTGCCGCCACTACCGCGTTGATGGCCGCTTCCGGATCGGGCGGCATCAGCAGGACGTCGGCGCCGGCCTCGATCGCACGTACGGAAGCTTCGCGCATGCTGAATTGTTTGGCGAGTCCAAGCATGTCCATGGCGTCGGTGACCACCAGGCCGCGGAAGCCGAGTTCCTCGCGCAGCAGGCCGGTGAGGATTTTTGAAGATACCGTCGCGGGGATTTCCTGCGGCTCAAAGGCTGGCACCGTCATGTGGGCGGTCATGATCGCATCAACTCCGTGCGCGATGGCGGCCTCAAATGGTATCAGCTCCACCGATTCGATGCGGTCCTTATCCACTTCGAGACGAGCGAGATCGAGATGACTGTCGATGGTAGTATCGCCGTGCCCCGGAAAATGCTTGGCCGTTACGAGTACGGGATTTTTCGGATCGGAATGCGCTCCGTCGATATAGGCCGCGGCGTGGGCCGCCACTTCGTCTGAATTTTCGCCAAAGGAGCGAATGTTGATCACCGGATTGGCGGGATTATTGTTGACATCGGCCACTGGTGCGAACAGCCACTGGATGCCCATGGCGCGGGCTTCTTGCGCGGTCATCAGGCCCTCTTCGCGCGAGCCCTCGACATCGCGTGCCGCGGCATAGGCCATGCTGAAGGGAAACTTGGTGGTGTCGGTGACGCGCATGGACGAACCGCGCTCGAAATCTCCGCCCACCAGCAGCGGGACCTTGGCCAGCTTCTGCATCTGATTCAGGAACAGCGCCAGGGTGTGCGGCTCGGCATAGCGAACCAGACCGTACTGCATGTGGTTGTTGACGATGAGGCCGCCGATGCGCAGGTCGCGAATCCAGTGCCGGTATTTTTGGAACTCCGGCGATTGGGAAGCCGGCGCGTCTCCGAAACAGACTCCGATGACGAGCTGCGCGATGCGGTCGCGAAGGCTGAGCGATTTGAGGATCGCTTGAGCCGAGCGTTCACTGGCTGTAGGCGGCGGTTTCGGTTTGGTGGGCGGCTTGGCCGCCTCTGCGGGAAGGCACACGACCAATGCGGCGAAAAGGGGGAGCACTCGCATTGCCCTTAGGTTAACGCGGTTCGCACGCTCAAAACTTCGGAAGACTTGCGGCAGCAATCTGCGCGATATCGAGCAGTCTAGGCGGAGTTGGGGAAACAGCCGCCAGCGCATCACGGAACATGGTGTTGCAAAAGGGGCAGGCAGCGCCGACCACGCTTGCTCCCGTGGCCGCCAGTTCCCTGGCTCGCGCATGACTCACGCGCTCGCCGGTTTCTTCTCCGAGGAACGCGAGTCCGCCGCCTGCGCCGCAACAGAAGCTGCGCTCACGCGACCTTGGGGGGTCGATCACTTCACCGGAGAGCGCCAGCACGGAACGCGGCTCACCGTAACTGCCGCGATAGCGCCCCAGATAGCACGGATCGTGGTAAACGATTTTCTCTCGCGTAGGGGCCGGGGGGAGTTGCTCGCGATGCCGTGCCATAAACTCACTGTGATGCTCAATGGGCGGCGCTTCGCCAAATTCCTTCCAGTCGGTGGAAATGGTACGGACGCAATGCGGGCAGATAGAAACAATCTTGGCCACTTTGGCTTGCGCGAGCGCCTGCAGATTCTGTTCGGCGAGCTGCTGGAACACCAGATCATTGCCCAGGCGGCGAGCCGGGTCTCCGGTGCATTTTTCCTTGCGAAGAACGCCATAGGTCGCGCCAACATGGTCCATCACGCGAGAAAACGACGTAATGATTTCGCGACCCTGTGGATCGTATGCTCCCATGCAGCCCAGCCACAGGCAATATTCCTGCGTGCCATCGAAAATCGGAAGCTGCTGCTTCTGGAGGAATTGGTGGCGCTCGCTGGCGCTAAAGCCGAGGGCGTTGCCGGTGCGCTCCAGAGCGAGGAATAGCTTGGTGCCGTAACTGTCCTCCCACTTGCCGGTGTTCACGGCCCCGCGCCGCAAGCCAATGATGATGGGCAGATGTTCGATGCCCACCGGGCATTGGTACTCGCAGGCTCCACAAGTGGTGCACTGGAACACGGCTTCTTGCGAGAGGTGCTTGCCGATGAGCGGCTCCTCGGAAGCCGCGCCGAATTCGTTGAGATAGCCGCGGACTCCCAGCGCGATTTTTTTCGGGTCTAATATTTTTCCAGTGTTAAGAGCTGGGCAGTGCTGGCTGCAGCGGCCGCATTCTACGCAGGAGTAAGCCTGGAGCGCGACGATTCGCGTCAGATCCTTGCCGCTGTCGAGTCCAAAATCGTCATCACCCGCCAGCGGCGGAATGCGGGAGAATTCGCCGTGCGACAGAAACACGGTCACAGGGCTCAACACCAGGTGCAGATGTTTGGTGTGCGGGATCAGCGGCAGGAATACTAGCAGCGCCAGCGTGTGCGACCACCACAGCGCGCGGCTGTCGCCCACCCAAAACGCGGCCAGATAGGTGATCATCAGCGTGAAGATGAGAAACGCGATGACGCCCGATTCGATCGAGATTTTTTCTCCCAGCCAGCGCGGCCGCAGCACGAAACGCCGGATGAAGAGACCGGTGATCGAGACGGCAACGGCCACCGCGAACACCGCGGCGAAAGCGAAATACAATCTTCCGAACCAGGTTTCGTGCGACAGGAACGGACGATCCATGCCCGTTGCGAGATGGTTCAGCGTCACCAGACCGAAAACGCAAAATCCCCAGACGACGAGGGCGTGCGCGATCCCAGGCAAAGGCCGTTCGCGGATCACTTTTGTCTGCAGCATCACTTCCCACGCGAAATCCCACACACGTTTGCTGACCGGCGCGAGGCGGAAATCGGCGTCCAGTTTCGCCTGGCGGATTGTGCGGACCATTTTGCCAAACCGAAGCCCGAATCCGCCCATCGAAGCCGCCAGCAAAACCAGAAATAGAGTGATTTCAAGAGGGGAGAAGACCAGCACCTTATCAGAATGTAACATTGAACGATAGGAGATCCTCTTGCATCATCTTGTTTCGGGCGCCGCCGGCTTCATTGGCTCTCATCTATGCGATCGCTTGCTAGCCGACGGCCACCGCGTGACTGGCCTCGACAATCTGATCACTGGCTCGCGGCGCAATCTTGCGCATCTGGAAGGAAACTCCTATTTCCGTTTTTTAGATTACGATGTCACGCAGCCAATCGGCCTCGGCCCCTTCGATCAGGTGTGGCATTTGGCGTCGCTGGCGAGTCCGAAGGAGTACCTGGCGCATCCCATCGAAACGCTGGAGTCAGGTTCGACGGGAACGCGCAACATGCTGGACGTTGCGCGCCGCGAGGGCGCGCGCTTTCTGCTGAGCTCGACCTCGGAGTGCTACGGCGATCCGCTCGAGCATCCCCAGGCGGAAACCTACTGGGGCCACGTGAATCCGGTCGGCATTCGCTCCTGCTATGACGAAAGCAAGCGGTACGCGGAGGCCCTGACCATGGCGTATCACCGCTATCATGGCATTTGCTCTAACATTGCGCGCATCTTCAATACCTACGGCCCTCGCATGGCGCTTAAGGACGGCCGAGTGGTGCCCGCGTTTCTGGATCAGGCCCTGCGCGGCGAGCCGCTCACGGTGTACGGAGACGGCTTGCAGACCCGCAGCTTTTGCTATGTCGCGGATCTTGTCGAAGGGCTGGTGCGGCTGGGCTCGTCGGAGGAACATGAACCGGTGAACCTCGGCAATCCGGTGGAGCTGACCATCCTCGAGTTCGCGGATCGCATCCGCCGCCTTTTGGGATCAGATTTGGACGTCGAGTTCAGGCCCCTCCCCGAAGATGACCCGCGCAAGCGCCGCCCCGACATCTCTAAGGCCAAGCGCGTTCTCGGATGGGAGCCGAAGGTGTCGCTCGAAGACGGTTTACGGCAGACCGTGGAGTACTTCAGATCGGCGTAGGCCCTTTCGCGCGCTTAAAAATATCCGCCGATGCGGCGGCCGTCAGACGTTTGAAAGCCCGGCCGACATCTTGAGCAGATCCTGATGAAAGGAAGCTCCATCGCCGTGGGCGGGATGATCGATGACCCCGGCGACCGCCTGAAGTGGGACCTCTTGCCACGCACCATTGTCCAGCACCGAATACGTTCCGGAGAGTTTAACTGTGGTTTCTTGGGCAATCGCAATCGCCTCGGGTTGCTCGATGCCCAAAATGGCTGCGAAGTTTTCGTCGTTCCACCGCCCGAGCAGCGTTTCCTCTCCGGTCATCGTTGTGAGACGCTGCAGAAGAGCATTGACGGCGCCATCGATGACGGCGTGGGGATAGGCGATTTCAAGTTGCTTCAGATTGCGGAGCCGGACCAGCAACATGCAGAAGGGGTGATCATTTTCCAGACGGTCGTTAATTTCAGAATCGAGCTTCTGGCGGTTCCACAGACCGGTTGCGCGGTCCGTGTAAAGGATGCGCCGCTCGGTATCGATCTGCTTGTGCAGAAGCCGCATTTCGTCCCGCAATTGCGCGATCACCAGTTTATGACTGGACTGCATCTTTGCAACACTAGCGGTAATTGTATTGACGGCCGCACCGATCACGGCCCGGACTTGGCTGAGATTTTCCTCATTTATGGCCGAGTTTAGTTGGTCCAGCTCTTCATGGAGCTGCTCCTGGTGATCGTGCCCGTTGGAGGCGACGCTGTCGGCGAAGATCAGCATGGCGTCCGCAGCGGCTTTGATGTCGGCGCGCATCCGCTCGAGCTGTTCGGTTGCCTTGTCGCGGTAGGCGCGTAGCTCATTGCGAAACGCAACCTGTAGCGCCTCCCAGTGTTCGGTCGCAACTGCCGTGCCGACCCGATCTTCCAAGGCCTCCACATGCTGGCGAAACAGCTGCGCATCGAGCGAATCAATTTCGATCGCGTAATAGACCGTCGAGCGTACCGCGCTCGCATACACTGCCCTAACGGTCTGCAGCAGGTTTTCCATGCGAGCGAGTTCGGTCACCGGCTCCCCTGTTGAGATCAAGTCTTTCGCCTCCGAATAGCTCATCGGCGGCGGCGCAGCTACTATGAGTGGAACCTCATGCCGGCGAAACTCACCACGCTCTCATCGTCAATATTCCATTGCTGATAGCGCAGCAGGCTCCCGCGCGCATCCGGTACCGCTTTGAGGAAAGTATAGATTGGGGCCGAGCCGCACCACTTCAACTCGTCCTGATTCTCGCGGACTAGTTCCCAGAATCCCTGAGAGTCGCCGGATTCCATGCGTGCGATGCGGGCGCGATCCCTGCGTTCAACATCCTCCATCTCTCCGCTGCCGGTGGTGGCCGTGAGTGGATCGCCGTAGCGGCGGCCCATATGCGCCATATCGACGCCCAGCACCCACAGCAGCCGCCGGCCTTCGCGCGCCGCCAACTCGCCGAGGGTACCGAAAATTCGCCGTACACCGTCGTCGTCCTCCGGATAGCCGCCAGCGAAGAGGCTTCGTGCATAGGGACCGCACAAGACCGGCACAATGCGGATTCGCGGGCCGAACAAGTGCTGCAGAAAGACGACTTGAAACTCGATCGAGTGTTCGATCGCGTGGCAATAATCTTCCATAGCGGCCCCGGCGCCGGCCGAGCGCGCCAGTTCGTCCACCAGTTTGGTATCTGTAGTCGCTTCGCCGAAGGGAGTGACAAACGGTTTGCGCGTGAGCCCTAGCCGGTCCGGGTGGCCGTAGTGAGAGGTGCCCAGAATCACAAACGTGCGATCGGCATCGGCGGGGGAAAGGGCCGAGTAGGCAGCTCGATAGGCGTCGATTCCGCCGAATGGGCTGACATGCGGCGCCGCGATACCAAGCACGCGACCGTGAGCCGGGTCATTCGCGGGGGAATGAGCGGTGACGCCGCCCGCCTCTCCGGCCATGTACCCCCGCAACGTTTCGGTCAACTCCTGCGGTTGATCCGGATACCCCGCACCGGCGTGTGCGGGCTCGCGAAAAGGTGCCGCGGCGAAGGTGCGCTCCGCCTCCGCCTTGCGCTGCTCAAAGCTCTCGTCTTCAAGAAAACCCGCGCCGCTCAGCGCGTCCAGCAAGTGCTTTTCAAGCTCGCCTGCCTCGAGATCGCCGGTGAGCCGGACCAGATATGCGCGCAGATCCAGCCCGTCGTGCTCGCCATCGAAGAGCTCGAGACAACCCACCAGCGCGGGCGGTATGATCAGCGTCGCATCGGAAAAACGAAAAGGGTCGCGGATCACAAGTCCGGGTTTGTGCTCTAGCGGCGAGGGCATGAAATCGAGACTGGTGCGGAGTCGGGGCAACATGCAGAAACCAGCATACACTGGGCGTGTGAAGCAGCCTGCCAGCTACAATGAGTTACTCTTTGTGACGCCGCCCCGGGATGAATACCGCGCGCGCCTGCAATTCTGGCGCGCTACTCACGCCATCAGCGATCGCCGTTTTCGCCAGATTGGAAACGCACGGCTGGCGACCGGCGTCGTCGCGCTAGTTGTCGCTGCCGTGGCGATCGGGGCGGGGTGGATATCGCCATGGTGGCTGCTGCTCCCGTTGGTCGTCTTTATCGCACTCGCTATCGTCCACGATCGGGTTGAGAAGGAGCGCGCCAGCGCGACGCGCGGCGCCGCCTATTACGATCGCGCGCTATCGCGCGTCGAGAACCGCTGGATTGGAATCGGCCGTCAAGGCGAGGAGTTTCGCGATCCCAAACACGTGTACGCCGACGATTTGGATCTTTTCGGGCGCGGGTCGTTGTTTGAATTATTGTCTACCGCCCGCACCGCCGCCGGAGAGCGTGTGCTCGCGGGATGGCTGCTGGCGCCGGGCGAGCCGGCCGAGGTTCGTGCCCGACAGGAGGCCGTGGCGGAGCTGCGCCCGCGCCTCGATTTGCGGGAAGAGATCGCGCTGATGGGTGAAGACATTCGCGCCGCGATCGATGACCGAGTGATGGCCGTTTGGGGCCAACAGCCTCCTCGCCGCTTTTTCCCCGGTGCGCGCGCCGTCGCGCTGGGGCTCGCGTGTGCGGCGGTAGTTACGTTGGGTCTGTTTCTCGCGCAACAAGTGGGTGCGCGGTCCCTACTGGTGATTATCTTGGCGGAACTCATTTTTGGATTGATTATGCGAGACGCGGTGCGGAGCGTGGTAGCCGCGGTTTCGACGCCGGCTCGTGAGCTCCGATTGATGGGCCTGTTGCTGGAGCGCCTGGAGCGAGAACTTTTGGTCGCGCCCCATCTCACCAAGCTGGCGCGCAGCCTTCACACCCAGGGACGAACTGCGTCCGCCGAGATCCGGCGGCTGGAGCGGATGGTCGATCAGCTCGATTCGGCGCGCAACCAGTTTTTCCGGGCCATTGCCGCGCCGCTGATCTGGATTCCTCAATTCGCAATGGCGATCGAGGCGTGGCGCCAGAAGTGCGGCCCGCGCATCGCCCAGTGGATCGCCGCGGTGGGTGAATTCGAAGCGTTGTGTTCGCTGGCCTGCTTCGCGCATGAGCGTCCCGAAACCACTTTCCCGGAGCTGGTCGAAAGCGGCGGCCCGCTGTTTGAGGCCCAGGCGCTTGCGCATCCATTGATTGCTCCCGAAACCGCGGTGCCGAACGACGTACGGCTGGGCGGTGACTGCGCGTTATGGATTGTCAGCGGCTCCAACATGTCGGGCAAGAGCACCTTGCTGCGCGCAGTAGGGATCAATTCGGTTCTGGCCTGGGCCGGCGCTCCGGTGACCTGCGCGCGTCTGCGCGTCGCGGCGCTGAACATCGGAGCCTCGATCCGCGTCAACGATTCGCTGGTCGATCATCGCTCGCGCTTCTACGCCGAGATCAACCGCCTTCGCGACATTGTGGATCTGGCGCGCGCCGGTCTGCCCACACTGTTTCTTCTCGATGAGTTGCTGAGCGGCACTAACTCCCACGACCGGCGCATTGGCGCAGAGGCCCTGATTCGCGGCCTGGTCGAACGCGGCGCCATCGGCCTGGTGACTACGCACGACCTCGCGTTGGCCGATATCGCGCAGACGGTTGGTGGGCGCGCGCGCAACGTGCATTTCGAAGACTATCTGGAAGGCGGCGAAATCCGCTTCGATTATCGACTGCGGCCTGGAATCGTGGAGCGCAGCAACGCGCTGGAACTAATGCGCGCCGTGGGCCTCGACGTTTAACGTGGTCGTTTAACGTTGGAGTATAGTCGTTGACGTATAGTCAAGGTTAAGGCGTATGAGCGTGCTCGTCACCGGCGCGAATGGCGGTCTCGGCACGGCCGTCTGCCAGGCATTTCTGGATAGCGGCATCGCGGTCATCGGCGTGGCCCGTGTATGGAAGGAGCCGGCGCCCTTCGCGACGATCTCTGCGGATGTGGGGACGGCCGATGGATGTGAAAAGATGGTGGTGCAGGCGCTCCAACGCGGTCCTCTGGACGCACTGGTGCACCTGGTGGGCGGATTCAGCGGCGGATCGCCTCTTACGGAGACCACTGACCAGACCTGGGACGGAATGATAAATCTGAATCTGCGAACTGCGTTTTGCGCCATGCGGGCGGTGCTCCGGCCGATGACAGTCGCCGGGCGAGGGCGCATCGTCGCCATCGGCTCTCGCGTGGCGGTCGAACCGTCGCCCAACTTCGCCGCGTATGCCGTATCGAAGGCCGCGCTGGTGGCGCTGGTGAGGAACGTGGCGGCCGAGGGCAAAAAATCCGGCATCACCTCGAACATCGTTCTGACCAGCACCATCGACACGCCGCAAAATCGCAAAGCGATGCCGGATGCGGATTTTACCAGGTGGGTGACGCCCCAGTCGATCGCCAAGCTCATCGTGTGGCTTGCTTCCGATGCCGCGGCGGACATCAGCGGCGCTGTCATTCCGATTTACGGGAGGGCCTGATGAAGAAATTAACCAAAGATAAAATCTCGGCTGCCGTGGCACGACTCCCCGGCTGGAGTGTCAAGGCGGGCAAGCTTCACCGCGAATATGAATTCCCCGACTTCGCGCATGCCATGGGCTTTATGATGACTGCCGCGCCGGCCATCGAGCGACTGGAGCATCACCCTGAATGGGCCAACGTCTACAACCGCCTGACCGTCAATTTGACTACTCACGACGCCGGAGGCATCACGCGGAAGGATTGTGATCTGGCCGCGCTGCTGGAGGGAATCGCGAAAAAATTGATATGAAACTGGTCTGCGCCGGATGTTGTATCGCCATGGTCGCACTCGCGCAGGAGACCTTTTCCGGCTCCGCTGCGCTCGATGCCGCCGTGGATGAATCCGTGCGCACAGGCTTGATTCCGGGCGCGGTGGTGGTAGTCGGGCACGACGGAAAAATCGTCCACCGTAAGGCCTATGGCAACCGCGCTCTGGCTCCCGCCCGCGAGCCGATGACCCTCGACACGGTGTTCGATATCGCGTCGCTCACAAAAGTTGTGGCCACCACGCCCGCACTGATGAAGCTGTTTGAACAGGGCAAGCTGCGGATCAACGATCCGGTGACTGCCTACCTGCCCGAGTTTGAAGGCGGCAAGAGTGACATCACGGTGCGGGACCTGATGACGCACTTCTCCGGCCTTCGTCCAGATCTGGATCTGGAGCCTGCCTGGAGCGGTTACGAGACCGGCATCCGGCGCGCGCTGGCCGAGAAGCCGGCCGCACCGGCAGGCACGCGCTTCGTCTACAGCGATATTAATTTCATACTCCTGGGCGAGATCGTGCATCGGCTGAGCGGAAAGATGCTGGACGAATATGCGCGCGAGCAGATCTTCGGTCCGCTGGGCATGCACGAGACAATGTTTTTGCCGCCGGCAGCGTTGCGCCCGCGGATTGCTCCGACCGAAATCGATCCCAAAACTGGCGCGCCGTTTCGCGGCGTGGTGCACGACCCCACAGCGCGTTTTATGGGAGGCGTGGCGGGTCAAGCCGGCGTGTTCTCCACCGCCAACGATCTCGCGATCTTCGCGGACATGCTGACCGGCACGGGCGAGCGCGCCGGCGTCCGTATGTTCTCGCCGCTGACTATCGCCAAATTTTCATCGCCCAATTCGCCGCCCGATCAACCCGTGCTGCGCGGCTTGGGCTGGGACATCGACTCGGTCTACTCGGCGCCGCGCGGCGAGCTTTTCCCGATTGGCTCCTACGGACACACGGGTTTTACAGGGACGTCGCTGTGGATCGATCCGGCCTCGAATACTTACGTGATTCTGCTGACCAATGCCGTGCATCCCAAGGCTGGCAAGAATCTGAACCCTTTGCGATCGAAGCTGGCAACCATCGCCGCGGCGGCGTTCGGCATCACGCCCCCGAATGCGAGCCTCACCGGCGCGTCCGAAACCCTCGAAGGCGCGGGCCTGCGGCGCATGCTCACGCCGAATCACGAGGTGCTCACCGGACTGGATGTTCTCGAAGCGGAGAAGTTCGCGGCGCTCCAGGGTAAGCGGATCGGGCTGATCACCAATCACACCGGTCTCGACCGCAACGGCCGGCGGAACGTGGATGCGATGCGCGAGGCGGGTGTCCGTGTCGCCGCGCTGTTTGCGCCGGAACACGGCATCGACGGGATTGAGGATCGTCCCGACGTGGCGGACCAGAAAGACGCGCCCACCGGCCTGCCCATTTGGAGCCTGTACGACAACGGCCGCTACCGCCTGACGCCGCCCATGCTCCGCGATGTGGATGCGCTGGTCTTCGATATCCAGGATGCAGGCGCGCGGTTTTACACGTATTCCTGCACGATGCTGTATGCGCTCGAAGAGGCGGCCAAGACGCGGATGCCCTTTTATGTTCTGGACCGTCCGAACCCAGTGACGGGCGCACACGTAGAGGGGCCGCTGCTCGACGCCAATCTGCACAGCTTCGCGG
>Ga0070733_10002850_pt1 | contig 12023 bp, 8 predicted proteins | sample Coa_R1_9_FD_66450 | JGI IMG/M metagenome (GOLD analysis project Ga0070733, IMG submission 66450) | Surface soil microbial communities from Centralia Pennsylvania, which are recovering from an underground coalmine fire - Coalmine... | ecosystem: Environmental > Terrestrial > Soil > Unclassified ... | reverse complement strand
GTGACGTACAGTTGCTTCCCGTCCGGTGACATCTCGAACGTTCGCGTAACGCTTCCTCCGCCGAAACCCTGGCTCGTGGCCACCAGCTGATTGCCCTGCCACTTCGCCTCGGCCGGTGGGAACCTCATCATCGTGCCGCCATTATTGTCCTGCACGTTCTGCTCGTCCTTCGATTGCGGCTCGCTCGTGGCGATCACCCTTCCCGAAGAACCCGTGACCTTTACGCCTTTGTCGGTCTGGTTGATGGTCAACTGAGAAAACTCCGCCATCATCCCGCCGCCACCTCTTCCCGAACGGCGCCCGGCCCTCCCGCGCATCATCCCGCCACCGCTGCCTCCCGAACCGTTCGCGTTCATCGCCGCGCGCATCTTCTCTCGCGGGTCGTCACTTTGCTTCTCGTTCAGCTTCCATGTTCCGCCCAGATTGGGCTGCGCGCTTGGCGCTGTCCCCGGCTGTGCTGTGGCGTTCTGGCTCTGCGTGGCTGGACTCGGCGGTGAACTGCTGCCGGACGACTGCGCCCTCGCGGCGGTGGCCGACAGAATCAGCAGCGCTGCCGTCAATGCCACGGCGCATGCGCCAAACCGTCGGTATTCTTCAAAAACTCGTTTGATTCCCATATGGTTAGCCCTCCATTGCATGAAAATGCTTACCTGTAAGACGTTTCGCGAGCATCTTGCGGTACAAACGTATTCCCGCAGGCGGCTCATGAAGTTCCACAAACCCGAATCTGCCGGAGCCTCAATCCCTCGCTTGATGTATCGACTTCTCGACTTCTTCTCCACTCTCGCTTTCCTGTATCATGTCGCTTCACATGACTCGCGCTCCTCAAGTCGCGCCGCCTCAGCCGCGACACAGACGCGTAAATCTCTGAAGCGTCCCCTCAACGAATTTAGAACGACAAGGAGGAGTCAACCGGCATGGCACACGCATCCATCCCTTCAACGCAACTCAAAAGCATGAAACTCGCCGTGATCGGCGCAGGCAAGATGGGCGGAATCCTGGTGGACGGATTTCTCAAACATGATCTGCTGCCGCCGCAAAACATTTTCGCCACCGTCCAGCATGCGATCTCCGACCGAAAAAACGCGCCGCACCCCTCGGTCTCTCTCGGCACCGACAATCGCGCGGCCGCGCGCGCTGCCGACCTGATCCTCTTGTGCGTGAAGCCGCAGGTTGTGGACCAGGTGCTCGAAGAGATTCGCCTCGAGCTCAACGACCAGAAACTCGTCATCTCGATTGCCGCAGCCATCCCCACCACCTACATCGAGAAGCGCCTGGCCGCCCGCATTCCCGTGATTCGCGCGATGCCCAACACTCCGTCGGTGGTCGGCGAGGGCATCACGGCTTTGGCCAAGGGCAGCTTCGTCGCAGAGCGGCATCTTGAACTCGCGCGCGCCCTTTTCGCGGCCGTGGGCAAAACGGTCGTCGTCGACGAAAAGCAAATGGACGCCGTAACCGGCCTCTCCGGCAGCGGCCCCGCGTTCATTTACATCATCCTGGAGTCGCTGGCGGAAGGCGGCGTGAAGATGGGGCTCTCGCGCGAACTTGCCACGTTGCTCGCTGCGCAAACCGCTCTAGGCGCGGCGAAAGTGGTTCTCGAAACCGGCCACCATCCGGCGCTGCTGAAGGATACGGTCACGACGCCGGCGGGCTGCACCATTGACGGCATACTCGAACTTGAGGAAGGCAAGCTTCGCGTCACGCTGATCAAAGCAGTGGTCAAAGCGTCGCAGCGCGCCCGCGAACTCCTCGTCGCCGATAAACAATCGTGAATCGGGCGGCGCTAGCCCCCCGGCAGGAGTTCGCGCGCGAATTCACTGACCGTCGCCACAGCTGCTTCGGGGCGCGCCTGCAATAGATAATGCGGCGCATCAATCTCGACGATCCGGGTCGATGGCGCCAATCTCTTGATTCGTTTTGAGGCGCTGCGCGGAACGATCCTGTCCATCGACGCGCGCAGGTACAGAATCGGCACTCGCAACTGCCGAAGTTTCGCCGAGTAATCGACGCCGCACACAGCTCGAATTCTGTAGCGGAACACGTCGGGCGCGACGTGTTCGCTGGCCTTCGCCAGTTTGGAAGCCAAATCCTGGGACGCAAATCGGCCCATGAAATACTTTGCAAAAATCGACCGCGGAAATCCCCGCACGGGCAGATAGGGCGACAGAAAGGCGAGCTTTCCGAGGCACGGCCGAGGATTGCTCGCGAAGGAACAGCACAGAATCAGCCCCACCAAACCCGGCGGAGCGGACGCCGCGATCGAAATGGCAAGAGGCCCGGCGAACGACTCACCCAGCAAAAGAAACGGGTTCCCGGAAGGTAGCGACTTTCGCACCAGCGGTTCGAGTTCCGCATAACCAAGCGGAGCGTCGGGGGGATACCGAACAACGATAGGGTCCAGGTCCGGCCCGAGCGCCGCCACAAAATCCGCGAACAGCAGCCCCGTTCCGTCCAATCCCGGAAGCAACACCAGCCCGGTCTTTACCACGGCTTAGGCTACGGGCTCTCCGAAACGCGAAAGCTTCGGCTCTCGTCGCCCTCGCAAGCCCGGAATTCCTTGGATCGTTCTCACCAGCGCAACAGCACCAACTCCGAGCAGAATCCCGGCCCCATTGCCGCCAGAATGCTTAGCGATCCGGGCGCCGGGCGCTTGTGCATGTAAACATCCTCCAGCACCAGCAGCACCGACGTGGACGAGATATTCCCCACCTTCCGCAGGCAGTTCCACGATGCTTCCAGATCCTTCGACGTAAGCCCTAGCGCCGTCTCGGTCGCTTCGAGCACCTTCGGCCCGCCCGTGTGCATGATCCAGCTCTTGACGTCGCTCCGCTTCAACCCCTGCTCCGCCAAAAAGCCGTCCACGTCCTTGCCGAGGTGCTTCAGCACCATGTCGGGCACCTCCGGCGACAGCACGATGCGGAATCCCTTCTCGGAAATGTCCCAACCCATCACGCGTTCGGTGTTCGTATAAAAACTCGACTTCGTCGCGACAATTTCGGGCCCGCTCGATTCGATCTCCGACCCGACAACCACCGTCGCCGCCGCTCCATCGCCGAACAGCAGCGCCGAAATCAGATGCGCCATCGAAAGATCGTCGCGCTGCAGCGTGAGTGAACACAGTTCAACCGAGAGCAGCGCCGCCGCCTGATCCTTGTACCCATGAACGTAATCCGCCGCTCGCGCAATTCCCGCCGCGCCCGCCACGCATCCCAATCCGAAGATCGGCACGCGCTTGATGTTCGGCGAAAGCCCCATGCGGTTCACCAGCCGCGCATCAATCGACGGCGCCGCAATCCCGGTCACCGAGGTCACGAAAATCGCGCTCAGGTCCTGCGGCTCCAGTCCCGCCCGCGCCAGCGCCCGGCACAACGCCTTCTCGCCCAGATCGAGGGCGTGCTTGATCCAGCAGTTGTTCGCTTCGCCCCAGGTCTTCAGGTTTTCGTAGAAGTCGATCGTCTCCACCGTGAAGCGCCCGTCTACCTTCATGCTCTCATCCAACCGGTCGAGAATGTCCGGATTGGGCAAGCGATGCCGCCAATCATTCTTTAATGCTTCCGTCAGCAACTCCTGCTTATAGTAGTTCTGGGGGAAAGCACTCGCGACGCTCGCGATTCTCATCAGTCACGCTCCTCCGAAGTTGACCCGCCGCACTCACCGCCCTCGCCCCGGCAACCCGCGCGCTCCGCCCTTCCATGCCGGTCCAATCGAGATGAGAAAGACTACATCACGGACACAGGTAACCCAAGCGGAAACACCTTCGTCCGGGGTCCGGTGTTTCGCGCAAACCGTTTTCCGCGGCGACTTGAGGCCCTCTGGATTAAGGCGTTCATTCTGTGGGTCGGTTAAGATCGCCTACGCTCCGCGCCTGCCTGCCGTACACAACCCAACCAACAGGCCCGCGACAATACCGTGTCTTTCCCCAAGGTTCAATCCCTTTTCGTCCCCCAGAGGCCCGGGTCGCCATCCCCGGGGGTTTTCCGCCGGCCTCGGCCTCCGGGGTTTCCGCCGTAGGACTTCCGCTGCCTTATCCTGTATTGTAGGGGCGGGTTCGGCAAAAGGGAATCCGCCGGCCGCTGGTTTCTCACTCGATTCGGGGCTTCTCATTATGAAAATTTCGCGACGCATCTTCGTCCAGGACGCGGGGATTCTGCTCGCCGGCTCCGCCCTTCCCTTCTCTGCTCTGGCCGGGGCGCGCTCGTCTCGCCTTCTGCGATTTTGGGCCTCGTTGCCGCAGGAAGGACCGGCCGGCGTCCCGAAAATGTCTGTCACCGATTTCTCCAAACGATTTGAGCCTGCCTATTTGAGCAACGGCCTCATCGGCATCCGTCCCGGCGCTAATCCGCTGGCGAAGGCCATCACGCAAGTCAGCGGCTTCGTCTACGCTCAAGTGCCCTACGGCATGCAGGCGATTTCGCCCGCTCCCTATCCTCTCGAAACGGACATCCAGCTCGGCGCCACCGGAAACGGCGCGCGCGCGCTCCAGAATCCGGATCTCCTCAAGCCCACGCGCCAGACGCTCGATATGTCTACCGGTGAACTGACCAGCGAACTGACCTTCGCTCCCGGAGACGGCGCTTCGCTGAATATCGAAGTCCTCCAATTCGCTTCGCGTACCGTTCCTTCCCTGATCTGCCAGGAAATCAAGCTCGTCGCTTCCGCCGATACAGAAGTCACTTTGATTCCCTCCATCGACACGGAAGGCACGCTCACCGCTCCCTATAGAACCGAAGTCCCCGCGCGCACGGAGATCGATCTCGTCGGCGGTTTCGACAGCCATGGCAACCGCAGCAAGCTGGGCATCGCCCTGCACATCGAAACGCCCGACGCGCCTGCTCGGGCGCTCGAACCATTGCCCAGCGACACCGCCCTCGCGCGCAGCTACGTCCTCCAGCTCAAGAGCGGCCAGCCCTTCCGCTTCCGTACGATTGCCGCGATGGTCTCCGAGATTTACCATCCCGAGCCCGCGCTGGAGGCGATCCGCCTGGCCAGTTGGGGCGGAATGCTTGGATTCGACGATCTCCGCGAAGCCAACCGCGAAGCCTGGAGCAATCTCTGGCAGTCGCGGGTGAAGATCACGGGCGACACGGACGCGCAGCGCGTCGTCGACTGCGCCTTCTTCTATCTCCACTCGAGCGTCCATGCCTCGACGCTCACCGGCATGCCGCCCTTCGGCCTTTCCCAGGCCACATATTACTTCGGCCACAGTTTTTGGGACACGGAGTCCTGGTCGCTCTTGCCTTTCGCGCTCACCAACCCGCTTGCCGCGCGCGCCCTCGTTGACTTCCGCGTCCGCAGCCTCGATTACGCGAAACGCCTCGCCAAGCTCTTCGGCTATCGCGGCGCGCAATTCCCTTGGGAAGCGGCGCCCGTCGGCGGATACGAAACCACGCCCACTTTCGCCGCCACCGGCTGGGACGAACAACATTGCACGCCCGACGTCGCCCTGGGCGTCTGGGAGTATCAGCTCGCCACCAATGATGAAGCGTTCTTGACTGAAGGCACGTGGCCGGTTCTCAGGGCTGTCGCGCAATGGATCGAGAGCCGCGGCGTCTTCACCAGTCGAGGGTTCGAAATCCAGCACATGATGGGTCCCGACGAAGGCGTGCCGAACATCAACAACAATTCCTACATGAACCTCGTCTGCAAGATGGTGCTGGCTTCCGCGATTCGCTGCGCGCAGATGGTCGGCGTGATGCCGCCGCCCTCCTGGGCCAAAATTCACGACGCGATCGTCATCCCCATCGACCCCACAAAAAACATCGTCCAGCCGTACGACAATCCACCTCCGCCCAGCAACTCCAACTACTCTGTCGGCAGTCTCGACTTCCTCATCGTGCACGATCCGCCGGTCAGCCGCGAGCTCGTGCGCAGCACTTTTGGCGCGGAGCAGACTCCTCGCCAGCGCCCCGCCGGCGCGCTCATGGGCAACGTGCCTCACCCGATTGGCTTCGCCGTTTCCGCCATGGCCGCTACTGCCGGCTTTCTCGGACAACGGGATCTCGCTGCCCAACTCTTCAACGAAGCCTGGCGGGAATCCTGGCTGCCGCCCTGGGGCATGATTCAGGAAGTTTCCACCGAGCATTACGGCTGCTTCCTTACCGACTTCGGCTCGATACTGCAAACGGTGATGCTCGGCTTCACGGGAATCCGCGTTCGCGAAGGCAACTGGGCGCAGTATCCCGCCTCGCTCCCGCAGGGTTGGACTCAAATTGAAATGGATCGCTTCTGGATGCGCGGCCACCCGGTCCACATGGTCGCCACCGACGGCACCCCCGCCAAACTCACCTAGTAGGGGTCGCCGAACTGGTCGTGTGTGGCGCCGGCGTCTCGCCCGCGGTTTTGATTTTTCTCGCCGGAGCGCGGCGACCCCTCTGCGCTCGCGCCAAGGCAGACGACCCGGGGCTAACAGTTTGCGGAAGGATGTCTTTCGGTGGAAGCGCGGGCCTTTAGGCCCGCGATAAAGGGCTGCTCACCAACGGGCTTTAGCCCCGGGGTCTTCATGTCTGTATTCGCGGCTCGCGCCGGTTGCGCAGCGAGAACCAGCCCGACCCAAGCTCCGACGCGCGGAACGCAGTGTAAGGCGCGCTGCCGTGGCCTGAGCCCCGAAGGGCTTGCTGCGCCGCTTTCGCCGCGCGCCGATCTGCTCGCTCCACGTCGTAGGGGCAGGTTGAGACGCGCCGCTCGCCTCGCGCGCCACGTTGAGGCGCCAGTCACTTCCGCATCGGCCACCGGAGACAGCAAGACAATCATGCCACGCCAGTTCGCCAGCCCTTCCCCGAAGCACAAATGGAGGCGGCAAAAAAAAGTTCTTTTTCTTTCAGAATCCGAACAATCGGAATTCGACGAATCACTCCGCCAACGAACCCTGCTTCATCCGCGCCAGTTCCACCTCGGAGCCCACAAATCCCCACGCATTCCACGCATCACCGGTGATCACTTGCTTGAACAGCTCCCCGGCGCGCTTGGGATCGTGGTTGTAGAGGTGCCAGTTGCCGACGCCGTAAGCCACCGTGTCGTACGCCAGCTCCGCTTCCGTGTCATTCGGGTTCGTCGGCTTCGGCGGCAACACCTGCTGCTCTGGCATCGCGCCCTGGTACAACCGTAGCAGCCGCAAATAGAACGCCAGGTGCGGCTCCTTGTTCTTCATTTCCGGCGTGATTCTCTTCAGCATCGCCGCGGCTTCCTCAGGCTTGTTCGCTCGCCGCAACGACACGTAAAGCCAGTTCGAGCAGTCAATCACGTCGTCGTTGCTCTTGGCCAGGGCGAGGCCCTTTCGAAACGCATCCGCTGCCGCAGCAAACTGCCCCTGAAAATAGTGGGCCAGTCCCAGATGATAGAACGCGCCTAGCTGTTTAGGATCGATTGACGCCGCGCGCTGAAGATCTCTCTGTGCCGCGACGAACTCTCGCAAGCCCACCTCTCGATGCCCTCGCTCGATCAGCAACTCCGCGTCGTTGGGCGACGCCGAGAGTCCTTTCGTGCACGTCGCCACCGCCTCCCGATACTGCTTTCGTCCAGCCTCCGCAAGCGAAAGCGCGAGAACCAGCTTCGGATTCTTCGGATCGGCCGCAAGCTTCTTCCGCGCCTCGGCCACAGCAGCATCGTCTGGCAGCGCGTAGAGTTTGCGACCGAGTTTCGACGTCAACTCCAGCGCGCCACGCGCCTCACTCTGCCGCGCCGGCGTCGCGCGGCTCACCTCTGTGCGGGCGACCGTCCCACGCTCTTCAAGCCGAGCACCCGCTGCCCCCGATGCTGCAACCCCCGCTCCCGCCGCCATCGCAGTCGCTAAAGCAACCACACCCCAACGCATCGCGTTCATCCCTCCTCCTCCATATGAAGCCGCCGCTATTGCAAACTCACCTGCTGCTTCAGCGGCAAACTCTTCGACGATCCCCCTACCATGAATTCATACGATCCCGGCGCCAGCTTCCACGAATCGCTCGCGTCGTCGTAAATCTTCAGGTACAGCCGATCGATCTTCACGCTCACTTCCTTGCTCTCGCCCGCTTTCAACGGCACTTTAGCCCAGCCGACCAGCCGCTTCGGCGGCTCGCCCGCGCTCGCCGGAAGACCCGCATACACTTCCGCGATTTCCTCTCCCGCGCGGGAGCCTGTGTTCTTCAGCGTGAAGCTCGCCATCGTGCCGCTCGCGTCGACCTTCAGGTCCGAGTAGTCGTAGGTCGTGTACGACAGCCCGTAGCCGAATGGAAACAGTACGCGTTTGTGTTCCGCGTCGTACCACTTGTAGCCAACGTCGAATCCAGCCGTGTATTTCACGTCGAATATCGGCGCCTTCAGCTTTTGGCTCTCACGCTTGCCGGGCGGTGGCGGAACGATCCCCGGCGGCGGCTGATCGGATTCACTCGCCGGAAACGTGATGGGCAGCTTCGCGCTCGGATTCACTTCGCCGAACAAAATGTTGGCGATGGCCTGAGCGCCCCTGTTCCCCGGATACCATGCCTCCAGCACGCCGCTCACCTTGTCGATCCAGGGCATCAAGGCCGCGCTTCCAGTCTCCAGCACGACGATCGTCTTCGGATTCGCCGCCGCCACCCGCTCGATCAACGCATCCTGGTTATCCGGCAGCGAAAGACTCGGCAAATCCATTCCTTCGCTCTCCCACTGATTCACGAACACAATGGCGATATCCGACTTCTTCGCCAGCTCCGCGGCGGCTGCCGGGTCCGCGCCGGAATTGAACTCCACCTGCGCGTTCGGCGCGTGCTTCCTGATCGCCTTCAATGGCGACGTTGGAAACCATACGTGCTCCTGCCATTTCGGAGGGTATCCGCCTTCCGCGTCCACCTGCGCCGAGCCCGCTCCCGAGAGCACGCCCATATCTGCATGATCCCCGATCACGGCGATCGAATGCAGGTTGGCGGCGTCCAAAGGCAGAACGCTACTTTCGTTTCTCAGGAGAACTGCGCTCGCCTCTTCGATTTGCCGCGAGACATGAAAACCGTGGTCCGCATTCACCATGAACGGCTGCCGCGGATAGTCGATAATCCCGGTCGCGAATTCCGTCCGCAGAATGCGGCGAACATGCTCGTCCAGCTCGGCCGCGGAAATCTTGCCCGACTGCACCGCTTCCTTGAACTTTTCTCCGTAGAAGAGATCGAGTGGTTGCTCGTTGTCGAGTCCCGCAGCCGACGCCTTCTCCGTGCTGTGCGTCCCGCCCCAGTCCGATACGACGAAGCCCTCGAAGTGCCACTGGCCCCTCAGCACGTCCGTCAGCAGATACTTGTTCTCGCACGCGTAGTCGCCGTTCACGCCGTTGTATGCGCACATCACGGCGCCCGGCTGGCCGATTTTGACGCCGATCTGGAAAGCCAGCAGATCGCTCTCCTGCATTGCGCGCTTCCCGATGATCGCGTTCATTTCTGTCCGGCCGCTCTCCTGATCGTTCATGGCGTAATGCTTGGTGTCGCCAATCACGTGCTGCGCTTCCTCGCATTTGATCCGGTTGCCGACCATTGTGCCCGCCAGGACCGGGTCCTCGCCCATGTACTCGAAGTTCCGTCCGTTGCGGAGTTCGCGCACCAGATCCACGCCGCCGCCCAGCGTCATGTTGTACCCCTGCGCGCGCAACTCGGTCCCGATCAGCGCGCCGTATTCGCACGCCGCATGCGGATCCCAACTCGCCGCCGCGGCCAGATCCGACGGTAGCGCCGTCGAGTATCGCCCGTTTTCCGCGCTGCTCCGCACGCCGTAGGCCGCGTCGCTCATCTGGATCGTCGGAATCCCCAGGCGCGGCACGCCGAGCACAAAACCCGCGCCGCCGTTGCTCAAATACGCGTTCGGATTCGGTTTCCCCTCCCAACCACGCATTCCGTTCCCATGCAGAAGATCGATCTTTTCGTCGAGCGTCATCTCCTTCAGCACCAGCGCCGCGCGCTCGTCGGGCGAAAGGCTCTTATTCATCCAGGAGAAATTCTGCTTCTGGGCCTCGGCCTCCCTGTGGTGGCGCTGCGCATAGAGTGGCCCCGCCATCGCGCAAAGCGCGAGGGCCGCCCCGATCGTCCAGGTCGCCTGCCATGTTCTCTTGATCTTCATCAGTCTCCGCTCCAGAAAATCGATAATGTACGCCAAATCAACCCCTGTGCCCGCACATCATACTCGCTTCCCGCAAAAAATCTGCGCTCGTGCGCCAAAATTCCTGTTGACTCTCGCCGCGGGAGAACGCCAGCCGGAATCTCGCAATCTCGCCCCGTGTCTTGCTCTGCCGGCAAATCCGGCTTGACACCAGTGCCCGGCCGCCCTAACGTCGTGGCCAAGGAAGTTAAAAGGAACCCGAAACTCTCCCATGGTTTCGGGTTGAGGAGATGTCCGATGTCATTAGACCTCGTGAATTTAAGATTCCTCGATAGGCCCGTAACCAAAAAAGAAGGTCTGCAAATTCTCGAACGCGATGAGTACCGTTGCCAGTATTGCGGACTGGACGGGCGCGCAAGCTTTGAGAATGCGCTGGCCATGTCCGTCGATTTTGTCGTTCCACGGGCTCGCAAGGGCAAGAAGGATCCGCACAACCTCGTCGCTTGCTGTCGCTCGTGCAACATGATTAAGGGCAAGCACGTCTACCGCAGTTTCGACGAAGCGAAAGCGCACGTGCTGAAGCGCCGCACGGATTTGCGGAGAGCCTGGGAACGGACGCCGGCGCAGCCCGGCGCGAAACCGGCGAAAGCTCCCGAGGCGCGCACTCCGGCGGCGGAGCCTGAAAAAGCCAGAGCGGCGGCAGCGGCAGGGTCGGTGGTGAGCAGCTCGCCGCTATCGCTACGCAAAGGATGAGCGCAAAGGCCGTAGCGAATTGCGGCTCCCTGCCGGCATCTTTGCATGAGTGATTGAATTTGCCCGTCTTGCCCGTTCTCGATGGGGTTGAGGGAGCCTACGGCTCATTTTCCGGCTCGGCGTGCGCCGAGGGAGCGCCGACGGATTTCGGAGAACGTGCGTCAGGAGGAGAGTTGCCCTTGCGCTCCTTCCACGCGTGGTACGCCACCGGAATAAACGAAGCAACTACAACCGCGGCAACCACATAGTGGATCCGTTTGTCGATGTTGGGGATGGTGCGGCCGAGCGTGTAGCCGAGCAGAACCGTGCTCCACACCCAGAGGAATCCTCCGGCTATGTCGTACAGCAGATAGCGGCGATAGTCCATGCGCGCGGCCCCGGCGACAGGCGGACAGAAGGTCCGAATGATGGGAACGAAGCGCGCGAGGATGACGGTCTTGCCGCCGTAATGCTCGTAAAACTCGTGAGCCTTCACGAGGTGACCCTTCTTAAAAAAGCGCGAGTTCTCGCGCTGGTAGAGGCTTGCCCCCGCCTTCCGACCGATGAAATATCCCACCTGGTCGCCCGCGATCGCGCACAGCGCAACAAACGTAAGTAGTCCGGATAGCTTCAGCTGCCCGGCTCCGGCGAACACGCCGGCGGTAACCAGCAGCGAATCGCCGGGAAGGAAGAAGCCCACGAACATGCCCGTCTCGATGAAGACGACCACGCAGCAGAGCAGCGTCCCGCCCCACTCGATAAGTCCCCGTACATTATAGAGTTCCGAGAGAAGATGCCTTAGTTCGTTCATCCACTTATTCCGCCAGCTTTTTCCATGCGCACCGGCTGTTTCGCTTCACGCCAGAGCAACAGAATAGCAGAAAGGGGGACTGCGCACGCCGCTTCGTCGCGCGGAGTTTCTCACCGAGGAGGGCCGATTCCCGCGGTCGTTGGGACGAGGTCGATTGCCAGGGACACTAACTCCGGCCCATCGGGAGGGTCAACCAGCAAGCCCCGTTAGCGAGCCCATTCCCCGCCTGCCCTGATCGCGGAAAGCGCGCCGAAGGCAGAAAATCACGGTGAGTTCGGACGGTCGTGACATAGAATGCGTCGGATCGCCGCGCGGTCGCATGTCGAAAACACAGCGTGGGCGCCGAGGATCGAGCGCGGAGTGGCGATGCGAGTGATGGGACTGATGTCGGGGACGTCGGCGGACGGAATCGATGCGGCACTCGTCCGGATCGAGGGCGCTTCGCCGC
>Ga0070733_10002849_pt1 | contig 12025 bp, 9 predicted proteins | sample Coa_R1_9_FD_66450 | JGI IMG/M metagenome (GOLD analysis project Ga0070733, IMG submission 66450) | Surface soil microbial communities from Centralia Pennsylvania, which are recovering from an underground coalmine fire - Coalmine... | ecosystem: Environmental > Terrestrial > Soil > Unclassified ... | reverse complement strand
GGAAACATCGACACCGACCACGTCGAAATCCACGCCGTCATGACCGCCGCCCGAGCTTTCCGCGACCGCTCCCAGGATTTCGTCAATCTCAGCATTTACGAACAGCGCCTGCACCGCTCCTTGAAGGAAGCTCTGCGCCAGCTCAAAGAACTCCAGGCCGAACGCCGCGACCGCCGCCAGGCGGAAATGGACGACGCCATCCGCCTCAGCAAATCACAGGAAATGAAAGGCTTGCCCTTCGACCCGAGCGAAAATGGGTTCGTTTATGCGAGCGCCGAAATCGCCAAAGAATCCGCTCGCCGCGACCGCTTCGAAGACGCGAAACGAGCCGAAGCCGCAGGCTTCAACCTTGTCGAATACCGCAGAATGACACAAATGCCGCCCTGTGGCGCTGACGATCGAGTCGTCGGCGATCTCCACAAGCCAGGTTTCCCGCTATCCTAAGGGTGAACATATGAAGGTAGCCGAAGACAGACCGGCTCATACCAGGCACCCCAGGAGAAACGCACCCAGGCGAAAAGTCCGCGTCCCCCAAAACGCCCGTCTCGTCCGCTTCCTCCTGCATCCCGCCGGCAAAACCCTGCTGGCAGCCGTCGGCGTCCTGATCGTCGTGGGCATTGGCCTCTTCATTCACTACTACATGGTTTATTCGAAGATGATCGACGAGCGTCTTCGCGGCGGCCCCTACAGCACCACCGCCCGCATCTTCGCCGCCCCCACCGCCATCGCCGTCGACGACAAGACTTCCCCCTCGGACATTGCCGCCATGCTGCGGCACGCCGGGTACAACGAAAACCGTGCCAATCCGATCGGCTCGTACTCCGTCCAGGCCGATTCCATCGACATCTTCCCCGGCGCCGATTCCTACTTCGATCAGGAGCCCGCCACCGTCAAATTTGCCGGCGGCAAAATCGTCCGCATCGTTTCCCTGGGAGACAACACCAGCCGGCCCCTCTATGAGCTGGAGCCGCAGCTCATCACCAACCTCTATAACAGCAACCGCGAGAAGCAGCGCGTCGTGCATTACGAAGATATTCCGGCCGTCCTCCGCAATGCCGTGCTCTCCGCCGAGGACAAGCGCTTCTTCCAGCATTCCGGCTTCGACCCCGCCGGCATTATCCGGTCGGCATGGGTGGACGTGAAGCGCGGCAAAAACTCGCAGGGCGCATCCACCATTTCCATGCAGCTTGCCCGCGACATGTTTCTCACGCCGGCGCGCAACTGGCGTCGCAAACTCGCCGAAATGATGATCACGATGCAGCTCGAACAGAAGCTCACCAAGCAGCAGATCTTCGAGATGTATTGCAACGGCGTCGATCTCGGCTATCGCGGCAGCTTCACCATTCGCGGCTTCGGCGAAGCGTCGCAGGCTTATTTCGGAAAAGACATCCGCTCGCTCGCCCTGCCGGAAGCCGCAACCCTCGCCGCCATCGTGCGCGGCGCCAGCTACTACAATCCCTATCGCCACGGCGACCGCGTGCGCGACCGCCGCAACGCCGTCCTCGCCCTCATGCGCGGCAACGGGTTCATCGACGACCGCGAGTACGCCGTCGCTATCGATGCGCCTCTCAAGCTTGTTACCGGGCCCGCCGAATCGAGCGACGCCCCTTACTTCGTCGACATGCTCAACGACGACCTGGAAAAGCGCTTTCCCGGCACCGATTTTCACGCCCACTCCGATAAAATCTACACTTCGCTCGACCTCGATCTCCAGAGAGCCGCCAACGAAGCCGTTGCCATCGGGATGAAACAGGTCGACGATCTGGTTCGTAAACAGAAGCGTTTTAAAAACGTCCCGTTTGTCGAACCCCAGGTCGCTTTGATCGCGCTCGACCCGCACACCGGTGAAATCAAGGCGCTGGTCGGTGGCCGCAATTACGGCGCCAGCCAGCTGAACCGCATGCTCTCCGAACGCCCGACGGGGTCGATCTTCAAACCGTTCGTTTACGCGGCCGCCATCAACACCGCCGTCGCCGGAGGGACGCGTACCCTCACCCCCGCCTCGATTGTCGTGGATGAGCCGACCACCTTCGAGTTCGACGGCCAGGAGTATTCGCCCGACAACTTCGAGCATGAATTCTACGGACCGGTCACCCTTCGCAAGGCGCTCGCGAAGTCGCTCAACGTCGCCACCATCAAGGTGGCGGAAATGGTCGGATACAACACCGTGGTCAATCTCGCCCATCGCGCGGGTATCAATGAGGATGTCAAAGCCACTCCCGCCATGGCGATCGGCGCTTATGACGCCACGCCGTTCGAAATGGCCGGGGCCTGGACCGTGTTCGCCAATCACGGCGTGCGTGTGCAGCCCTCGTTCGTCTCTCTGGTGAAGGAAGCGAACGGCAAGGTTCTGCTCGACCAGAAACCCGTCTCCAAACCCGTGCTCGATCCGCGCGTCGATTACGTGCTGGTCAACATGCTCGAAGAGGTGATGCGGACGGGAACCGCGGCCAGCGTCCGCGCGCGCGGCTTCACCGCGCCGGCGGCCGGCAAGACGGGAACGGATCCCACCAATGGCTGGTTCGCCGGTTTCACTTCCGATCTTCTGTGCGTGGTGTGGGTGGGCTTCGACGATAACCGCAAGCTCGATCTCGAAGGCGCGCACTCCGCGCTGCCCATATGGACCGAATTCATGAAACGCGCCCTGCTGCTGCGCCGGTATGCCGACGCCAAACCGTTCGAAGCGCCCAATGGCGTGGTCACCGTCACCATCGACCCCGAATCCGGGATGCCCGCCGGTGCACAGTGCCCCGTCCAGGCTAATGAGGTATTTATCGCCGGCACGGAACCGGTCGGCGCCTGCCCGCTGCATGGCGCCAAAGGCGACCGCACTACGGTTTCGGGATGGGAAACGCCGTCCACCGCCCAGCCGTCGAATGGGCCGGCGCTGACGCCCGCGCCTTATCTGGCGCCGCCACGGCGTGATAATGAGAATACGCCCGCGTCGGCCGTCTCACAGGGAAATGCGCAGGCAACCGCGCAGGCCAACGCCCAGGGCAACGAGCAGGCGCAACCTGCGGACAAACCGAAGAAGAAGGGCTTTTTCGGCAGATTGAAGGACGTCTTCCGATGATTCTTGCGAGAATTCTTATCCTTTCCGTTCCGCTGATTTTTTCAATCGTCGCCCTCGCGCAAACCCCACTCACTCCCGAACAGCGCGGCGATCTCTACATGGCGCGCAAAATGTATCGCGAGGCGATCGACACCTATCGCGCCTCGGCCGGCGCCTCGCCAGTTATGTGGGACAAGATCGGCGTCGCCTGGCATCAGTTGGGCGATCTGGGCGCCGCCCGCAAAGCCTACGAACACGCCATCAAACTCGACAAAAAGTATGCCGATGCCATAAACAATGTCGGCACGGTGTTCTATGCCGAAAAAAAATACCGCAGCGCGATCTCGCGTTACAAGCGGGCGCTCGAGCTGTCGCCCGATTCCGCACCCATGTGGAGCAATCTCGGCACTGCCTGGTACGCTCGCGGAAAATACGACCTGATGTCCGAGGCCTACACGAAGGCCCTGCAGCTGGACCCCGACGTGTTTGAAAAAAACAGCTCCCTGGGCACACGGATGATGGATCGCGGAGTCGCCGACAAGGCTCGCTACCACTACGAGCTGGCCCGTCTGTACGCGGGCAATGGCAAGAACGACCTCGCCCTGCAATACCTGCGCAAGGCGCTCGAAGAAGGCTTCAAAGAGAAGGAAAAGGTACAGCAGGCCAGGGAATTTACCAACCTGCGCGAAACCCAGGAATTCAAGGATCTGATGGCGCTGGAACCGCGTGTCTTGTAAGGTGGCCAATCCTGGCCGCGGCCGGCTGTCAGCCGGCTTACTTGTTCTTTTCCTGATCGGGTGTCACAACACTACCGCCCCGATCTCTTCCCCGCCCTCGCGCTACGCCGTCCTGCGCTTCGAGAATCTTTCCGGCGATCCCTCCCTTGACTGGACCGGGCGCGCCATCGGCGAGTCCCTGCCGGCCGCTCTCGCCGGGGCGCTGGATGGACCGGTCCTCGGAGCCTCCGCGCTCACTCGCCCAAGCCAATCCCTCGGCGCCCGGCCGGCTTCCGCGCCCGGCATTTCGAGTGAACGCAGCGACGCTCTCGTCGCCGGCGTGAATCGTGTCATCACCGGCTATGTTGCGCGCGCCGCCGGTCAAATCAGGATCGCCGCCACTGAAGAGGATCTTTCGACCGGCAAAACGCTGCGCATAGTGACCGCCACGGCCGCTTCTCCCATGGCTGCGACGGAGCAGCTGGCGCACGAATTTTCGCCGCGCGCCCAAAATCTGCCGACGTCCAATCCGGAGGCCTGGCGCGCCTGGGCTATGGCTCTCGAATCGCCCACAGCGGAAAGCGAGGACCTTCTGCGGCGGGCGCTTGAGTTCGACCCGGACCTCGGGTCTGCGTGGGTTACGCTGGCCAGCCTGGATCTGTCGCGCGGCAATCGCAGCGCCGCCGGGGAGGTGATCGAACAGGCGCAGCGTCACAAGCTCGATGAGTTCAGCCGGGCCAACCTCGATCTGGCGCACGCGGATCTCAGCGAGGATCGCTTCACCAGAATCGCCGCCATGCGCAAAGTATCGTCCCTCAGCCCGGCCGACACCCTGTTGCTGCGATCTCTCGCCGACGCGGAAACCTCCGCCGGCCAATTCACCGCGTCCGCGTCGGATTGGATAAAAGTCACCGCCGCGTATCCCAACGATGGATTGGCGTGGAACAGCCTCGGCTACGCCCGATCTTACGCGGGCGATTACGCAGGCGCAATAGCGGCGATTCGCGAATACGAGCGGCTGCGTCCGAAAGACGCCAATCCATCCGACTCCATCGGCGACGTGAATTATTCCTTTCGCAAGTTCGGCGAAGCGGCCGCCGGTTATCTCGACGCATACAGGAAGCAGCCCGGATTCCAGCAGGCCGGCGATCTTTATAAGGCCGCTTGGGCAAAATTTCGCGCCGGCGACAAGTCAGGCGCGGATTCGCTCTTCTCCCAATTTCGTGCGGAGCGCTCAAAGGCAAAGGCCGGCGACAATCTGATCGAACTGCTCGCCGGAGATTGGCTGTATCGAACCGGTCGCGGGACCGAAGCTGTCGCGGCTTTACGCAAATTCGCGTCCGCTACCGAATCCGCGCCTGTTCGCATGGACGCTTACGCCCAGTTGACGATATGGGATCTGCTGCGGGGCGATCGCGCGCAGGCGGATAAAGACTCCGCGGCAATCGGTCCAAAAGTGGCTAATCCCGCCGTATTTATGAGCCGGTTCGCGGCGCAGCCTTCGGCCTCTGCCGCCGAATGGGAGGCGCGCGCGCAAAAAATGATCCCCCCCTCCCTGACAGCATTGCGCGAGTTGGCGATCGGATACGCTCTCGTGCTGGATGGCAAGCGCGCTGCGGCTCTCCCTGTGTGGGAGCGAATCGTCAAGACGAGCGCGGCAACCGATTTTTTCTCCCGTGCGATGTACGCGCGCCTGCAGGGAAAAAAGGAGGAACGGCCGTTGTTGCCCGACCCCGCCGGTTTCAATCAATTCCTGGCAATCCTCGACAAGTTATGAGGTACACGCGGCATGGTACACGCGGTTTCAGCCGCGTTAACTTTATGTTGCAAAGTACCCCGCAATAGCTCTATAATCCGGCTATGGCTGTTGTAAGGCCCATTCGTCGCGAATCTCCCGAATCCATCGGTCTGCACGTTCAGGCGATGGATAATCTGCGTTTCATCCGCAGCACGATGGAGACGGCCGGGTCGTTCACCGCGGTTCCGGGCAAGGGCGGCATACTGATGGGCGCCACGGCATTGTTCGCGGCGTTTGCCGCGCATCTGAGCGCCGATCCCCGCGCCTGGCTCAAGGTCTGGATGGGTGAAGCCGCACTAGCTCTTGTGATCGGGCTTTGGTTCTCCTGGCGCAAGGCCACCCGGAACAGCACGCCCCTGCTTTCCAAGCCTTTTCGGCGTTTCGTGCTGGCGCTGGCGCCATCGGTTTTTGCTGGCGCTTTATTGACGTTCTTTCTTTATCGGCGAGGATTGAGTCAGCTTCTGCCAGCCATGTGGCTGCTGCTCTATGGAGCCGGAGTTACCTCGGGCGGAGCGTTTTCCGTGCGCGTAGTGCCGGTCATGGGAATGTCGTTTCTGGCGCTGGGATCGATTGCGACGCTGGCTCCGCTGAGTCTTGCGGACCCGCTTTTGGCTATTGGATTCGGCGGTTTTCATATAGTGTTCGGGTGGGTGATCGCGAGGCGCTACGGTGGCTAACCAGACTGCGGCCGCAAAGACAACGAGGGCGGCGAAACCGGGACCGACGGCGGTTGCCGGAGCCGGAACCCGCGCGCTGGACCGGATCATTCACGAGCGTCTGCGCCTGGGGATAGTAAGCGCGTTGTCGGTGAACGAATCTCTGACGTTCCGGGAGCTGAAGAAAATTCTGGACACGACCGACGGGAACCTCAGCGTCCACGCACGCAAACTAGAGGAAGCCGGCTACATCGGCTGCGAGAAGAAGTTCGAAGGTCGGTTGCCGCGCACGGAATACAGGCTGACCGACAGCGGACGCACTGCGCTTGAGAAATACCTGACGCATATGGAAGCGCTGATTCACGCAACCCGGCAGGGATAACAAAAAAATTTGGCCGTGAACTTTATAATGCAAAGTAATCTACATACAGCAATCATCATGGATGGAAATGGCCGCTGGGCCACGGGGCGCGGGCTCCCTCGAATAGCCGGGCATCGCGCCGGGGCGGAGGCCCTCCGCCGGATCGTCGAAGCCGCGCCGGATTGCGGAATCGGCATGCTCACCGTGTATGCGTTCTCCTCCGACAACTGGAGGCGTCCGCAGATGGAAGTCGACGCGCTGATGGCCCTGCTGGCCTGCTATCTGGTCCGCGAAACTCCGCGCTGTGTCGCCAATGGCGTGAGGATGTCGATCATCGGACGCCGCGATCGGCTGCCGGAGTCGCTTCGCGACTCCATCGATGAGGCCGAACGGAAAACGCGGCAGTGCGATTTGCTTCACCTCCGGCTGGCAATCGATTATTCTGCGCGCGACGCGATTGTCTCTGCCAGTAATAATGCGGCGGGCGAGCACATGACGCGCGACCGGTTTGAAGAGCTGCTGGGTGAGGGACGGCCTGTGGACATCCTCATCCGCACCGGTGGTGAGCAGCGTCTCAGCGATTTTTTACTCTGGGAGTGCGCGTACGCGGAACTGATTTTCAGCAACTGCATGTGGCCGGACTTCAGCCCCGCGGATCTTCAGCGAGCGCTCCGGCAGTACGCGCATCGGGAACGGCGCTTTGGAGCGATACCGCAGCCGCCGGCGTCCCGTCACGAACACTGGCTGCGCTGAGGCATCTGCGAAAATCGTCGTGGATGTTCATTACGTTCGAAGGCATCGACGGATGCGGCAAGACCACGCAATTCCGCATGCTCGCCCAGTGGCTGCGCGACCGCGGGAAGGACGTAGTGGAGACGGTCGAGCCCGGCGGCACCGAAATTGGCCGGCAGATCCGCAAGATCCTGCTCGATCCGGCGAGCGCCGATATGCAGCCGCGCACCGAACTGCTGCTTTACTTCGCGAGCCGGGCCCAGAACGTAGACCAGGTGATTCGCCCCGCGCTCGATTCCGGAAGAATCGTCCTGTGCGATCGTTTTACCGATTCGACTCTGGTCTACCAGGGATGCGGCCGCGGTCTCGATACTCAAGTGGTACTCGATCTCGATCGCATCGCATGCAGAGGCCTGAAGCCGGATATGACCTTGCTGATCGATATCGATGCGGAGACCAGCCTCCTGCGCGCAAAGCGGCGGAATGAGCGGGTGGGTCCGGCGGAATCGCGCATCGACGAGGAAGGCGCCGCGTTTCACGAGCGCGTGCGGCAGGGCTATTTGGCGCTGGCGAAGGCTGAGCCGGATCGCATCGTAGTGATCGACGGCGCGGCGGGAATCGGCGAGGTAGGGCAGCGGATACGGGAGGCGCTCGGTGTTCGAGAGCTTCTGGGGTAATCTGCACGTCCAGACCACGCTCGAAGGCATGATCGCGCGGGAGCGCATCCCGCAGACGATGCTCTTCGCGGGTCTGGAAGGGCTGGGAAAAGCGACGCTGGTGCGGCGCTTCGCCGCGCGGCTGCTGGGATCTCCCGAAAAGATCGAGCACGACGATCTGAGCCTTCCGGAGAACTCAAAGCTCATCGACACGCGCGAGAAGCTGCCCGCGGACAAGCGCAACGACGATCCGCTGTTCTTCGCCACGCATCCGGATTTTCTGACCTTCGCGCCGGACGGGCCGCTGCGGCAGATTGGTATTCCGCAGATGCGCCTCCTCAAGGAGTTCGCTCAGTACAAGCCGCTGCACGGGAACCGGCGTGTCTTCCTGATTGATCAGGCCGACCGGGCGGGCGAGCAGGCCGCCAACTCGCTGCTCAAGACCTTGGAAGAACCGCCGGATCATCTGATTCTGATCCTGACGGCGGAGAATGTTTACGACTTGCTGCCGACGATCCGTTCACGCGCGGTAGTGATGAATTTTTCACCGCTGTCGAACGAGGAGATGCAGGACTTTGCGCGGGCGCGCGGGCTCGACAACGCCGAGCGGCGCATTGCGCTTTCGGGTGGGAGTCCGGGAGTAGCCGCTTCGCTCGATATCGAGCTGTATCAGAAGCGCCGTGCGTCGATGCTGGTTCTGCTGAGGACGGGCGCGGGAGTTTCGTCCTATGGGGCATGGCTGCCGATCTCGGAAACCCTGGGCCGCAGCAAGAGCGAAAAGCTGGAGTTGCACCTCAAGCTGCTTTACGATTTACTTCGCGATATCACGGTATTGCGCGAGGGCGGAACGGCAATCCGCAACTTCGACCTGCGCAACGATCTGAGCGCCCTGGCACAGAAGGTTTCGCGCCGCTGGCTCATCCATGCCGTGAAGAGCGTGGATGAAATCGCCGGACTGCTGCGAAGAAATATTCAGAAGACGATCGCGTTGGATGGGCTTCTGATGGAACTTCGAGGTGCGATGAAATGATGGATTCGACCCAGCTCTCCGCCGCGCTCAAAGAACTCGCCCTCGACCTGCGCTGGGCTTGGAACCACGCGGCGGACGATCTCTGGCGTCAACTCGATCCCGAGCTTTGGGAATTGACCGGAAACGCATGGTTCGTCCTGCAGGCGGTTTCGCAGGAAAAACTGCAGGCGGCCGCGGCGAATGCCGATTTTCAGCGCGTCCTCGATCAAATCATTGAAGAGAAACGCAAGCGTGCCGAAGCCCCGCTGTGGTTCCAGCAGACTTACCCGGATTCGCCACTCACCGCTATCGCTTACTTCAGCCTCGAGTTCATGCTGAGCGATGCTTTGCCGATCTACTCCGGCGGATTGGGCAATGTGGCTGGCGACCAGCTCAAATCCGCCGGCGACCTTGGTCTTCCTGTGATCGGCGTCGGATTGCTTTATCAGCAGGGCTACTTCCGGCAGCACATCGATGCCCAAGGCAGGCAACAGGCGCTCTATCCAATCAACGATCCCAGCCAGCTTCCCATCACGCCCGTGCGCCGACCGAACGGGGACTGGTTGTCCATCACGGTGAACGTGCCCGGTTTCAAACTCCGGGTTCGCACCTGGCAGGCTCAGGTCGGTTCGACGAAACTCTATCTGCTCGACACCAACGATCCCGCGAACCTTCCGGAATACCGGGGCATCACGAGTGAACTCTATGGCGGCGGCCCCGGCATAAGGCTGCAGCAGGAACGAGTGTTGGGCGTGGCCGGATGGCGCTTGCTGCGCGCGCTCGGAATCAAGCCGGAAGTCTGCCACCTCAACGAAGGTCACGCGGCATTCGCCGTGCTGGAGCGCGCCCGCGGCTACATGGAGGATCACGGAAAGCCGTTCGACGAAGCGCTTTCCGTTACACGCGCCGGAAACATCTTCACCACCCATACGCCGGTCGAAGCCGGATTCGACCGGTTCGCTCCCGACCTGATGGAAGCCCGTATGAAGACGTATGCGGAAGAAGAGCTCGGAATCCCTTTCTCGCGACTTCTGGCACTGGGCCGAATGAACCCGGCGGACGAGAACGAGCCATTCAACATGGCGTATCTGGCCATTCGCGGGTCGGGCGCGATCAACGGAGTCAGCCGCCTGCATGGTGAGGTGAGCCGACGTCTATTTCAGAAGCTTTTCCCGCGATGGCCGCAGCCTGAAGTGCCTGTCGGTTATGTCACCAACGGCGTGCATACTCCCACCTGGGACTCGCTCGAAGCCGACGACCTGTGGACGAGCGCCTGCGGGAAAGAGCGCTGGCGGGGGGACCTGAAGTCCATTGAAGAGGGACTGCGCCGTGTTCCCGGAACCGAGCTATGGGCGATGCAATCAAGGGCGCGAGTGGCTCTTGTCGAGTACGTCCGTCAAAGGCTCGCCCGGCAGCTTGCCGGGCATGGCGCGTCGCCGGAGCAAATTCGCGCGGTGGAACGGATCTTCGATCCCGGTTCGCTGACCATCGGTTTCGCGCGCCGGTTCGCGACCTACAAACGCCCGAATCTGCTGCTTCACGATCGGGATCGCCTCCTGCGAATTCTCACCAACCAGCAACGGCCGGTGCAGTTGATTCTCGCCGGCAAAGCGCATCCGCAGGATACCGCCGGTCAGGAAATGGTCCGGCAATGGGTTGAGTTCATCCGCGATACGCCGGCGCGCCTGCAGGCCGTGTTTCTCAGCGACTATGACATGACGATGACGGAACATTTGGTGCAGGGAGTCGATCTCTGGCTGAACACGCCGCGCCGGCCCTGGGAGGCGAGCGGCACCAGCGGAATGAAAGTCCTGGTGAACGGTGGATTGAATTTTTCCGAACTCGACGGCTGGTGGGCCGAAGCCTGGACGCCCGAGACCGGTTGGGCGATCGGCGATGGGCAAGAGCATGACGAAGATCCTGCCTGGGATGCGGCGGAAGCCGAGCGGCTCTATACCCTGCTGGAACAGGAAATCATTCCCGCGTTCTACCGCCGCGACGATGCGGGGATCCCGCCCGGCTGGGTGGCGAAGATGCGCGAGAGTATGGCGCGATTGACACCGGAATTTTCGGCGAATCGTACGGTACGGCAGTACACCGCTAATTACTATCTCCCGGCCGCGGGAAATTTCAGAGAGCGATCAAAAGGCAGCAGCGGTATTTCGGACTGGCAGCGCCTGGTGGAAGGGCACTGGCCGCGGCTGCGCTTCGGCGATCTCCGCGTGGATTCCGACGCTGATCGACACGTCTTTCACGTCCAGGCATATCTTGACGAACTCGATCCCGCTGCCGTCCATGTGGAACTCTACGCGGAAGGACCAGTTCTGGTTGTAATGGAGCGCGGGGAACCGTTGTTGGGGTCGCCGAACGCGTACAGCTTCACGGCTTCGGTTCCTGCCGACCGCCCTGCGACAGACTTCACGCCTCGCTTAGTCCCGTTCCATGCGGGGGCTTCGGTTCCGCTCGAAGCCCGGCAGATTCTCTGGTATCAGTAGTCTTCCTGAGAAAATCCGGCCCTGCCCGCCACTCTGTTGGTTGGCCCGCCTACTGCATGAAATCTTTGAAGCGCAGGTGGAGAGGCAGCCGGATGACCTGGCTGTCATCTTTGGCAACTGCTCCGCGACCTACGGCGAGTTGGACGGGCTGGCGAACCAACTGGCCCGTTATCTGCGCAAGCGGGGCGTGAAGCGTGGGGCCAGCGTCGCGATGCTGCTGCCGCGGTCGATTGAGGCGTATGCGACGATTCTGGGGATACTCAAGGCTGGAGGGGCTTACGTCCCGATCGACCCTGAGTATCCGGCGGAGCGGATCTCCTGGATTCTGGAGAATTGCGGGGCCCTCGCGACCATAACGGAAGCGGATCTGGACCGAATCAGCGCGGAAAGCTCTGAAGCCCTGCCCCGCAACGAGGACTCCGCCGAACCCGAGGACCTCTGTTATGTGATTTACACCTCGGGCTCGACGGGCCGGCCGAAGGGTGTGATGGTGGAGCATCGGAACGCCTGCCACCTGGTGGAGGCCGAACGCCGGATTTTCGGGGTGCGG
>Ga0070733_10002848_pt1 | contig 12027 bp, 9 predicted proteins | sample Coa_R1_9_FD_66450 | JGI IMG/M metagenome (GOLD analysis project Ga0070733, IMG submission 66450) | Surface soil microbial communities from Centralia Pennsylvania, which are recovering from an underground coalmine fire - Coalmine... | ecosystem: Environmental > Terrestrial > Soil > Unclassified ... | reverse complement strand
TAAGACGTCGGCGTACTGCTCGACCACTTCGCAGTTTTCCGGGTCAATGGTCTCGGTGACGATCCCCAGGCCGAATTCGCGCCGCACCTCGGCCAGAATCTTCAGTCCCTCTTCGCCCATACCCTGGAAGCTATACGGCGACGTACGGGGTTTGAAGGCGCCGCCGCGAAACAGCCGGGCCCCGGAACGAGCCACCTCTTTGGCCGCCCGCCGCGCCTGCTCCCGGCTCTCGACCGCGCAGGGGCCGGCAATCACCGCGAGCTCACGGCCGCCGATCTCGACCTCGCCCGCCGGGGTCGCCACCCTCACGACCGTGTCCTCGCTCTTGACTTCGCGGCTCACCAGTTTGTAGGGCTTTGAAACCGGGATCGCCTCGGCCACGCCGGGCAGGCTCTCGAACTCAGCCGGCTCGAGCGGGCCGGGGTTGCCGGTGATGCCGATCGCAACCCGCTGCGCTCCCGGCATGGGATGCGGCCGGTAGCCCATCGCTTCGATCTTGCGCGAGACGCGAGCGACGTCTTCCGCGGTCGCCTGCGGTTTCATCACAATCAGCATGAGGTTTGACTCCACTCCTCTGGCTCGACGCGCCAAGCCGCTAGTTTAGACTGTTATGGGAGTCTGAACGAGAACTTTGTGGCTTTGGCAGCGCCGGCTTCCCAGCCGGCTTGATGACTGCGTCCGGCGCGGCCACGAGTGCCGTGCGGGCAGACAGTAAGGGTGATTGCCGACCTGGACATCCGGTGGCGGGATGCCGCTGCCTTCCATAATGTTAAACATTAAGTTAGTTATGCAATCTTCTGCCGTTGAATATATTAGTGGGTGGTTTGGAGATGGTCGGATCGGCTATCGGCGCGTCTCCCTGACCGGAAGTCGGCGCGTCGACCTCCGGCCATGGAGCCGCGGCGAGAAAGCGGGCAACATCAGTGCCCCGCCGGACACGGGTTCGAGTTCAAGACCTGGCGGAAGACGTTGTACACGGGGACGGCCTGCGCGCCCACGGGCAGGTTCGTGGCGAGGGGCGGACCGTATTCGGCGGCGGCGGTTCCTCCAAAGGAGTCGGAACTGCCAGGAATGCCCGGACCGCCGAACTGCCAGACGCATCCCCCGTTCAGAGCGCCGGTGCTGTAAAGAGGATAGAAGCCGGCGCCGGGCGGCGGCATGGTGCAACCGTTGCCGGTGAGAAAATCGCAAGGTGAGGTGGCGATTCCGGCCTCAATCCCGGCGATGTTGGACTCGAACGCGACCCGGTCGTAATCCACCAGGCCTTTCGCGCCATTGAACCGCGGGCTCGAGAAGCGAATCGGCGCCGGGTGAAGGAGTCCGTCCAGCGTGGCATCGGCCAGGGTACCAGCCCAGTTGTTGCCGTAGGAAACGCCGTCGAAGTCGAGGTCGCCATTCGGTTCGTCGATGCAGCCGGTGACCTGAATAAAGGGTGACGGCGCCGTGCCGCAGGGAAAATCATCCGCATCCAGCATCCCGTCCGGCTCGCTCGACCCCGCAGAGATGCAATTAGCGTTGGAGTCGGCCGCGTTGCAGTACTCGAAGTGGCCGAGCTCGTCAGCGAAGCCAACGTTGAAGGCGTGCGCAGCCCAGACGACGCGGGTGTTCTCACTCGAAGTCGCGTACATGGCGCGGAAATTGTACGGTTGCTCGGCGCACGTCACCGACGGATTGCTGGGGTCGGGATCGGGCTGGAAAAGGACCTGGGCGAAACCGTTGGCGGCGCTGGCGGTCATCCAGCCGAACTGCTTGGTGGTGGCGTCGAAGATGATCACCCGTAAGCCGGTGGGTTGGTCGTGTATGAAAATGACCAGGTTGTCGCCGGGATTCATGGCCAGAGTCTCGCCCGCGACGGGAGTGAAAGAGGCAAGGTTCTGGTTCAGCGGGTCCGGCGGGCCCACGGGGACGCCGCTCCTGGTGATCATCGCGAAGTTGATCGGCTCATCGCTGCCGATCTTGTTAAGGCAATCGGCATTGTTGTCGTTGAAGCTCGCGTAGCTAAAATTGAGGCTGTCAATGGTGAGCGCGGCGATCCAGTGCACGGGGTCGGCGACGGGTGTATTCACCCAACCGGGGGGATAGAACTGCAGCTCCATCACTGCCGTGCCAGGGTGAATGGTGACGAAGTCGTTCGCCATGGGGTCGGTGCTCTCGAAGATGTTGGTGTCGCTGTCGGGCGTGCAGACGTTATTGAAATCGGGCGCCGGCGCCGATTGCGTGTCGCACAGCGCCATGCCGAACCAGAAGGCGGGATGAAGCTGGAAGTTGAAAGTGCCGCCCGTGCCGCCCTGGTTGGGCAGGGTAGGAGGATCGACGGGGAGAGTCAGATGGACCACCGAAGAGTACCCTGAGCCGGGGACGTTCGAGTAGAAGGCCAAGGCCGGCTCGTCGTGACCCGAGTACTTGCCCTCGTAGTTCCGGTGGGTCGCGAGGTCCGTGCAAGGCAGCAGGCCGTTGTCGCAGTTCGGTAATTCCTGCAGAAGCCGGGCCCGGCCGGCGGTGGAGGTGTGGGCCGAGGTTCGCTGCTGAGCGAAGGCGGAACAGGCGAGTGCCAGTGCCAGAATCCCAAACAGGGTGTGGCGCATGAGATTGACCTCCGGTGGAGCAAAAGATGTGGGGATTCTAATCGCCGATACCAAGGATGTCAATGACCGGTGATCAAATTGGGATGACGTGGCGGGCGGAAAGCGTCATGTGCCGGCTTGCGCCCAGAACCCGAGCTGCGGAGGGAGCTAGCTCGGACTCATCGCGAGCGCGCGTTTTCCGTCCGCATTCATGAATGTAAGACTTAAACTTATCGATGTAATAAATTGATTATGGGGGAATACAAATACTCCAGCCTGCGCCCGCGGAGTCGTGGTCGGCGCGCCGACATGGGCCCCCGTGGCGCCCGCCTACTTCGTCGCGATCTCGACCGCTTGGACGCTTTCCGCTGCCTTAAGCAACTCAACGACGTCCGCCAGCCGCACGGTTCCGTAATACCACTCGCCCGCCGACAGGCTTTCGGCCCGCACGGCGTGGTAGATGTCGAGCACGGAACGCTTTCCGTCGACGTAGTTCAGCGCCTCGTACCGCATCAGCGGGTGCAGGCCACCCGGTGCGGCCACCTGCTGGTTGCGCTTCAGGTATTCGCCCAGGGTTCCCAGGTTGCGCGGGACCCGCGCGGCGGCGGCGTGATCCTCATCATTCAAGGTGGGCGCCGGGCGCGCGCCTCCCAGGGCGCGATACCACTCCTCAATGCGCTGGCGATGATTGACCTCGGTCAGCTTCATGTCTTCTTCGACGCTCTCGAGGAGCGGGCGCGTCTCGGGAGCGGCGAAGCGGCGCACCGATTCGAACCCGGCGACTTCGCGCTGCTCCGCCTGGTCGAGCAGGTTCATGGCGTCTTCAAAGGCGGTGCGGACGGCGTCACCCTGCGTCGTCGAGCCGGGCGCGGCAGCGGTCTCAGCCAGCCGTGACAGGCCGATGGCCAGATCGTGCGACAGCCGCTCGCGCGCTTTTCCCGCCATCACCGCCATCAGGGTGGGGACGTCGTTCGCGCCCAGGCGGGCGAGATAGAGCGCCGACGCCGCCACGGCGACGGCGTTCCTCTGAAGCTGCGTGCGATCGATCTGCCAGAGGTCGTCGTCCGAGGAGTGGATGTACTCGTCGGGCCAGTTGGTGAACGTCACGCCCGGGATGCCGATCGCGCCCTGGTTAAACACCAAGTGATCGGTGGAGTCAAAGTAGTGGACCATCTCGACGTGGTAGGGCTCCCGGCTGCCCAGGTGGGCGAAGACAGGGCGCGAATAGGGCGCCAGGTTGTGGTTCTGCCAGGAGGCCAGATAGGCGTTGTTCCCGTCTGACAGGCTGGTGACGATGTTCTCCACCACGTCGTTCAGGAAGCTCCAGCGCGAATAGGGCGTGCGGCTGACGTGCTGCACGCGGCCGCCCAGCGACTGCCGGGCGCCCACCATGTCCTGGTTGATGTCGGCGATGATCCGCCCGCGCTCCTCGGGGTGTTCGGCAAAATACTCGTATTCGGCGCCGATCTCGTTGGTCCACCAGAAGCGAATGTCACGCTGGGGGCGGGGAAGGCGGCCGTCGGCGATCATGGCTTCGAGCGCCCGGGCGATTTCGAGCAGGCTGGCGCAACCCGAACGGTCGTCGTTGGCGGAGGTCTTCTCCTCCTGCAGGTGGGCGGTGAGCACGACCGACTGGTCGTGGATCGAAGTGCCGCGGATCAGTCCTTCCACAAGTCCCTGGCGGCCGGGCTTGGTCACCTCCGAGACGATCTTCAAGTGAACCTTGAAGTGTGGCGAGCCAACTGGCCCTCCCGCCGGACCGAAGATATGGGTCGGCGCGCGGCCCGACATCTCCCGGCTCAGCGCCAGCCCGGCACGGGGCGAGATCACGAAAGCGGGCGGCGCCGCCTTCTCGCCTTCCTTCGATGGACTGAGGTGCGACCAGGCGATCTGGTCGGCGTGGTCGGTCCAGGGGTCGGTGCGGGTTGAGTTGTAGGAGACGATCCCGACCGCGCCGCGTTCCCAACAAGCGAGCTCCTTCACCCGGTCCAGGGACCCGTAAGCCAGCACCACCTTGCCAGCCACGTCGCGGCCCTCGTAGTCGCTTTTGGCCGTACCTTCGCCCACGTCGACCAGCTCGGCCGTTAGGTCGGCGGTGGGGCTGTTGTCGGCGACCGAGGTCGGAGTCTCGCGGACGTCCCCCAGCTTGACCGCCCGGGGCTCCACCAGCCACAACTCGCCGCTGCGCAGCGTCCAGTTCTGGTCGACGGCGTCGGGCGACGTCGTCCAGGTGGGCAGCGAAATGAACCGCACGTCTTCCAGGCCATAGCTCTTGGCGCGGGCCTCGACCCAGCGCGCCTCGTCCAAGAATCCTTCCGAGCCGCCGGTTGGCCCGTGATACATGACGAGCGACCGCAGGTTGTCGAAGGCGATGTCGCCGGAGATCTCGTTGGTCAGCTTGTCGTAAGCGTCCTCGGGCAGCAAGGGGCTTCGCTGGCTGGCGGCCGGAAGGGCCATGCCGAGACAAGTGAGCGTGGCCAGCGCGACACGAAGAACGATGATGCGGCGCATTTGGGCGATCCTCCGAATGTGGAATCCCCGGTCTGGGGGCAAAGAGGCGCCATTATTCACCACAAACGCGCCGGGGCAAAGAGATTTGCTAGCGGAAGCGATGGCTTCGATATTCGGTGGCCAGGCGTTGGATCAGCTTTTCCGCGTCCCGCTGATCATCCTGGGGGATCTCGAGCTTGGGGCCGATGCGGTCGACGATCTTACGCGCCATCTGCAAGCGTACGTCGATCGCCAGGTGGTCGCGGCGGAGCAGGAAGGTCTCCATGAGCTTGAGCTCCTCGCCCGACAGACGGCTGACGTGGTACCCGGTTTCTGCCGGGGCGGCTGGCTCCGGTCGCGGCGGGGGCGGAGGCTCCAGGTTGAGGTTCAGCACCGAGCCGGCGCGAACCGCGGTTCGCGCCGGCTCGGCGGGCTTCGGGGGGTCGCCCCAGCTTATGGCGCCCTGCTGGGCGAGAGGTCTTTCATGGACGACCACTGTGCCGCTGACGTAATCGCCCAGCCGCTTGTTCTTCGAGCTGATCAGCGCCGTGACGATGCCCACCGCGTAGATGCCGGGTAGGCTGTCGACGATGCGCAGCAGATTGCGCCCTAGCGCGTCGAAGGTGCTGAGCGGACGCCCGTCGTCCTTGATAACCCGCAGGTGCCAGTACCGCTTGCCGGGGGTCTGGCCATTCCAGATCGCTTCAAAGAGGGCGAAGTAACCAAATTGCACCAGAAAAAAAGCCAGGAACAGCGCCGCCATCACCCACGTTACGCCGCCCGCGCGGGCCGCGCCGGTTCCTCCTGCCACCACCAAAGTCAGGATTCCCAGCGCCACCACTGCAACGCCCTGAATGATCGAGTCGACGGCGAGCGCCAGAAACCGGCTGCCGATCCCTGCCAGCAGGAAGTCAAGCGGGATCTGCTCGGGAGTTTCGATGATAAGATGGTCCATGGTGAGCGGGATGTGAGGAGCCGTAACATTCGGGCTCCTGACTCCTTGTTTCCATGATCAACGCCCGCTGGCTCGAAAAGCGAAGGCCGCACTGGGATCGGCTGGAAAGCATCGTCGAGCGCTGCGGACGCCGCGGCCTCGGGGCGCTCTCCCACCGCGAGATCCAGGAACTGGGCCTTTTGTACCGCCAGGTGGCTGCCGACCTGTGCTCGGTGCGCGAAGACCCGATGAGCCAGCGCATGGCCGAATATCTGAACCAGCTCCTCGGCCGGGCGCACAATCTGATTTACATGGGACGTGGCAACCGTCCCGGCGGCATTCTACACTTCTACCGCACGGTTTTCCCCCAGATCTTCCGCGCCACGTTCAAGTATACCCTGGCGGCCTTTGCCGTGTTCCTGGCGGCGGGCGTGCTCGGGTTTCTGGCTTGCCTCGCCGACCCCGGCTTTCAGCGCTATTTCCTTGGTCCCGCCATGAGCGACACGATCGAGCGCCGCCAAATGTGGACGCACTCGCTGCTGACCATCAAGCCGCTCGCTTCGAGCTTCATCATGACCAACAACCTCGCCGTGAGCTTCACCGCCTTCGCTTTGGGGATCACCGGCGGCGTTGGGACCATCTACATGATGGCGACCAACGGCCTGCTGATGGGGGTGATCAGCGCCGCCTGCTGGCAGGCGGGAATGCTGATGCAACTGGTGGAGTTCGTGGTATCTCATGGAGTACTTGAACTTCCAGCCATATTTATCGCTGGCGGCGGAGGTTTGCTGATTGCCCGAGGCCTTCTATTTCCCGGGCCCATGGTGCGGCGTGACGCGCTCGCCCTCTACGGAGGACAGGGGATTCGGCTCGCGCTGGGCATCATCCCGTTGCTGATCATCGCCGGCGTCATCGAGGCGTTTATCTCGCCGTCGCCGCTGCCTCTCGCCGCCAAGTTCGTGTTCGCCGCGGCGCTAGGCGGATTGCTGGTGCTCTACGTCACGCGCGGCGGCAGGAACAGAGGGAAGGGAGTAGGGAGTAGAGAAAAACAGGCTCCTACAGCAGGCTCCGCTCTTTGATCTGCAAGTACTGATTCACGATTCCCGCCGCAAGCTGACCGGGGACGAGTTCAAGCGCCATGGCTCCCTGCTGGCGCAGGCGCCGCAGCAGGAGCTCGCGGCGCTGGACCATCTCCAGGGCGGCGATGTAGCGATACATTTCTTCCGCCGATTCCGGGCGTCGCGCCATAAGCTGCCCCATCTCCGGCTGGCCGATGGCAGCGAACACCACCAGGTGCCGTCCGACCAGGCGGGCTGCGGACTCGATGACCTCCGGCGTGGCGGCGGTTTCTGCCAAGTCGGTCAGCCAAACCACCAGACTGCGCCGCTTTTGCTCGCCGAGCAGGAGGTCGGCGGCGCCCGCGTGGTCCGCTTCGACCAGCTCTCCCTTCACCAGCGCCAGCCGCTCGACGAAATCGCGCAAGTGGGATGCTCCGCGCGCCCCGCCCAACCGGGCCTGGGGACGGCGTCCGTAGGCCAGCAAGCCGACGCTATCGCCGGAATAGAGCGCGACTTCGGCCAGGCTCAGTGCAGCCGTCACTGCGTAGTCGAGCTTGGCCAGTGACATTTTGGATGGTGGGTTTTGGGTCTGGGAATCGGCGCGTTGACCGGAATCCAGCATCGGACTGATGCGCGCCAGCATGAGCCGGCCGGCGTCGACGACGATTACCACCGCCTGGCTGCGTTCCGGCCGGTAGACCTTGCTCACCAGCCGCGCGCGGCGCGCCGTCGCCGTCCAGCAGACATCGCGCAGCTCGTCGCCTTGACGGTAGTCGCGCAGGCTCTCGAACTCCCGGCCCATGCCCGGCTGGCGCTTAAAGCGCTTCTCGATCGCGATCTGACGGCTGCGCATCAGGTAGAAGGCGTGGCGCCTGGATTCCTGCAGGTTGGGGTAGACGCGAACCGTCTGGGTCAAGCCGGCGCTGGCCCAGCGCTCGGCGAGCTTCAAAGGGCTCTGGTAGCGAAGGGCGACGCGCCCGAGCTCGATGTCGCCGCGCTCCACCGGCTGGACCGAATACGTGGCGCGGGCACGGGTCATGCCCTCCGCCGGGCCGGACGGTGATACATGCAGATCGGCCTTTGGGAGCTCGGCTGAAAGCGACGGTGGAACGTCATCTTCCAATCTAAGGTCGATGCCGCCACCGGCGTGCGACACCTCGATCGCCACCGGCGAGGTGCAGCTCTGGGAAAGGGGCTCAAACCATACGCGCGACACTTCGAGCGTGCCCGGTTCGGGCAGGCGGCGGAGGTCGATGAACCACGCGGCCACCACCAGCACGTCCCACGCCGCCATGGCCCAGATGAAACGCGGGTCCCACCAAGCGGGGCCGATCCATACCAGTCCGAGAATCAGTCCCAGGAAGAAGCGAGGTCCGAACGCCAAGCCGAAGCGCCCCTGGCGTTCGGCGCTCGCGCTCACCGTTTGCGGAACCAAGCGGGAGGTTTCGGCCACAGATTTCGAGCTCCGGGAAGGAGGTCCGGCGTGCAAGCGGTCTTGGCGCGGGCCGCGGTTCGATCTCGGCTGTAGCCGCAAGCGTCAGCGCTTGGGCCGCGCTGCCGGCCGGTGCGGCGTCGCCGTCTCCTGAAAGAACGTGGTCTGCCACTTCCCATCCCGGTTCACCCACAATTCGGTGTCGAGAACGTTGAACGTGGGCTGACTCCGCGTGGTGGATCGAACGCTTGCCCGGTAGGTCACGAGCGCCGCATTTTCCGCCAGCTTGGTCACCTTGAAGTCGTCGAGGTTGTAGCTGGTGACGGGGCCTTCGACATTGCCCAGTGCTTCTGCCCTGGAGCTTATGCCGAGGTCGGTGACCTCATAGTAGTCGCTGGCCAGCAGGTCCGCATAGGTAACCTTGTCCGAGTTCTTGGAAGCCTCCCACAAGCGCTTCTCAAGTGCGATGATGTTGTCGGTAAAGGGATCCACGCTGGGCTGCCCAGGGAACTTGAGATCAAGCGACTTCGTTTCCTTGGGTGGTTTGGCGGACCTCGTCTGCGCCGGGCTCGAATACGGAACGAGTCCGGCCAGGGCCGCGAGGAGCACGAGCGGCACAGCGGACCGGAACCTGACAATTCTCATGGCTTCTAGCCTCCCGCGTGAGGTTTTTGGCTTCAAGTTGATCATCCTCAAAATGCTAGGTTGCGAGGCGCCGGTCGCTCCAGGCCGGCCCCCTTACCACCGCTGCTTCATTTCGGCCAAATAGAAAGGATTCCCGTCGGGATCCTCGAAATTGGCGGCGAGGACCTGGGTGTCGTCCACCACAGGCCCGAGGAATTGCACGCCTTTCGCCTTCATTTCATCGGCCACTTGCTGAATGGGCTGGCTGACCAGGATGCCGAGCTGGATCGACCCTTTGATTCCCGCCGGAGACTCCTTCGACGCAGGGTGCAAGCCGATCGTCGTGCCATCCGACTGAAGCTGCGCCCACTCGTTCCCGAAGCGGAAATCAAGTTTACACCCCAGCACTTCGGTATCGAAGCGCGTCGCGCGATCCCTGTCGGACACGAAGATGGTAACGATCATTCGATGGTCCTGACGTCGACCGCCGGGACGCTACTTCGGCACTTCCACTCCCGCCAGCAGCTCCGCCACCACCCGATCCGGGGTGATGCCTTCGAGGTCCGCTTCCGGCCTCACCAGCAAACGATGGCGAAGCACCGGGGCGGCGGCGGCTTTCACGTCGTCCGGGATCAGATAATCGCGTCCCTCCAGCGCGGCCAAGCTCTTCGCGGCGATGAGCAGGTTCACCGTGGCGCGGGTTGAGCCGCCCAGGCTTACCGCCGGCCAATCGCGAGTCCTGCGCACCACCGTACTGATATAACGCAATAGGGCTGGCTCTACCTTCACGGCGGCCACTTCGGCACGCGCGGCGGCCAGACGCTCGGCGCCCAGCTCAACCAGACCCAGCTTGTCGAGGTCGCGCGGATCAAACCCGCGCTGATAGCGATTCAGCACCTCGACTTCCTGGTCCGCGTCGGGGTAGTTCACGCGAATCTTGAATAGGAACCGGTCAAGTTCAGCCTCGGGAAGGGGATACGTGCCCTCAAACTCTACAGGATTCTGCGTCGCGAAAACAGTAAAGAAGTTGGAGAGCGGGTATCGGGCCCCGTCGAGCGTGACCTGGCGCTCCTCCATCGACTCGAGCAAGGCGGATTGCGTCCGGGGCGGCATACGGTTCACTTCATCCACCAGAAGCAGGTCGGTGAAGACCGGGCCGCGGTGTAGGGCGAAGCTGCTGGTTGCCATGTTGAAGACGTTGGCTCCCAGAATGTCGGCTGGCATCAGGTCCGGCGTGCACTGCACGCGCTGGAATCCCAGCCGGCAGATACGGGCCAGCGCCTTAACGGTCAGAGTTTTGGCGGTGCCGGGCACGCCCTCCAGCAGCGCGTGACCTCCCGCGACGAGGACAACCAGCAACTGGTCGATGGCGTCGGCTTGGCCGACGATGACCTTGCCGAGCTCGGCGCGCGCGCCGGCGGCGAATTGGTTGGCCTCACCTGGCATGGTTCCTCGATTCTCCCGGCCACGAACGGCGCTCGACCGCCTCCTGCCTACTCCCCGCGCCCCGCCGCTTCCAGGCGGAAGCGCCGCGCGTAGTCGTGTAGTTCCTGCACCAGCAGCAGCGCCCGGCCCTCCGGCAGCGTCCCCGACCGCAGACCTCGCTCTGCGCGCTGGAGGGTCTCCCAAAAGCCGGGTACCGTCCATCCCAGCCGGTCGCGCACGCCATGGGCAATCTCATCCGCCGAGGACGACGGCGGCAGGCCCAGCCGCCCAGCCAGCGTCAGCCGGAAGCGATGATACGCGATTTCCAGCGCTTCGCGCGCCGCGCCTTTGCGCTGGTAAAGGGCGCCCAGCGTATCAATGAACTCGAGCGGCGACAAGCGCGACTCGCGGGTCAGCGGGCGGACGGGCCCGTTACGGCGCGCAAAGGTCAGAATCGCCGCCAGAACCATGACCGCGAGCTGGACCAGCGCCCAGGGCGCCGGCGTGCGTCCGAGATACGACCAAAGGCTGGCTCGCTCGCCGTGATAGTACTCGTCCCACAGGACCCGCGTGTGGTTTGCATCCACCGCACTTGGACCCACGGAGTTCAACAAAAGCATGAGGTTTGAGCTTTGCGCCAGGCCGTAGTTGGTCAGCGGACTCGAGTCCGCCCACCAGATCACCTGGCCCTTGCCCAGCCGCTGCTCGATGACCACGGGGCCGTCGGCGTCGCCGTAGAGGCGCTGCTGGCCGGCGGCCGGCCGCGCCCACCGGAAATTGGTGCGCATCAGGATTTCCGGGGCTCCCAGCGTAACCGGCGACGGAACCTCGGCCGCGAACTTCTGGAACTCGTAGACCGGCTTCTTGGTTGCCACCTCGCGGTGCTCGGGCAGGAAGGCAAGGCTGGACGTTCCCGCTGCGACCAGCCGGCCTCCCGCGCGGACGAAAGCGCGGACTCGCGACGTTTCGGACGCTGAGGGTTGGCTCGAAGGCGAGGCGAGGACCAGCACCGTCCCGACGGGGTTAACGGGAAGCTGGTCGGGCGACGAGTTCCAGCGCTCGACCCGGTAGCCGAACTCGCCCAAAAGGAGATAAGCGGCCTTGCCGCCGCCCGCGTCGGTCGCATAGCTCGACGGGAACCCGGCCGCCGTGCCCGCCGTGGCCGGCGCGAGCAGGAACCCCACGAGGCCGATCGCGATTAGCAGGCCGCCCGAAATGATCAGGAGCTTGCGGTCGCCCGGGTCGATGGAAACACGCATCCCAGCTTCTCCAGTTGGCTCACCACAAACCGAAAGTCGTCGGCGGAAGCGGACCGCCGCCCATACCAGACGTGCTCAAACCGGCTGGTCACGGCTGACAGTGCGTCGCGCCGCGTCTCCTCGCCGGGCGATTGGGGCACGAGGCGCAGGTACTCGCGATGCGTGCGCGTGCGGTCGATCTGCCACAGCCCGAGGTCGGCCAGGCGATAGACTCCCGTCCAGTAGGCCAGCCGGACCGCCT
>Ga0070733_10002847_pt1 | contig 12027 bp, 11 predicted proteins | sample Coa_R1_9_FD_66450 | JGI IMG/M metagenome (GOLD analysis project Ga0070733, IMG submission 66450) | Surface soil microbial communities from Centralia Pennsylvania, which are recovering from an underground coalmine fire - Coalmine... | ecosystem: Environmental > Terrestrial > Soil > Unclassified ... | reverse complement strand
AACGTCCTCGGTTGAAACATGACCGGACAGAACGATGGCTGAACGGGACGGAGTGACGGTAATCTGTTCCTCAGGAAAAACCCGTTGCTCTTCCTCAGCCGCGGCGCTGACGTCTACGTCTACCCGCAAGTCGAAGCTGCGCGAACGGTCCAGTTCATCCCAGATCAGCAAAGACACTTCTCCCGCGGAGCGGCCGTGCACCAGGATCTGAGTAGGCGCAACTACGATGGGATCGGCTATCGCCGGGTCGGTGACCGAAATTCTCTTGATGCGCTCAGTGGTGTTGATGAGGATCGATTTTCCCACCATCACACGCAGCGGGGCGGAACCTCCGGATTCCGACGGGGTTTGCGCGTTGGCTTCGGGCCCTTGAGACTGAGATGAGGACTGGCCTGGCACAACTTGCGGAGCGGCCTGTTGCTGGCCGTTGGCCGCCACCGGGATGCAGAGCAGAAGAAGAATTCCCAACCACCCGGTTGAATCCTTACGGATGTGCATCTCTCGGTTATCCCCTGTAGCGGAGCGGATCGGCATTTTTTCTGACCTCGAACCCAGAGTTGTGCTCAGAATTTGCTCTCTTCCTTCTTGTCCCCTTTGTAAACTTCCACCGTGTAGGCGGTTGGCGCCGGAGGGAGAGATGGGGCGGCTGCAGGCTTCAGCCTGGGCCGTGGCGCCGGCGGTGGAGTCGGCGGCGTGACCCCACCTCTATAAAGTGTGGCAGCCCGGGCTGAGTTTAATTCTTCCTGCCTGGTATCAAGCGGGCTGCGGAGCGCCAACTGAATCTTCCCCTGGTTGCTGGCGAGAGTCAGCTTCTGCGCATCATCGGGTGAAACCAAAAGTGTAATCACCGGCGTGGTCTGTGGTTCCCCCGCGGCGTTGCGCTCCAGTTTCTGCCCGGTGGCGATAACCGCGACGTTTTCCAGCACGGTGGTGGTCTGCTGCTCCCCTGATCCTTCCGGCGTCCCGGTCAGCAAGACATCTACGCGTGTTCCCGGCAACACAAAACCTGAGACCGACGTGGTGTCATTCACCCGCACTGAAACCGCGCGCATGCCGGGAGGGATCAGTGCCGGCAGCCCGTAACCTGCGTTCTCTCCCGCCAGCTTGCTGGTGAGGATGAATTCGCCCTTGGAAATCGGCAACACCACGCCCCGGCCTACCACCTTGTTCTTGAAGTGGAAGACACCAGCGGGCAGGTTGGCTGTGGGGAAACGCAAGGGCTTGACATCCTTTTCTTCAATCTTGGTTCCCACCTGCAGATCGTCCGCCGCCACCAGCACGTCTTCACCAGGCGCTGAATTGCTGCTTCGGCCGGACTGCAGATTGCGATAAACCAGGAAACTCACGAAGGCGCCCATGGCCAATGCCACGACGCCGATCATCAAGAGCCGGTTACGGTTCATCACCTACTCCTCAAGAATGCAGGTCCAAGCAATTGGCGCCAAAAAAGGACACATCGGGACGGAACGCGCGGCCAAGGACGAGCTCGTGTGCAGGAAGTTGCACACTCCCACCACGGCACGTCGGACCAGCACGCCTCGTCCATATCCGCGCGTTGCAGCTGGAGCCACCTTCGGTCCTTCTGGCCTGAAGCCACCCACTGAGCATCGCGGCAAAATTAAAGTCGTGCAAAGTTACTGCGCGATCGAGCTCGCCACCGAAGAGAACACGTTGTTGGCGTTGCCTCCGATCAATCGGATGGTGCCCACCACGATGACCAGTATCACCGCCAACATCACCGCGTACTCTGCGATGTCTTGTCCTTCATCCTCCAACCAAAGCTTACGGAGAACATATTTCATTGCTTAATCTCCTTGGCGTCCGTGCCCACACACCCCACCAGTGCGCCTTACAATCTGCGCGCACGGTCAAAGCCCTGTCCCGGGTATTGCTTGCTTGTTCCGAATCAATAGCTTGCGAAGCGGAAAAGCAAATACTCTTCTTTCGCCATGATAACCCGAAGGCGTGCTTTGTGGGGGCGACAAATTGTTGCTTATAGTGGGTACCCGAGTGACTATAGTTTCACGGGGCGGGACCCGCCAAAAGCGGCACCAAGGAGAATTTCCACGCCGCAAATGCCCGATTCACCGCCGTGCATCCCGGCATCAAAGCCCCACTTACCGCTTCTGTCGGCCTGATCAGGGGAGTCCCGGCTGAACTCTGGTCAGAATAACCACCTGGCTGTCGGAGAATACGGGCTTCCAGTCCGGCATGGATTGAAGAGCGCTGACCAAGGGGGCATCCGGGGGAAGAATCACGGTCCGGATTCCCCATTGCTGTAACGGAGTTGGCCAGGATCCGCCCCTGATGTAGTAGCTCGAGGCAAAATCATCCAGGAACCCATCGCCGTAAACGTCGGCGCGGCCATCAATGAAAACTTTGTACTCGGGGTACAGCCTCCAGATGAAATACCCTCCCCAGTTGTAGTGGTTTAACATCGGACCCGGCGGTCGAGTGCGAGCCAGGAAAGCCGCCGCAGACGCGGGAAATTCCTCTGCCTCAACAGTTGGCTGATGGCGAATCACGTATCCGAGTCGGACCCCGGTGAAGATGAGAAAGCCCGCGAGAAGAGTTGCGTTGATGAGCATTTTGGTTCGCGTGAGCGGACTCGGATGGGCAAACAAACTCGTCCGGCCGGCTTGTTCGAGGCCAGCTTGAATCATTCGACCGAGCAGCGGAACGGCCACCAGCACATAAATCGGTATATGTCGCACCGAGCGCAGCTCGGCATACATGGTTACCGACAACAGAAGCAATTCGCGGGGACGCAAACGCCGGGCTGTAATCGCTGGAAGCACCAGCGTGGCCAGCATCATCACAAGAGTTGGCCAATATCTGGATTGGTGAAAGTCGGGAGAGTGCCACTCGCTGATATAGGCCAGCATGGTGCGTGAGTGCAGCGTCTGCAGCGGATACCAGTACATCCGAGCGCCGTAGGGATTCAGCGGAATAACAGCAACAGATGCGGCGAGGACTAAAGCAAGCCGGCGAAAGTGGCTAGCCGCATGTGGACCTTCACGGCAACCGAAAGCCGCGTCCAGAGCGTCTCCAATCAGGAAGAGTCCCAGAAATGCCAGGCCGATCGCGTATCCTGCGTGGAGGTTTACCCAAAGCAGCAGAAGCAGGGGCGTCCACCAAAGAATTCCCGGCTGCTGATAAGACCGCTCGAGCATCAGCAGCAAAGCGCTGGCTAGAAACAGGGTGACCATCTGCGGACGTACTCCCCAACAGGGAATCGAAGCCACCGCACCCCATACTGTCATCATTCCGGCCAGGTAGGGACGGCCGGGTGTGCGCAGAAAGACCATCAGATAAGCGGCTGCGATCAGGCCGGCGAAACCTGCAATCAACCCGCCCCAACCCGCCATGCGGTACAAGGAGAAAATCAGAACCTGAGACAGCCATTCATGATCCACCCAGGTTTGGCCAAACTTGGTAAAGGAATAGGGGTCGGCGTGAAATACGCTGTGATTCTGGATAATCAGTTGTCCGGTGCGCAGGTGCCACCACACATCTGGATCGGTCACACTGCGTGCCGCCATGACGAATAGACCCGTACCCAGTATGAGCACAAACAGCCGGCGAGTTTGCAGGAGTTCCAGCACCCGTGCAAGATCATACCGTGCGTAGCACGGCACGGTATAGAATCGCCTTCGCCTCCCCCGGAGCTGCTGTACTTTCCGGCGGGGAGCGATATCCCCATGAAGGCGTTCCCGGCCAAATCTGCAATAGTAATTTACCTGGCCGGGGTGTTTATTGTTCATGCCGCCGTTTTCTGGAATGTCAGGAAGCTGGTGTGGAAGGGATATTCCGACTTCACCATTTACTATTGTGCCGGAACCATGGCGCGGCAAGGCCTCGGGCGTCAACTGTATGACGACCGGGAACAGTTCAGAGTGCAACGGGAATTCGCACCTGACGTGGCCATCCGGCAGGGAGCGCTGCCCTACAATCATCCACCGTTCGAAGCACTTTTATTCGCCCCATTCACTTACTTTTCTTATCCCGTGGCGTTTGTTCTGTGGGACGTTCTGAATCTTGCCATGTTGACTGCGCTGCCGTTCCTGCTCCGGCCGCATCTACACCAGCTTCAGAACTATTCTCCCCTCTTGTGGGTGCTGGCGAGTCTGGCTTTCTTTCCGGTCTTCTTTGCTTTGCTCCAAGGCCAGGACTCGATTCTGCTGCTGTTGCTCTATGCTCTCGCTTTCGCTTGTCTGAAGAAGAACCGCGACTCCTTCGCGGGCGGTTGGCTCGCCCTTGGGCTGTTCAAGCCTCAACTCGTGTTGCCATTTGTTGTTCTTTTGCTGGTGCAGGGCAGAAAGAAAGTGCTGTACGGATTCTTCCCAGCGGCGGCGGTGTTGGCGGTGGTCTCCATCGCGATTGTGGGCAGAGCAGGCGCCATTCTTTACCCACAATATGTGTTTCACTTGGAGGGCACTCTGGCGCGAGGGGCCATCGTGCCTGCCGACATGCCAAACTTACGCGGCATGCTGGATTTCTTTTTTCCGGGCTCACCCTATCTTGTCCCAGCGATCCTGGCGGCCTCGCTCGCGCTTTTTCTCGTCACCGCGTGGGAATGCCGCAAATCCGGCGGGAACAATCTCTTCGATCTGAAATTTTCTCTAGCCACAATCGCGACCGTGCTCGTCAGCTATCATGCTCTGGCTTACGACTTGAGTGTGCTCATGCTGCCGGTTTTGCTGATGGCTCAGGAACTCTTAGGCAAGGGCAAGTTTCGCGGATATCGCAGCGTGTTTGCCGCGGTGGGAATACTTTTCTTTCCACCACTGCAACTGGTTGTGTACGCGCGCTATCACCGGGCGGCCCTGCTTGGTTGGGTGCTCCTGCTGTGGTTGTTTGGAGTCGCAAAGCAGATTTCATTTCAAGCCAGCGAAGGCCTCGCGTTGCAGACCGCGGGTCCGGCCGACTAGCGGCTCACCCGTTTTCATGGGCGGGCGAAGAACACGCGCTGCGCACTGAGGTTCTTTTGCATTGCTGTCGTAACTTGTGGGTCGGTGGTCTCCGATGTTCTGGTTCTTGAATAGATCGCGTGTCCTGCCGTGGCTTGGGTTGGCCGCATCCTTACTGGTTTCGTTTGGCGTGTGGCATTGGGCGGAAAACATTCTTGTCCCCGCGAGTACGGTTCATGTTTTGGGCAAGGGGATACCTATTGGAAATAACTCCGACCTTTATCCCAGATGGTTGGGCGCCCGCGAAGTGCTGTTGCACCATCGGGATCCGTACGGAGCAGACGTGACCCGCGAAATCCAAATCGGCTTCTACGGTCGAACCCTGAATCCGTCAACCCCATCGGATCCTCGCTTCCAACAGAGTTTCGTTTATCCCTTGTACGTCGTATTCTTGCTGACACCAACCGTGACGCTGCCCTTTCGGACCGTCCAGGAGATATTCCGCTGGCTTCTCCTGTTCGTAACTGGATGCAGTGTTCCCCTCTGGATGTACGCCACCGGATACCGCCCCAGGCTGCTGCCGGCGATCACAGGAATTGTGCTGGTATTAAGCAGCTATCCCGCAGTGCTGGAGTTTCATATGCAAAACCTCGCCGCGCTTGCGTTGTTCTTTTTAGCAGCGGGAGCGGCCGCGGCCGTTCGTAATTGGCTGGCGCTCAGCGGGCTCCTGTTGGCGCTAGCGACATTCAGGCCGGACATTTCGGGACTGGTCATTCTCTGGCTTCTGCTCTGGACGCTGGCTCGATGGACAGAGCGGAAGCGTTTGCTGTACAGCTTCGCGGGGACGATGACGGTGTTGGTCATCGCTGCGGAGGTAGTTTCACCGCATTGGATACCGAGGTTCTTCGCGGCTGTTCGTGAATACCCGGCTTACGGCACTGATCCCTCGATTCTGCAGTTATTTCTCCCATCGTTCATGGCAAATCTGGCGGCACTTGCGCTGGTATGTATGCTCTTCGCACTATGCTGGTATTGGAGGAAGGCTTCGCCCGGATCGCAGGATTTCGGATGGGCATTGGCCTGGGCCAGCGCGGTGACCATTGCTATCCTGCCGAAACTGGCCGCGTACAATCAGCCGCTGCTAATACCGGCGCTGCTCGTTTTGCTGGTTCGGCAAGACTTGATCCGGAACGCGGGCTTGGTTCCACGCTTCTTAGTCAATCTAGCCTTCGGGTGCCAATTGTGGCAGTGGACAACGGCGACCATCCTTTCCGTCTGCTCATTTCTCATGCCGGCGTCCCGGGTAAGCGCGGCAGCCCTGGTACCCGAGTATTCATTGTTCGGTTTGTCCGCACTCACAATCGTAGCCGTGGTTGCGACTACATTTTCCCGGCGGCGGCCAAGCGTCCGTCGCGCCACGATATGATGCGTCCAGAAAACCCGCCACAAAGCATCACCAAGCTCTGGCTGGTATCGGGCTTCGTGATGATCGTGGTAATCGCACTGACGTTGAGCCGTGGCTTCTGGACCCTCACCGGCCGCGACGCATTCTTTTCCCTGACATTGGCGAGCACAGCGATCGTCCTTCTCCAGGTTCGTCCCTGGACTGAGGCTCTGCAGTTGTCTGGCGTAACTTTTGTGCTGCTGTTCGTACAAACCGTCGCCTTGAAAGTGCCGTGGAGCCGCGGGCCGGCCTTCGCACTGTTGGGACTGAGCAGCCTCGGCCTTCTGGCTCTGCGAATGATTTGGAGCGTCGGCGAGCAACGGCGGCGATTGCGATATGCATTTCTCCCGCCTCTGTTGTTGGTGCTGATGGGATATGCCGGCTCGGTGCCCCTGCAGATAACCAACCAGCTCCACCCCAGGACGCTCGATCTAAGCCTTTACGCCTTTGACGCCAGTCTGGGCACGCAATTGAGTTTTGTCGTGGGACGAATCGTGCTGCAATCGCGATGGATCAGGCAAATGTCACTGTTCTGGTATTACGCCCTCCCGCCGGCCCTGATGCTGGTCTACGCAAAACAACTGGTCCGCCATCGGACCGTGGCAACCACCGTGTTTCTTACGTTTTTTCTGGTTGGCCCGATCGGCGCCATCTTTTACAACCTCCTTCCTGCGTGCGGTCCGGTCTATCTCTTCGGATCGGGTTTCCCGCTGCACTCTCTGCCGGCAAGCGAGATCAGAGCGATGAGCATTGGGCCTGTGACGGTTTCGGGCACTCGGAATGCTTTCCCCTCTCTGCACATGGCCTGGGCGTTGCTGGCCTGGTGGTACTCCAGAGAATTATCGGGTGTTACCAGATTTCTGGTGCTGCTCTTTCTGTGCGGCACAGTGCTCGCGACTCTCGGCCTGGGCGAACACTACTTCGTTGACCTGGTGGCTGCGTTTCCATTTGCGCTAATGATGCAAGCCGGCTGTACGCTGCGGATTCCGTTGCTGGACCGGCGCAGACTCACCCCTCTTCTGGCAGGGCTGTTGCTGACATTGGGATGGGTAGCTTTGCTCCGCTGGGGACTGAAGATAGTTTGGTGGTCGCCGCTTATCCCCTGGGCCATGATTGTGGGCACCATACTTTGCTGTATAGTTCTGCAATCCCGGCTGGGAACGGTAGTCTTTGACGGTCATGATCTGACCGAATGACGGTGGTGCGGTTCCGTCTTGTCCACACCTTGTCAGGGGATCCAAAAATCCGCCTGTTGCTTGCGCTGCTCTTGGCGAGCGGCATGTGGTTCTACGTGCAGCATGTCCTCATTGTTCATCAGAAGGCCGATGCGGCGCTGCACGGCATCCCACGCGGAAATCTTTCCGATCTCTACCCGCGCTGGCTGGGGGCGCGAGAGTTACTTCTGCATGACCGCGATCCGTACAGCCCGGAGGTCACGCGGGAAATTCAGGCGGGCTACTACGGGCGTCCTCTGGATCCCACTCACCCAAACGATCCCGTGGATGAGCAGCGTTTTGCTTATCCCGTCTATGTAGTGTTTCTTCTGGCCCCGACGGTAGCTTTGCCGTTTCCAGCCGTGCAGGTTGTGTTCCGGTGGTTTTTAGTGCTGCTGACGGCCGCGACCGTGCCGCTGTGGCTGCGGACGTTGCGCTGGCGGGCTGCCTTGAACACTACCGCGATTCTGGTAGTGCTCACCCTGGGCAGCTTTCCTGTACTGCAGGGGATCAAGCTGCAACAGTTAAGTCTTTTGGTGAGCGGACTGGTGGCCGGCTGCGCTCTGTTGCTGGTCAACGGCTATTGCGTAGCGGCGGGTATTTTGCTGGCGCTGGCGACCATCAAACCTCAGCTCGTTTTGCCGTTATGTGCGTGGCTCTTGCTTTGGACAAGCGGCGATTGGCGTCGCCGGCAGAATCTCGCGTGGGGATTTGCCGGCACCATGGCTGGCCTGTTGGCCGCATCTGAGTATGTCTTGCCAGGGTGGATTGGACGTTTTCGCGAGGCGGTTTCAGCCTACCGCCAGTACAGCGACGGCGCTGAGTCGGTGCTCGACGTGCTCTTCACGCCGGAATGGGGAAGAATCGCAGCTGCTGGATTGTTGTTGATCCTGGCGACTGTGTGCTGGCGGAATCGCCGCGCTGCTGCGAACTCGCCCGTCTTTGGCCAGATTCTGGCGCTCATCCTGGCGACGACCGTCATGATTGTTCCCAAGGCGGCTCCTTATAATCAGGTGCTGCTGCTGCCTGGAGTGTTACTGCTGGCACAGCATTGGGGAATTCTGTCTGGCGGGAACCGCGTGGCGCGTGCGACCACGTGGAGTTGCGCCTTCCTGATGGCTTGGCCGTGGATGGCGGCACTCGCCTTGACGATGGCTTCACTGCTCGTGCCGCAGGAATCGGTGCAGAAATTGTGGACCCTGCCGCTTTACACCAGCCTCGTCATTCCAGCTGCAGTGCTGCTGATGCTGCTGTACGGTCTCCGCAAAATCAACGACTCTGGCTCATGAGGGTTTCCTTGGTGTCCATTGGTGTCCTCTGTGGTTAATCGGATGTGACCCAGAGGTAGTGGCTCAAACTGAGCCACTACCGACCCAGAACCATCCTTGCATTCCGTTGCCGCCCGCGATAGGCTTCTCGAACGGCGGTCACCGAACAAGTTTGCGGAGGATGAGATGAGCCTGAAGGTCGAAACGCGGCACGCGGACGGTATCACCATCGTCTCCTGTCATGGCCGCATTGTGCTGGGAGACGAATCCGGTGGCTTGCGTGAAACCCTGAAGCGGGCTTTGAGTTCCTCGCGGCAGGTGGTGCTCAACCTTTCGGACGTGGAGTACATTGACAGCGGCGGCCTTGGGACCCTGGTCGGGATCTATTCTTCGGCCCGCGCGGCCGGCGCCGACATCAAACTGGGCGGACTGGGCGCGCGTTTGCGCGATGTTCTGCAGATTACCAAGTTGGTGACCGTGTTCGAGGTCTATGACACTGAACAGCAGGCAATTGCCGCCTTCCGCCGGGGCGCCGCGTAGCCCGCTGCCGGGGCCCGGTGACGCCTACGGAACTCCGGCAATCCAACAAAATCAGGGTTACCTCTTCCCACCGGTGTTCTATCCTGTCATTATTCTCTTAGCCCTTCCTTGCAGGTGGAAGGGATATTGCAGGCGCCATGTCTTTTCAGACCATCGTTAATCCGCCAGAGACCACCTCGGGGATATTCCCGACGCTGGTCTTTGTCCAGGGCAACGAGCAACGCACCATCACGCTCGACCACAGTCCGTTCAGCGTGGGGCGAAAAGTCGATAAGGATCTGGTCATCGCCGATCCCCGTGTTTCGCGGGACCACGCCGTGATCGTTTCCGAAAGCGGCCAGTTCAGCGTCGTGGACCAGGGCAGTAAACATGGGACCTTCGTCAATGGCGAACGCGTGCAGCGCAAGGCTCTGGAGCGGAATGACCGCCTGGAATTCGGCGTGCGCGAGGTGGCCTACGTCATCTTCAATCCCCAGCACTCCACCACCAATACCGCGCGCGAGTTTCTCAGCCAGATCTCCGGGATACACATTTCGGACGAGACCACCGACCTCGAAAAACTGATTCTTTTTCTGGAAGCCGCCCGCAAACTGAATACGGTCGGCGTGCTTGACGAAATCCTCATGACCCTGCTGGAGGTGACGCTCAAGCTCACTCGCGCCGAACGGGCCTATGTCTTCATGAAAAACGATACCGGAGAGCTGAGACTGGCCGCCGGCCGTAATTCCAAAGGCGAGCCGCTGCTGGAGGACACCACCATCTCGCACTCCATTTTGGAAGATGCGCTGAAATCGAATTCGGAGTTCGTGTTGACCGACACCAGCCGTTCGGCCGACCTGACCGGACGCAAGAGCATCGTGGCCTACGACCTGCGCACCGTGATTTGTGTTCCTCTGCGCAAACCGCAAGTGCAAGCCGTTCGCGGAGACACCGATGCAGCTCCGCCCGCAGGTCCTGCGGAGGCGATGGGCGCTTTGTATGTGGACTCGCGTTTCGCTTCGCGTGACATCTCCAGCGTGAGCAACGATATTCTTCACGCCATAGCGACAGAAGCCGCCTCCCTGATCGAAAATGCGCGTCTGGTGCAGACCGAAGAAGCCGCCCGGCGTTATCAGCAGGAACTTTCCATCGCGGCATCCATCCAGCAGCGGCTCATGGCCGTGACCATTCCCGAAGTGCCGTTTGCCACGCTGGGCGGAAGAAATCTTTCCTGCAAGGAGATCGGCGGGGACTTCTTCGATGCGGTCAAGACGGAGGAGGGTCTCACCGTAGTGCTGGCGGACGTAAGCGGCAAGGGAGTTTCAGCGGCCCTGCTGGCCTCCACGCTGCAGGGGATGATCTATTCCCAGCTCATGGCGCGCATGTCGCTGACCGACATCGTGACCGCGGTCAACCGCTTTTTCACCCACAAGCACATTGGCGAAAAGTACGCGACCGTGCTCATTGTCCGCATTGCCGACGATGGGGTCCTGGAATATGTGAACTGCGGCCACATTCCTCCGCTGGTGGTCTCCAGCGGTGAGGTCGATCGCCCCTCCCACGGCAATCTTCCGGTCGGTTTGTTGCCCGATGCGCAATACGAAAGCGCGCGCGCGCAATTGAAACCGGGGGATCGTCTGATCATGGTCACCGATGGTGTGACCGAGGCCGAAAACGCCAATGGCGATTTCTTCGAGGATTCCCGTCTGGAACTCGCCGCCAAGGGCGGCACCATGGAAGATATTTTTACTGCAGTCTCGACTTTCTGCAGCGGCACGCCCTTGAGCGATGACTGTACCGTGGTGGAGCTGGTTTACACCGGGTAGTTTTTCTTAGCGAAGCTCATGCAATGTGGGCGCGCGCGTCCGCCCGTGCAACTCTTAGGGACTATCCTCTGCGCTTTCCACTAAAGGGGAACTCGGGGACAGACGGGACGTGCCCCGGCTTCTTCACGCCAGTGAGCTGAAAGAAAAACTGGTGAACATCCCGTCTGTCCCCAGATTGTTGTCCCCAGATTGTTAGCGCCCCGAAGCCGAGGGCATCGGCGCCGCAGGCTCCAGCGCTGGGGGCGCGAACTTGGGCCACCGGACAAAGTTTCAATTTAGCAATCCCTAAGCGGCCAATTTCCCCAAGGACCCACATTTCGGGCACTCGATATTGAACAACCTACTCGTGGTTGGGCCACCACCGCTGCTAGGAAACGACTGTCGCTCTGAACCCAACGACAGTGTGCAGGGCTGCTGATGCTTCAGGCAGACGATGTGAAAGTCACCAGTGCCCCGCTTCACAAGCTGGAAAACGGTTTCCGTCATGTTTAATGGCCTCCATAGACGCGCTTGAAGTGCTCTAGTTCTTTTTCTACCAGTTCCGTGATCCGGTCAATGCCCACCCTTACGGGGTGCGAAAACGGGTCGCTGTCAAGGCTGGATATTGCAACAGGCTCACGGCTGTCCGGTAGCGTCAACAGATGGCGACCGTCTTCATCTAGTAGCAATATGTCATACATCCTCATGGTCTTTTTGTGAGTATCGACATATAGGCGGCGACTCTTGTACACGACGAGCCGACATTCCTTCATGTACTCTGCGTTCTTGATGAGGTCCGGTTTGTATGTTCGGCAGAAATAGTCTCCTTTGTAATGTGTGTAGAGACCGGCGACGTACTGTCCAGTC
>Ga0070733_10002841_pt1 | contig 12039 bp, 10 predicted proteins | sample Coa_R1_9_FD_66450 | JGI IMG/M metagenome (GOLD analysis project Ga0070733, IMG submission 66450) | Surface soil microbial communities from Centralia Pennsylvania, which are recovering from an underground coalmine fire - Coalmine... | ecosystem: Environmental > Terrestrial > Soil > Unclassified ... | reverse complement strand
AAGCCGCAGACGTTTATGAATGAGAGCGGCCGCGCGGTGAACGGGCTGCTGGGGCGGTTCGAAGTTGAGCCGGCCCGCTTGATCGTGGTGTATGACGAGTTGGATCTTCCGTGGGGAACTCTGCGCATCCGGCCAGGGGGTTCGGCGGCGGGTCATAACGGGATGAAGAGCGTGATCGCTCATGTGGGCACGCAGAATTTTGCGCGGGTCCGCGTGGGCGTGGATCGAGGCCGCGAAGGCGGCCGGGGAGCGGAGTATTTGCTCTCCCGGCTGACGCGGTCGCAAAAGCAGGAAATGGAAGAAATGGCCGTCCGCGCGGCGGAGGCCGTCGAATCCATACTCGCTGAAGGCGTCGAAAAGTCCATGGCGGTTTATAATCGTCGCGCCCAAGGCATAGAACAAGAGGAAGAATGAGAGTCTACGAAGAGTTGTTCATCGTCAAGCCGGATACGCCGGAAGAGGAAGTCGACGCGTATATCGGCCAGATTAAGGATTTGATAACGTCCGGAAAGGGAACGGTCGAGAAAGCCGACAAGTGGGGCGTGCGCAAACTCGCCTATCGTGTCCAGAAATTCAATGAGGGGCTGTACGTGCTGATTCAGTTCAGCGCTCCCTCTGAGCTGGTGAAGGAAGTGGAGCGGCGCATGCGCGTCACCGATACGGTGATCAAGTTCATCACCGTTCGCATCGACGAAAAGCTGAAGAAGATCGCCAAGCGCAAGGTGCATCGCGACAAGCGGGCGGCGCGCAGACCCGCGGTTCCGGTGGCTCCGCCGGCAATGCTGGCGCAGCAGCCCTCCGAACATCCCGCGGGACCGGCTCCGGGAATGCCCGGAGCGCCGAAGCCTCTTGAGGTAAAACCGCCCGAGCCGGCTCCAGCGGAAGCCGCGGCGGCGGAGAACAAGAGCAACGAAAGCAAGGCCGTGGAAGTGGCCGAGCCGAAAGCCGCGGAGTAGCGAGGAGAATCTATGGCGGAACAACGAAGTGGCGGTTACGGCGGACGTCCGGGCAGCGCGTCCCAAAGACCCACCGGCGGCGACAAAGCGACCGCGGGAAAGAAACAATACTTCCGGCGCAAGAAGATGTGCCGGTTCTGCGTCGAGAAGATCGACGACATCAATTACAAAGATACGCGGATGCTGAACGCGTTCATGAGCGAGCGCGGCAAAATCACTCCCCGGCGCATCTCCGGCGTGTGCGCCCCGCATCAGCGGCGGCTGGCCGAGGCCATCAAGCAGGCGCGCAACATCGCGCTGATGCCGTTCTCCAGTTCTTTATAGAGGGGCATTCTCATGGAAATCATATTAAGAGAAGACATCGATAAACTGGGCCAGCGCGGCCAGGTGGTGAAGGTGACCGCGGGTTACGCCCGCAACTACCTGTTGCCGAGGCGGCTGGCCGTGGCCGCGACCGAGGGGAATAAGAAGATCGTCGAGCAGGAGCGGCAGGCGCACCTGCGCCGCGAAGTCAAAGTCGTGTCGGAAGCGCAGGATCTGGGCAAACTGATGGCATCGGTGACGGTGACCATCGCGCAGAAGGCCGGCGAGAACGATCAGCTCTTCGGCTCGGTGACGCCCGCCGACATCGCGGCGGCGCTCGAAAAGCAAGGCTACACCATCGACCGCAAGAAGATCCAGATGGACGAGCCCATCAAGACGCTGGGCGAGTTCAAAGTCGCCGTTCGCTTGCACAAGGACGTATCCGTCGAGATCCCGGTCCACGTGGTGAAGGAAGACTAATCGCGTGGCCAGCGGCCAGTGGTCCTTGGCCAGCTTCGATCCCGGCCGGTACGGCGAAATCCCAGTCCTGGAGTTGTTGCGGGCCGCCTCGCGCGGTTGGATCGGCGTCGATCAGCGGCTGGTCAAGAGCATCCTGGATCGGGGCGACGCCGCTATTCCGGATGTGCTCGCGTTCACACGCGAGCCACACCAGGATTTTCGGGTCGATCTCGATCCGCTGTTCATCGATCTGTTCCGGCATTCGCCTCACCCCGACGCCGTTGACTTCTTCATGGACGCGATCCGGCGCCAGCCGGAGGACGTCGACGACAATCTGATCCAGGCATTGCTGCCTCTCGGTGAAAAGGCCGTCGACGGCTTGCTTGCCCTCTACGAAGAGCTGGGCGAAGAAAATGGCAGCGACATCGCCTTCCTGCTGGCTGGTTTGCGCATCCGCGATTCGAGAGTGCTGGCCGTGCTGCTCGACCGTCTGGAGTTCGACGCGGCCGACGGCGCGTTTTGCCTGGGCCTGTATGGCGACGCGGCGGCGCGCCCAGCCCTCGAAAAGATGCTGGCTGAGGTGGCGGCGGAAGAAATTGAACCGCTGCTCCCGGAAGACGAGGAGCTAAAGCGGGAGATTTCGCACGCGATCGAACAGCTCGACGCGCCGGAGCCGCACTATCAGCCCGAGCCCTTCGACATTCTCGCCGAGTATCCGGCAACGGCGCTGCCCGACGTCGACGTGCTCACGGAACCGGAGCGGCTGGAGCTGCTGGCGTCTCCCGACGCGACATTCCGGGCGGAGGCAGCCTACGGTTTTTTCAATACCGAGCTTCATCCCAAGGCTCGTGCGGCGCTGCTGGAGATGGCCAAATCCGATCCCGATGCAGCGGCTCGCGGACGCGCCTGGGCGTCGCTTGCGGACGCCGCCGAGGATGCTTCGATTCGGGCCGCCATGCTCGCGGTCTTAAGCGATACCACCAAAGCCGCCGAGGAGCGCGGCGGAGCAGCGATTGGCCTCTATGGTTTCGCTGAAGATGCGGACGCGCGAACCGGGATCGAGGCGCTGTATGAGGAGGGCGGAACGGCGCGCGCGAAGGCCATGGAGGCCATGTGGCGCTCGCTATACAAGCCCTTCGCCAAGTACTTCGCTCAGCACCTTGACGAGAAGGACACGGCGATTCTGCATCAGGCTCTGCGCGGCGTAGGCTACTTCCGGATCACGGCGCAGGTCGACAAGGTAGCCAAGTATTTCGACGATGACGATTTCCGCGACGATGCCTTATTCGCCTACGCACTGGCGGCTCCGGGCGAGACCACGCGCGGGCGGGCGCGCGGAATCCTGCGCAAGATCGACTCGATCACACACCTTCTGCCGGGGGAGACGCGGTTGGTGATGTTCGCGATTGATGAGCGGCTGCGGCTGCATGGGCTCGCGCCGGTGTTCGCGACGGAAGAGGAACCGGAGCCGGAGGAAAAAGCGTCGGAGACGCCGCCGCCATCGAAGCCCGGTCGCAACGATCCCTGCCCGTGCGGGAGCGGTAAAAAGTACAAGAAGTGCCACGGGAAGTAAGCGCTAATTCCCAGTCGGAGTTTTCTCCAGGCGGTCGACGACGATGGTCTCGACCGGCGCCTTCCGCGGCTCCAACTGTAGCCCGAGCTTCTTGAGTCCGTCCTGCACCATGTTCAACCAGACGCCGTGCATAAATCCGGGGTCGTTGCGCGGAGCGGACATGATTGCCGCGACGACCTCGGTCATGGATACATCCAAATTCACCTGATAACGGCCGTTTAGCCCTGTCATATCCACAATCCCAACCGCAGGGTCCATCCCAATGCCCGCAAATCTAGCCAGAGCGGCGAGCCCCTCAGAACTGATGCTGGGAGCTTCGTAATGGATGATCCCTCCAGGTCCGCCGGTGTCCGATCTGCGCACAAATCCCATGCTGGAGCTTTGAAACACCCCCGGTGAGATTTGACGTGCGCCCCTGCCATAACCGTACGGGGCCTTCGCAGCCGCCGCCTCGGAGACCCAGGCTGGCTGGGCCGAATCCGGCGCAGCGGGTTTCACTTTCAGCCCTCCCTTGGCTACCACAAGTGCATTCACCGTGCCCTCCTTTGCTCCGCGATGGAAGGTCAGGCCGAAGCGATCCTCCAGCAGGGACTGGAACATTTTGGGAAGCTGCTCATGGGTTGCACCGTTGGGAAGCTTGGCGGAGATGTCGAATGCATCAGTTTCCGTCCAATCCGGCGCCAGGAGCAGGCCGGACGGGATAGCGAACGCTTCCAACAAGAACTGCTTCAAGCTTACGCACACGAAATCGATGCGGCCAGCGTCCATGGTGGTTCTCGCAACGGGGGCACACGCGGGGCCGCCAGGCGGCGGTGCTGCCGGCGCTTCACCACCCCTCCCCGGGATAGCGCGCGCCGGGGCGGCCGGCCGGATGGAGGCAACTTCGAACTTGACACGAGACGTGGGACTGGGCGACGGCGAAGTTGAGCGCGCCTGGGCGAGGAGCCGCGGCGGCGGGGGAGCCAGTGCGGTAAATTTCCATCCGGGCAGTGGAAGCGGAGGCAGCGGAGCCGCCAGCTCCAGGGTTCCCGCTCCCAACACGACGGGAATTCCGCACAATGCGATCGCCGCCCATCCGGTCCACGTCAGCCCTCGCGACGGCTTACGCCCGTCTTTCAAAATCGAATCGATGCGCTGGCGGATATGCGAGCTCGCGGCCATCGTGAGAGCGTGCCTCTGCAACCGTCCATGCGCTCCATCTACGACGCCCGCCATGTCGAGCAATAAGCGCGCGTAGCGGTCGCGATCTCCCAGTGACGCGATGCAGGCTTCGTCGCACGCTAGTTCAGCCAGGAGGCCAAGCCTCTTTTCCAGAAGCCACGCTAGCGGATGGAACCAGAAGATACAGCGATTGATCCCGGCCAGCGCCGCCACTAGACCATCGCGCCGGCGAACGTGCGAGCCTTCGTGAGCCAGCACTGTGTCGAGTTTGTCGCGGTCCCATTCGCGCCATTCGAGCGGCAGCAGGATTTGGGGTCGGACCCATCCCAGCGTCAAGGGCACCGCGACGAGCCCCGATTCTCGAAAGTCCCCAACCGCTACGCTCTTCGCCAGCAGCCTGCTGACGAGGTACGTTCCCGTGAGGAACCGCGCAAGGAACCCGAACGCAATCGCCGCGTAGGCGTACACCGCGACGCTGCTCCAGTCGATCGAGCGAGGTCGCGTTAGTGGAATCGGGGCCGGCAGCTCTACCGATTCGACAACCAGCGGTACATACCGCGGCGGCGGAGGCGATTGCAGGGGTGCCGCGGCGGGGCGGTCAAGAACGCGCAACGGCAGCCGCGGCAGCGCTTGACCGAAGGCGAACAGCGCCAGCATCCCACACACAACCACCGTCCAAACCGCATGTTGCAATGCCGCCGTCCGCTTAGCTCGGAGCGTCCAAACAACGATGCCAGCGATCAGCGCCAACAGGAGCGAGCGAATCGAAACATCCGCTAAATGAGCCAACATATCAGACCTCGCCTTTCGCTCTTTTCGAAAGTTTGCGAGCCAACTGCTGAAGCTCGGCCCGATCCACAACTTCGTTCTCCACCAGGCCGAGCATCAATTGCTCCAGCGAGCCGTCGCAGAAGCGGTCGAGGATTTGCCGTACTGCTCGCACGGCCACGTTGCGAGGCTTCTCGGCCCCGCTGTACACAAACGCCCGTCCCTCGATCTTGTGCTGGACGTAGCCCTTCTCCTGCAAGCGCCGCAGGACCGTGCGAATCGTAGAATCCTTCAGGGCGTGCCGTGGCGCCAGGGCTTCGCGAATCTGTTCCGCGGTGCCCGGGCCGCTCTTCCAGAGGATCTCCATCAACTGGTGCTCCAGATTGCTCAGAGCTTTGTCCGGTGGTTGTTTCCTGTTACGCGATGTCACAGCTACATCATGTAACAGCACGGCTGCGCGTGTCAAGGGAAAAGTTTAAAGGCTGCTGAACGTGAGGGCGTAGGCGCGTCATTATACAATTTGATATTGACTTCTTTCCTTGAACGCGCAGCTCTTGAACAAGCAGGCTGCTGGTTTCTGAACTCAGGAATCCAGGAACCCGAGGGCGGCGTGGCGCGATTCTACCGCTCCGACTCCGGGTGTAACGCGGCCGTTTCTACGGAGATTACCGGGTACGCGGTCAGCGCGCTCACGTACCTGCATTCGCTCACGGGTGAGGCAGCGCATCTCGACGCAGCGTCGCGAGCTGCGCGATATTTGTGCCGACATGCGTGGGATCAAGGCGGCTCGACATTCCCTTTCGAGCCTGGATCGGATCGAGCGTACTTCTTTGACACAGGAATCATCGTGCGCGGCCTTGCTGCGGTGTGGCGGGCAACCGGAGACGGCGAATTCCTTACTCGCGCTCGTGAGGGGGCGCTGTCGCTAGCCTTCGATTTCATGGGCGATGGAGTCTTTCATCCGATCCTCTCATTGCCCGACAAACAGCCGCTCGATTACGAGCCGCGCTGGTCGCGCAGCCCTGGCTGTTACCAGTTGAAGTCCGCGCTGGCGTGGCGCGAGGCGCCGGATGACGGTGGAGCGAAGCTCTACGAGAGCGTGCTCGCATACTCGCTTGCGACACACGAGTCGTTTCTCACGGTTGAGCCGGATCGCGAAAAACGGATGGATCGTCTGCACGCGTACTGCTACTTCCTGGAAGGCTTGCTTCCGGCAGCGGACCGCGGCGAGGTGCGGACAGCTCTGGAGTCGGGTTTGGCGCGAGCGACGGCGCTCCATCGCGAGATCGCACCAGTGTTCGAACGCTCGGATGTCCCGGCGCAGCTTCTGCGGGTGCGCCTCATTGCAGCTCATCTTGGAGCATTAGAGCTGGATGAAAGGGCGGCGTGCGAGGAAGCCTCGCGAGCGGCTTCGTTTCAAATAGCGGGTGATCATTCGGACGTCAGGCTGCGTGGAGGCTACTGCTTTGGGAGCAAAGGCGGCGTGTTGCTGCCGTTCTCCAATCCCGTCTCCACTGCCTTTGCTCTACAAGCGCTGGAGTTGTGGAGGCAGCACCAGGAAGGCCGTTGGTCCTTTGATCTCCGGCAACTGATTTGAACAGCGGCACTCCTTTGAACGCCGTCAGGGTTCTATTCGCTTCCGGCTCCGACGAGGTGGTCGCGCAAACCTTGCGCGAGTTCAGCAATATTTTCCCAGAAACGCCGCTGGTGGTGGTGGCCGAGTTTCCTCCGCCCGAAGGCGAGTGGATCCGCTATCACATCCGCCGCAGCTTTCATGAAAACCGCGCGCTGATCCGGTCGCGACTGGGCGGGCGGAAGATTCGAGTGGCGTCGATTATCCTGGAGCCGGGGACTCCGCATTGGCCGATGCGGCTGCTGGGGATGACGATGGCGCCGTGGCGATTGCTGGCGTATTCGGAAACCGGCCAACATTTCCGTTTGCGCCCTGACAATCTCGGGGTCATGCTGCGGCATCTGTTGTGGCGGACGAAGAATCTGGTGCGCAGCCAGGTGCGCGAGGGCGGTTGGGCGCACGACACGCTGGAGCTTTTTAGCGATCCGGGCAAGTTGCGCTTGCTTGCGCTATATTGCGTCGCGCGTGTGCGGCCGTGGTTTTCGGGAACACCTTCCTTGCCCGAACCTTGGCCGGCCCGCGAGCGGCCGCCCGGCGTCTCGGTCGTGATTCCGTCGCGCAACGGGCGCGAGCTGCTCGAAAGGTGCCTTCCGTTGATCGACGAGGCGGACGAGATTGTTGTCGTCGACAATGGATCGGATGACGGGACCGGGGATTTTCTCCGGGAGCGCTACCTCGGTGTTGTTGTGGAACAAAGTCCACAGCCGCTCTCGTTCGCGGACGCAGTGAACCGGGGCCTCGAGCGGGCCCGCTTCTCGCACGTCTGCTTGCTGAACAACGACATGCTGGTGGAACCGGGGTTTTTAGCAAGCCTCCGGAGGGCTTTCGACGAAGTGCCCGGCCTATTCTCCGCCTCCGCGCAGATATTCTTTCCCGAAGGCCAGCGCCGCGAGGAAACTGGCAAGACCGTGTGGGCGGGCACACGCGCCGCGAGCGATTTTCCGGTGCGCTGCGATACCCCGCTGGACGGCGAAGACTTGAGCTATGTGCTTTATGGTAGCGGCGGCTGCACACTTTACGACGCGGCCAAGCTGGCGACGATGGGCGGGTTCGACACGATCTACGAGACGGCGTACGTGGAAGATCTGGACCTGGGCGTGCGGGCGTGGAAACGCGGCTGGCCGAGCGTTTACTGCGCCAAGGCTCGAGTGCTGCACCGGCATCGCGCGACGACTTCGAGATACTTCACTCCGGAGCGGCTCGACGCAATCCTGGAAGCTAACCTGGTAAGGTTTCTGGCGCGCTTCGGCTGGGTGTGGCGCGAAAATCTTCAACGCTTGCGAGTGCAGGGAAAATTGGAGGCACTGCGAGTCGCGGCGGGACCGCTTCATCACGGTCACGGCTCGGAAAAGATGGATCTTGTGCGCGGGGATGTCGCGGTGTTTCCAGGACGGCCGCGTACGGGCCGGCCGGTAGTCCTGATCGCCAGCCCGTATCTGCCGTTTCCGCTTTCGCACGGAGCGGCAGTACGCATGTACAATCTGATGCGCCGCACCGCGGCCGATTTCGATCTGGTGCTGATCTCCTTTGTTGAGGAGCCGGCGGCGGTTCCGGCGGAGCTCTCGGAAATCTGCGTCGAAATCGTCACGGTCCGCAGACCGGGCAGCCACGCGCTTCCGTCGACCGCGCGTCCTGACATCGTGGAGGAGTTTGATTCGCCGGCCTTTCATGCGGCGCTGCGGCAGACAGCGGCCAAATGGAGTCCGCGAATTGTCCAGCTTGAATTTACCCAGATGGCGCAGTACGCTGTCGATTGCAAGCCGGCGCGAACGATTCTGGTGGAGCACGACATCACTTACGATCTGTATGAGCAGATGTTACAGCGCGACGAAGATTGGGAGATTCGTCGCCAATACCAACGCTGGCTCCGCTTTGAGACCGAGGTGTGGCGTGACGTAGATCGGGTGGTCACGATGTCGGAAAAGGACCGGAAGGCGATCGCCGGGTCGGTGGCGATCCCAAATGGAGTAGATCTCGAACGCTTCCAACCGTTAGCCGGACAACCTGAGGCTCGCAGACTTTTATTCATCGGCTCCTTCGCGCATCCGCCGAATGTGCTGGCGCTCGAGTTCTTCCTGAGCGAGGTGTTTCCGCGGCTTTCGGGCGTGACGCTTCACGTAATCGCGGGGCAGCGGCATGAGCGGTTCTGGGATCTGCATCACGACAGCGTCGAGGTGGAGGGCTTTGTCGCCGACGTCCGGCCTGCGTATGCGCGCGCCAGCTTGGTGATCGCGCCCCTGGTGGCGTCTGCCGGGACGAATATCAAGATTCTCGAAGCCATGGCGATGGGCAAGGCCATCGTGTCCACCGAGGCTGGGATCAATGGGCTCGATCTCGACCGAGGCGCGGATGTGATCGTCGCCGATGGGCCTGAGGAGATGGCTCGCGCAATCAACCGGCTTTTGGATTCGGCTGAAGAACGCGAGGCGCTGGGAAGCCACGCTCGGGCGACGGCGGAGAAACGCTATGGCTGGGACGCGATCGCGGCGGAACAAAAGCGCCTGTACTTGAGCCTCACTTGAGCATGACCTATTTGCGCCATGATGGAGGTATGCAGTGGATGGTTGTGCTGCTGAGTTTCGCGGCATTCGTTCCAGGCGCCTTGGCTCAAAGTGGCTCGGCTCCAGACGCCAAGGAGATCATTCAGCGGTCGGTGCAGCGCAACATGCTGAACTATGAGCGCCTCAGGGACTACACCTACTTCGAGCACGACGAAGAGCGCACCTACGACAAGCATGGGAAGCTGACGAAAACCGAGCGGCACACCTTTGAAGTTCTGATTCTGGGCGGGCACGACTACGAAAAACTGGTCGAGCACAACGACAAGCCTTTATCTCCGAAGGAGGCCGCCAAGGAACAGGAAAAAATGGACAAGGAGATCGAGCAGCGGAAACGTGAGTCAGCCGATGATAAGGCCAAGATCGAAAAACAGCGGCGGGAGCAGCGCAAATTCCTGGACGAGATCCCGCAGGAGTTCAACTTTCAATTGGTGGGTGTGGAGAACGTCAGCGGCAAGCCGGCGTGGGTGATCACGGCCGATCCCAAGCCGGGCTATCAACCCAAGGAGCGGGGCGCGAAACTAATCTCGAAGATGCGCGGCAAGATCTGGGTGGATCAGGGTGAATATCAATGGGTTCGGATTGAGGCGCAAGCCATCGGGACGTTGTCCTACGGATTTGGTTTGCTCAGAATCAATCCGGGCGCGACGGTGCGCTTCGAGCAGACGCGCGTGAACGACGAGGTGTGGCTGCCGGCGTCGGCGAGTATAAAAGTGAACGGACGTGCGGCGTTGTTTATGGGGATTCACAGTGAGATCGACCTGCGATTTCGCGATTACCGCAAGTTCCAGGCGGAATCGCAATTGTTGACTGGCGAAGAAGAATCGAAGTGATTGTTGATCCTGCTTTCTAACTCCTTTGTTTTAACGAAAGGCCTCTCGCCCGCTTGACTACCCGCAAGGGGACGGGACCGCTCAACAGCTTCTCGAACGGCAGAGACTCATCGATGGACGATGGCGCGAGGTTCCTAGGACTGCAACGCCCACGTGGCCGGGAGCCGATGAGGGACCCGGACTCTTACGACTTGAGCTTAAACCTGCGCTGGTGCAATGGAGTGGAACGAAAGTGGCAAGTGATTCAAATACCAACGAATATAGTTACGCGATTGTTTGATTCGGCTCATTTCGAATAATACCCGTCGCGTGTTTGCACGATCAAGCCGGCCTGTTTCGTGGTCAGCTTGATCTTGCGATACTGGCCGCTGGCGGCTCTGGGTTCGGGAGTGTACCCGATACTATACTGATTGCGCAAGGCATCTTCGATTCGGGAGTAGATGTTTTCGATCGGATCGCTTTTTGTCACTTCGAAGAATGCTCCTCCGGTTTCCGCCGCCAATCGATGCATTACTTTTCTGCCGCGATCGCGCGACATCGCCAGAACAGCCGATCGCACAGGCCGGTAGGCATGCAGAGGTTCCGCGAAAAGAATGGAATAGATGATGGTATCGGCGCGCTGCGCGTACTCGATCGCGGTTGGAAGCGTTGTCTTGCTGCGGAAGTCGGCGCCGTCGGACAGCAGGATGAAGGCTTTGCGCCCTTCCTTCTCCCGCATCTGATTTTCAGAACACTCGCGGATTGCGTCATAGAGCAGGGTGGACAAAGCCTCAGGAACTTTCAATTGACTTAGCGCTGACTCGAGGTTCTTTCTAGAAGACGTAAAGTTCTGGAGCACTTCGACACGCACATCGAAGTGAGCAACAAAGGCCTGGTCGATTCCCTCGCGCAGGACACGATCGAGAAAGGTGAAGCTTGCGCTTCGCTCTGGTTCCAGAACGTGGGCCTGACTTTGGCTGGTGTCGACCAGCAGGCCGACAGTCAGAGGCAGATCGGATTCGCGAGAGAAGTACCGTATCGTCTGCGGGGCGCCGTCGTCGAGGAGCAGAAAGTCCTCGCGCGTGAGGTTCTTCGCAATCAAGCCATCGCGGTCGCGAACGGTTGCGAGCAGCGTGACCACGTCGACGCCAGTGGAAAAGTCCGGCTCCTGCGCGAACGTGCGGAAGGCGGCTGCTCCCAGAAGCAAGTCGCGGCGTGTGACCCGCATAGTTGCAGTGTAGCGGATGCGCGAACGATGCGAGGCCCCGACCGCGAAAGACTGTCACGCTCTGCATGGTAGGCTTTGTTTGACATGTCTGACGCCAGATTCGATCTCTTTGCCGCGGCTCGCCAGGAGATGATTGCGGAGGGGTTCAAGCCGGATTTCCCACCGGGGGTGGACCAGCAGGTGATCGCGCTGAAGACGCGGGCGGCGTCCGCGGTGGATGGCGATGCGCGCGACTTGCGAGCCTTACTGTGGTCCTCGATCGATAACGATACTTCCCGCGATTTAGACCAGGCCGAAGTGGCTGAGCGCGTGGATGGCGGCATTCGCATTCGAATCGCCGTCGCCGATGTCGATTCCTGTGTGGCGATCGGCTCGCCGATTGATGTGCACGCAGCCGAGGAAACCACGACTGTCTATACGGGCATCAGAACCTTTCCGATGCTTCCCGAAGAGCTGTCCACGGATCTTACTTCACTCAACGAAGCCGCCGACAGGCTGGCGATGGTTGTGGACGTGGTTGTGGCTTCCGATGGCTCGATCGCATCGGTGGATATTTACCGGGCCATGGTGCGCAATCAAGCGCAGTTG
>Ga0070733_10002840_pt1 | contig 12039 bp, 11 predicted proteins | sample Coa_R1_9_FD_66450 | JGI IMG/M metagenome (GOLD analysis project Ga0070733, IMG submission 66450) | Surface soil microbial communities from Centralia Pennsylvania, which are recovering from an underground coalmine fire - Coalmine... | ecosystem: Environmental > Terrestrial > Soil > Unclassified ... | reverse complement strand
ATAGATCACCTCGATGGTATTCTCTTCCTCGACCGGCTGGATCGCCCGGAAGATCTGCGGGAAATAAATGAAGAGGAATTTGAGGAGGCTATAGAACAGGCAGTAGTAGAGTAATAGCCAGGGTCGCCCCTACAATAGACAGGTTTCGCGAGCCGTTTCGTCGTATTGTAGGGGCGACCCTGGCGGCCGCCCTGGATTGCCTGTTAGTGTTTTTGTTGGCGGCGCAGCATGGGAACACTGGTTTTGCCGAGGGCGCGTTCGCACCCTTTGCACACGTAGAACCCCTCTTCCTCACGATAATAGAGCTCACTTACCGTGAAGTGCATGTAGCAGATGCCGCAGCGCGTGCCGTCTGGTTGGCTCGCCACCTGGCGATCTTGCGCGAAAAGCTCTTTCAACGCGGCAATCAGTTTCTCTATTTCGAGCGAACCGGCGTAATTCCGGCTTGTGCTAATGGCTGGCAACATGCCCGTATCGTTATTGGCGCGTATCTCGCGACGATTGACAAACGAACTACCGTTACTGTTACCCGCTCCCGATCCGTTATCCGAACCTGGTGTATATTGCATACCTGAAAAGGTCTCCAAATCTGCATTTAGCCTGGATTGATATTTTCTTCATTATAGCATATTGCCGGGAGTTATTGCTATACGCGTGTTGATTGCAGGGTCTGCTGCTCCAGGGCGACCGCAAGGGTCGCCCCTATCCTGCTACGAAGCGCTCTGTCAGCCCGTGTAGGGTAGGGGCGACCCTTGCGGTCGCCCTGGCAATCTTTTCTCATAATAGTACGAGAAGTTCCCCGGATACAATTTCACATACCCTCCAGGCTCAATCGCCACGATCTTATTCACGATCTTGTCGAGGAAGTAGCGATCATGCGATACCGCCAGAATCGTACCCTCGAACTCTTGCAGCGCGGCTTCCAGCACTTCGACCGAGGCGATATCCAGGTTGTTGGTTGGCTCGTCCAACAGCAGGAAATTGGCGTCGGTCAGCGCCAGGCGCGCCAGTTGCAGGCGGCTCTTCTCGCCGCCGCTCAAACGCTGGATGGGCGTGCGGATATCGTCGTAAGCGAAGAGCAGGCCGCTCAAGAAAGCGATAGCCTGCGGCTCGCTCATGGGCTTGATGCGGCGCACGAAGTCGAGCGGCGTGCTGTCGAATGGCAGCGTTTCCTGCTCCTGGGCATAGTAGCCTGCGACCACGCTGGCCCCAATCTTGACGCTGCCGCTATCGGCGGGCAGCAAGTCCAGCATGGTTCTAAGCAGCGTAGTTTTGCCGCTGCCGTTGGCCCCCACGATGCCGACGCGCTCGCCGTACAGGATGGTCAGGTCAAAGGGCCGGAAGAGCGTGTGTCCGGCATACGATTTGCTGAGGCCCTGGACCTCCAACACTTTCTTGCCGCTGCGGTCAGCATCCAGGTTAACCTTGATTTTGTCGCGTATCATAATGGGCTTGTTGACGCCCTCGCGTTTAATGCGCTCGATACGTTTGAGCGTATCTTCTGCCCTGGCAGCGAACTTATCGTTGGTTTTAGACCAGCCCTGGTACTGCCGCCAGACACCTTCCAGGCGTTTAATTTCGTCCTGCTGCCGCGTATACAGTTCGTATTGCTTCTGCAGGCGGCGCTGGCGTTCCTCGAAGTAGTAGCTATAGTTGCCCGCGTAGGACGAGATGCGCCCGTCCTCAAGCTCGAAGATTTTCTTGACGGCGTGATCGAGCAGCAGGCGATCATGCGAGATTATCAGCACAGCGCCGGGATAGCTCTGGATGTATTGCTCCAGCCACACCTTCGCTTCGAGGTCAAGATGGTTATCCGGCTCGTCGAGCAGCAGTAGATCGGGCATAGCGATAAGGATGCGCGCCAGGTTGACCAGCTTCTTTTCGCCACCGCTCAGCGAACCTACCTCGATATCGTACCAGGCGGGTCCGAAGCCCAGTCCATGCAGCACGGCCTCGACATCGTGTTTGACCGTGTAGCCGCCGGAAGCCTCGAAACGCTCCTGCGCTTTGCCATATTGATCGAGCACGCGCGCCAGTTCGCCTGCATCGGCGGCAATAGCCGGATCGGCCATACGCGCTTCAAGTTCGCTGAGCAGATCGGGCAGCTCGACCAGTTCCTGTGTGACCTCCGAAACAGCCTCGAATACAGTCTTGTGACTCTGGCCAGGATCGGCTTCCTGCGCGAGGTAGCCAATGGTCAGGTTGCGGCGGCGTGAGATGACCCCGCTGGTCGGGTCTTCCAACCCCGCCAGCAGCTTGAAAAGCGTGGATTTGCCTCCGCCATTCTCGCCCACCAGCCCGATGCGCTCGCCCTCCATGATTTCCAGGTCGATTGCGAGGAGGATAGGGTTGCCACCAAAATCTTTGCTCACTTTTGAAAAGTTCGCCAGTAACATTTAATTTTCTCCTTCAGAGAACTGCTGCAATGGCTATAAACAAGTAGAACATGGCGACATATGCAAAGCTGAGCAGAGAATGGCAAGATGGCGAGAACTGAAATGGGGGAGAGCAGGACAAGTTGAGAGAACATCCATTAGAGACGATCACTACTCTCGCAAGCTTTTCAAAACTTACTCAATAGAGTAGCAACGCTCCTGAGGAGCATTCAGACACCGGCGCCACTTTCCGCCGCATAAGCAAATGTGCCGGGCTTATGCGGCGGAAACATGCGCGATGTGTTTGTATGGATAATGATGACTCTTATTGTTCATACGCCAATGCTAACATGCAACCGATGAGCCTGTCAAGTATGGTTTTATCGCGTCCCAAAAAACTGTAACACCGATAATGTTACATATGCGGCGGTGCAAAAAATATATCCTTTACCTCACGTCCTATGATTACACTAGAGTTATGAAGAAGAGAGGATATTTACTCATGACTAATGCAGAAGTCAACGTTATCACAGGCGCTTTTAGTTATACTGGGAAGTACATCACGAGTCGCCTGCTGGCGATGGGGAAAGAGGTGCGCACGCTGACGGGCCATTCCAACAATTCAAATCCGTTTGGTAAGCAAGTGCGCGTCTACCCTTTCAACTTTGATAAGCCGGGCGAACTGGTCAAAAATTTGCAGGGCGCGACTACTCTCTATAATACCTACTGGATTCGCTTCTCGCATGGTACAAATACCTTTGAGCAAGCAATCAAGAACACACAAACTCTGATCCGTGCAGCTGTCGAAGCTGGCGTGCAGCGTATCGTGCATGTGAGCATCACCAACCCCGCTGAAACTTCGCGCCTGCCCTATTTCCGGGGTAAGGCCATGCTTGAACAGGATATTATTGCTTCCGGCTTATCTTATGCCATCATTCGCCCGACTGTTATTTTTGGTGACGAGGACATCCTCATCAATAATATCGCGTGGTGCCTGCGCCATTTTCCTGTGTTTCCTATCTTTGGTTCTGGCAATTATAGCTTGCAGCCGATTTATGTTGAAGACATGGCAGACCTAGTAGTCGATACCGGTCAAAAGCATGAGAATATGCTCATCGATGCGGTTGGCCCGGAAATCTTCACTTTCGAGCAATTGGTACGGCTGATTGCAGAAAAACTGCGCAAAAGAGTTATAATTACTCATGTCAATCCTGGAATTGCGTTTTACCTGGCGAAGTTGATCGAGCCATTCGTCGGCGATGTGCTGATTACGCGTGAGGAAGTACTTGGCTTGATGGCGAATTTATTGATCTCGCAACAGCAACCAACCGGGTATACCCATTTAAGCGATTGGTTAGACGAGCACAGCGCAACCGTTGGGACGAAATACGCTTCGGAGTTAGCGCGTCATTACAAATAATGGGAGCAGGATTCTATGAGCAGGGTACCGCATTTGTGCTTGCTTATCGATGAAGACACAGAATTGCGTTTGTACGAAGAACGTCACGCCCCGGAGTTGGCCAGGGTGATTGATGATAATCGCGCGCACCTGCGGCAATGGCTGCCCTGGCTGGATAACTCAACCACCGTCGAGCACAGCCTGGAGTTCATCAGGGGTTCTCTAAGACAGTTTGCCAACAATGAGGGCTTTCAAACTGGTATCTGGTACCAGGGCAAACTGGCGGGCGGCATTGGCTATCATACTATTGAATGGTCGAGCCACAAAGTAGAGATCGGTTACTGGCTGGCCGCATCAATGCAGGGTAAGGGCTTGATGACCAGGGCCACTAAAACACTGGTGACCTATGCTTTTCAGGAGTTGCATTTGAACAAGGTCGAGATACGATGCGCCACCGGCAATATGCGCAGTCGCGCTATTCCTGAACGCCTGGGCTTTACGCAGGAAGGCGTTATACGCGATGCAGGATGGCTCTATGACCATTTTATCGACCTGGTGGTCTATGGTATGTTGGCTCGTGAATGGCTGCCAGGGCGACTGCAAGAGTCACCCTGGTAATAATTCACAGATCTCTGATATTATGCAGTAGATCATATCGATTGCCGAAAATATGAGGTATAATGCTGCTAAAACGTAGGATTTTTCAGGGGGCGCAGTTACTTATGAGCCCGGAGAGCAGCTTAAAGCGCAGGTTAAACAATGTATAAATGGAAAACAGCACAAAAACACTTGACACTATTACCTGTGATATTCGTGGCAGGCATTATCGCACTTCTGGGACTCACGATGTCCGGGGGCGTTTCGCTAGCCTACACAAATGACATTCCCGGCGGCAATATTGCTGATCCCGTCATACGCGCCGTCGATATCGCTCAGCCTGCGGTGGTGCGCATCCTCACCCAGGTTGATGGGCGATTGACGGTGCAGTTTTCTTCAGGTAACGTCACTTTTCCGCAAGGCGGAAACAATGGTTATCCACTGGTGCTGTCGGGTACAGGCACCTTCATCAGCGCGCATGGCGATATCCTGACCGCCGATCATGTAGTAAGCCCACCGCGCGCCGACCTGGATCAATTCCTGCAACAGACGGCGGCGCAGGATGTGGCGAATTATATGAACGTGACGCTGCACGCCAATCCCCAGGTCACGCCTGACCAGGTGACCCAGGAACTGGCAAGCGGGCAGTTGAACTCCACCAGCCAATATGACACGCCGCTAAGCAGGGTGTACCTGAGCACCGCCTTTACCGGTCCATTGAGCGCGACCACTTTCCAGAGTATCCCCGCCAACGTGTTTGCGAATGTCGATCGTATCGAGGCGCAGAGTTCCGTTAATCAGAAAGATGTTGCTATTATCCACGTCAGCAATATGGATAATATGCCGATGGTGCAGCTTGGAGACTCTTCCGGCGTGCAGGCGCAGGACCAGTTGACGATCATCGGTTTTCCCGGCAATGGCGACGTAAGCGTTTTGCCCACGAACTTACTGACTTCTTCGGTGAATAGCGTCACCGTCAGTTCGATCAAGACCACCGATACAGGCGCACCCCTCATTCAAGTCGGTGGTAACGTTGAGCATGGCGATAGCGGCGGCCCGGCGTTGGATTCGGGTGGCAATGTAGTTGGTATTGTCAGCTTTGGTTCCAACCAGCCGGGCAACACCAGTTTCTTACAGGCTAGCATCAGCGCGCGCGCACTGGTGCAACAACTGGGCCTGAATACTACTCCTGGGTCATTTCAAAAGTTGTGGAGCCAGGCATTCAACGACTATGGTTCTACGACTGCTGGACACTGGCATAAGGCCGCGCAAGAGTTCCAACAGCTTGCCGCGAACTTTCCACAGTTCAAGGGAGTAACTCCCTTTCTCCAATATGCGCAGCAGCAGGCAAAAGCCGAGAAAGTGGCTGTAACACCCGTTGTGACTCCCGTGGCTGCCTCATCGTCGCCATCCCTGGCGAGCAACTGGCCGATTCTGGCTGCCGGCGTGGTACTTGTGCTGGTAATATTGCTCTTTGGAGTGGTGGTAGTCCGGCGTCGTGGCGCGAAACCCGCGCTGACGGCTGGCGACCAGAAATATAGGCCCCCGGTTAGCGCAGCGACGGCCTATCCATTTACGCCGACCGCTAATCCTGGCGTAAACCAGGCATCCTCTATGCCATCCCCGCCGCAGGCAAACCGACCGCAGCCACAAAATGGGTTGACAGCTTTCGGTGCGCCGTCGGCTCCGCCAGCACCCTACTGGCCAGCGCCATCTCAACCGGCAGCGCCGCTATCGCAGCCGCCCGCGTCCGCATCGCCAGGAATATCTAATGTTGCTGGCGAGCGAACGGATATCCTGGTACCCTGGCCTTGCGGCCATATGAACCGCCGCGTAGCGCATTTTTGCAGCGTGTGTGGAGAGCCTGCGCCAAAGCAGCCGCCTGTGCGAAGATACGAGCAATGATAGAGAAAGATTCGTCAGGCTCCCATAATATTGTAACCGGCATCTACAAACATGATATCCCCGGTGATTGAGCGCGCCAGGGGGCCGCATAGGAAGAGCGCGGCGTCACCAACATCGCTCTGCTCGATGTTGCGGCGCAGTGGAGCTGCATTTTCGACATGCCCCCGGAAACTGGTGAAACCGGAAACACCGCGCGCGGCCAGAGTGTTGAGCGGCCCGGCTGAAATTGCATTGACACGGATATTGAACTCGCCCAGCTCAAAGGCCAGGTAACGCACGCTGCACTCCAGCGCGGCCTTGGCGACGGCCATTACATTGTATTTGGGCATCACGCGCTCGCTCGCCATGTAGGTCAGCGTCAACATGCTGCCCCCGCCGTTGGCCTGCATGAGAGGAACGGCACGCCGCGCCATCGCCACCAGCGAATAGGCGCTGATGTCCAGGGCCGTCTGGAAGCCGGCGCGCGTCGTCTGATAGAAAGGGTTCTCCAGTTCCTGTGGGGGGGCGAAGGCGACGGAATGGATAAAGACATCAAGTTTGCCGTCAAAGAGTTCCCCGGCTTTCGCGAACGCGGAGTCGATCTGCTCGTCGCTCTGCACATCACAGAGAATGGTGGGCGTATTGGGAATCTTCTCGGCCAGCTCCTTCACATATTTTTCCATGCGCTCCTGGTAGGTAAAGGCCATTTGCGCGCCTTCGCGAGCGAAAGCCTGCGCGATTGCCCAGCCGATTGAACGATGATTGGCTATGCCGGCAATGAGCACTTTTTTTCCTTCAAGTAGTGGCATGTCGAATGACTCCTCTCAGATTGTTGCTGTGTCTATTGTACGACATCTGGGCACAGTGTTACCGCTCCACAGGATAACGCCTCATCATCCATCCATTCATGCCATTCGCCAGGTTATGGACATTTTTCAGGCCGGCTACCAGGGCAATTTCAGAGGCGGATGCGCTGCGCTGCCCACTGGCACATACGAAGATCACCTCTTCATCGGCGGGGATGTTCAATTCTTTAAGCGCCTTGCCGAACGAGTAGATACCGTCGATGGGTACCAGCGTGGCCTCGGCTATATGCCCGCGATGCCACTCGTCCGCTTGCCGCACATCAATGACGCGCGCGCCTGCCTCGATCATCTGCTTTGCTTCGTCCGTGCCAATGGTTTTGTATGGAAGCGTCTCTTCTTCGTCATAAGCGGGCATTGTCGTTCTCCTTTTCTTTCTGCTCTGCGTCGTATTGTTCCAGCCAGAGACGGCCATAGGTAGTCGGGCTTATTACATATTCGTCGCCATAAAAAGCCATGGTGAGCAAGCCCTGGTCTTCCATATCACGAAAGTCGTCTGTGACCAGGAAATAGTGAGGCACAAGGCGCGCCATATCGCTTTCCGGCAATTGCTTCCAGATCAGCAGTTCGCGCATCACCGCCGCGAATTTGGGATGGCTATCGTCAATTGCTCGCATCGGCGCATTCCTCACTCCAAAAAAAAAATTTAGCTGATTTGTTGTTGCCAACAGTGTATCAAATCCAGGTATGAAGAGCAAGGGCAACTTCCCTTGTTCCAGGGCACCTCAAAAGTCGCTTGCATCGAGCATGGCGATCCCTTGCGGTCGCCATGAAGCAGACTTTTAAATCGCCCTTCCCTTGTCCCTACGCTATTCCAGGTGCTATAAAGTGGGTGATACAGCTTTAAACCATAGCAGAGGAGGCACATCAATGATGCCCGATCCATCACAACCGCGTATCCAGGCCAATATGGTCATCCGTAACATTGGGCAGCTTGTCACCGTCGCTCAGCAGCCTTTTGTGGGGGCATCTGGCCCATTACAGGTCATCGATAATGCGGCAGTTGCTATGCATGACGGCATCATCGTGTGGATAGGTCACGATGGTGATAAAGAACCAATGTTCCAGCATGACGCAGGTTCTCTTGCGAGCTCAAGCGAAATCGTCACCGTTGATGCGCAGGGTATGGTTGTTACCCCTGGCCTGGTGGATGCGCATACCCACCTGGTTTTTGCGGGCGACCGGGCTGAAGAGTTCCACCTGCGCCGCCGGGGCGTGAGCTATGGCGAACTACTCGCCCAGGGGCGCGGTATCCTGACAACTATGCAGGCCACACGCGGCGCGGATATTCAAACCCTGACAGAACTGGCAACCGCCCGACTGAATACGATGCGCCAGCACGGAACGACAACGGTTGAGGTAAAAACAGGTTACGGGCTGAATAAAGCCACGGAAGAAATATGCCTGCGCGTCATCAACAACCTCAATGCGTTAGAGACAAGTCCAGCGTATGACTACAGGCGCGTGCGCGTGGTGCCGACGTTCCTGGGCGCGCACAGCGTCCCGCCGGAGTACCGCTCCAGGCGTGAAGCTTATGTCGATCTGGTAGTAGATGATATGCTGCCAGCGTTTGCCGGGCTGGCGCGTTTCTGCGATGTATTTTGTGAGCGCGAGGCCTTCACGCTGGAAGAGAGCCGCCGCATTCTGACACGCGCCAAAGAACTGGGATACCTGCTGAAAATCCACGCCGATCAATTGAGCGCATCGGGCGGCGCGCAGTTGGCGGCGGAACTGGGTGCGACATCCGCCGACCACCTCGATTTTGCCAGCGAAGCTGACCTGGATGCTATGCGCGAGGCCGGTGTAGTGGCAACGCTGCTGCCCGGCTGCTCCTATACCCTGCGCAGTCCCTATCCACCTGCGCGGCGTCTGCTCGAACGCGGGCTGCGTGTAGCGCTGGCGACCGATTTTAATCCAGGCACCTCGTACTGCGAAAACATGCAGATGATGCTGGGCCTGGCAATGTCAGCTATGGGCATGACGCTGGAAGAGGCGCTGACGGCGGCCACCATCAACGGGGCGCGCGCCCTGGCTCTGCACGAGCAGACGGGCAGCATCGAGGTGGGCAAACGCGGCGAGCTGGCTTTCTGGTCGATTAACGACTATCACGAGATCGGCTACCACTTCGGCGTGAACCTGGTGCAATCTGTACTGGTAGCGTCGTAATGGCTTCGACGCTTGCCAACGAAAGCCAGTTTGTTGTCGATTTGCTGATGACGCTGCGCAGCGAGAAATTTAGCCCGGCGGCCTGGTTGCATTTTATCGCTCGTTCGTGGGAAATGTCGTGCCGCACTGCCAGCGATAATCCCACCCTCAAGCGTTCATGGCGGCGCCTCAGCCTCGTGCTCTGCTCACTGGTAGTGGCGATGTTAGCGGCCAGTTTTGTGTTAGAGGGGCCAACCTTCGCGCTGCGCCTCTTGCCTGGCTTCCTGTTTTGTGCTGCGTGGCAAATCAACGATCTCTTCTGGCACCTGGGCTTGAACCGCCATGCTCGGACGGGCGCATTGCTGCCCGCCCTCGGCATAGCCAACTTTTGCACTCAGTTACGCGGACTGGCTGCATCATTCCTGCTGGGCAGGCTTGTGGGCGGGATACCAACACCCACTGAACTGATCTTGCTGGCTTTTCTATGCGGCATCATCACCGATATGCTGGATGGGCAAATTGCGCGGCGTACTCATACGCAGAGCAAACTGGGTCAGATAATCGATGGCGAAGCGGACTTTTGCCTTTACCTGGCCGTGACGGTAATGCTCATCCAGAACGGCATCCTTCCATTGTGGCTGGGAATGATCATGCTGGCGCGTTTTCTCCTGCCGCTTCTGGCCGCCTTAGTCAGCTATTTTTTATTCGCTCACCCGGTGCGTTTCGGCTCGACCGCCTGGGGCAAATATGCCGGGCTGGCGCAATGTCTCTATTTTCTGGTGCTGCTTGCGCCATCTCAACTGGCTATTATCAATCGCCTGGTCAATCTTCCATTGCTCATTGTCACGCTGGTATTACTGGTAGCCGCACCGATTGCGCCGATTGTGGTAAATGTACATGATCTGTAAGGATACACTGCATCGTCCAATCTGCTACAATTTACACAGGAGGCATGGTAGCCAGAAAGGAAGCTTCTCTGATGAAGACTGAACATGCTTATGAACAACCCGGACAAGTCACGCTCGATGGGCAGGCGCTGACGACTCCGGAGGTCATTGCGGTGGCCCGCTTTTATGCTCCGGTTGCGCTGGGCAGTGAAGCTGTGGCACGTATTCAGGCCGCGCGCGCCGTAATCGATACATTGGCGGCCGAGGAACGCAAGGTCTATGGCGTGACCACCGGCTTTGGCCACCTGAGCCGCGTGCGTATCAGGCTCGATCAGTTGACCGAGTTACAGCATAACCTGCTGCGCAGCCACGCGGCTGGCGTAGGCGAACCATTGAGCGAAGAGGTGACACGCGCAATGATGTTATTGTTGGCGGCGAGCCTGGCGCGTGGTCATTCTGGCGTGCGAGTCGATGTGGCGCAACTGCTGATAGCCATGCTCAACGCGCATATCTATCCGCTAGTTCCTTCGCGTGGTTCAGTGGGAGCAAGTGGCGATCTCGCTCCCCTGGCGCATCTCGGCTTGACGTTGATCGGTGAAGGCGAGGCTGTAGTCGCGGGACAGCGTCTTAGCGGTTCGGAGGCGCTGAAGCGCGCCGGACTTGCGCCAATTTCACTGCATGCCAAAGAAGGATTGGCGCTCATTAACGGCACTCACCTCATGGAAGCTATTGCGGTGCTTGCCCTGTATGATGCGCAAGTGCTGCTGCGCGCGGCGGAAGTAGCCTGCGCTATGAGCATCGAGGGTTTGATGGGCAGCCACGTACCATTGGATGAACGCATACACAGGCGCAGGGGACAGGTTGGCCAGCAGATCAGCGCGGCGCGCCTGCGCAGGCTGGTCGCCAATAGCGAGATCAATGTCAGCCATGCCGACTGTCCCAGGGTGCAGGACCCCTACACCATGCGCTGCGCTCCCCAGGTGTTTGGCGCGGTGCGCGATGCCCTGGATTACTGCGCGAGCATTTTCGAGCGCGAGCTGGGCGCCGTGACCGATAATCCACTGGTGTTCCCCGGCGAGGGAGATGTGCTGAGCGGCGGCAACTTTCACGGGCAGCCGCTGGCACTGGCGTTGGATTTTATGGCAATCGCCCTGGCGCAACTTGCGAGTTTCTCCGAGCGGCGAATCTTTAACCTGATGGGGCCGCATGACTGGGATGAAGGAGGCGCGCCGCTTTTCCTGACGCCCAATCCTGGCTTGAACTCCGGTTTTATGATCGCCCAGTACGTAGCAGCTTCGCTGGTCAACGAAATCAAGTTGCTGGCGCATCCCGCCAGCATTGATTCAATCCCTACCTCGGCAGGCATGGAAGACTTCAATAGTATGGGTGCGACCAGCGCGCACAAACTGCTGCGCGTAATTGAACAGGCGCAGCAGGTGGTCGCAATCGAATTGATGTGCGCCGCGCAAATGCTTGAATTTCGCAAGCCGTTGAAACCCGGCTCCGGGGTGCAGCAGGCTTATGAAATCGCGCGTTCCTACGTAGCGAAACTAGATCAGGATCGCACGCTGGCTCCTGACATCAATGTCCTGACCCAGGCCATCCATGCCGGAGCATTCGAGGTGATCGCATAGTCACTCGACGTTTCACGTGAAACATTTTTATTGTGGAACGCGTGAATCGTCTTGATAGTTATATGTTTCACGTGAAACATTGCTCGGGTATGCAGTTCAAATTTTCGCATCGAGTCTGTGGGATCTAGGGCGGGGACAAGCCCATGCCCAATAGGCGTCAAGTTAAGAAACTCCAAAATGGAATCAATGGCCGCGACTCGCGCCGCTCCCAGGGCGGGGGCAAGCCCCGCCCCTACTATATACGGTTGGGCGTTC
>Ga0070733_10002839_pt1 | contig 12040 bp, 11 predicted proteins | sample Coa_R1_9_FD_66450 | JGI IMG/M metagenome (GOLD analysis project Ga0070733, IMG submission 66450) | Surface soil microbial communities from Centralia Pennsylvania, which are recovering from an underground coalmine fire - Coalmine... | ecosystem: Environmental > Terrestrial > Soil > Unclassified ... | reverse complement strand
CTGGTGCGAGCATACGGGCTGACGTTCGCCGGGCAGGTCCTCGGACCTTCATGGATCTTCACGGAGCGGTACGACATAGTAGCCAAGGCGCCTGATGGCACGCCGAAGGAACGGATTCCGACGATGCTTCAGAACCTCTTGGTGGAGAGGTTCAAGTTGACGCTGCATCACGAAACTAAAGACTTGCCGGTGTACGATCTGGTGATCGGAAAGGGCCAGCTCAAATTGAAGAAGTCAGGTGAATCGGCGGTAAAGAATGATTGGGCGATGGAGGGCGATCACAGGTCGGCCAAGAGCATGAACACGGACACGCTTGCCACCTATTTGACTCTAATGCTTGGTGCTCGAACTCCCGTCCGAGACAAGACCGGCCTCAAGGGCTACTACGACTTCCCGTTCGACCTCACCAAAGAAGAAACGGCGCGGGATTCGGCGCCTTCGATCTTCAGCGTTGTCGATGATCTCGGCTTGTATCTCGAATCGCGCAAAGCCCCGTTCGACGTGCTTGTGATCGATAGCGGGAATCGACAGCCTGTGGATAATTAGGGCAACAAATCACTAGACTCACATGCGGGTGTAAAATAAAGGCATGTTCAAGCGTGTCTGGGAGTACGCCGTGATTGTTGCCAGATGGTATAAGTGCCATGTCTCTGGATGGCTTCTGGCGATCATTGCAATCGGGCTTAGCGTTGCCGCAGCTTATTTCTCTGACGATCCAAGCAAAGCGGCACTTGTCGTGAAATGGTCTGCGCGCCTAACAGTGACCGCCGCTCTTTGGGTCTTCATTGTTGCCCAATATGACGCATGGAATGAGGAGCGTAACGCGCGTGAAAGGGCCGAGAAGGAGCTAGCCGCATCTCAGACGGCTCTGGCGACAGAGGCTGACATTAAAGGACAAGCGTATGACCTACGCATCAGCAGATACGCCCACGGGATGTCGATTACGTCTCACATCTATCTGTGTAATGGCAATCCGACACGCACGACAATTCGTTCTCTAATTCTCACCGTCTCACCCAAGGAGGGAGAAAATCTTAACGTGCTGAGTCATGTCAACAATAAGAATATCCCGTTAGAGCGAGGTATAGGAAGCGAGTACCTAGCGGAATCATTCATAAAAATAATGCCGGAAAAACTCGATCTCGCCTCGCTCAGGTTCACTCTTGTTGATTCTCTCGGAAAACTTCACTCGATTCAGGTGGATCAGAAAAAGCCGATTCCCGTGCACGACGTTTCAATGGTGGGGCGGTGATGACCCGCTTGAGCACTTTTTGGAAGTTTTTCCACCCTGGCGGTTTCTTCCGCTTTATTGGCTTTGTGTTTTCCTCGGCCTTCTCGTGGCGCTCTGACATCCGAGTCACCCCCTCACCCGCGCATAGGTTAAGCGCTTGCCGGAGATTGATCCAAGCACCTTTTGGAAACGCTCTTGGTCTGTGGACTTCCGCTCGTTATAGCGGAACGATTGTTCGTCAAGATATCTGAATAAATGGAACGGCTCGACACTAACATACGTGCCCTTGATGGAACGCTTCAGGAGACTCCAGAAGTTCTCCAGCCGGTTCGTGTGAACCACGCCGTCAACGTAGGTCTCGGCGTGATCCACAACCTTGTGAGTGTATTCGTCAAGGCCATCGTAGGACTTCAGCGCATCGGTGTAGAGTGCGGCCTTAGGCTCCACGTTCTCACGGATCGTCGCGTGAAGGTGATGCTTCCGCCGCGTGCCGACTACCGACGTGCGAACCTTCCCAGTCTCGCGCTCAAGCAAGCCGAACACGATAGCCTTGCCCATCGGCCCACGGCCTTTGATCTTTTCCGCTCGCTTGTCCGCGTGCATAAATCGTGCTTTGCCACCGATGAAGGTTTCGTCGGCTTCGACTTCGCCGGTCATTTTGTTGATGCTGCCCGTGTGCATGGCGTAACGGATTCGGTGCGTCATAAACCATGCCGTTCGCTGAGTGACCTTGAGATCGCGGGCCACTTCGTAGCTGCTAACGCCGTTCTTGCAGTTCCCTACCAGCCACATCGCCACCAGCCACTTGTTCAGTGGGATCGCGCTGTCTTCGAAGATCGTACCGACTTTGACGGAGAACTGCTTCCGGCATTCAAGACAGGTCCACATCAGCCGCGTCTTGAGAAACGACAGCCGTTTGGCTCCGCACTTCGGGCACTCTGGACCATCGGGCCACTTGGCTTTAGAAACAGTTTCAAGGCAGACCATTGGGTCCGAAAAGTACTCGATGGCTTCAATCAAACCACTCTTTTCGTTCAACTTAACCGTTTCCATACTTCAAGGATACACCTAAGCGATGTGTGAGTCAAGTGATTTACTGCCATAATTAGCGGCGCTTGACCTTCGCCGTCAGCTCCCCCTTCGCCAATCTCACGCGCACCTCCGACCCCACCGGCGCATCCTCGGGCGACTTCACCAGCTTGCCTTCGTGCTCGTCTTCCCTGGTTACCAGCGCATACCCGCGCTCGAGAATTTTTAGCGGGCTCAATTGCTCCAGGTGCGCTTCGAGCGTCGTCAGCGCCGCGCGCGAGTGGTTCAGCTCCAGCCGCATCCGCTGCTTCACCTGCGATTCGAAACCTTCCAGGCGCCTGCGAGCCTCCGCGAAGCGCAGCCTCACGTCCAGGCGCCCTAATCGCGAGGCCGCCAAGCTCAGCGCCCGCTTGTGTCGTTCCAATGCCGCCCGAGTTGCATCGCGCAACTGGTACTCCAACTCGTCGGCGCGCTGCATCCGCCGCCCCATCGCCCGATGCAGCCGAGCCGGGTCCATGGCTTGATGCGCCAGGCGCCGCGCCAGCAATGCCAGCGTGAGCCGCGCGGCTTGCCGGAGCTTCGATTCCCCCGCGTCCAGCCGATCGAACAGCCCCGCGCGAGTCGCAATCACCATCTCCGCCGCCGCCGAAGGCGTTGGCGCGCGCAGATCCGCGACAAAATCCGCGATCGTGAAATCGGTCTCGTGCCCCACCGCCGAAATCACCGGCACGGCGCACCCGGCGATGGCCCTCGCTACCCGCTCCTCATTGAACGCCCACAAATCCTCGAGCGACCCTCCGCCCCGCGCCACAATCACTACCTCCGCCCACCCCGAGCCGCTGAAGTACTCGACGCCCGAGGTGATCTGTTCCGCCGCGCCTTCGCCCTGCACCTGCGCGGGATACAAGCGGATGTGCCGGCCCGGGCAGCGCCGCTCCAGGATTTGCAGGATGTCGCGAATCACCGCGCCCGTGGGCGAGGTCACGATGCCGATGCGCTCCGGCAGCGCCGGCAGCGCCCGCTTTCGAGCCGCATCGAAGAACCCCTCGGCCGCCAGCTTCCGCTTCAACTGCTCGAAGGCGAATTGCAGAGCCCCGTAGCCTTGCGGCTCCAGAGCCTCCACCACCAGTTGCAGCTCCCCCCGGGCATCGTACAAATCCAGTCGGCCGCGCGCCAGCACCGCCACCCCGTCCTGAGGCTTGAACTTCAGGTATCGGGCGGTCATCTTGTAGCACACCGAACGGATCTGGGCCGCCTCGTCCTTCAGCGTGAAGTAGTAGTGGCCGCTGGCCGCCAGCTTGGTTCCCGAAATCTCGCCGGAAACCCAGATGTCGGTGAAGTTTTCCGCGATCAAACCCCTCAGTTCGGCGGTCAGTTCGCTCACCGTGTAGGCGCGGCGGACGGGATCCCAGCTAAGACTGATCTGTTCCATCGATTTTGCAACTCATTGTATCGTAAGGAGAAAACGCATGAAAGGTTATTTATGTCGATCGGTCTAATAAAAACTATCTATTGGTAATACGAATGGAAGGCCGCTATGCTGTAACACAAGCCCCGTCGCTCACTTAGACAGCCTTGTCGCTGCTCCAAACAAACATAAAAGAGGTTTTCATGGCCGATAACAAAGCACCCGAAATGCAAGCGACTCTGGGCTTGACAGGGTTGACGATGAACGCGATGGCGCTTATCGCTCCCGGAGCCTTCCTGTGGCTCACGTTCTTTCTTCAGTCGACAGAAGGGGCGACTACCCCGGCGATGTGGGCCGGGATTGTCCTCGCGCTTCTGTTGTGTCTCGCCACCGCGGTCTGCTATGCGGAAATGGCGAAGCTGTATCCTGGGACCGGCAGTTCGTATTACTTCGCGGAACAGTCTTTTCTGAATCATGAGAAGGCTTGGCCCTACGCCCGGCTTGCAAAATTCATCGTCGGCTGGGGCTCGCATCTATATTATTGGATCTATCCGGGCGTGATGGTGGCCGTCACGGGAGTGTTTACCGGATATATTGTCGGAACGCTGTGGCCCAGTTTCATGAGCGCTTCAACTCCCGGGCCGGTGTTCATGGCCTTGGTCGCGATTGTGTTCTCCTACGCCGTCGCCTACATCGCCTATCGCGGCGTCAATGGCTCCACTGCCGTAAACATCGCGATCAACATCATTCAGATCAGCGCCCTGCTGGTGTTTTCGGTGTTGGCGTTTGGTTATCGTATGAACCATCCGGTGGGATCCGTCGGCTGGCAGTTCGACTCCACCTCAGGTGAGGCGTACCAGTATCAGTTCGCGATGAAGAAGGACACCGTTGACGGCAAACAAGTCGACGTGATCGACCGCGCGGCCGATGGCACGCCCAAGCCGCTGATGGATGCCGCCGGCAAGGAGGTTCCGTTCAAGATCGATTACCCGCTTCAGGACGAGAAGATGAACTTCCTCAGCCATCCCGATGGAGCCTCGGTAGTGGGAGTTCACAACATAAGTTGGGTGTTCGTGCAAGCTACCGTGGCAATCCTGATTCTGGTGGGATTCGAATCGGTGACGGCCATGGGCGGGGAGGCCAAAAACGCCAAGCGCGATATTCCCAAGGCGGTCATCCTTTCGCTGCTGGTGCAGGGGGCCTTCTGTTACCTGATCGAGTACTTCTGCGCGAACTACTTCCTGAATAGCGGGTACACCATGCAGAACGCCACGGGATCGGCCGCTCCTATCGGCGACATGATGATCGTCGTCGGCGACGCGATCTTCGGGGCCGGGCACGGCAGGTACTTCATGCTGGCGGAGGCGATCACGGTGTTCCTGGCGCTGATCGGCACCACGCTCTCCTGCATGAATACGGCCGCGCGCGTCACCTACGCCATGGGCAAGGACAACGAAGTGCCTGAGCATTTCGGCATGCTTCATTCCGAAAACCTCACGCCTCACCGCGCCATCTGGATTCTGGCGACCATTTCGGCCGTCGTCGGCGTCGTCGCGGTGTCGGTGGCGTTCGGTGACGGTTCCGCTCTCAAGGACTCCGATATTAAAGCCCTGCCACAGGGTCTGCTCTCGAGCGTGGGTTTTCTAACCCACGACAAGCTGGCCGCGCTGCCCAACACGCTGCTGATGATCACGCTCGCTTCCAACTTCGGGACCTTCCTGCTGTACATGCTGAGCTGCGTCACGTGCCTGGTGGCGTTCCACAACCACCCCATGTATAACCCCATCAAGCATCTGATCATACCCATCTTCGGATTGCTGGCGAACCTGGGTTGCATGTTGGCGTATCTGGTCCTGCCGTTCCTGGGATTCGGAACCAAGATGGAGCCCTTTGGCGCGCTGGGGATTGCCTTGATTTGGGCGATCTACGGCGGCGTCTACTTCATGAGTTCGAGTAAGAAGTCGGGCCGCACCACCCTTGTCGGAAACAAGGGAATGGCGTAATCTCCCCGGCTAATTTCCCTGGAGTGCCGCGGTTGGTTCGCCCGCCGCGCACATACAGCATCGGTCCCGCGGGCCGGAGCAGTCTATACCGGCCCGCGAGTTTTTTTCTGAAATCGCAAAGGGTAGGGAATTATGGCGCCGTATCATCGAGAGCCGTCTGCCGCTCCAACGGCACCAGCTTCCCCGCTTCCCGCCTCCATGAGTTTGGATCTTGAATTTGTTGCGCTCTCCGATCCTGGCCGTAAGCGCGGCCACAACGAAGATTACCTCGGCCATGCCGCCCCGGACTCGAGCGAGGAGATCCAGCAGCGCGGCTGGCTATTCGCCGTCGCGGATGGTGTCGGCGGACAGGAGCTGGGAGAGGTCGCGTCCCGCACGGCGGTCGAGACTGTCGTGGCCGGGTTCAACGCGGCGCCTTTGGGGGAGGCGCACTCCGCCCTGCTCGCCCGCCTGGTGCAAGCCGCCAATATCAAGGTCTACGAGACCGGACGGGCCACCGGGCCGGGAGGCACCGCCATGGCCACCACCCTGGTGGCTTGCTCGCTCCGCTATGATCGCGTCACGGTGGCGCACGTGGGCGATTCGCGCTGCTACCTGATCCGCCACGGCCACGCCATGGCGCTGACGCGCGATCACACCGTCGTGAACGATCAGGTTCGTCTCGGCGTGATGAATGCGCGCGAGGCGGCCAAGGCGGAGACGCGCCACATTCTCAGCCGCTCCCTGGGCGTCGACTTGTTCGTCAGCGTCGATACCAGCGAGCATCACCTCCTGGCCGGCGACGTCCTGCTGCTCTGCTCGGATGGCTTGCACGGGGCCGTGTCGGTTGCAGAAATCGCGCGCACGGTGGCCGCTGGAGAGCTCGCCGAAGCCGCGCGCACGCTCATCGACCTTGCGAACGAACACGATGGAAGCGATAATGTGAGTGTTCTCCTGATCCGCATCAAACATGTGGAACGCGTGGGCATGTATCGCGGCCGTCCATATAAGCTGCGTTGATCCCGCGGGCGTCGCGGTTCTGTGATCGACCCTTGAATGACCCCTGTCAAAATCGGCGAGACAATCGACCACTACCGCATTGACAGCGTGGTCGCCCGTAGCGGCATGGCCTCCATCTTTCGCGCCACCGATTTAAACGACGGCAAACCGGTGGCCATCAAGGTTCCCCATCCCGAGATGGAATGCGAGCCGGTTCTGTTCGAACGCTTCCAGCGCGAGGCCGAGATCGGCAAGATGATGGACCATCCAGGCGTGATGAAGGTCTACGATAGCTCCAAGCGCACGCGGGTCTACATGGTGATGGAGTGGGTGGACGGCAAGCTCCTGCGCACCATCATGAGCGAGCAGCGCCCCATGCCGGAGGAGCGCGCCTTGCGCATCACCATCAACATCCTCAGCGCGCTGCAGCACATTCACAGCCGCGGCGTCGCCCACCGCGATCTGAAGCCTGAAAACATCATGGTGGACGACGACGACAAGATCAAGCTGATCGACTTCGGCATCGCCTCCAAGTCCGACGCTCGCCGCCTCACCTTCGCGAAGTTGTCGCAGGTGATGGGGACGCCGGATTACATTTCCCCCGAACAGGTGAAGGGCAAACGGGGAGACGCGCGCAGCGACTTGTATTCGCTGGGCGTGATTCTGTACGAAATGCTCACCGGCAAAGTGCCGTTCACCGGAGCCAATCCGTTCGCCATCATGAATGAACGGGTGCTGAACAATCCGCCTCCGCCGCGCTCTATTAACTCGCAGATCACTCCGGAGTTGCAGGAGATCATTTACCGGGCAATGGAGCGCGAACCCACCAACCGCTACAAGACCGCCGACGAATTCGCCTGGGATCTGGCGCATCCCGAGCAGGTGGGCGTCGCCGAGCGCGAGGAAGAACTCACCAACTGGAAGAAGCGCCGCGATCCCTGGGCCCGCCGCGCGGCGTTTTACGTCGCCATGGCGCTGATCCCGATCGTGGTCCTGGGACTATTATTTTTCGCCGCCAAACACGTTTAGCATTATCAGCGTCGCGATACCGAAGCCCGAATGTCCTTCATCAATAGCATCAAATGCAATGGATGCACCGGCGAAGGCTCGAATTCAAACCGCATGTAGAAGCGGCGCGCCCCCTCGTTCAACGCATGCACCAAGACTGCGCGGACCGCAATAATGTCGGCAACGGATGCGGATCGCACCAGCGCATCCTTGAGCAAAGCCTTTCCGAGTCCTGCGCCTTTCTCCGCCTCATCGACGGCGAGACGCGCGAGCAGCACGACGCCGATTGGATGATTCGGCGCTCCTTTTGCGAGGCGCGCCGGTGCGTCTTCCCGGTTGACGCTGCCTGCCGCGAGCGAATAGTAACCGGCCACTCGATTCTTTCGATGGACCACGTATGTGGTCGTGAGGTCGCTTTGCTGATTGGTCCGCGCAAAGCGTTTCAACCACAGGTCGAGGGAGTCGACTCCGCAGGCAAATTCCGCCAGTTCGTGATGCGGGGCCAGTTTCTCCGGTCCGATCAAGGAATCGCCGGCCACTCAGCGTCTTTCGAGAATCGAGGGTTCCCTGAGCAGCTTCCGCAGCCGGGGCCGCACTCGTGCTGGACGCTCCAGCGCGTCACTGAAGACCTTCCATTGCTTAGCTGAAAGGACAAAGTGAACTTGATCGGCGATGGTCTCTTCCGCCCGCGTGCAAGCGCTCTCCAGAACGAAATCCGTCATGCTGATGCCGCGCCGGTTTGCCGCGGCTCGGATCAATGACTCCTGAACCGACGTGGCGCGCAAATTGATCCGCCGATCCTTGCTGTTTCTGGACACGTTCGCTGCCATGCAAATTTTCCCCTTTTATTGTACACACAACGTATGTCAGAATTGGGCTGGGGTCAAACGGCCGCGCTACCCGCCAAACGGTAATCCGTAGATCGCCGAAGAGGCGAGCCTGCCCACGACTCGAACGTCGAGACCAGGGCCGACTCGACGGCTTCGTCCTTGCCTGAAAAACAATCCACTCATCGTGGCACCCGAAGGCGAAGTACTCGACGGAAGCGGGGATAGACGCGCTCTACCTCTGCGAGACGTCTTCCAGGTGGCTCACCAATTCCGGGTACGCATTGGCGCCCAGCTCATGCAGGTCCATGCCCTGGCGTTCGCCGTCGAGCGCGACGCGGAATCGCGAGATGCGATTCAGGACCCAGTTCAATCCGTAAATCATCGGGAACATAAACCCGGCCAGCGTCGCGACGCCGACCAACTGCGCCATCCATTGGCCCTCCCCCGCCGCCGTGCCCAATGCGCCTCCGGGGAAGCGGCCCAGGAAGCCAGCGGCGATCAATCCCCACAATCCGCCCACTGCATGCACGGAAATCGAGCCGCCCGGATCGTCGATCTTCAGGTGCAGCTCCAGCCACTCGACTGAAAGGGTGACCAGCGCGCCCGCGATCAAGCCCACCATCAGGGCCTCGGCGGGGACCTGGAATGCCGCGCCGGCAGAGGACGCCGCCAGGCCCGCCGTCCAACCGTTGGCGCTCAGGGAGGCGTCGGGCTTGCCGAATCGAGTGCGCGTCACCAGCGCCGCGGCCAGCAATGCGGAACCCGCCGAAAGTACGGTATTCACGCCGATGAGTCCGATTCGCGCGGGCGACGCCCGGTAGAAAAGGATCGCCGCCGAGGAGTTGAGCCCGAACCACCCGATCAGGGCGAGGAAAGCGCCGAAGGTGACGAAGACGGCATTGTGTCCCGGAATCGCGGCGGGCATCCCGTCGGCCGAGAATTTTCCACGCCTTGGACCCATCAGCCAGCTCACCGATAGCGCCGACAGGCCGCCGACCACCTGAATCGCTCCCGCCCCGCCGGAGTCCACGAATCCCGAGCCCAGGCCGAAGCGGGCTCCCAGCTCCGCCAACCAGCCTCCGCCCCAAACCCAGTGCGCGAAGAGGGGATAGGTCCAACCGGCGAGAACCGCGGTCGAGAGAGCGGCGGAACCCAGACGCCACCTCTCCTCGCCCGCTCCGAGAGGAATCACCGCCGCCAGCGCCGCGGCGAACATGCCGAAGCAGGCGGCCAAAGCTGCTCCGGAGCCACCTTCGAAATCGAGGCCGGCAAAGAAAAGTCTCCCCGAACCGATCCAGTTCCATTGCTTCCCCGCCGCAGTCAGGGCGAACGCCGCCCGCCCCGGAAAGCCCTGCAACGCGCTTCCGCAAAACACGTAGACCAGCGTGGCGACGCCAATCACGGTCAGCGACGCCATCAACGAATGCACTGCGCTGCGGGACCGTCCTAATCCGGAATTCATCAGCGCCAGTCCGGCGTAGGCGAATGGAATCAGTAGGATCAGCAGCCCGCAGATTCCGGCGGCGAAGGGCGAAAGGGGCGCAGCACTCACCTCAAGGCCTCTCTCCCCGGCGCGGGCCCTGCTCCGGCGGCTCAGGCACGTGCGCGTACACAACCAGCCCCATGCCCAGCGCCTCGACCGCCAGCCCTGCCGCCAGGAGGGCCCCGCGAACGAAACCTGGCGGCAATAAAGCGATCGCGGCCAGCACGATCACCCATCCGGCCGGCAGCAGCAGGAACCCCGCCAGTTTCATAGATTCTTAAAATAGCACGCCGAGCCCGTGCCTCTTCCAATACAAAATTTCTATGAATGGGGTTTTTATGATCCACGCAAGCAACGATGGAGATACACTGTGGGAATGACTCCTAAAGAAGTCCTCGAATACGCAAAGAAACATGATGCCAGGCAGCTAGATCTGCGCTTCACGGATCTGCCCGGGGTCCAACAACACGTCTCCTACCCCATCACGGAGCTCGAGGAAAGCTCCTTTGAGGAGGGTTTCGGTTTCGACGGGTCCAGTATCCGCGGATGGGCGGCGATCAACGAGAGCGACATGCTGTTGATCCCGGATCCCGCCACGGCCATGATCGATCCCTTCTACGAAACCAAGACGCTGGTGATGTTGTGCAACGTAATCGATCCGATCACCCGGCAGCACTATGACCGCGACCCTCGCTGGATCGCCAAGAAAGCCGAGCTATACCTGAAGAATTCGGGCCTCGCCGACACAGCCTATTTCGGCGCCGAAGCGGAATTTTTCATCTTCGACAACATTCGTTTCGATCAAACCGCCAACTCCGGCTATTACTTTATCGATGCCGAGGAGGGGCGCTGGAATACCGGCCGCGCCGAACACAATCTGGGCTACCGGCCGCGCTACAAGGAAGGTTACTTCCCGGTACCCCCCACCGATCACCACCAGGACCTGCGCGCCGAGATGGTGGAGACCATGATCAAATGCGGTCTCAACATCGAGTGCCATCACCACGAAGTGGCCACTGCCGGGCAATGTGAAATCGACCAGCGCTTCGACACGCTGGTGAAGTCCGCGGACAACATGATGACCTACAAGTACGTCATCCGCAACGTCGCGTATCAGTACGGCAAGACCGTCACCTTCATGCCCAAGCCGCTGTTCGGCGATAACGGCAGCGGCATGCACACGCACCAGAGCCTGTGGCGCGACAAGAAGCCGCTGTTCGCCGGCGATCTGTACGCGGGTTTGAGCCAGATGGCGCTGTGGTACATCGGCGGACTTCTGAAGCACGCGCGCGCGCTGGCGGCCATCATCGCTCCGACAACCAACAGTTACAAGCGCCTGGTGCCGGGCTATGAAGCTCCGGTGAACCTGGCGTATTCGCGGCGCAACCGCTCGGCCGCCTGCCGCATCCCCATGTATTCGGCTAGTCCCAAGGCCAAGCGCGTCGAATTCCGGCCGCCCGATCCTTCGGCGAATTGCTACATGGCCTTCGCGGCGATGTTGATGGCGGGGCTCGACGGCGTGCTCAACAAAACCGATCCGGGCGAGCCGCTGGACAAGGACATCTACGATCTTTCGCCCGAGGAAATGAAGGCGGTTCCTTCCATGCCGTCGTCGCTCGAAGAAGCTCTGGGAGCCCTCGAAGACGACCACGCATTCCTGCTCAAGGGCGATGTGTTCAGCGAGGAACTGCTCGAGACCTACATCGGCTACAAGCGCAAGAACGAGGCTGACGCGATCCGCCTGCGTCCGCATCCTTACGAGTTCGCTCTGTATTACGACATCTAGGTCGAGGCGCAAACGAAGCAGGCCGCCCGGGTTTCGTGCCTGGATCGAATGACCGCGGACAAGTACACCTTTGGAGACACCGATCAGGCGAGCGTGCGGCTCCGCCGGCTCGCCGAATTGTATGAGGCCGATACGCGTGAATTACTTCAGCGCGGCGATGTGCGCGCGCCGCGGGTGGCAGTCGATCTCGGTTGCGGTCCGGGCTGGTCCACGCGCCTTCTTCACGACGTTGTACATTCCGATCGCACCATCGGACTCGATGCTTCGGAGCGTTATGTCGCGGA
>Ga0070733_10002838_pt1 | contig 12040 bp, 12 predicted proteins | sample Coa_R1_9_FD_66450 | JGI IMG/M metagenome (GOLD analysis project Ga0070733, IMG submission 66450) | Surface soil microbial communities from Centralia Pennsylvania, which are recovering from an underground coalmine fire - Coalmine... | ecosystem: Environmental > Terrestrial > Soil > Unclassified ... | reverse complement strand
TTGTTTAGCGATGGCGTCCTTCGGAGCGCTCGTCTGGGCCGGCGCGATTGCCAGGGGGCTGCGAATCGCGATCCATTCGGTCGGGTTCACATGTCTGTGCCGTCGCAACGGCAGCATGGTTCGCCTGGCCGGGAGGCCATCGCGAATGCTGGTGATCCAGACTTCGCGCCCGTTCCTGGTGCAATCCGGCATCTTGCGTCCATACATCGTGATTTCGCAGCGCCTTCTGAGCGATTTTTCCAACGCGGAACTGGAGGCGGCCCTGGGACACGAGCGCGCACATTGGCTTTCGCGCGACAACGGGAAACGCCTCGTTCTGGCGTTCCTGCCGGGTATTCTGCCATTTTGGCGTGCGTTCGAGACGCTTGAGCGAAGCTGGTCGAAGTTCGCAGAGCGGGCGGCGGACGACATCGTGATCGCTGAAGGCCCCGGTCCTGCTTTGTCGCTGGCGACCGCACTGGTTCGCCTCGCAAGAATGCACGGGACGATGGGGCCACCCTCGTGGTTGCCTCGCGGAGCGTCGCTTCTTGAGGGTAGCAACGACCTTCCGGGTCGCGTGCAGAGGTTGCTGGCTCCGTCCCGTCTGGGCTCGCCCAAATTCGAACGTCTAGCCACTATCTGGTTGGGTGCCGCGAGTCTTCTGGCGGCGGGCTGCCTCGCAGTGTTAGCGTCCCCGCTTTTGCAGCCTTCCCTCCACGAACTTCTCGAGCGTTTCCTGCACTAATAAGAAGGCGGGCGCTTCGCCGTCGATCAAGCGAAGCGCCTGCGCTCACTGCCGCCCCGCATCAGTTCTCAATGGTCGCGGTGATCTCGGTCGCCGTCCCATCCTCCACGCCAATTGCCGCGGCCCCAGTCACCACCGCGCCAGCCGGAGAACGCTGAGCCGTCAACTGTGCTGCCCTCACGATACTCGAACATCCGGGTTTCGCCGTTGGGTCCGCGCGCGAAGATGCGCAGAGTCTTGACCTCACCGTGGGCAGGATCGATCCCGAAGGTACTGTTGCCCATCCGGAAGACAAGGTCCCTGCGCGCGAGTTCACGCAGCCGGTCGGTCACATCCACATTTCTGCCCGTAACGCCGTAAAAGGCCCGGAGGATCACGTATTGCCCGCTGTCACGGCGATCGCGGGAGTCATCGCCCCGGTCTCGGACACGGTCGTCCCGGTCGCCCCATTGCCCGCCCCTCCAGCCGGAAAACACGGAGCCGTCCACGGTCTGGCCTTCACGATACTCGAAAGTCCGGTTGTCGCCGTCAGGCGCCTTGGCGAAAATGCGCAGCGTCTTTACACGTCCGCGCGCAGGGTCGACTCCAAACGTGCTGTTGCCCATGCGGAAGACGGCGTTGTCGCGCGCGAGTTCGCGCAGGCGCTGCGTAACGTCCACGCGCTGGTCGCGCCAGCCATAATCGGCGCGGATAATCCGGTACTGCTGAGCTGCCGCCCACGGAGCGATCAGCAGCGCAAAAGCCAAAGCAATAAAGCTGCGATTTAACGGCCTTCGGAGATCCATCATTTTCCTCCAGGACTTCTTGAAGTTTTAGGCTTGCACAGCTTGCTGGTCCCGACGACTTCGGGCCGGGAGGCCATCTATCTAGCCACAGTATACAGCCATCAACGCTTTCTCGGGAGCAACGCGGAAAGCGTTTCCGAAAATGAGCGAGACATCCATCACGGAACGCGCGACGGAATCACACGGGGAATCCTCTCCTCGACCGGCGGAAGCGGGGGAAAGGCGGCGTGCGGCTCCGTCTGGTACCAGTAGGCCACGGAATAGTAGTTGTCGCCACGATCATCCGCGTGACCGTGCTCGATCGTGGCGCGGAGCGATTTCGTGAACGGAATCGGCGAATCGAGGTGGAATCGGTAGACGGACCATCGCGAGCCCCGGGATTCGGGGCCGACCACGGGCGCTCCGAACAGCCCGTAGGAAAACGCCTCGCCGCCAAAGTCCCATGCACCGAGAAAATAATCCTCCGTGCCCGTTCCGTTGATGGATGGCAGCTTTTCGCCGTCAACGAAGAACATGTCGTCGCCTTCGCCCCACCAGCCGTCCGCGTTTTCGAGGACGGACATTGTCACGCCAACGAACTGGCCTCGCCCGGTTGCGTCCATCCAGACGTAGTTGTGCTTGCCATCAAGGTTGACTTCGGCGCCGGGAATCGCCTGATTGGGAGTGGCCTGGCGGTACTGTGCGTGAAAGTAGAGAGTGCCCGGAGGAAGAGGCGACTTGTAGGCGCGATAGTCGATGTTCCAGTAGACGGCCCCAGCACGCTCTCCGCCTTCATTCGTCAACGTGATGCGGGCGTGTTTCCGGAAGGGCATTGGGAAAAAGCAATTAAGCGCTTTCGCGGAGCCAACGGCCAGCGGGATCGATTGGTACAGGAAGTAATCGCCGAGCCCGAGACCGAAGAAGTCGCCGACGGGAGCCTCCACGCTGGGCGTATTCTCTCCGTCCCAATAAATCCGCAGCACGATTTTCTTGAGGTGGTGTCTTTCACGGCTCGAGATGGTCATCCAGATGTGCGAGACCTGACCGGGACCGTCCGTATCGAGCAACACCAGAGTTTGGCCCGGGTCGAGAGGGCGATAGTCCTTATTGCCGCCGGTGCGGTCGTAACTCGAAGCGCGTTTGAGGACGTAATCATGCGGCCTCGGCAGACTCTCCATCCAGGCGCCGGGCTCCTGCGCGGAGACGGCAGTTGCGAGCAGCAAGCCAAGCAGCACGAGCAGCCATCGTCGCATCTCTTTTTCTCCGGCGAACTGCTTGAGGGGAAGGAATTTTTCCCCGGTTGAGCCCAAACGAGCTTTTTCCCCGGACAACGCTCGGGCAAGTGAGGGGCTAGCCGAGTTCGACAGTCACTTCGGCGCCGCGGGCGACTCCGAGCGTCCGCGCGGCGTTCGCTTTGTTCATCGCAATTTCGAGATACCCGCTGGAACCAATCACGGCGATGGCTTCTCCTGTCGCGCCCTGCGCGAAGGTGGGCGAAAGCGCCGCGATCTGCACGTTGCCGACGCGAATCGTGAACTTGCCGTCCGCTGCGGTCAATGCCGGAACATCTTCCGGTGTGAAATTTGTCATCAGGTTCCCGAACGAATCGATACGCAGCACGATTCCTTTCATCGCGTTGTTTCCCGCAGATTTGGGTTTGGGAATGTTGAAGCGAACGAAATCGCTGATCTCGTCGCCGAAGCTCCCCGACTGCCAGGATTTGGAGAGCCACGCGGCAACGGGAGCGAAAATATCGCGACCGTGGAACGTGCTGCTCACCGGATTCCGGAAGTAATGCTCCGCCGTGATGTGCCACCCGTGAAGCGTTTCGCTTTTGTCGTAAACGAGTGACAGCACGCCGTTATCCGGCGCGACGAAATACTGCTGGTCCCCCGCCACCAGGATCGGCCGGCGCGATGTTCCCACGCCAGGATCGACCACGACCACGTGAATGGTCCTCGGCGGAAAGTAGCCGAAGCTGTTGCCTATGGCCAGCGCTCCGTCGAGAACATCGAAGGGGATCACACCATGGGTAATGTCCACGACCTGCACTTCCGGATTAATGCCGAGGATTACGCCCTTCATGGCGCCGACAAGGTGGTCGTTTGTGCCGTAGTCGGTGACGAGCGTGACGATCGGTCGCGCCAACGTTTTGCTCCCGTGTTCTCCGAACCTTCTGATGCTTTTTTCAATCCGACGCTAGCGGAGGCTTGCGCGAGTGTCAAGCTGTGAAGGTACGGGTTGGTGACGTTCAGTAACGCGTGCCTCTAAAATAAACTTGTTGTTTTGCGGCCTCCCACACCTTGCCAACTTGACCCCGAGAGGCGCAGACCTTACTCTGATCACTCAGAGCCAAACGATGGCAATTTATCTCGATTACAACGCGACTAGCCCCGTGGACACGCGGGTTCTCGAAGCCATGCTGCCGTACTTCGGCGATGCATTCGGCAACGCCAGCTCGATCCATTCAGCCGGGCAGCACGCCAGAGCGGCGGTGGATCGCGCGCGAGAATCGGTCGCCGAACTGCTAGGCGCCAGACCGTCGGAGATTGTTTTCACGAGCGGCGGAACGGAAGCGGCCAATCTGGCAATCCTGGGCGCGGTTCAGGCGCACACGTTTCGAAATGGGACGGGAAGTGAATCGAAGAAACACATCATCACGACGCAGATCGAGCACCACGCGGTGCTCAATACGTGCCAGGAGCTGGAGAGGCGCGGTTTTGAAGTGACCTATGTCGCCGCGGGTTCGGACGGAGTCGTCGATCCCGAGGACATTCGCCGCGCGATCCGGCCGGAAACGCTTTTGATCAGCGTTATGCACGCAAATAACGAGACCGGAACGATTCAGCCGATCGAAGAGATCGGCCGTATTGCCGGGGAAGCGGACGTCTATTTCCACTGCGATGCCGTCCAGTCGGCGGGGAAGTTGCCGCTCGACGTGAACCGCCTCGGAGTCGATCTGCTTTCAATTTCCGCGCACAAAATCCATGGCCCGAAGGGAGTGGGTGCCTTGTTCGTGCGGCCTGAGACGCCTCTTGAGCCCCAGTTCTTCGGCGGCCATCACGAACGCGATCGCCGTCCGGGAACAGAAAACGTTCCCGGAATTGTTGGCTTTGGAAAAGCAGCGGAACTGGCGCGGCAAGGGCTGGGCCAGGACACGAGGCGGATTGGTGCGCTTCGCGATCGGCTGGAAGAAGCGCTGCTCGCTTCAATTCCATCCGTTCGCGTGAATGGCGACCGGAAGCGGCGCGCGTCAAACACAACGAACCTGACTTTCTCCGGCGCGGGCGGAGAGGCGCTGGTGATCGCATTGGACCTCGAAGGAATCGCCTGCTCGACAGGAGCGGCGTGTTCTTCGGGAAGCGTCGAGCCATCGCACGTTCTGAAAGCGATCGGCCTTTCGGACGATGAAGCGCGATCGAGCTTGCGATTCAGCCTCGGCCGAAGCACGACGCTCGAGGAAATCGAGATGGCGGCAGCTGTGATTCCTCGCGTGGTGAATCGCATTCGGGCGCTTTCGCCGCGATCATCTGCGGGGCAGCGGCAGAAAGAGGTGACGGCGCCGTCGCGCTGATCTTTTGAATATGTCAGGCACGGTTCAGATCGGAAGCTCGCAGTACGGCCCGGCGACAGGCGATGGCGCCAATGCAACACGAATTGCCGTGGCCATGAGCGGGGGTGTGGACAGCTCGACGGTCGCGGCGATGCTTCACGATCGCGGGCAGGACATCGTCGGCCTGACGATGCAATTGTGGAATCAGCGGCGTTTGCCGGAGCTTCAAAGCGATGCGCCCCTGCGCCATCGGTGCTGCTCGACCGACGATGTCTACGATGCGCGTCGCGTCGCGGAGCATTTCGGGTTTCCGTTTTACGTGGTGAACTTCGAGAAGGAGTTCGAGGAGGCGGTGATCCGGCCGTTTGCGAACGACTATCTCGAAGGCCGAACGCCGATTCCGTGCACGCTATGCAACAATCACGTGAAGTTCGAACAGCTTCTCTCCACGGCTCGCCAGATCGGTGCGGAGAAAATCGCAACCGGCCATTACGCTCGCATCCGGCACAATCCGGATACGGGCCGCTACGAGTTGCTCCGCGCGCTGGATGAAGGCAAGGACCAGTCCTATTTTCTTTTCGGTTTGACACAGGCGCAACTCTCACGCGCGAAATTCCCGCTGGGAGAGCTGACAAAACAGGAAGTTCGCGAGATTGCGCGGCGTCTTGCCGTCCCCGTCGCGGAAAAGCCCGAGAGCCAGGAGATTTGCTTTGTGCCGAGCGGGAGCTACGTCCAGTTCATCGAGGGATATTTCCGGGAGCAGGGAAATGCGCTGGCGGACGAAGGTGGCGAGATCGTCTCGGTTTCCGGCGAAGTGTTAGGCCGACACAGCGGATTGCGCCACTACACGGTGGGGCAGCGGCGTGGACTGGGGTTCGCCGCCGGGCGGCCCGTTTACGTCGTGGAGATCGATCGTGCGAACAATCGACTGGTGGTCGGCGAGGACGCGGAGTTGCGACGCACGACTTGCGAAGTGCGCGACGTAAATTGGATTGCGGTCGAGACTCCGCACGCGCCTTTACAAGCGCGCGTTCGGATCCGGCATCGCCACGAGGCGGCGGATGCGGAAATCGAAGCCTTGAGCGGCGATGCCGCGCGGATCGCGTTTTGCGAGCCGCAACGCGCCATCACGCCCGGCCAGGCTGCCGTGTTTTATTCGGGTGAAACGGTCCTCGGCGGGGGATGGATTCGCTAGGAGAGCCGGGGCGCGACGCAGGAGTTCTCGAGCCGCAAAGTCAGTCGAAGCCACGCACAGTTTCACGCCCCAGGGAACGATCGCTGCGGGGAAGGTCTGCTCGATTCGCGCGCGAGTTTCCGTCTAGATGAACAGCTCTTCGTCCTGACGAACGGCATCGGACTGGGGCCGCTCACGATTCGGGGAACGAAGCATGTCCAGTCCAGCCTTCAGCCCCTTCAGGAGGGCGGAAGCCTGCTGCATGGGGACCCAAACGCTTCTGCGGATTTTCACGCCGGCGTCCTCGATCACTTCAAGTGTGCCGGTCACGATCTGATCGGCGCGGATCACCTGGAGCCGCAGGCGCTCCACAGCGTCGGTAAAGACGCGGTCCACCTTCTGCGCCTGGCTGCGGGCTACGCGGGTGATTTCCGCCGCGTCGCCCATAATGCTGGAGATGCGATCCTCGGAATCTTCCAGGATACGCGAGGTTCGTACGAGGATGGGATCGACTCTGCCATTCAAGTCTGTGACAATTCTCAAAAGCCGCTGCACAGACGAGCGCATTTCGACCGCCATCCCCACCAGAACCACGGTTTGAATGACGATCGCGAGCGCCGCAATGACGATGAATGCTTCTAGCCAGCCGGACATAGGCGCACCACCAGAGGCTTAGGAGATCTTGGCCTCTCGCTTGTAGGTTTCTTTCCCGGCTTCAACAGCGGATGAGAGTGCATCCTTCTGTTTGGAAACTGCTTCCTTGCTGCGTTGCAGCAGATCGTCGGCACGCTCGCGAAGCTCGCGCGCCTTCTTCTGCGCGTAATCGCGGCCTTCGTCCGCCTTTGAAGAAAGATATTCCCGGGTTTCATCGCCAGACTTTGGCGCAAACAGAATACCCAGGAGAGCCCCGATGCCGAGCCCTACGATGAAGAAACTAACCTTTGCTCCTACATTGTCGCTCATTGCGACCTCCCTGCCTAAATCTAACGTAACATAGCTGTCGTGAGGCAGCAAGAAAAGCCTCGGATTGACCGTTGGCAGGCCAGCATGGAATCGTGTCAAACTTGGCTCGGGCGCCCTTTTTTGCGCCGCCACGGCAGCCCGGCGGCCTTGTCACGGCGGAAAGCGTGGGATAGAGTAGGCGCTTCGCAGCAAACGAGGCGCGAGTAAAATGACCCGGGGAACGGTCGGGAATGTTCGGCGCGGCGGATTCCCAGCAGGTCCGGGAGCCCGCGGAGAGAAGTTGAAAGTGTTGATCCGGCGCGCCGCGATCCAAAAGCGGGTGCGCGAAGTCGCGCTTCGAATTGCGAAGGACTTCAAGGGCGATCGCGTTCACCTGATCGGCGTCCTGAAGGGCGCGTGCATATTCCTTTCGGATCTAGTCCGCGAAATCAACCTGGAGACTTCGATCGATTTCATCGCGGTCTCCAGCTACGGCAAGGGGAAGGAATCTTCCGGGCAGGTGCGCCTGCTGAAGGATCTCGACAGCAGCATCGCGGGCCTGAACGTGATTCTGGTCGAGGACATTCTTGATACGGGGCTGACGATCAGCTATCTTCTGCGGATCTTGCAGCAGAGAAAACCGAAAACGCTGCGCGTCGCGGCGCTGCTCGACAAACCATCGCGGCGGCTGAAGGACGTGAAGGGCGACTACGTCGGCTTCGCCATTCCGAACGAATTCGTAGTCGGATACGGACTGGATTACTGCGAGCGATTTCGCAATCTGAAGGATGTTTGCGTGCTCAGCCTGCCCGCCGCACAAGCGTGAAGATTGTGAATCGATGACGAGCGTTTCGTTCAGAAGGATCGCCGCGCTCCTTGCGCATCTGCGCGCGCCGTTGCGGTTACCGGGTTCACTGTGGAGGGGTAACGCCGGGCTCTGGAGTGTCGCGCCGTGAGCGCGCCTCTCGATCCCGCCTCGATCGCCGCTTTGATCGACCATACGTTGCTGAAGCCGGAAGCGAGCCGCAGCGACGTCCGCCGTGTTTGCGAAGAAGCGCTGAAATACTCGTTCGCGTCGGTGTGCGTAAATCCTTGGAATGTTGCAGAGGCCGTCAACCTGTTGAGAGGGGCCAGGAGCCGCGTCTGCACCGTGGCGGGATTTCCGCTCGGCGCGACTCTTCCTCAAGTGAAAATCCACGAGGCGGAGGCGGCGATCGCTCTCGGCGCGAAGGAAATCGACATGGTGATCAACATTGGCGCGCTGAAATCGGGCCAGCCGGAGGCGGTGGAAGACGACATTCGCGGCGTTGTGGAAGCGTGTCATCGCGGCGGCGCGATCTGCAAAGTGATCCTCGAATGCGCGTTGCTGGCCATTGACGAAAAAGTGAGCGCCGCGCGAGCGGCGAAAAATGTCGGCTCCGATTTCGTCAAGACGTCCACCGGTTTCGGGCCCGCCGGCGCAACCGTGGACGACGTTCGGCTGCTGCGCTCGGTGGTAGGCGCAGAGATGGGTGTTAAGGCCGCAGGCGGCATCCGCACGTTCGAAGACCTGAAAAAGATGGTCGAAGCGGGTGCCAACCGCATCGGGTCGAGCGCCAGCGTGAAGATCGTTGAAGAAGCGCGGGCCGCTTGCCGCGAACGCAGCTAGGCGGCCAAACGCTCCATGGAAGTCGTCGAGGCTAAGTCCGCCCCATAACGACCGTATGCGGGCTCATCGGAATGGGATGGGGAGTGACGTTTTTGAAACCAGCCTGTGCGTACATGTCCGCAAGCTCTCGGAACGTGTAGGCGTCACCGGCAACGGTCGTGGCCAGCATTGTCATGCTGAAGGATGCGGGCATGGGCGGCGAGACGCGATCCTCGTTGGGAACAAACTCGAGCGTTGCTGCGCATCCTCCGGGCTTGATTGAACTGCGAACCTTCTTCAGGAGTCCGACGCAGGTTTCCACGTCGAAGTGATGGAGAAAATTCGTCAACAGGACCGCGTCATACGGTCCGCCGAAGTCAACGTCAAAGGCGCTGCCCGGCAGCATGTCGTAACGGTCCTGCACGCCGGCCTTGCGCGCGTTCTCCAACGCCACTCTCAGGACCGGCGCCCAGTCCAATCCCGTCACGTGTGCCTGCGGATTCTGTTTCGCGACTTCGATGCCGAAAAGGCCGTGCCCCGCAGCGATGTCCAGTACCTTCATTGCTCCCGTGCGGCCATCGAGCACGACTTTTCCGAGTGGGCCCGCCAACGGCGCCATCATCGGCGCCATGCTCTGGGCGAACAGCACCCAGATGGGGTTTTCAGGTTCCACGCTGCCCTCTCCCGGAAGAACAGTCCGTCCGTTTCGAACGATGTCGGAGAGGTGCTCGTACGGTTTTCGCATCTCAGGGTTCGACAGGAACTGCGCCATCGAAGCCAGGCAACTTGGTGATGTGGGATCGAGGAATGCGGCGCTGGAAGGCGTGTGCTGATATCGTCCGTCCACTTTCTGCAGAAGACCGATGACGACGAGATAGTCGCATAAAATGCGCGTCCCGCGCTCGGAGGCGCGAGCGTGGCGAGCGATCGAGGCTACGTCGCCCGGTCCCTGTCCCACAGCGCGAAAGACGTCTAACTCGATGGCCGCCTTCAACGCGGCCGTGCGCTGAAACGCCTGCAGATTCTCGAAGACGACCGTGGGCGTCAACGGGGCGCTGGTTGCCTGATCGGTTGGCATGGTGAATCTCCTGTGTCCAGAATTTCGCTTCGACGATCGAGAGAGTATAAACCATTTTCTTCGGCCCCCACCCGCAAAGACGCTTTGTCGCTCGCGTTGGAGCTCCCGGCGCCAACCCTGCAAGAGCCAATTCCTTCCGGATGGTTGCAGCTCCCGCCGAGCCAGCTCTGCGAGGGCGTCGTCCTTCAGTCAGGGCAATGGGGCGATGACGGTTTCGCTTCTGCGTCCTTGCCACACCGTCCTGACGCCACTGGCTGATATAATATTTCAACCGCAAGCCGAGCAATTCTGATTTGGTTTCAGAATTCTGCGGTGTGGCCTGGGGGCGGCTCGGAGCGGTCGCCTCCCTCGACGGTATCGCGGCGGCTGTGGATTCACGTGGACTCGACTGAACTCAATTCGAAGGCGGAAATTTCCGCCGAGACGGTGGCGATCCTGACTGAGATCAGCCAGGAGATCAACACGTCTCTGGATCTCGACGAGGTGCTGAGCAGGGCGGCGACGCAGATCAAGCGCCTGATCGACTACGAGATTTTTGCGGTCCTGCTGCCGGAGGAAAATTCGAATCAGCTCTATTTCAGGTTCGCGATCGGGCACCGGCCTGAGGTTGTCAAGAGCTGGCGCGTTCCCACGGGCGACGGGATCATTGGCGCGGCGATCACGACGGGACATGCCGTCCGCGTGGGGGACGTTCGCGAGGATCCACGCTATCTGAATGCGATCGATTCGGTCCGCTCCGAACTCGCCGTGCCCCTGATTGCGCGCGGACGCGTCGTGGGCGTGCTCGACATCGAGAGCAGCCGCCTCGATTACTTTACCCCCGATCAACAAAACATCCTGACGCTGGTTGCCAGCCGCATCGGCACGGCCGTGGAGAATGCGCGCCTCTTCGAGAACACGCGACGGCAGGCTGAAACGCTGCTGCTGCTGAACGAAGTGGCTCGCGAGGCGAGTTCGACTCTCCAGGTCGAGGAGGTGCTTCGGCGCGCCGCCGAGCTAACCAAGCGCCTGATCGATTACCAGATTTTCAGCATCCTTCTCTACGATCCGGTGGACAAGGTGTTTCGTCATCGCGTGAACGTGAAATTCGGGCAGAGCATGCTGGAAAAGTTCGCCGTCTCGCCCCACGAGGGAATCGTGGGCGCCGCCGCGACGCTGCGCAGGGCGATTGCGGTGCCCGACGTCCGCCTCGACCCGAGATACATCATGCTCAACAAGGAAACGCGCTCGGAGCTTTCCGTGCCGATGATCTACAAGGACCGCGTCATAGGCGTGATGGATCTCGAGAGCCCGCAAACGAGCTACTTCACGCCGGAGCACGTACAGGTGCTCTCGATTCTCGCTTCGCACCTTGCTGTTTCGATTGAGAACGCCAACCTCTACGAACAGGTACGGCGTGATGAGACGCGCATGGAGCGTGACTTGAACGCCGCGCGCCGAATCCAGGGAGCGTTGTTGCCTCGCCTGCCTGGTGCCGAATTTGGCCTGGAAATCGCCGCGCGCGTGGTTTCGTCGCGCGAATTGAGTGGCGATCTTTACGACTTCATTCGCTATGGACCGCAGGAACTGGGAATCGCCGTCGGCGATGTCAGCGGGAAGGGAAGCGCGGCGGCGCTCTATGGCGCGGTGGGAATCGGGACGCTGCGCAGCCTCGGCGTGCAGAAGCCAAGGCCGGCAAACATGCTGCGCGCGGTGAACGGATTTCTAGGCGACCGCTTGATCGCGGGGCGTTTCATGACGCTTTGCTTCGCGACCTGGCACCGCGGCAGGCGCCGCTTGCGCATCGCCAACGCCGGCCAGGAACAGCCGTTTTTGTTGCACAACGGACGCTGCGAGAAGCTAAAGGTCGCAGGGTTTCCTTTGGGAATTTTTGAGGATGCAACCTACGACGAACGGACATTCATCTTGAATTCCGGCGACATCGTCGTGTTTCATTCCGACGGCATCGGCGACACTCAGAACGCCGCCGGCGAATTCTTCGGGCACGAGCGCCTGGGCCAACTCATTGTTGACAAGCAGCACGCATCACCGGACCAGATCGCCGACCATATCCTCGAGGAAGTGCACAACTTCTCCGGCGGCCAGCATCCCTTCGACGATCGCACGCTGGTGGTGCTGAAGATCAAGTAGCCTTCCGGCCACTCAAGCACTGCTCTCTTTGCATATCTCCGGCGTTGG
>Ga0070733_10002837_pt1 | contig 12042 bp, 10 predicted proteins | sample Coa_R1_9_FD_66450 | JGI IMG/M metagenome (GOLD analysis project Ga0070733, IMG submission 66450) | Surface soil microbial communities from Centralia Pennsylvania, which are recovering from an underground coalmine fire - Coalmine... | ecosystem: Environmental > Terrestrial > Soil > Unclassified ... | reverse complement strand
ATGCTTTCGGCTAGGGCCGGGCCGATCGTCCGCTCGGGCTGGTCGACCGGCCGGGTCGATAGCCGGAAATAGACCGATTCGCCGTCCGGCTCCTGGATTTCCTCAAAGGCCCAGCGGAGCAAGACCGCAAGCTCGTCGGCAAATGCCGGCTCGAACGAGATCAGCCCCGGCTGGGTCAGGCCGATCATCGGCTCGATCACCGATTGATGCGCCCCGCCCTCCGGCGCCAACGTGATTCCCGACGGCGTCGCCACCAGGATAAAGCGCGCGTCCTGATAAAGCGCGTAGTTCAGCGCATCGAGCCCGCGCTTGATAAACGGGTCGTAAAGCGTACCGATCGGCAGCAGCCTGCCGCCAAACAGCGGCCCAGCGAGACCGAGCGCAGCAAGCTGCAGGAAAAGATTATGCTCGGCGATGCCGAGCTCGATGTGCTGGCCCGCGGGCGACATCGACCAGCGCTGCGCCGAGACGACGTTTTCCTCGCGGAACGTGTCCTGCCGTTCGGCGCGGTCGAAAATGCCGCGCCGGTTCACCCAAGCGCCAAGATTGGTCGAGACCGTGACATCGGGCGAGGTCGTGACGATGCGGCGGGCGAAGTCGCTGTCGCTGGCGGCGAGCCCGCCCAGAATGCGGCCGAACGCCTCCTGCGTCGAACCGCGCCCGGCGCGCGGCGGCAGGATTTCGGCCGGTACCGCGATCGCCGGCGTATCGATCCTCCGGCTCGCGCTTTTCGCCAACGGCGTGGTGCGCAGAAAATCGGTCAGCCGCTCGGCCGGCAAGTCGAGCCCGGCGAACGGCTCCCACTCGCTGCCTTCCGGCACCCGCATGCTGGTCTGGAACGAGGCCATCTGGTCGGGGTTCATCAATCCCGCGTGATTGTCCTTGTGACCGGCAAGCGGCAGGCCGTAGCCCTTGATCGTGTATGCGATGAAGCAGGTCGGACGGTCGTCGGTGATGCTGTGGAACGCGTCGAGCACGGCTTCCATGTCGTGCCCGGCGAGGTTCGTCATCAGCGCGTGCAGCGCCTCGTCATCGTGTCCGTCGAGGATCGCGCGAATACCGGGATAGCGGTTGAGGTCGCGCAGCAGGTGCTCGCGCCACCCCGCTCCGCCTTTGTAGACCAGCGCGGAGTAGAGAGAGTTCGGGCAGGCGTCGATCCATTCGCGCAGATGCGCGCCGTCGGGCCGGGCGAACGCGGCTTCGAGCTTGCGGCCGTATTTGAGCGTGACGACGCGCCAGCCAACCAACTCAAACAGCGCGTCGATACGGCCGAACAACCGGTCGGAGACGACCGCGTCGAGGCTCTGGCGGTTGTAGTCGATGATCCACCACAGATTGCGGACATCGTGCTTCCAGCCTTCGAACAGCGCCTCGAAGATGTTGCCTTCATCGAGCTCGGCATCGCCGGCAAGCGCGATCATCCGGCCGGGCGGTCCATCGGTCGGCACCATCTCGTGCAGCCGCAGATAGTCCTGCACGAGCGAGGCGAACAGCGTGACGCCGACCCCGAGCCCGACCGAGCCGGTCGAGAAATCGACGATGTGGTCGCCGTCCTTGGTGCGCGACGGATAAGCTTGGGCGCCGCCGATCGCCCGGAAGCGCTCGAGCTTGTCGCGGGTCTGATGCCCCAGCAGATATTGCAGCGCGTGAAAGACCGGCGCGGCATGCGGCTTGACCGCGACCCGGTCTTGCGGCCGCAGCACGTCGAGGTAGAGCGCGGTCATCAACGTCGCGACCGACGAGCTCGACGCCTGGTGACCGCCGACCTTGAGCCCGTCGAGGCTTGGGCGCAGATGGTTGGCGTTGTGGATCATCCAGGTGGAGAGCCACAGTACTTTCTTTTCCAGCGCCCGCAGCAGCGCCAGCTTGTCCCCGGTCTTCTCGGTCTTCTCGGTCTTCCGCTGCGGCTTTCGGCTGCGCAGGGTGGTATGATCGTTCATGACTGACTAAATACACCGCCGGGTGAGCCGCGGCGAGATGGAGCCGAAGCACGTGAGCGAGACTGTCAGCGAAACCGGCGAACGCGTCATTACCGTGACCGAGAGCGCGGCCAAGCGCATCGCGTTCTTGCGCGAGCAGGAGCAGGTCGGCAATGCCAATCTGCGCATCGCCGTATCGGGCGGCGGCTGCTCCGGGTTTCAGTACGGGCTCAGTTTCGACGACCAGACCAACCCCGACGACCGTCTGTTCGAGCGGGACGGGGTCGGCGTCATCATCGACGACATGTCGCTCGACCTGCTTAACGGCGCCGAGGTCGATTTCGTCGAGGATTTAATGGGCGCCTCGTTCCAGATCCGCAACCCGAACGCCGCCTCGTCTTGCGGCTGCGGCAACTCGTTCTCGATCGCCTAACGGCCTCGCTGACCTTATCGCGCGATGATCACGGTTGGCGGCGCCGGCGGTTGATCGGCGCCCGCGCCTCCGATCGGCGCGAAGTAACTGCCGTAGGCCCAGCCTGAACCGGCTGGGGTTTCAACCTGCATCCAGCCGTAATTGGCCATCGCGAGCACCCGCACAGCCATACCTGGCCGCAACGTGCCGATGACCGGCGAACCCGTGTTGGGACCCGAACGAAGAGAGACCGCTTGTATCGGCGTGGTTGTTCCCTGGATCGGCGTCGCATTGCCCTGATCCGGCGTCGTGGCATCCGATGTGACAGAAGGCGCGGGCGTAGCGGCCGGGCTCGGGGCGGGCTCGGTCTGCGTCGTCGTTGTGGTGGTGTCACTCCACGGCGGGAGCGCCGCGGGCACCAGCTGTCGCTGTTGCGCACCGGCCCGCTCCATCGTGACCAAGACGCCGGCGGTCATTGCCACGACAGCGGCCGCTAGTGCCATTTTGCTCATTGGCGTTTCTTCCGGGCGTGACGACAGATATGCCGCGGTAACGCACCGGATCGCCGAGCCGTTCCACCGCGCCCGGCCGCGGCCCCCTCCCCCGCGCCTTGCTTGAGTCTAAAAGGTCAGCCACCCCGCCGGCTGGGCGGTGCGCTGTCCGCCAGGGCTTTCCGCTCCGGATCGAGCTGGGCCCAGATCTCGGTATCACGTCCGTAGACGTCGGGGCGGAATTGCAATCTGCCATCGGCGTCTGCGAACGCGGTCTCGTAGACGATGAAGACCGGCACGGGCTGCGGCAGATTGCTTCGCGTGGTGCCACCCGCGGCGATCGCCTGATCGATATCCTCGATCGATTGGCGCATCAGGAGAGCGGTCATTTCACGCGGCTTTTCCATCCGGATGCAGCCATGACTGATGCGCCGGTCATCGCGGGCGAACAGGTTCTTGGACGGGGTGTCGTGTAAGTAGACGTCGAACCGGTTTCGCATATCGAGCATGATCTGCCCGAGCCCCGAATTTGCCCCCGCCACCTGCTGCAGCGTGCCATCGGGCAGCATAACCATGTTGTGTTCAGTCAGATAATTCGGGTCCTGGCTGATCTTCGGCAGGATTTCGTTGGTGGCGATATCCTGCGGGATGTTCCAGGGCGGATTGAACCAGACGCCACTGATCATCGTCTGGAATTCCGGGCTCTGATTACGCGGCACGTCCTGGCCAACGATGACTTTGGTCGAAAAAACCGAGCGGTCGTCCTGGTAGAGCTCGGCCCGCTCGTCGGCGACGTTCACCCACACGCGTTCGGCCGGCAGGTGCCGCGGCAGCCAGCGTTCGCGCTCGAGGTTTACCTCGATCTCCCGCAAGGAGGCCGTCGAAGCCTTCCCGCCAACCGGCGCGCCAGCGTGAAATTTCTGCAAAGCCTCGCGCAGCAACCGGTAGGTCGGCGTCGTCGGCGCCAGCGCTTCGATCGCCGACGCGGGATCGGGGTCGGTAATCGCCGCGTCGAGCACAGTCACGACGTCTATCGGCTCGGGCGTCAGCGTCTCGTCGTCTCTGCGGCGCTCTACCGGAACAATTCCGCGGGCCAGCGCGTCGGCATAGGACAGAAAGGCGTCCGACAGCACCATATCCCGCTGAAGCGGCGGCATTGTCGGTGACTGCAGCAGATTGGCATGGAACAGCTGCGGGGCGAGGCCATGCTCGCCGGAGTGCAGCACGGCGTTGATCAGTGCGTCTGCTTGTCCTTGCCGGGTCGTCCATACTGGCTCAAAGCCGTGGTGCGCGTAGAAGCGTCGCAACAGCCTTGCGTTCAGCCGTTCACCGGCGACGGCGAGCTCAGGCCCGCTATCGAGCAGTCCGGCGAGTTCGGTATTGGCTTCTATCGCTGCGGAAGCGGGCGGCGGCACGATCCTTCCGCCTGGCCCCAGCTTCGCCACCACAGCGGCCGGTGCGACCGGAGCGCAGGCGGCGGCAAGCAAAATCGCGCCGCCTGCGAGCAGTTTGGCCAACACCGGGACGCCCCGCGTCGAGAAGTCGCACAATGAGAACAACATGGCCTCACCAAAAGCGCGATCCCGGTGTAACTTGCGTCGCCGTCTGTGCAAAAAAACCGCGGCCGCGCGTTGGCGGTTCAGGATCGAAGTTGGACAAAACCTACACGCGACAGCCTCACTTAAACCAGCGGCCGTGTGCGGGTTCCACGCAGTAAAGCACCGTGGCCGCAACCAGATTTTGCCACAGGTGTGGGAACCAGAAACCCCCTTAACCGTTACGCTGGTGGCGATTGCTCCGCGATTGTCGTATGGTATGCGTCTCTCAACTGGGGAGTAAAACAATGACCGATCTCAATAAAATGCCCCGCCGCAGGCAGTTGCGTAATGCGGCGTTGGTCGCCCTGCTGGCTTCCGCGGCGCTCGTCGCCGCGTGCGCTCCGGCTCCGGCTCCTGCGCCGCCGCCCGCGCCGATGGCAGCTCCGGCCCCGCCGCCGCCCCCGCCGCCGCCGGCTCCGGTTCCGCCCGTCCGCGGCTAATCGCCGCCGCGGTTAAGGTCTGCCCTTCTAGAGACAACCGGGCGACCCGACCGCCATCGAAAGGGCGCAGACAAGTGAGAGCGCGCGTCATGCTAAGTGCACGCGCGTGATCGCTTCTGTCTGCGCCCTTTCGGTTTATTGTCTCGCCTCGAACTGTTGCCGCGCCGCCATGTCCTGCTGACCGGAGGATTCCCCCATGACCAAATATCTGCACACCATGATCCGCGTCAGTTCGCTTGAGGACACTCTCGCCTTCTTCGAAGTACTGGGCCTCAAGGAGATTCGCCGCCGCCCGGACGAGAAAGGGCGATACACCAACGTGTTTCTCGCCGCCCCCGGTGACGAGGAAGCCGCGGTGGAACTCACCTACAATTGGGATCCGCAGCCCTATCCCGGCGGCCGCAATTTCGGGCATCTCGCCTACGCCGTGGAAAACATCTACGACACTTGCAACGCCTTTATCGCCCACGGTGTCACGATCAATCGTCCGCCGCGCGACGGCCGCATGGCCTTTATTCGCACGCCGGACGGCATCTCGATCGAGCTGCTGCAGGACGGCGAAGCGCTGCCGCCCGCCGAGCCCTGGACCAGCATGGCCAATACCGGCTCCTGGTAGCGCCGGAAAGCGTCCCGTGAAGGAAAACAGCATCAGGCGGGCGGTGCGCGAAGGGCGCGCGGCGCTCGGCACCGGGCTTAAGGAATTCGCCTCGCGCGGCGTGCCCTGGATCATCGAGGCAGCCGGGTTCGATTACTGCGCAATCGACCACGAGCACGGCGCATTCGACATGGAAACGATCGCCAACTTGGCGAGCTGGTTCCAGGCGACGAACGTCTCGCCCATCGTCCGCCTCCACAAAGCGTTTGCACATCTGATTCCCGGCATCCTCGACCAGGGCATCATGGGCATCCAAGTGTCCGAGGTGGAGAACGCCGAACAAGCGCGCGCGCTCGTCCGCCTGGCGAAATATCCGCCGCTCGGCAATCGCGGCATTTCCGGTCAGGGGCCGCACACCGGATACAAGAGCTACGGCCCCCGCCACGCCACCGAATACGCGCCGTGGGCCAATGAGAACATCGTCCTCTTCCCGTCGATCGAGTCGCTCGAAGGGCTGGAGAATGTCGAGCAGATCGCTGCGGTCGACGGGATCGACATGATCGCCTATGGGCATTCCGACCTGAGCTCACAGCTCGGGGTTCACCTCGATCTCGAGCACCCGAAATTCAAGGCGGCGATCAAGCGGATCGCGGCGGCCTGTAATGCCCACGGCAAGCTCGCTCGCGGATCGGCGGAAACCGAGGCGCAGATCGAGGAATATTGGCAGCTCGGATTCAAGGTGCTGAACCTGCCCGGGAACGACGTCAGCACCTATCTCGACGGGATGAAGGCACGCGCCGCCCGGGCGCATGCCCGGCTAAAGTCGATCGGCGTGCCGACCCCGTAACAGCCGCCCGAGTCGGCGGCCAGTACAGTATCGCTGCTCAGACCAAAGAGCCCGGGTTTCGCACGTAGCTTTCCTTGATCGCATCGGCCGCCCAACAGGCCAGCATGCCGATCGTCTCGGTCGGTCCGTTCGCGGGTTGCTGCGGGAACGCGCTGCCACCCACCACGAACAGGTTCGAGACGTCCCACGACTGCAGGTATTTGTTGACGACGCTGGTCGAAGGATCGCTCCCCATCACCGCGCCGCCGACATTATGCGTGCTCTGGTATCCGGTGATCTGGAAGTGCGTGCCCTTGTTGGTGCCGCCAAAGCGCGAACCGTTGAGCGCCCGGCCGATCTCGAGGCAGCGCTCGTTCATGTACTTCATCATACGCAGATCGTTGTCGTTCCAGTCGAACGTCATGCGCAGCAACGGCAGGCCGTAGGCGTCTTTGTAGGTCGGGTCGAGATCGAGGTAGTTGTGCCGATAGCTCAGACAGGTGGCGTGGATCGAGATCGACATGTTGCGGCGGTAGTATTGGGCGACTGCTTTCTTCCATTCGCCGCCCCAACGCGGCGTGCCCGGAGGCACCCGCTTGCCCTTGATTGGCGTCGCGCCGCTCGACGCGGTGTTGATATAGGCGCCGCCGATAAAACCGAGCGGGCCGCGGTCGATCACATCGCCGTTGAATTCGTCGATCGAGGTGTTGACCTGGCCGCCGCCGATAAACGGATTGAACTCGCGGTCGTCAAAGAACACCTGCACCGACCCGCCTTGCTGGTAGGCGTAGCTGCGGCCGACCACCCCTTTGCCGGTGCGCGGATCATAAGGTGTGCCGATGCCCGACAGCAGCAGCAGCCGTGTGTTGCTAAAGCAATACGCGCCGAGCACCACGATGTCGGCCGGCTGCTCGACTTCATTGCCACGCGCGTCGATGTAAATGACTCCGGTGGCCTTCTTGCCGGTGGAATCGGTGTTGACCCGCAGCACGTTGCACAGCGGACGCAACTCGAAGGTCGGCTGCCGGGTGAGCGCGGGGAGCACCGCAACGAGGGGATTGGCCTTGGCGCCTTGCGCGCAGACATGGCTCGAACAGAAGCCGCCGCGCGAACATTCGAGCATCTGCACGCGATAGAGGTTGCGGTAGTCCGCGGTCATCGCCGCGGTTGGGCCCTGGAACGGCGCGTAACCCAGTGACGTCACCGCCTCGGCGAACAGCGCGCCCTCATGCGTGCGCTGTGTCGGCGGGTTTGGATACTCGCGTGAGCGCGGACCTTCGTGCGGGTTTCCGCCCGCCTGGATCTCGCCTTCGATGTTGCCGGCCTTGCCGCCGACGCCAAAGATTTCCTCGAACTGGTCGTAATAGGGTTCGATCTCGTCCCAGGTGACGCCCCAATCCTGCAGATTGCAGTCCTCGGGGATGAACGACTTGCCGTAGCGCTCCTTGATGCGCGAGTACATCTCGAAATCATGCGGCAGGAAGCGGCGCGCATTGCCACCCCAGTGCGCCGAGGTGCCGCCGACCATCTCGCCTGGCTTGAACGCGCCCATCTCGCGCATCGGCAACGCCGTCTGCGCGTCGTTGTTGCGGAATGTGAGGGTGTCACGCGACAGGTTCTGGAAGATGTCGCTGTGCCGATCGAACTTCAGTTCGTCGTACACGTTGGGCTTCGCAAAGTCGGTGTTGATATCGAACTGTTTGCCGCGCTCCAGGCACACGACGTTCATCCCGGCGCTGGCCAGTTCCATCGACATGATCGAGCCGACCACGCCGCTACCCACGACGACGACATCGACAGGTTTCAGTTTTGTAGCCGACATCTCAGCGTTCCCCGTTGCTATCGGGCTTGGTCACGACGTGCTTTGGAAAGCCTTCCGCATCGACCGGCACCTTGCCGGTCTGGATGTCGAGAATGCTGACGGGCTCGGCGTTATACGGCTCACTACTGGTGAGCAGCTCTCGGTATTGGCCGCTGGGCACGCCCGGGAAGCCGAGCAGCTTCCAACCCACCTTGTCGCGGTTGCCGCCGTAGAGCGGGTCGGAGAAGAACCCCTCTTCGGTGTTGCGCCATAGCATGTCGAAGAAGAATTTCGAAGACAGCGACGGCAGCGCGATCTCGTCTTTCTCGAACTGTTCGAGCAGGCGCAATTGCTGGTCGCCGGCGAGCTGCGCGAAAGGCCGGTCGAACGCGGCTTTGCAGTGTTCGTTAATCTCGCGGATCGCGATGCGATAGACCTCTTGCGGTGTAAAGCGCGATTGGTAGCCCTGTTGCGGCGTTCCCTCCAGCCACGGGCCGCTGCGATATTGACGGCCGTGCACTCCCCACTGGCTGGTTAAGGCCCGATCGATATAGACCACCACACCCGCATCGCGAGCCCCTGGACCCAGCTCATCAGTGGGGATCAGATGTTCGACGGCAGCCTCGAGAAAACGAATCTCGGGCTCCACCAGGTAGAGATAGGAGTCCCCGGTCGAGTTGTCGCTCACGGTCATCTCCTCCGTTCCCCGCTTTGGGCTGTATAACCTGAAAAGACGATTTCATGACGCCCCAACCTTGACAGGCTGGTTCTCGGAAGGCGCATGACCAAAACCAATGGCAAAAGACCAACCGTGCGCGGCGCTGGTCCCGGACCCCACGCACAAACGGAACAAATCTGCGCGAAAGCTCGTGTCCAGAGGTTCCCGCGCCCGCGGAAATGACAATCATCGGCGATCGGTAGGTAGGGCAGGTTCGAGGAGCCTTGACCCCGGGCTTCGAAGATGCCCGGATTCACGTCTCCTTGCCGCCCCTCGAGAGAGCCGAGCCGTGAAAATCGCGACCTGGAACGTCAATTCGGTCAAGGTCCGGCTGCCGCATCTCCTCGATTACCTGAAAAGCGCGCAGCCCGACGTGCTGTGCCTGCAGGAGATCAAATGTCTGGCGGACGATTTTCCGCGGCTCGAGGTTGCTTCGCTCGGCTACAAGGTCGAGGCGCTCGGCCAGCGCGCCTATAACGGTGTCGCGCTGGTTTCCAAGGAGCCGGCGCGCGAGATCGTCATGGGTCTGCCAGGCGACGATGGCGACGACCACGCCCGCTATCTCGAAGCGACCTTTGGCGCCGACGGCGGCGAGGTGCGCGTCGCGGCGATTTACCTGCCCAACGGCAACCCGTCGGAGGATGCCGCCAAATTCGGCTACAAGCTCGGCTGGATGGACCGGCTGATCGACCACACCGCCGGGCTGCTGCGCCGGGAAATCCCGTTTGTCCTCGCCGGCGATTACAACATCTGCCCGACCGATGACGACGTCTACGACCCGGTCGCGTTCCGCAACGACGCGCTATGCCGGATCGAGGCTCGCTCCCGCTTCCGTGCTCTGGTCAATCTCGGCCTCACCGACAGCTACCGCGTGTTCCACCGCGAGCCACACAAATACACCTACTGGGACTACCAGGCCGGCCGCTGGCAGCGCGACGAGGGCTTGCGGATCGATCATTTACTGCTGTCGCCACACGCCACCGACCGGATCGTCGGCTGCGACATCGACAAGTCGCCGCGCGGCAAGGAGCGCGCGTCGGATCACACCCCGATCTGGTGCGAGCTGGCGGTCTGAACCGCCTCTAGTGCAAGTGCGCCGCGGCCGCGCGGTCGAGAAAGTCGACCGTTCCGGCCTCGATCTCGTCAAAGCGGAGCACCGTATTGCCGGTCGTGGGATCGGTGCGCAGAACCCATCCGGTAAAGGCGAACGCGGACCGGGTTTCGGAAACGGTGAGCCAACCTTCGACTGGAGTGCCGACTTTCACACCTTCGCAGACGCCATCGAGATGGACGCCGCCGCCCGACCAGTCGACCGACCGGAATACTTCGCATTCGACAACGACATCGAATACCGGAATGACGCGGCGGCGGTCTTTGCGCTGCTCGGCGCGGTCTAGTTTTGTAGCGATGCTTGACATGCGCCGACCATCGCCGGAGATGGCCGAAAAATCCATAAAATTGATCCTTAATCAGAAGTATGCGGCCGCTCGCATTACTTACGGCCGGAACGCGGCGGATAGACATGGCACCCGCCGGCACTGTCCTCGACCAGCCACTTGCCGGCATCCTCGCACCGCCGGCACCATGTCGGACCGACCGGCACCTTGCCGTAACCACCCGGGATGTCGAGCACATAAGTCGGCTGGCAAAGACCCGACGCGCGACGGCGCAACTCGCGCATCAGCGCCTGACCTCCGGTTATGTCGCCGCGAAAATGCGCCGTGCCGCGCGCCAGATCGGGGTGGTGTAGGTAATAGGGTTTGACCCGCATCGCGACGAGCTTGCGAAACAGCTCCTCCAGCACCGCGGCATCGTCGTTGACCCCGCGCAGCAGCACGCTTTGCGACAACAGTGGAATACCGGCCCGGGTCAGCCTGCCGACCGCTGCTATCGCGGCGTCGGTCAGTTCACGCGGATGATTGGCGTGGATCACGACATAAACGGCCTTTTCCGCTGTCAATGCCCTGATCAGGGCGGCGCCGACGCGGCGCGGATCGACCACTGGCACCCTGCTGTGGAACCGGATGACCTGGACGTGCTCGATAGCGGCAAGGCTCTCAACGATCGCCGCGATGCGGCGCGGCGCCAGCAGCAACGGATCGCCACCAGTGACGACGACCTCCCAGATTTCCGGACGCTCGCGGATATAGGCAAATGCGCGGTCGAGCGCGGCCGGATCGAGCATGGCGCCCTTGGCGCCAATCTGCTCGCGGCGAAAGCAGAAGCGGCAATAGACCGGGCACAACAGGCTCGGCTTCAACAGCACCCGGTCGGGGTAGCGATGGACGATGCCGGGCACCGGCGACCAGCGCTCGTCACCGATCGGGTCGGCCAGTTCCTCGGGCGCGGTTTCGAGCTCGGCCCCGCTCGGCACGAATTGCGCCGCGATCGGGTCAGCGGGATCGGCCGGGTCTATCAGTGCCGCGACCTCGCCGGTGAGCGCGACGGAAAACCGCGCGGCCACATGCTGCACCTCGTCAAGCCTTTCGGGCGCCACAAGACCGGCACCCACGAGGTCGCCGGTGCGAAGGGTCACTTTCCCTCCAACCGATCGTACGCGGCCGCAATCCGGTCGCGGTCGCGGCGTGCGTCCGCTTCGCGCTCGCGCTGCTCTTCGACGATTTCCGGCTTCGCGTTCGCGAGGAAACCCGGGTTTGCGAGCTTGGCGGCGAATTTGGCGATCTCGCCGTCGAGCCGGTCGAGCTCCTTTTTGAGCCGTGCCTTTTCTTGAGCGAGATCGACGACACCCTGCAGTGGCAGGATCAAGGTCGCGCCGTCGACGACAAGCGAGACGCTGCCAGCCGGCACTTCGTCCGACAGCACGATGTTCTCCACTCGCGCGAGGCGCAGCACATGATCGCGGTGCCGATCGAGCCGCACCCCCACAGAAGCGGCCGCGTCCTTGACGCGGAGCGGTACGCGGGCCCCGGCCGGGACATTCATCTCCGAGCGGACGCCGCGGATCGCCGAGATCGCCGCCACAACCCAATCCATCTCAGCGGCAGCGTCGGGTTCATGCAGATCGGGCGGCAAGTCGGGCCACGCACCGGTCAGCAGCATCCCCGCATCGTCTCGGCCGAGCTGTCCCCAGATTTCCTCGGTCACGAACGGCATGATCGGGTGCAGCAGATGGACAATTTGCGCCAGCACCCAGCCGATCGTCGCCTTTGTCTCGGTCTGCGCCTCGGCCGCGCCGCCTTGCAGGATTGGCTTGGAGAATTCGAGATACCAGTCGCAAAACG
>Ga0070733_10002836_pt1 | contig 12043 bp, 11 predicted proteins | sample Coa_R1_9_FD_66450 | JGI IMG/M metagenome (GOLD analysis project Ga0070733, IMG submission 66450) | Surface soil microbial communities from Centralia Pennsylvania, which are recovering from an underground coalmine fire - Coalmine... | ecosystem: Environmental > Terrestrial > Soil > Unclassified ... | reverse complement strand
AGGCCCCCGGTTCGTACACCGGCCAGAGTTTGAGGGAAATATTGTAGTTTTCAGATGACGATTGCTCCTTGCTATGTGGTACTGTAGTACGAGAAACTACATGCGTACAAGAAAGAAGGAGAGGTTGCATGGATAATAACACAAAAAAGCAGGTGCTGCGCACTTTCACATATGGACTATATGCCGTATCTTGTGCTAACGAGGACGAAGTCAACATCTTCACCGCTAACTGGCTCACACAGGCTTCATTTGATCCGCCATTGATAGCCATTTCTGTTGAGAATGATTCTAAATCACTACCCATGATGCTGCGCAGCCGCAAGTTTGCGGTCAACGTGCTGCGCTCCGACCAGCGAGAACTTGCAGGCCAACTGGGAAAATCCGCTATTCAACATCCCGATAAACTGGTCGGCGTCGAGTTTGACCTGGGCGCGAATGGCTGCCCCGTTTTACACGATGCCCTGGCCTGGGTTGCCTGCGAGGTGCGCCACACCGTCGAGGCAGGTGATTCAACCATTATCATAGCAGAAGTTGCGGACGTGATTATGCTGGGCGAGGGGCAGCCACTGACCATGAAGGAGGCAGGCTTTCGCCATGCGGGGTAAATCTGGAATGTGCTAAGATATAGATAGTTGTCCTGCTTAAAGAAGGAGCCTGGCGCATGCAAAACGGAAGCAGCTTTTCCGTCGATGCCAAATTATTCGATCCCAATTGCCCTTTTTGCAATCACAAAGAAATCACCCACATACTGAAAGAGACGCAGCATTTTCTCCTGGCTGCCGATCATGCTCCGTTGGTCGAAGGACACATTCTCATTATTCCCAAAAGCCACTATACCTGCTATGGTGATGTACCTCCAGAGTTGGATGCCGGGTTGTTTGCCTTGAAAAGCGTAGTGAAGGAGTTTTTTACGCGCTTTTACGCTCCACCTGTATTCTGGGAACACGGCATTTTCAGGCAGACAGTCTTCCACGCGCATCTGCATTGTTTTCCCTGGGGTAAGACGGGATATGATCTCAAAGAGGGTTTGCACGATGAGATCGTCACTTCGCAGGATGATGTTCGCCACTGGCATGCGCAGCGCGGACAGTACTTCTATATGGAAGATAACTCTACAACTCTGCTCTTCACGCCCGAAATGGAACGTTACCTGGGCATCATAAAAAACGTTTTCCAGCGCGGTATCGCATCAAGTGGCGGCATAGCTGTATGGAGATCGCCCCAGCAGCGTTTCGAAGAAGGCGCGCCCTTGATAGAAGCAACAATGAAGAAGTGGCGGCAATTTCTACAAGAAGGAGTCAACTATGCCAGCGAGTCCAGTGCGCGATGAGTTCATCGTCGCCGGGGATTTGACTTTTCACTATGTCCAATGGGGCGAAAGCGGGACACCGATTGTCTGTGTATCTGGTATAACCGCCAACGCGTTCTGCTTTCAAGCACTCGCCGACGAACTGTCGCACAATCATCGTGTCTATGCCTACGACCTGCGCGGACGTGGTGACAGCGATAAGCCTGAACGTGGCTACAGCGTTGAGATCCATGCCGATGACCTGGTGAAGCTGATCGATGCCTGGGGGTTAGAGCGCCCTGTCGTGCTTGGACATTCCCTGGGAGGCTACGTTGCGCTCTATTTCGCGGCGTATTACCCGGACAAGCTCAGTAAGCTAATCCTGGTGGATGCAGGGGCTGCACCTCCATGGAAGACGGCGAATGAGCGGCCCGCCTGGCTGGCAATAACCATGGGTCGGCTGGGCATGCCTGTTCCGTCATTCGTGGAATATAAGCAGCGCCTGAAAGCAGTTCCTTTCCTGGGTCCCTACTGGAACAAGTACCTCGACACCTACTTTGAACATGATGTTATTCACAGGAATGATGGATCAGTCGTCGCCAAAACATATCGTGATGGAGCTTTCGAAGATCTGGATGACGAGGAAGGAAGAAAAGTCGAGCCCCTATGGGCCAGGGTGCAGGTACCCACTCTTCTGTTGCGGGCTGGCCAGGGTATACTCTCTGATAACGACCAGCTGCTGCCCGAAGAATCGGCAGCGGCTATTCAGCGCTCAATTAAAGACTGTCGTTACGTTAATTTCCCGACCCTGAATCACTACACGATTATTTTTGGTGTGGAAGATGGTCCGGCGCGTGATATACAGGCGTTTGTGAAATAGAGTTTCACCTTTGAGTGAAGAACAGGCATTGCATTCGTAGCAATCCGTAGGCAGAAGAGTATCGCATATTGGCGCGGCAAGGTGCTTTTCTCATGGACAAACGCATTCTTCATATACTGACAATAGCAGGCATAGTGGTAATCAGCCTGGGAGGTTGCTCATCAGCATCCCGTTCAGATGTTCATGCGTCTAATAGCACACCCACCCTGCATCCCTCATTGGCCCCTTCTACCTCACAAGCGCCTCGTGTTGGTGATAGTGCTCCCGACTTCGCTCTCTCTACTCTGGATGGGACACGCACGGTTCATCTCAGCGACTTTCGCGGTCAGGCCGTCCTGCTTAACTTCTGGACTATCACCTGCTCTACTTGTGTCAAGGAACAGTCTACTCTTCAGAGGTTTTATGCACAGCAACAAGCAGTAGGCAAGCAGATGGCCGTTTTGGGGGTAGACCTGGATCAGGTGAACAATTTCGTGAACGTTGCGACACTACAGCAAAGTCTCGGTCTGACCTACCCGATCCTCGTTGACGATCATTTCCAGGTCCGAATCAGCTATCAGATTACGAATGTACCTCTGGCGTATTTTCTCGACCGCCAACATATCATCCGCTCGATTGTAGCAGGACCCCTTGATGAGACAGAATTGCACAAGGAGGTCAACTGTCTAATGTCAACTCCTCCAAGCCCCTGTTTTTGAGTGGTTTCCGTACACACTACTGCCTCGCAGACTTGACAGGATATTTATGTGCGTGGTCTAGTAAATAAAAGCTCATGAAACCTAAATAAAAAAGACCGTTTGTTTCTGTGCTGTGGAGTTATTGAAGGAGGATATTCAATGGCTATAAGAAAGATTGGTGTGGTTGGATGCGGGCTGATGGGCGGCGGCATTGCGCAGACTTGCGCGCAGTCTGGCTACGAAACTGTGGTGCGCGAGGTCAACCAGGCGTTGCTCGATAAGGGGCTGGCGCGCATTTACGACGCTTGGGATATGATGGCAGGCAAGGGAAAGCTCAGCCAGGAACAGGTTGAAGAGAACCGTAGTCGTTTACATGGGACGCTCAACATGGAAGATTTCGCCGGTTGCGACCTGGTGATCGAGGCTGTAATCGAAAATATGGAGGAGAAATTGCGCCTCTTCCCGGCGCTGGATCATATCTTAAAGCCCAGCGCACTGCTTTTAACTAACACCTCGTCGCTTAATGTGACGCAGATGGGCGCGGTGACAAAGCGCCCGGACAGAGTGTGTGGGCTGCATTTCTTTAATCCTGCCCCGGTCATGAAGCTGGTCGAGATCGTGCGCACTATTTCTACCTCGGATGAAACAATTGAGAACGTGAGGCAATTCGCGCTTTCGCTTGGCAAAACGCCTGTGCTGGCTAAGGATACGGCGGGTTTCATCGTCAACTTCTTGCTCATCCCCTATTTGCTGGCTGCTGTTCGCATGCTGGAAAATGGACAGGCATCCCGCGACGATATCGATACGGCCATGAAACTTGGCTGCGGTTATCCAATGGGGCCATTTACTCTGCTCGACTATGTTGGGCTGGATACAACCATGTGGGCTGCCGAGGCGATATATGATGAGTACAAAGACCCATTATACGCGCCGCCACCACTTTTGCGGCGTATGGTGCAGTCGGGCATGTATGGGAAGAAGAGCGGTCAGGGGTTTTACAGCTATCAGTGAATGATACGTCCATGCAGGAGGTAGAACAGGTTTATCTCCTGCATGCAATTTGGCAAAAGTTAATCTGGGCTCAATTCTCTCGGTGGAAGGGGTTCATCAGTGATATAGACAGTTTCGCCCACCTGGTCCTGTGAAATAGGCATAGCTTCTTCAATGGTATAGGCGGTCTCGCCCACCTGGTTCTGTGGGCTAGGCGTAATCTCTTCACGAAGATAGGAATGGGAGGCATCGGTATTCATGCCTGGCCAATGAGGCCCGTAGTTATAATGCCCCGTCTCAGCGGGGGAAAGTGGTCTGTGCCCAAATAGCGCGACGCCCGTCAGATTGGGTAGATTAGTTTCTGGCGACTCGTTATACAGATCATCAGGCACATTATTAAGTCCTTGCTCGCGCAAATCATCTTCGCTCAGCGATAACTGGATCACACCCTTTGAAATACCTGTCACCGCACTTTTTGGCACATAATAGGCTTTGCTAAATAATCCGCCGCGCTCAACCAGAATATAATTGCTAAAACGCGCCCGCACTTTTCCAAGTTTCTTGCCATCCCTGTCCAGCGCTCCCTGACCTAACTCGAATACCTGGGCCGGTACTGACACCGCGCCGGATGCACTTCTTTCAATCGACATGCAACCGCTCCTTGCTCCAAATTTTAATAATTCCTGGTAAGCGTTCAATAATTCACAGAACGCTTATTATTTCTATTATAAAGAATGATTGGAGCAGACTACAACCCCTGCTGTTCCTCAACTTCAACTTTACCCGCTGTTTCGGGTTCCAGGCCGCGCGCAATGCGATCTTTAGCTATAGAAAGGGCGCTGGCCTGCCCGTTGCCTTGCGCGAAAAGAGCATGACCGCCAGGATGCGCGCGTTCAAGCGGGAGTTGTTGGTGGTGATACAGGCGGTTGGAAAGCAGAGCATGATTGGCGGTCATCGCCACCTGCAGCGATTCGACAACGCGCTCAAGATGCTCAATACCATGCAACACTTCCTGCACGCTGGTGTGATTACTATTGAGGGAGGGAGATTGAGGCTGACTGCGCACAAACTCGTCGCGCAAGCTATGAATACGCATTGAGAGATACTGTTCTAGATTTTGCAGCGACCGTGAGATCGATTCATTGAAAGCAGATAGACGATCATCCAGAGCTTTCCCGATCATATCAATCAAGTCTTCCCAGGGCAATTCAGTTTGTACCTCGATAGCCTCAAGGTGTGGATGACCACCGTTAGCTGCTGTTAGCGTATCTTCAAGTGACGGCAACGCTAGCTGCTGCAATTGCTGGCTCAGTAACTGCTCAACTCCCAGCAGTTGCGCTGCCAACATGTGATCCACGTTGCTCTCCATCTGCTGCTTTTTCTGTTCCGCATCGAGACTGATGGACTGGGTAATGCGCGTTTGCTGAGTTTGCAGCTTTTCACTGAGCAGCGTATCAATCTTGCTCTGCATCTCAGCGAGTTTCTGCGTCAAATTGCTCAGGATTCCCTGCTGCATAGCTGAGATGCGCTGTTCGCTTTCGCGGCGATACTCAGTTACACGCTCGTCGAAAGCGTGCTCCATCTCTTTGCGATGGGCCGTTAGTCGCTGTTCAAGAATCGTATTGAACGACTGTAATTCGTCTTCGGTGAATGACATAGCGCATGCTCCTTGCTCTCTCACCCATTACTGCGGTATCATGCCCGTTAGTATAACTGGTTTTAGGAAATGTGGCAACGGTTTTAGGAATTGTGGTAATATATATGACACGTGAAGCGATGCGCTCAGCATACCTGCCGCGTTTGCGTCATGCGAGGAGGAAAACTATTAAGCCCCTGACTACAGTTCCACATGTCGTAATTGTTGGGGCAGGATTCGCTGGATTACATGCCGCACGAGGATTGCGCAATGCGCCCGTGAGGATAACTGTGATCGATCGCACCAATCACCACCTATTCCAGCCCCTGTTATATCAAGTTGCTACCGCCTCTCTTTCCCCTGCTGACATTTCAGCACCGATTCGTGGCGTTCTGGGAAAACAACGCAATACGGAGGTGATTCTGGCCGAGGTAACAGGTGTGGATGTGCAAAGACAGCGCGTCTTGATGCACGATCTATCGATACCATATGACTACCTGGTTCTAGCAACAGGGGTGCAGCACAACTATTTTGGTCACGATGAGTGGGAGCAATTCGCTCCCGGACTCAAAACATTACAGGACGCTATGGCGATACAGCACAAGATTCTGCTCTCTTTCGAGGTTGCAGAACAGGAAAAGGATGCTGAGAAACGCCAGGCGCTTTTAACATTTGTGGTGGTCGGCGCCGGGCCAGCGGGTGTCGAAATGACCGGCGCTGTTGCAGAATTGGCGCATAAGGCTTTAGTTTCCGATTTTCGACATATCGATCCAGCATTGGCGCGTATACTCCTTGTCGAAGCCGGGCCGCGGATATTACCGACGTTTCCCGAACCGCTTGCGAAAAAAGCACACGCGGCACTCACCCAATTGGGTGTAGAAGTGAAAACAAATGCTGCTGTTGAGGCTATCGATGAGCATGGGGTCATAATTGCAGGTGAGCATCTTGCTGCGAAGACCATCGTTTGGATGGCAGGGGTGCGAGGCTCTACTGCCGGTAAGTGGTCTGGTGCAGAGTTAGATAGTGCTGGCCGCGTCAAGGTACTGGAGGACCTCAGCATCGCCGGGCATCCAAACATCTTTGTCATTGGCGATAATGCCAGTGTCATGCATAAAGGAAAGCCCCTACCCGGGCTTGCCCCCATTGCAATCCAGCAAGGCCGTTACGCCGCTTCAGTCATCGCCGATCGGGTCATTGGGAAGGCGCACAAACAGGCGTTCCGTTATCGTAGTAGAGGAACGCTCGCAACGGTGGGACGCTCATATGGAGTTGTAGCAATGGGAAAGATGCGACTGACGGGTTTTCCTGCCTGGGTTATGTGGCTTTTCGTCCATATCTTTTTCTTAATCGGGCATCGAAATCGTTTTATCGTCATGTTTCAGTGGGCGCTGGCATACTTTTCATTTAAACGCACCGCGCGGGTTATCCTCTCAGATAACACATCATGAACAGACCTTCTTCATTGTCCAGACGGAGACTATTCTTCGCTGGCAATTTCTGTCTTTCTACACAGGCATCTGCTGCTGTAATGCGGTACGATAGGCGTCAATCATGGCCTTTTGTTGCTCAGGAGACCAGTCGAGTTCCTTTGCCATGAGCGCGGCAACCCCATCAACGATAGCCGCCCCGCGATTGCGATCCTCAAGGATGATGGAAGTGCGCCGCGCCAGTACGTCATCGGGTGTCATCGCCATTTCGTGGCGACAGGCATAGACCACCTCCGCTCGCACATAAGGAAGTTCTTCGATAAGGCGCTCTCCCAGTGCAGTATCACTTTCGATCAAACTCAACAGCGAGTGGGCATAAGACCCGTAGCTCTCTCCCAGGTGGGCGATTGTCTGAGGGCTGAGCCTAAGCGTCGTCCCTTTAACCTCTAGATCGCGTTGGGCCGCGGGCCAGCCAGCACTGCCGGACAATGGGAGATTTCTGGTGGGATGGGACATCGTTGTTGAGCCGTCGCGGCGACTGAGTACATCAACCGTATCCTGAGCCATGCGCCGGTAAGTGGTGAGCTTACCACCAACGATGGTAACGAGGCCGGACGAATTTTGCAGCACAGCATGGGTGCGCGAGAGTTTGGCGGTAGAATGCGCCGAACTACGCGCGCTCAGAAGCGGTCGGTAGCCGGCATACACACTGATGATATCCTCGGCGGTAAGATTGACAGAGAGGTAGCGGTTCAAATGATGCAAGAGATAGGCAATATCATCCTGTGTAGCGGTTGGATAATCGAGATCGCCAGAACCAGTATCAGTAGTGCCGAAGACCGCGCGTGACTCCCAGGGCACCAGGAAGAGAATACGTTTGTCGTCGGTCTGCGGTAAGACGATGGCGTCTTCGCCGAGTTTGACAACCTCACGCGAAAAAACGAGATGCACCCCTTTACTGGGTTCTACCTGCACCAGTGAACCAGCCTCGGTGAGAGCTTCGACCTGTTCAGCGAATATGCCGGTCGCATTGACGATATGACGAGCGCGCGCAATGAAGTGCCGGTCGTCCAGGTTGTCGCGCACATGCGCCCCGCACACTTTGCCATTCTTAGTAATAAATGAGGTGACTTCAGTGTAGTTGGCGATGGTGGCGCCGTACTGGACGGCGGTGCGAAGGATAGCCATGGTCAAGCGAGCGTCGTTGGTTTGACCATCGTAGTATATGAAGCCTTCTTTGAGATTTTCAGTGACCAGGGCTGGCGCGAGCTGCATGACTTCTTTACGACTCAAGCGGCGATGTCTCTTAACATTGCGTCGTCCTGCCAGGCCATCATAAAGCCAGAGTCCGATATCAAGAACAACACCCAATCCTAAACCCCAGGGCGTGGTAAAGGGCAGCCCTACAGGGTGGCGGTCGCCTTTATAAATGGGCAGCACAAAGCCAAGCGGATGAACGAGAAATGGGGCGTTTTGCATCATAAGTCCACGCTCTACCAGGGCTTCACGCACGAGAGCGAAGTCAAAATTGGGCAGGTAGCGAATGCCGCCATGCACCAGCTTGGTTGATTTGCTACTCGTGCCACTGGCGAAGTCTACTTTTTCAACAAGCGCTACCCTGTAACCGCGCGCGACAGCGTCAAGGGCGACGCCTGCCCCTGTCACGCCCCCACCAATTACCAGAACGTCAAATGGTTCGGTCTCCATGAGAGAAATATTGTGCGCGCGCGTCGATGATGATAATGGTTGCATGGATACAATAGTACACTTTCTTGCCTGTTACTGCTTCCAATTTCTTGAGCGTTCCACTGCTCGCTTCCAGCCTGCGTAGAGGCTGTTGCGCTGGTCGGCGCTCATCTGCGGCTCGAAGGTGCGGTCGATTGCCCGCTGTTCTGCAACTTCTTGCGGGCTGCTCCAGAAACCTACAGCGATACCCGCGAGGTAGGCGGCCCCAAGCGCTGTGGTCTCGGCCACCTTTGGCCGCTGCACAGCCACGCCAAGAATATCAGCCTGGAATTGCATGAGCAGGTTATTGACGACCGCTCCGCCATCGACGCGCAGCATCTTCAAATCGGCGTTACTGTCGGCTTCCATAGCCTCGAGTACATCGCGCGTCTGGTAGCACATGGACTCCAGCGTGGCACGGGCGACGTGACCAACGGTAGAACCGCGAGTCAGGCCAATGATAGTACCACGAGCGTTGGGGTCCCAGTAGGGCGCGCCAAGTCCGACGAAGGCAGGCACGAGATAGACCCCACCGTTATCTTGAACGGTGGCTGCCAGCGCCTCTACATCAACGCTCTGCTCGATGACTCCCAACCCGTCGCGCAACCATTGCACGGCAGCGCCGGTGACAAAGATGCTGCCTTCGAGGGCGTAGGTGAGCTGCGCATGGGATGGATCGCCCATACCCCAACCGATGGTAGTGAGCAGACCATTTTGTGAAGGAACACCCTTAGAGCCGGTATTCATGAGCATAAAGCATCCGGTGCCATAGGTGTTCTTCGCCATGCCGATCTCGTAACATGCCTGGCCAAAGGTGGCCGCTTGCTGGTCGCCGGCATCGCCCGCCATCTTGATAGGAGCGCCGAAGAACTCCGCGTCCGTTTCGCCAAACACGCCGCTGGATGGCATGACCGTAGGCAGCATGGAGCGAGGAATACCGAATTCTTTGAGGATAACGTCATCCCACTGGCCGGTGTAGATGTTAAAGAGCAGGGTACGCGAGGCGTTGGAATAGTCGGTCGCATGTACGCGCCCCCCAGTGAGACGCCACATCAGGAAGGTATCCACATTGCCAAAGAGAAGTTCGCCCCGATCAGCCTTTTCACGCGCACCAGGAACATTGTCGAGAATCCATTTGACTTTGGTGCCAGAGAAATAGGCGTCGGTGACGAGACCTGTGCGGCTGCGAAGCTCCTTATCAAAGCCTCTGGCCTTCAATTCATCGCAAAGAGGAACGGTCAGGCGACTTTGCCAGACAATCGCATTGAAGACAGGTTTGCCGGTGGATTTTTCCCAGACAATGGCCGTTTCACGCTGATTAGTGATGCCGACGGCTGCGATATCGCTAGCGGAAGCGCCAGCTTGTCTGATCGCTTCTCTGGCTACAGCTAACTGACTGGACCAGATGGCTTCCGGGTCATGCTCAACCAGACCCGGCGCGGGATAAATCTGGGGAAATTCTTGTTGCGCTACACTTACAATCGCGCCATCATGATTAAAGAGAATGGCTCGTGAACTGGTAGTACCCTGATCGAGGGCAAGCACATACTTTGCCATGGGTAACGCTCCTTCTGAATCGCTATGGCGCTAATAGTAGTGACGGAACGCCGACTACTGCAAGTTCATGTTGATGAGAAGCGCATTTGCCCAACGGAGGGCCAGCAGCTTCTGCCCATTCCTCCACAGAATCTTTTCGCGCACCTCCGGCTTAAACTCAATCTTGAGCGCCTCAAAATCCTTCATTCAGTGTTGCGGTGTAATGAATGGATAGTCGGAGCCGAAAAGGAAGCAATCTTGTAGGCGAGTTGCAGCTTCCCGCAGCAGACTATCAGGAATGTAACGTGGTGACCACCCGGACAAGCTTTTAACAGATAACTATTCAATAGCGCCTCTTTCAGCCGCTACCCTGAGACCGCTGCTCATGGAGTTACAAGCACTCCTGGCTTGATCAGCATGTTTCTCTCGGCGGGGAAGACAAGAATCTGCTGAAGATAGTCTATCACATATTCTTCCTGAGAGATTCACAGAATTTTTGGACCATTAACTCCTATCAATCTATCAACATCCTACTTGTCTTTGACCTGTTCCCCTGTTACACTAACTTGCAGCAGAAACTTGTAGCAGAAGATGCTTTCTGCTACAAGTCAGGAGCAGGGCGAATTTCTCGCATCACTCTACGCTAGTCGTTTCTTCTAAACCTTTCCTATTTCAGGATAGCGTGAAACATGAGTGCGGAAACTCGCCTCAGAAAATGTCGAGCACAGGTCAAAGACGAGCTGAAACTTTCGAAAGGATAGTAGACAATGGAGGCACCGTTCCTTTCCCCAATCATCTGCCCAGTCGTGATCGGTCGCGTGCGGGAGGTCACCCGCCTCCATATGCTCGTCGACCGAGCGAAAAGCGGAGAGGGACAGGTCGCGCTCATTTCAGGGGAAGCGGGCATCGGCAAATCGCGCCTGGTGGCTGAGGTCAAAACCGAGGCTCTCTCGAACGGCTTTCTGCTGTTGCAAGGCAGTTGTTTTCCGACAGATCACGCCATCCCCTACGCGCCTCTGCTGGACCTTTTGCGCTCGCACTTTTCCGATCACTCTCAATCAACGCCTGCGCACTCGGTCGAGAGGATCGCACAGGCATTTCTTCCCCTGCTCCCTGATCTGAGCCACGCACTTGCCGGTGGACCTCCTCCGTCCACGCTCACTCTGCTCGACCCTGAACAGGAGAAGCGCCGCCGCTTTGAAACCCTGGCCCAGTTTTTGACCGATCTGACCAGGTGGCGCCCTGTGCTGTGTGTGCTGGAAGACTTGCACTGGAGCGATAATACTAGTCTGGAATTCCTCCACTACCTGGCGCGCCGCTGCGCCGCTCATAGACTGCTCCTCGTGCTGACCTACCGCAGTGACGAGGTTCACTCCAGCCTGCGCCATTTCCTGGCGCAGCTGGACCGGGAACGGCTCGTCCAGGAATTCGCTCTCGCCCGCCTTACGCAGAGTGAGGTGAGTGCCATGCTGTCTGCGATCTTCGCGCTTCATCGCTCGATCTTCGCGATGCCTTCCCTGGTGCAAGGCGACTTGCTGGATGCCATGTACGCGCTTACCGAAGGCAATCCCTTTTTCATCGAGGAACTGCTAAAATCGCTCATCGAGGCCGGAGACATAGTTTACGAGCAGGGTCGTTGGCAGCGCAAGGAGCCTGGCGAATGGCACATCCCTCGCAGCATCCATGATATCGTCGAGCTGCGCACCGCTCATCTGAGTGAAGGAGCCAGGCAGGTGTTGCACCTGGCAGCAGTAACTGGACGGCACTTCGATTTTGTCCTCCTGCAAGCACTCACCCACCAGGACGAAGTACAGCTTCTGCGGCTCCTCAAGGAGTTGATTGCGGCCCAACTCGTCGCCGAGGAGTCGGCCGAGCGGTTTGCCT
>Ga0070733_10002835_pt1 | contig 12052 bp, 10 predicted proteins | sample Coa_R1_9_FD_66450 | JGI IMG/M metagenome (GOLD analysis project Ga0070733, IMG submission 66450) | Surface soil microbial communities from Centralia Pennsylvania, which are recovering from an underground coalmine fire - Coalmine... | ecosystem: Environmental > Terrestrial > Soil > Unclassified ... | reverse complement strand
AACCACAGTAAGGGTTGGACGCTGCCGTCCGGCAACCGCGCCAGGATTTTCATTGAGGCATTGACAGGCACGTTGCGCGGCAACAGGCCGTCCAAGAGGAGAGCGTGATCGAGCGTTGCTCTTCCGCTCACCGGCAAGGCGCCCCGCAGATCCGGCGACTGGTCCACCTGGAACTTCGGGGGCGGAGGAAGATCCTTGGGATCGCCTTCCGGCATGCCGCCCTCGGCCCAACTGGTGATGATTTCGAGCTGCTCCGCGGTGAGCGCTTCGTCGTTGCGAAACTCGCCGAAGCCTTTCACCGCGCCCCAGGGTGGCATGCGCCGGTGGAGGACGTCCGCCTTGATGGCCGCAGCCCAGGGGCGAGCCTCCGGGTAAGTCATCAGTGAAAACGCCGTTCCGTGAAGATGATGGCAGGAGGCGCAGCGCGCATAGACGATCCTTGAGACATCGCGATCCCAAGTGACGGCGGTGGTGATGAGGTCGTGCGCCCGAAGCGGCGCCAAAAGGCCGATGAAAAGGAGCAAGCGTTGCATTTGCGGGCGCGCACGACCGTGGGCCATGATGACTCAAGAATACATGATGACGCTGCAGGCGTCTAAACTTTGACAGACAATGTGGGTGTAGGGCCGATTACCATGATAAGTCTAGAGACATTGCGGCGCGAGAAGAAAGCCGAGATCCTTCGCCTCGCCAGTAGGCACGGCTGCCGAAACGTGCGTGTGTTTGGATCGGTTGCCACGGGGGAGAGCAGACTCAGCAGCGATGTCGATTTCCTAGTGGATTTAGACGAAGGACGAGAGATTACTCGACTTGGGCGCTTTGTTGTCAGACCTTCATGACCTGCTGGGCGTCGACATCGACCTCGTCGAATCCGAATCCATCCGTCCCTACATCCGAGATAGAGTCATGGCTGAAGCGGTATCCCTGTAGCTTCATGCCGGCCAAAGACCCGCGCGTGTACATAAGCACATGCGTGATAGCTGCCGGCGTATCACCGAGTACGTGGCCGCTGGAGGACCTGACTGGACCTCCAAGCCTTTGATCATGGACGCGATTTGCCGGAACATCACGATCATCGGCGAAGCTGCGCGCCAACTGGACGAGTCATTCCGCCAGAAGCACGCGGAGGTTCCATGGTCCGGTCTCATCGGCGCTCGCGGCATCGTGATGCATGCCTACGCGTACCTCAAGCCAGAATTGATTCGGGAAATGGCCGAGAAGGAAGTGCCGGAGCTGCTGGATGATTGCCTTCGCCTCTTGGACGAGAGTGATTGGTCAGGTGCGAATCAGTGATCCCCTGGTACGGAGGGATAATAGAGAGTTATGGTTCGCATGCTTGCGCTGCTGAGCGCCGCCCTGCTTTGCGCGCTGCTAGTCCCTTTGCCGGACTCGCCCGCCGCGCAAAATTCCTGGGCGGAGGGCGCGCCCGATTCCTGGGCGAAACTCGACCTGTCGGCCCTTCAAGGTTCGGGCGTTGGGTTCGTGTGTCCGATGGACCGGGATGTAAGCTCGAAAACGCCAGGCTTTTGTCCCCGGTGCGGAATGAAGCTGGTGGCCGGCATTCCCGATTCCAAAGAATATCCAGTGGAGATTACAGCCGCGCCTCCGGCCATCGAGCCAGGCAAGAACATCCAGCTCACTTTCCGCATTGAGGACCCGAAGACGCACTCGCCGGTGCGGGATTTCGAGATCGTCCACGAGAAACTCTATCATCTGTTCGTCGTGAGCCAGGACCTGAGCTTCTTCACGCACACGCATCCGGAGCTGCAACCCAACGCAACTTTCCGCCTCAACCTGCGCTTTCCCAAGTCCGGCATGTACCGCGTCCTGAGCGACTTTTATCCGAAAGGCGGCACACCACAACTGGCCGTTAATACGCTGATAGCCTCAGGCGGCGAGTTCGAGGGGGAGCCGGAGCCGGCCACGCTCGCTCCGGACCTGGCGCCGCAACGCGCTGAAAACATCAATGTCGAACTGGTCACGGAGCCGGCGCAGCCCTTGGCCGGCCGCAAGACAACGATGCTGTTTCGCATGAAGCCCAATGACGGGATCGAGCTCTACCTGGGCGCGTGGGCGCACATGCTGGCGGCGAGTTCCGATCTGATCGATATGATTCACAGCCATCCGATTCAGGCCATCGATCACGGCGGCGAGTACAAGGAACTCCAGTTCAACATGCTATTTCCCCGTACCGGCATCTATCGCGTGTGGGTGCAATCCCAACGCAAGGGTGTTGTGAACACGGTCGCGTTCAACGTTCCGGTCGGCGAGTGAGATGAGCGCTAAGGCGTTGGTACTCGCCGCGCTGCTGATCGTGCTGTCCTCGAGCGGGTTTGCAGCCGGCGTCGCGGACGAGCTGACGATCCGGGCATTGATCAAGCCAGAAGGAGACCGCCTTCACCTGCTGCTGCGTGTGCCGCTGAAGGCCCTGAATGGCATCGACTTTCCACTGCGAGGAGGGAACGGCGAACTGGATCTCTCGCGCATCGACGCCGTGCTGCCCAGCGCGGCGAGATGGTGGATCGCGGAGAACCTTGAACTCTACGAAGGCGACATGCGGCTCGCTACGCCGGAGGTGGTCGAGACCGTGATCGCGCTGCCGTCTGACAACTCCTTCGCATCGTACGAAGAAGCTTGGATGCACCTCACCAGCGGCAGGCTCGCGAACGACACTCAAGTCTTCAGAGACCAGGCCATGCTCGACATATTGTTCGATTACCGCATTCACTCGGATCGATCCAGCTTTGCGATCCACTCCGCGCTGTCGCGGCTGGGCGAGCGCGTGTTTACCGATCTTCGATTCCTGCCGCCTGGCGGGCCGGGCGGCGATCACCTGCGAACCTTCGAGTACCAGGGCGATCCAGGCGTTTTCAGGCTCGATCCGCGGTGGTACCAAGCCGTCCAGCGGTTCGTTCCTCTGGGGTTTTGCCAGATCCTGAAGGGGACGGACGCGCTGCTATTTTTGTTTTGCATCGCGCTGCTGTTCCGGAACTTTGTGGCGCTGATGCCGTTTGTGATCGCCTTTGCCATCGCGCACTCGACCACGCTGATCGCTTCGGCGTACAACCTCGCCTCGGACGCATTATGGTTCCCAGTGCTCATTGAAACGCTGATCGCGATTTCGATTGTCTACATGGCGTTCGTGAACATTGTGTTTATAGTCGGTGCGGGCCAGCGCCGGAAGGTCAGTTGGCCGCTTGCTTTCGGATTCGGTTTGGTCTTCGGGTTCGCCTTCGCATTCGCGCTTCGGCCAGCGCTTCAGTTTGCCGGTTCCCACGTGCTGGCTTCGGTCCTATCGTTCAATATCGGCGTCGAGCTGGGACAATTCCTCATACTCCTGCTGCTGGTCCCGGCGCTGGACGTCCTCTTCCGCATCACCGCCGCTCCGCCGTCCGCTCAACGCATGGAGACCATCATTTTATCGGCGCTGGCGGCTGACATCGGCTGGCATCGGGTCACCGAACGCGCCGATCAGTTGACCCAATTCAACTTTCAATGGCCCGCGTTCGACGCAGCCCTGCTGGCGAGCGGGATGCGCTGGCTGACCATATTCCTGGTCCTGGGCGGACTGGCCTGCCTGGTGTACGCGGTGCTCCGCCATCGCGCGGGAAGTTCGGATAAGCCAGGTGGAGCTGAGAATCCCGACGCCGCACTATCTGGTACGGAACGCCGAAGCGCGCTTTAGCCCTTCTTCGCGGGCCACACGACGCGTGACAGTTAATTCTCCTCCCATTCCAGCACCGCACTCGGAGCATAATAAGCGGCAGCACTGATGATGCTAATCGGCTTTATCGGCTCGTAACGGTCTTCTTTCAGACCGGCTTCCGCTTCGATCTTGGCTTCTATTCCCACGTGTCGTTCTGGATTAATGATGACGCGCGCATTTACTGGTTTCGTAAGGAACTCAGCGAGGCCCACCACGTGAAGCCGCAACTCAAATGACATTTCAAATGAAATTCGAATCGGCTGCCCCTCGGACCGCTCCTGCGGCGGCGGGGTCTGAACGTTCTTGATATCGGAAATTTGAATATCCCGTAGCTGAAGTAGCTCGCCGGCAACGGAGAATTGGTCAACACGACGCTCAAACTCGCGAACGAGGAATTCTCGTAGACCAGCACGATCGCGTTCTAGTGCTAACTGGGCTGCGTGCACCTCAAGATCCCAAAGACGCTTTGGATCGTCCTTCAATCTCGTCTTTAGTCGAGCAATTGCTTCCGCCAGACTCGGGAGAAACTCAATCTCAACGCCGTCGGCGTTGGCAAGTTCACCCAGATACGGCTCTTGGAACATCTGATCGGCGGATAGGAAAACAGCGCGAGCAGTCGGAAGGCTTCGCAGATGATCAAAGACCGAGAGAAAAATGACCGCGTCTTGAAACCCGACGACTCCCTTTTCCGTATCCTTGAACGGTGGCTTGCGCTTCAGAGCCATCTCAAATAATTCCCGCGACTGCCTCTCCGTTGCCGGAATCGTCTCGATCCGCCATTTCCGTTTCAAAGCAGTCTCTATCTCCGAGTACCTACGGATAAGGTCCTCTCGATTGAGGATGCTAGCCGGTCCTGCGCCTTCAGGCGCTATCCCCCACCGGCCGAGTCTTTTCAACGTAGCTCGAAGTTTGTCTGCGTCCGCCAGCATTTCATCAACCCATTGGCGCCGTCGCTCCATTTCAGCGCCTTCGGGAACGAATATTCTGATCTCAAGGATTTGTGCGAGGAAGAGGAAATTGTGGAGTTCGGTCGACTCCTTAGGCCAGTTGGCTCTTCTCAAAATCTCCGTGTCCAAATAAATGTAAGTGAAATTGGCAGCCATTTTCGAACTCCGAAGTCTCCTGAACGTCAGCTACTGTGACACTGCGCGAGCAGCTTCGGCCGCGCTCCCAAACTCTGCGAACCAGGCCGCGGTTCACTGCTGGTTCGGTGGCACCGATCCCAAAAATTGGCGAGCTTTGGATTGCATGACTGCGAGGAGGTTACTGACATGCAGGTAACTACCCAATTCCGCTCGCTCATCCCCGTTGAGTTCGCCGACTTGCGCGCGTTCGGCCAATTGGTTCATGCGTTCGATATCACGCGGCTGGAAGGCGAATGACAACAGGTATCGGGCTACCTCGGCGCGAGGCGTTGGTCTTGGGACTCAATGAGCCGCGCCAGAATCGAGGCCTCGCTATTGGGCGTGACTGCGTGCGAACTCATGCCTGATCCTATGATCGCACGGGCGTACTGAACGCGCTGCACCGGCGCTCCGCGTGGAAGCCTCGAGCCACGACAAACGACGCACCAAAATGAAGGACGCTCAGCTTAGTAGCCGACTTTGCCGTAACCCTCGTTCGCAGTATTAGCTGCGACTCCACACCTTGAGATCGCCGAGCCCCAGCATCAGCACGAAGGGCTTGGTGTCTCGGGACTATCCGCTCTACGCTAGCCCTTCTTGGCCGGCCACACGACGCCTTGATCCTTCTTCGTGACCGGCGCCATGCCCTTGTAGACGAACTTCTGGATGCGCTGGCCCTGGAAGGTTTCCGTCGTATAGATGTTGCCCTTGGAATCGACCGCGATACTGTGGACGCCGAAGAATTCGCCGGGGATACGCCCGCCGTCGCCGAAGCTTGTCAAAATTTCCATCGACGCGCGGTCCATGATGTACACCTTCTCGTTCTCGCCATCGGTGAGATAGATGTACTTCTGCTGCGGATCTTTCGAGAAGGCGATCTCCCACGCCGAGCCTGCGCCCAGCGTCCGCTTCGCGATGAACACTTCCTTCACGAAAGTTCCATCTGGTTTGAACACCTGGATGCGGTCATTCACGCGGTCGCAGATATAGAGGAGGTTGTCGTTGGACAACACGACACAATGGACGGGGTTGGCGAACTGCTGGCTGGGCGGCGCATCCGGATTGTATTTGCCAAGATTGGCATCGTCAGGTCTCTTGCCGTAGGCGCCCCAGTGCCGCTTGTACTTGCCTGTGTCGGCATCAAAGACGACCACGCGATGGTTGCCGTAGCCGTCGGCGACGAACAGCTCATTGGTCTTGGGGTCAACGAATGTTTGGGCGATTCCCTTCACGTTTTCGGTGTCGTTGCTGCCCTTGCTTTGCAGGGGCTTCCCGATCTGAAGCAGGAATTTTCCGGCGGCCGTGAACTTCAGAATGTGGTTATCGTGATAGACGTCCTTATATTCAGGATCGCTACCGACTCCGCCATTGCCGCCCACCCACACGTTGCCTTTGTAGTCGACCGTGATTCCGTGCTCGCTGAGCGGCCAGTCGTAGCCTTGACCCGGGCCGCCCCAACTGCCGATCACGTTGCCTTCCTTATCGAACTCGATCACCGGGGGCGCCTTGATGCAGCACTCAGACATGGGCGGGTTGGCCTCGGCGTGCAGCTCGCCGGGCACGATCGTTTTCGGCCGATGAATGATCCAGACGTGATCCTGCGGATCGATGGCCACCCCGATGGTCATACCGATGCGCCAGTGGTTGGGCAGCGGTTTGGGCCACATCGGGTCCACTTCAAACTTCGGGGCGATTGCCTCGCCGGTAGTCTTCCCGAGAATTCTGGACCCCACTCCCAACGCGCCCGCGATCGCAAGCAAGGTCACGCCTCCATAAAGATAACGCTTCATAAGTTATCGGCCTCCAGTTCTGGCGCCCAAGCGCTCTGATGTACTATATACGATCCGGTTTCGGATGTAAACTGGGTCTTGATTTCCCGCCGCTCCACCATCGCCGCCCCGTCAATCTTTGTCGCGCTCTTTGCCGTGCTGGCGCCCAGCGCGTTTCCTCACGTCATTCCGGACGACGTGACGGTTCAGATGTTCGCCAAGCCCGAAGGCGGGCGGTTCCATCTGCTGGTTCGCGTGCCGTTCACGGCGCTGGCGGACATCATCTTTCCTGCGCGCGCGGGCGGCGATCTGGATTTGCCGCAAGTCGACGGCATGCTTGCAAGCGCCGCGAAAACATGGATCTCCGACTGGGTCGATCTTTATGAAGACGACACGCTGCTCCCCAAGCCCCAGGTGGTCGAGACGCGCGTGTCGTTGCCCTACGACACCTCCTTCGCATCTTATGAGGAGGCCTGGGCGCATCTCATGGGCCCGCGGCTTCCCGGCAGCGTGCAGGTTTTCCCGGATCAGGCGATGCTCGACGTGTTGTTCGATTATCCGATTCACTCGGATCGGTCGGACTTCGCGGTCCACTCCCGACTCGCGCGGCTGGCGGTGAGAGTGGTCACCACACTGCGGTTCGTTTCGCCCGGCGGGACACGTAGTGAAGTGGCGCGCGTCTACGGGTACCAGGGCGATCCGGGTCTTTTCAAGCTGGATCCGGGATGGAGCGAACCCGTGCGGCGATTCGTTCCGTTAGGGTTCTTCCAGATTCTCAAAGGCGCCGACTACCTTCTCTTCCTGTTTTGCGTCGCGCTTCTGTTCCGAAGGTCTCTCGCGCTCATTCCGTTCGTGGCCGCGTTCACGGCGGCACATTCGATGACGCTGATCGCCTCGGCGTACGGTCTCGCTCCAGAGGCGTTGTGGTTCCCGGTGCTGTTCGAAACTCTGATTGCGGTCTCCATCGTCTACATGGCCTTCGAGAACATCGTCGCCGGGACCCCCGCTCAGTATCGCTGGATGATCGCGTTCGGTTTCGGGCTTGCTTACGGCTTCGGCTTTTCGTTCGCATTGCGGCCGGCGCTTCAGTTTGGCGGTTCGCATGTTCTGGCTTCGATCCTCTCGTTCAATGTCGGGATTGAGTTGGGGCAGATCCTGATTCTCGGGCTTCTCATCCCCGCGCTGAATGTGATTTTCCAATGGGGGGTCCCCGAGAGAATCGCGACGATTTTCTTGGCCGCGCTGACGGCGCACACGGGGTGGCATCGGATGATCGACCGTGCGAGATGGCTGAGCGCGTCTCAATTTAACTGGACGGCGGTAAACCCCGCGATCCTGGCAAATGTTCAGCGCTGGCTGATCGCAGTGTTGATCTTTGCGGGGCTGGCCTATCTGGTATTCGGAGTGCTCCGGCCAAGGATGTTCGGCCCGATGAAAATGCGTGGACCCGCCGTCTACAGATAGCGCGAGATGGTTTCCCACAGCCGCGCCGACTCGACAGGCTTCGATATGAAACCCTGCAGGCCCTGCTCCTGACACCGCCGGCGGATTTCGTCGGAAAAGTTGGCAGTCAAGGCGATGATCGGAACCGTTGCGTAGCCGGGCAACTTGCGGATGGCCGCGGTAGTCTCGAATCCATCCTTTCCCGGCATCTGAAGATCCATGAGAATGACATCGTAGCGACGCTTGCCGGCAGCTTCCAGAGCCGCATACCCATCGGAGGCAGCGTCCAATTGAACTGCATGCCGCTCCAGCGCATGCCGTAGCACCAGCAGGCCGACCGCATTATCCTCGACGGCCAGAACCAAGGGCCGGTCACCGGTGAGTTTTTCCAAGGGCGGCGCCGCGGCGGGGCGCCGGACCGGAATCCGCGCCGTGAACCGCGAGCCTTGACCGAGCGCGCTTTGCACCTGGATGTCGCCCTTCATAAGGGTGACCAGCTTACGCACCAGCGCCAGGCCTAATCCGAGCCCCGGATAGGGCCGGGCCAGGCCGCCATCTCCCTGCCGGAAGGATTCGAAGATCAGATCAAGTCGGTCGACCGGAATCCCGATGCCGGTATCGAGCACCGAAACCGTGAGGTACCCCGGCGCGTCTGGGCGCTCCACCGAGAGAGCGAGCTCGATGCTACCGTGATGCGTGAACTTTATAGCGTTATCCAGCAGATGGGCAAGTATTTCTTGAATTCGCGAGGCGTCACCTGCCAGCGTCTCCGGCATCGAGGCATCGAGCCTCGAACAGAGACGCAACCCCTTGGCTTGCGCCTTTGCGGCCTGCTGCGCGATCGCTGAATCGACGATCTCCTTGGGGCTGAACTCGGTCTCCTCGAGGGTGAGCTGGCCGGCTTCGAGGGCGGAGTATTCCAGCGTCGCGTTCAGGATGTGAAACAGGTTTTCCGCGCAGAGGCGGCTAGTTGTGACGTAATCCCGCTGCTCCTCCGTAAGCTCGGTTTCAAGCAGCAGATCCGCCATCCCAAGGATTCCACTCAACGGTGTGCGGATCTCGTGATTCAGGTTGGCCAGGAAGCTTCCCTTAAGTTCATCGAGCTCCTTCCGGGCTACATCCGCCGTGAATGCCGGGGTGCCGGACATGCAACCCAGCCATCGGCAGAATCCCAGGTCGGGTTTAGGGGGTTTCGCTGAGGCCGTACTCCCGGAAGACCTTAGGGCTTGCCAGGCGGCTTTTGGCTCGGGGGCGGGGTCTTATCGTCCTTGACCTCGTCGCCGAAGGTGATCTTGGTTTCCGCCTTGAACTGCTTGTAGTCCTCGTAGCGCATGGTCTGCCGGATGCGCACGTCTTCGCCGTTGGGGAAGTGGAGCGTATCGTTGGCAATCGTATAAGTGGGGAACCAGTACTTGCCGTCGATCTGCTCGCGATAGGTCTCAAACTTCGGGAACGCCTGCCCCTTCTTGCTGGCGGTGCCGACGCCGCGTCCATAGGTTTTGACGATCTGCAAATCCCGGTCGTCCACCCAGACCAGTCCGGCGAAGTAACGCTCATTTCCTTCGAGTTTTTTGGGCTTGACGGCGAAGACGTGGCAGCCGATTTCATCCACGTTTTGATGGCCCAGGTAGCGGATCAGATATTTGGGCAGCTCATTGGTGGTCAGCACAAACGGCTGGACGTCCTGCATGTCCTTCAGGTCTTCGGGAGTCAGAGTGATCTGCTTCAGCGTGGGAACCGGCGAACGCGTCACCTTTTCGGTGCGCTTGCCCTCCTGGCTGAAGATGATGTCGGAGTCGGTTTCCCAGCGGCCGGTCACGCCTCCGGCATCGTCGAGTTCCTGGATGCGGGCGGTCTGATGATAGGTGTAAACCTCGCGGGCCTTGGCGAATTCCGCCTCTTTGGCCGCGAACTTCTGCACGATTTCGTCAATTTGGGCCTGGGAGAGTTCAGCGGGGCCCGCTCCGTAGAGCGAGGCAGCGGCCAAAAGCAAGCATCCGAAGGTGCGCATATATCCTACTTATACACCCTAATGCACTTGACGAAGGCGCGGCGGGGTGGGTTACGGGATTTAGCGCCCCAGAAGCTGCTTGGCGATGGTCGCCCGCTGCATGTTGCTGGTGCCCTCGTAGATTCGGCCGATCTTGGCGTCCCGATATAATTTTTCGACCGGATAATCTTTGGTAAAGCCGACGCCGCCGAAAATCTCGACTGCACGCGAGGCCACCCGCTCGGCCATCTCGGAGGCGAAGAACTTGCACATCGCGCCTTCGGTGACGAACGGCAGACCGGCGTCCCGCAGGCGCGCGGCATTGTAGACCAGCAGGCGAGCCCCCTCTATTTCAGTGGCCATTTCGGCAAGCTGGAACTGCACTCCCTGGAATTCCGCAATAGGCTTGCCGAACTGCTTGCGTTCCCGGGCATACCCCAGGGCGTGATCGAGCGCGCCCTGAGCGAGCCCAGTCATCTGCGCGCCAATGCCGATGCGCCCTTCATTCAGCGTCTCGATGGCGACTTTGTAGCCCTGTCCAAGCGTCCCCAGGATGTTCGTCTTCGGCACCTTGCAATCTTCAAGTATTACTTCACATGTTGACGAAGCGCGGATGCCCAGCTTGTCCTCCTTCTTGCCGACTTCGAGCCCCGCGAATTCGCGCTCGACCAGAAAAGCTGTAATGCCCTTGTAGCCCGCCGCCGGGTTCACGTTGGCGAACACCAGGAACAGGCCCGCCTCGGCCGCGTTGGTGATCCAGAGCTTGCGGCCGGTCAGGCGGAAGTGGTCGCCCTCCTCAAAAGCACGCGTCGCGAGCGCGAAGGCGTCAGAGCCCGATCCTGCCTCCGATAATGCGTACGAGCCGGTGGTGTCCTTGGACAGGCGCGGCAGGTAGCGCCGCTTCTGATCTTCGCTGCCCCATTTCAAAAGGGCCGAGTTGCAGAGCGTGTTCTGCACATCGACGATCACCGAGGCCGAGGGGTCCACCTTGGCCAACTCCTCGATCGCCAGCACGGTCTGAAAGAAGCTGCCGCCCTGCCCGCCGTACTCCTCCGGAATTTCGATCCCCATCAGGCCCAGCTCGAAGAATTCGTGCAGCAGGTCTTTGCGGAACAGGCCGGATTCGTCCATCGCCCGGACATGCGGCGCGAGACGCTCGCGCGCGAACTTGGCGACTACCGCTTGAAAAAGACGCTCCTCTTCGCTCAAACGCGTCAGCGGGCCGGAGGCGGACATGCCCTCAATTGTAGAATGACGGTGATGACGGATTTGCAGACGTTAGCCGCGGCGTTGCGCGCTCGAAAAATTTCGGTGCATGGGCTGGTCGATGAATCGCTGCGCAAAATCGCGCGCTGGAATCCCCAGTTGAACGCCTTTATTACGGTGACGGCGGACGCCGCGCGAGTGCGCGCCCGGGAACTTGACGACGAACTGGCAAGCGGCATTGATCGCGGCGCTTTGCACGGCATCCCGATCGCCCACAAGGATCTGGTGCGCACCAAGGGCGTGCTCACAACCGGGGGCTCGAAAATTCTCGCCGGGTATGTGCCCAGGCGCGACGCAGCGATCGCGGCCCAGCTCGATCAAGCGGGCACGGTGCTGATCGGCAAGACTGGGTTGCACGAGCTCGCCTACGGCGCGACGTCAAACAATCCGCACTTCGGCCCGATCCACAATCCTTGGGATCTGGAGCGCATTCCCGGCGGTTCAAGCGGAGGTTCCGCCGCGGCTGTGGCGGCCGGGATCGTGCCGCTCGCCACCGGCACCGATACGGGCGGCTCGATCCGGATTCCCGCGTCATTTTGCGGAGTCGTTGGATTGAAACCCACGTTTGGGCGCGTGAGCGCGCGTGGAGTGTTGCCGCTCAGCGTCTCCATGGATCACGTGGGGCCGATTACTCGCACGGTGCGCGATGCCGCGATTGCGCTTCAAGCCATGGTGGATGACCCGACCGCGTACGTCCCACCCGAGGGCGCCGACATTCGAGGCATCCGCATCGGCCTGCCGCGCAATTTTTATT
>Ga0070733_10002834_pt1 | contig 12052 bp, 12 predicted proteins | sample Coa_R1_9_FD_66450 | JGI IMG/M metagenome (GOLD analysis project Ga0070733, IMG submission 66450) | Surface soil microbial communities from Centralia Pennsylvania, which are recovering from an underground coalmine fire - Coalmine... | ecosystem: Environmental > Terrestrial > Soil > Unclassified ... | reverse complement strand
CACCGGCCGCCGCGGACAGCGCATGCGCGCCGTCGACTTCTCCCGGCCCACCAAGTTCACCACGGACCATCAGCGGCGGATCTCCCGTGCCGTCGATGCCTTCTGTCTCGGAGCGGCCACACGCCTGACCGCCGAGCTGCGTGCGCCGATCGAGTTCGAGACGTTGAACACCACCCAGGTCACCTGGTCTGCCGCTCAGGCGCTGCTCCCCGCGCACTCGCTCGCCGTCACCGTAGTGCTCGAGCCGCTCGGCACGCGCGTGCTGATGACGGTCGAGTCGCAGTTCGTGCTGACTGCCATCGAGGGCCTGTTGGGCGGCACCACGGAACGAGCGCAGAAGCCACGGCGGTTCAGTGAGATCGACTGGATGCTCAGCCGCCGGCTGGTCGAGGCGATCGTGCACCAGCTGTCGGCCGCTTTTCACGACCTTGGCGGGAACATCACGCTGACCGTCGAGGATATTGCGCAGCAGATAACAGACGCGACCTCCATCGCGTCGGTCAGCGAGCCGACCTTCGTCGTCATGGTGGAGGCACGGCTTGGGCCGCATTCGACGGCCATCGCACTGCTGATGCCGTGGGTGGCGATCGACCCGATCGCCGATCTGATCGCTGGTCGCGAGTACACGCCTCCGGGGTTCGAGCGAGATTCCGGGATCGGAGCCGCCCTGGCCGCCGCGCCGGTCACGATCCGAGCCGAGGTGGCAGCGCTGGACCTACCGGTTACAGACGTTCTGTCGCTCGAGCCCGGAACCGTGATCAGGCTGGGCGCAACCGCAGCGGACGGCATTTCGATGTTCGCGGAGAACGTCCGGATCGCGCGAGCGCAGCCCGGCGCCAACGGTGTCCGCCGCGCGATTCAGGTGGTCGCGCACGAGGAGGATGAGTGATGGCGAGCGACGTAAGTCAGCGCGAGGCACTCACCCACCTCGGCGCCTCCACGGCCGAGGCGGTTGCGCGTGTGCTCGAGATGTTCGTCCCGGGCGGGGTCGAGCGCGGTGATGTGAGCGTGGTTCCGGAGGGCGGGAACCCGTTCGCGAACCTGCCGACCGGCGGCATCGCGGCCTCGGTCCGCTACGTCGACGGTGTCACCGGCGCGAACGTCTTCCTGATGCCGGCCGCCTCTGCGCGCAGCCTCGCGGCCGCGATGGGCGCGGGAGAGCAGGAGGACGGTCCGCTCACGGAGCTGGAGATGTCCGCCGTGGGTGAGGCGTCGAACCAGATGCTTGCATCGGCCGCAGCAGCGATCAGCGTCGTGATCGGCCAGGAGATCGACATCTCGCCACCTGACGTGCGGCTGATCAGCTCGGACATCGACGCGCCTGAGGTCTGGGGCACGGCCCCACACGCTTGCTCGACGTCGTTCACGATCGCGGGCGAGCCGTGCCGGCTCGTGCAACTGGTGCCCAACGCGTTCGTCGTGCGCATGGCGCGGGCGATCGACGAGATCAGCATGGAGCAGACCGCGGCTGACTTCAGCCAGTCCGCGGACGGAACGGACGGCGGCAGCGTCAGCGTGCCGATCACCGAGAAGCTGGGCGAGATCAATCTTCGCGTCTGGGCGGAGCTCGGGCGCACGCAGCTGCCGATCGGCGAAGCTCTGGAGCTGCCGGTCGGGTCGCTGGTCGACCTCGATCGCACAGCTGACGCACCGGTGGACCTGTTCATCAATGGGCTGTGCTTCGGTCACGGGCACCTGCTCGTGACGGAGGACGGCGAATGGGCGATTGAGGTTCTGTCGCTCAACAAGCCTGTGGTCCGCAAGCCGGCCCTGGTAGGTGGGGCCGGAATCGTGTCGGACCAAACTGAGAACGGTTCGTGATCGATCATGAACCTTGAAAGTACGAAAGGAAGCATCTAAATGGCCCGTGTACTCATAGTCGACGACGCAGCGTTCATGCGGAAGCTGCTGACTGACGCGCTCACCAACGGGGGTCACGAGGTCGTCGGCGAAGCCGGCAACGGCGTCGAGGCTGTCGCCCGCTGGCAGGAGCTGCGCCCCGAGCTGACGACGCTCGATATCACCATGCCGGAGAAGGACGGCCTCGCCGCCCTCGCCGAGATCATGGCGATCGACCCGTCGGCGAAGATCATCATGTGCTCAGCGCTCGGCCAGGAGGGCAAGGTCCTGGAGGCCGTCAAGCTCGGCGCCAAGGACTTCGTCGTCAAGCCGTTCCAGCCGCCGCGGGTGCTCGAGGCGGTCGAGAAGGCCCTGGCCTAGTCGTGGCTCGCGAGCGACTGGGCGTGGCTGACTGCCGGCAGTGACGCAGGACGTACCGAGCGGTACGTCGGAGTCATAGTCGACCGTCAGCCACGCCCAGGTGCGGCGAGGGTGACCGCTAACAGCGTCGGTGGCCGGCCACTCGTGCCGGCCGCGCCATGTGGCCGGCCACTCGTGCCAGCCGAGCCAGCGGGCTCAGCGTGGTGGCCGAGCCAGCGGGCAGGCCACCGCGGGACCACCAAACGGGCGTAGCTAAAGGTCTACGGCCAAGCGGCCGATTAGTTGGGTGACCCTATTTGCCGTGGGTCTCCCTCGATGATCAAGTCGCTTACGCACACACGTGGCGCTCGTTTGACGTGCGCCCTCACCACCATGCTCATCGCCGCCTCGTTGTGGTGGGCGTCGCCGGCTCACGCTGCCTCCAACAGCAATCAGTTCGGCGCCAAGACGCCCCTGCACCTCAACACGGGCGGTCCCGCGCACGCCGCGTCCGGAAGCCTGAGCGGCACGATCGTTCGCACGATCGTCGCGCTGCTGATCGTGATCGCGGTGATCTACGGTCTGACCTGGCTGCTGAAGCAGTCGCGGTCGTCCCGCAACCCCAGCATGGGCGACGGCCTCACCCAGGTCGCCTCGCTGCCGCTCGGACCTAACCGCTCGGTGACGCTCGTTCGCGTCGGGGCCGAGCTCCACCTGCTCGGCGTCGCCGAGCACGGGATCAACGGGATCCGCGTGTTCAGCGAGGAGGAGGCCTACGAACTCGGGATCCCCTTCGATTCCGAGGACTTCGACCAGCCCGGCCGCGCCGGTGGACCGCCTGCCCAGCGCGTCGTCGACGCGCTCCGCCGTCTGACCGTCCGTTAGGCAGCTCGCGTGAAGATCGACACGAGCAACGCCGTACAGATCCTGCTGCTCGTAGGCGGGCTGTCGCTGGTCCCCGCGCTCATGTTCGTGGTTACGGGATTCAGCCGGATCCTGATCGTGCTCGGCTTCGTCCGCACCGCGATGGGCACGCAGAACACGCCGCCGAACCAGGTGCTGGTCGGCATCGCCCTGTTCCTGACGATGTTCGTGATGATGCCGACGATCAACGCGATCAAGAAGGACGCCTGGGACCCGCTCGAGAAGCATCAGATCAGCACGAGCACGGCGATCACCCGGGCCGAGCAGCCGCTGCGCCAGTTCATGTTCAAGCAGACGGGCAACAACGAGCTGTCGCTGTTCGTGAACCTCTCAAAGATTCCCGACCCGCAGACCGAGGGTCAGGTGCCGACCTACGTGCTGATCCCGGCTTTCATCATGAGCGAGATGAAGACGGGCTTCGAGATCGGGTTCCTGATCTTCCTGCCCTTCCTGATCATCGACCTGATCGTCAGCTCCACGCTGATGAGCATGGGCATGGTGATGCTGCCGCCGACGTTCATCTCCATGCCGTTCAAGATCCTGCTGTTCGTCCTGGTCGATGGCTGGGACCTGATCGCCAAGGCGCTCGTCTCGAGCTTCCACTGATGCGCGAGAACGGAGCACAGCGATGAACCAGGACACCGTCGTCAACCTCGCCACTCAGGCGATGACGCTGGCATTCGAGGTAGCCGGCCCGATCCTGCTCGTGGGGCTCGTGATCGGCCTCGCGGTCAGCCTCTTCCAGGCCGTCACGCAGATCCAGGAGCAGTCGCTCTCATTCATCCCGAAGATCGTCGGGCTCGCAGTCCTGATCGTGATCCTCGGCCCGTGGATGATGGACAAGCTCATCAACTACGTGACCAACCTGTATACGGCGATTCCGTCACTGGTGCACTGATGAGCCAGGCGCAGCTCTCCCATGCGCTCGCGGGGATCGGCACAGGGAACGTGTTCGCGTTCTTCCTCGTGCTGGCACGGGTCACCCCGCTGTTCCTGGTGGCTCCCGCGTTCTCGTCGCCGATGCTGGTTCCGCGCGTCCGCAGCGTGCTGGCGGTGGCGATCGCACTTGGCCTCACCCCCCTCGCCCGCCACGGTCAGACGATCCCGAAGGATGTCCTGCCGCTGGTCGGGCTGCTGATCGAGAACTTTCTCGTCGGCCTTGGCCTCGCCTACACGATCGCCTGCGTGTTCGGCGCGATCCAGGGCGCAGGCGTGTTCGCCGACTCCTTCGGCGGCTTCTCGTTCGGCCAGCAGGTCGACCCGGTCAACGGTAACCCGGGCGGTTCGATGACCAACCTCTACACGATGGTCGGACTCGCCCTGTTCCTCGCGATCGGCGGAGACGCCTGGACCCTGCGCGGGTTCAGCGCCACCTTCCGGGCGGTCCCGATCGCCGATTCGTTCCAGGCCAAGCCGCTGATCGCCGCCGCGGAATCCGCGTGCGCTTCGCTGCTGGTGGGCGCGGTGGAGATCGCCGCCCCGGTGATCCTGGCGATCATCATCACCGACATCGCGCTCGGCATGATCTCCAAGGTCGTACCGCAGATGAACGTGTTCGCGGTCGGCTTCACCGTCAAGGTCGGCGTGACCCTGCTCATCGTCGGCGTGTCCCTCCCCTTCATGGCCGGCTGGATGAGCAACGCACTCGAGGGCTCGCTCGCGACGACCCTCCAGAGCCTGAAGATCGGGTAACTCGTGGCGCACGACGACAGAACAGAGAAACCGACAGCGAAACGCCGCGGACAGGCCCGTGAGAAGGGCCAGGTTGCCCGCAGCATAGACCTCACCAATGCCGGCGTCCTGATGGCCGGCCTGTTCGGGGTGATGCTGACGGCACCGAAGGTGCTCGCCGCCACCGCCAACGCGATGACGAGCATCTTCGGGCAGATCTCGCGCCCGCACAACGTCATTTCCGCGGCCGGGCTGCACGGACTGCTGAAGCTCACCGAGACCACGCTGCTGAAGACGGTCGGGCCGATCGCAGGTATGTGCGTGGCCGGCGGAATTCTGCTGAATCTGCTCCAGGTCGGCATCCGCTTCACCCCCAAGTCCGTGCGCCCCAATTTCGCGGTGCTGAACCCGTACAACGGTTTCAAGACGCTGTTCAGCCCGCGATCGACCGTCACGCTGCTCAAGACACTCGCGAAGATGGCGATCGTCGGTGGCCTGGTCGCGATGGCACTGATCCCGGACATCGACAAGATGGGCGCCGGCGTCGGCACCACCCCGTACGGGCTCGGAGTGCTGATGAAGTCCGGCGTCAAGTCGATCGCGCTGCGCGCGGCTCTGGCTTACCTGCTGATCGGCCTGGTCGACTACCTCTGGCAGCGGCGGACGTTCGAGAAGAGCCTCAAGATGACCAAGCAGGAGGTCAAGGACGAGGACAAGCAGCGCGATCTCCCGCCTGAGGTCAAGCGCGCGATCCGCCGCAAGCAGTTCATGCAGGCCCGCGCGCGCATGATGGCCGCGGTGCCGCAGGCGGATGTGGTCGTGACCAATCCGACGCATTACGCGGTTGCGCTCCAGTACGACGGAGAGCACCCCGCGCCGGTCGTGGTGGCCAAGGGCAAGGACCACGTCGCCGCGCAGATCCGCAAGCTCGCCGAGGAGAACGGCGTGCCGCTGGTCCCCGACCCTCCGCTGGCACGTGAGCTGTATCGCGTGGTGGAGGTCGACCAGATGATCCCCGCCGACCTGTACGCCGCGGTCGCGCAGGTGCTGGCGTTCGTCTATCGAATGGCTGCACGGAAGCGGGTGGGCGTGTGAACCAATTCAACGGTAACTCTGAGGTGAAGTTCTGATGGCCGAGACAGCCAACCCGTCGATGCTGGACCGCATCCTCGCGCGCACCGACCTGATGGCCGCGGTTGCCGTCGTCACCGTCGTGACGATGTTGATCATCCCGCTGCCGCCGATGCTGCTGGACTTCTTCATCACGTTGAACATCTCCGGCGGCCTGATGATCGTCGTCGCCTCGATGTACCTGAACAGTGCGCTCGAGTTCTCGGCCTTCCCCAGCCTGCTGCTGCTCACGACGATGTTCCGCCTGGCGATCAACATCTCCGTTACGCGCCAGATCCTCTCGACCGGAAATGCCGGTTCGGTGGTGAAGGCCTTCGGCCAGTTCGTGGTCAACGGGAACGTCGTCATCGGACTCGTGATCTTCCTGATCCTGGTCGTCATCCAGTTCGTGGTGGTCACCAACGGCGCCGGCCGCGTCGCTGAGGTCGCGGCACGCTTCACCCTCGACGCGATGCCCGGTAAGCAGATGGCGATCGACGCCGACCTCAACGCCGGCATGATCACCGACAAGGAAGCGCGCCAGCGCCGCTCCGACATCGCCCGTGAAGCCGACTTCTACGGGGCCATGGACGGTGCCTCGAAGTTCGTCCGCGGCGACGCCACCGCAGCGGTCCTGATCACCGGCATCAACCTGGTCGGCGGCATCGTGATCGGCCTTCTGCACCGGCATCTGTCCTTCGGCGAGACGATCAACACATACTCGATCCTGACCGTCGGCGACGGCCTGGCCGCGCAGATCCCGGCGCTGCTGATCTCCGTCGCGACCGGCATCATCGTCACCCGCACCGCGTCCGAGCGCGACCTCGGCTCAGAGATCGCCAAGCAGATTCTGTCTCAGCAACGGGCGGTCATCGTGGCCGGCTGCGTGATCACCGCCTTCGCGCTGGTGCCGGGCCTGCCCAAGATCCCGTTCCTGCTGATCGGCGGCGGACTGCTCCTGATCGGACGCCGTGTCCGTCACGGCCTCCCGGACTCCCTGGTCGCGGTCGAGCCCGAGCCCGCCAAGCCCGAGCTGCCGGCCGGCGACAATGTCGCTCGCGACACCGTGCTCAAGGAGCTGCCGATCGACGCCCTCGAGCTCGGCGTCGGTTTCGGCCTGGTGCCACTGGTCGACCGGCGCGCGGGCGGCACCCTGGCCCAGCGCGTGTCGATGATCCGCCGTCAGATCGCCGGTGACCTGGGCATGGTCATCCCGCGAGTACGAATTCACGACGAGGTCGACCTCGACTCGCACGAGTACGTGTTCAAGGTGCGCGGCTCGGAGGTCGCGCGCGGCAAGGTCATGGCCGGCCATCTGCTGGCAATGGACCCGGGCGACGCAGTCGGCAAGCTGCAGGGCATCGCCACCACCGAGCCCGCGTTCGGGCTGCCGGCCGTCTGGATCCATCAGAGCATGCACGCCGAGGCCGAGGCGCTGGGTTACACGGTCGTGGACGGCGAATCGGTCATCGTCACCCACCTGACCGAGACGATCCGCGCGAACGCGGCTCAGTTGCTGACGCGTCAGGACGTGCGGCAACTGCTCGATCAGCTCAAGGCGACCAACGAGGCTGTCGTCAACGAGGTCGTGCCCGACGTGCTCACGCTCGGCGAGATTCAGCGCGTGCTGCAGGGCCTGCTCGCGGAGGGCGTATCGATCCGCGATCTGGGCGCGATCGTCGAGGCGGTCGGCGACAAGGCCAGGCTCACCCGCGATCCGAGCCTGCTCGCCGAGTACGCCCGGCAGGCGCTCGGCCGCGCGATCACGGCCCCCTATCTCGATGACAACCGCACGTTGCATGCGATCACGCTCGATCCGACCGTCGAGCACGAGGTCGTCAGCGCGATTGCGCAGACCACTGAAGGCGAGTACCTGGCGATGGAGCCGGCACGCGCGCAGGCCGTGCTCACCGCGCTGCGCACGCAGTCGGACGAAGCGACATCGAGGGGCGGCATGCGCCCGGTGCTGCTCTGCTCGGCGAGGGTTCGCCGTCATCTCCGCCGGCTGGTCGAACAGACACTGCCGCACCTCGCCGTATGCTCATACAACGAGATAACCGCTGGCGTCAGCGTCGAGACCATCGGAGTTGTGAGCACGTGAGCAGAGTCCAGGGGCCACTAGGCGATGGCGACTGAGAGCAACGTCAGGTCCGCACAGGGCGTGCGAACCTACCGAGGACGCACGCTCGAGGAGATCCTGCCGCAGATCAAGGAGGAACTCGGCCCGGACGCGATCATCCTGCGCGAGCGCGAGGGACTCGTTGGCGGTGTCGGCGGATTCTTCGCACAGCGATTCATCGAGGTCGACGCGCGTCGCGGTGACGGGCAGTCGATCGATATCTACGACGACTCCCCGGATGACGATCTGGGCCTGCTGCCGCCGTCGGTCGACGACGGCGTGATGGCGGAACGCCAGCGCCAGGCGCTGCCCGAGGTCTCCGAGCCACGTGCCGTGGAAGCTCCCGCTCCTGAGGAGCCGATCGACCTGCGCGCGCGCCGCCAGGCACCGGTCGACGAGCCGGTGGAACGCGCGCAGCCGCGGCCCTTCGACCCGCCGGTGGTGCACCGCGAACGGATCATCCCCAAGGAGCCGGAGCCCGAGCCGACGCCACGCCCGCGCGCGTTCGAGACCGACGTCTTCCTCGAGCGGCTTCGCGCAGCCTCCGCGATCCTGCCCGATGAGGACGAGGAGCTGGACGAGCAGAGCGCCGCAGCCGCACAGCCGCTGGCGCCGCCACCCGCGAGTGCGCCGGAGCCCGAGCCAGTGGCGGAGCTGCTCGAGCCCGAGCTGGAAGAGCCGGAGGCCAAGCCTCGGCCTCAACGCCGCACGGCGGCCCAACGCAAGCCGCGCAGCCCTCAGCAGCGCCAGACCAAGCCCGCTCCACGCGCGAAGGCCGCGCCGAAGCGTGCGCCAAGGCCGAAGACGCCGGTCGAGACCGAGCCTGAGCCAATCCCCGCGCCGGCACCGCCGGCCGCACCGCTGGCTGCCGCCCAACCCGCTGCTCCCCCGCCCCCTGCCGCCCGGCCCGCCGCCACGCAACCGCCCGCCGCCCGGCCGGCCGCGCCGAGGGTCCCCCAACCCCAGCTCGCTCCACCGCGGCCGTCCGCAAATCCGTACGAGGCCGTGCGTCAGCGGCCGCCATCGCTGAGCTCCGGTCTGCCCACCGCTGCACCGGTCTCCCCCGCACCCAGCCCGGTCGCGCTCTCTCCGGCAGGCATCCCGGCGGCGCTCCCTCCGGCACCGCGGCACTTGGAGATCCACAGCGACCACCACGACGGCATTCGCGGCGCGATCGCGCGACTGCTCGGCGGCCGATTTGGGCGTTCGTCGACGATGCCGAGGCCGTCTACGCCACGGCCGATCGATCCGGTGGCCGCCACTGAGATCGCAACGGAGCTCGCGACTCGCGGAGCCAGCCAGCAGTGGACCTCCCAGCTGATATCCACGGCCGGTGCGCACGGAAACGCACTCGCCGGCAACCTCCGGGCCGCCGCAGAGGCGGAGATCGCCCGGCGAATCGTGCCACCGCCGGCTTTGCCCGTGACCGGTACGGCGGTCGCCTTCATCGGCGGCGGCGGGACGGGAAAGACCCGCTGCACAGCCGCCCTTGCCAGCGCCTACAGCCGCAACAGCACACTGGGCGTGACCGTGATCGCGCTGGACAACCCGGACGGCGCGCGCGAGCTGAAGCGGCTTCTGGCCGGAGACGGTGTGCCCGTGCTGTCGCTGAGCGGCGAGCGGGCGCGGCGGGCGATCGAGGCCGCGCGGAACGGCGGGTTCGTGATCGTCGACACGCCGACCACCACGCCCACGCATCCGGATGAGGTTGAGGCGCTATCGCTAAAGCTCTCGGCGCTTGGGCTCGATGCCACCTTTGTGACTCTCCCGGCAACACTTGGACCTGAGGCCGCCCGGCGCGCGCTGGCAAGCTTCGGGCGCCTGCGGCCATCGGCCGTGGCGATCACCCATGCGGACGAGACCGATCAGCTCGGTGTCGTGGTTGAGATCGCGATAGCGCATCGGATTCCGCTTGCATATGTTCATGCAGGCACTGACCATCACACCGCGCTCACCGCCGTCGACGCGTCGGCGATCGCGCAGCAGCTTCTTGCGACATGACTTCACTGGACGACAAACGACTCAACGCCAAGCACGGCACCTCCGGACAACTCTTCGCCCAGGACGGTGAAAGCGTCCCGGTGAGCATCACACACCATGGTGAGGACCTGCTGCTCGTCGTGCTCGATCGTGCCGGGGAGTTCGTCGCCGGACCGCTCAACCGCCTGACGCTGGAGTCGATCGGAGCGCGCGGCATCGTGCGTACCTCCGGCAGCGCGGAGCTGATCGAGGCCAATCTGCTGCGATTCACCCTCGACCAGACGGCAGAGGTGGTGCAGCGCCGGGAGTTCGTGCGGGTCACCGCAGCCAAGCGGATCGTCTTCGAGGACGAGGAGGGCGACGTGATCGCCGACGCGCTGACCGTCGACATCAGCGGCGGCGGCCTGCTGGTGCAGGTTCCGCGGAGCAAGGACCTTCCCAATGAGGGTTCGATCTACTTCACGCTCTACCTCGGTCTGACTGACTGTGACGATCAGGTGAACGGCACCGTCTACATCGTGCGGCGCAAGCAGGACAACCAGTTCGCGCTCGCCTTCCAGCACATCTCGCGGGCCGATCAGGAGCGCCTGATCCGGTTCGTGTTCGAACGCCAGCGTGTCGCGCTGAAGGTGACTCGCGGAGACAACGGGTGATCTGTTGAGCCATGGCTAAGAACGCAGACAAAGACTCCAAGGCCAAGGACAAGGCGAAGAAGGGCAAGGAGAAGGGCGGCGCTGAGCCGGCTCTCGGCTCGAGCATCGCCACGCATCCACGGGCTCGCGGCTCAGTACGCCGCGTGAAGGGCTGGGCGGGTGTCGCAGGGTTTGCGATCGCCGCCGTACTCTCCCTGCAGGCATCGGTCCCGCTGTTCCAGGTTGGCGTTCGCGCACTCGCCGCGGGCGTGGTCGGGTATCTGATCGCATGGTGGTTCGGCGTGCTCATCTGGCGGCATCTGATCGTCGCCGAGCAGCGCGTCGTATACGAGGAGCTCGAGCGCCGCCGTGCTGAGGCCAGCGAGGAGAAGCCGGCCGAGGCGCAGCCCGTCCCGGGCTGAGTCAGCAGGAAACGGCTGAGCCGACGCGAACCTTCGCGCAGGAGCTCCCATGGATCCCCTACATCCACTGGTCCCGATCCAACCGGCACCTCCGGCACCGCCGGACTACACGCGCATCCAGCGGATCGAGCGTGACCATCAGCGCGACGCCGAGCCTGATTGGCAGCGCTCGGAGGACGACGGCGAGAACGAGCCGCGTGAGGAGCAGTTCGAGGACGATTACGACCCCGACTGGTCAGACACCGCGGCAGCGGAGGCATACGACGATCACGGTGCCCCGACCGAAGGCACCCGGAGCGATTCCGCCGCTGGAACCGGCCTGCAGTGGAACCGGCGTGCCCACGGCGACCGGCGGGCCCATCCACGCCCGGCAGAGGATCCCGAGGACGACGCCCCCGGCCCTCACATCGACATGATCGCCTGAGCGCGGATCTCCAGATCCAGACCGCCGACGGGCCCGTGTGTCCAGCCAGCGGCCAAATCTCAAAAAAAGGTCTCAAGTCTTTCCGTCAGAGGCCGATTAGCTCATGTAGTGACCGACATGGAGTCGGTCGGGACGGTTAACCCACAGCCATCAAGGAGATCGGCATGTCCCTGATTATCAATACCAATGCTGAAGCGCTCATCGCTCAGAACAACCTCAACGGTACTGAGAGTTCTCTGAACACCGCGATGACCAGCCTGTCCTCGGGCCTTCGCATCAACACCGCGGCTGACGATGCCGCTGGTTATGCGATCACCGCGGACCTGACCTCGCAGGTCAACGGCCTGAACCAGGCCAACTCGAACGCACAGGATGCGACCTCGCTCGTTCAGACCGCCGATGGCGCCCTGAACGACGTGGCGCAGATGCTCCAGCGCGTCCGTGAGCTCGCCGTCGAGTACCAGGGCGGCACGCTCGATTCGACCGACCAGAACGCAATCGTTTCTGAGGTTCAGCAGCTGGCCAGCCAGATCGAGCAGATCGGCACGCAGGCGCAGTTCAACGGCATCTC
>Ga0070733_10002833_pt1 | contig 12054 bp, 6 predicted proteins | sample Coa_R1_9_FD_66450 | JGI IMG/M metagenome (GOLD analysis project Ga0070733, IMG submission 66450) | Surface soil microbial communities from Centralia Pennsylvania, which are recovering from an underground coalmine fire - Coalmine... | ecosystem: Environmental > Terrestrial > Soil > Unclassified ... | reverse complement strand
TTTGCGGTTCATATCCAGCGTTCCATGTACATCGGCAACACCATTACTTGTTTCGGTATGAAGCTGTACAAAAAAACTGTTTGCCGTACCCCTGAATTTTCCGTTGGCTGAAATGCTTTCCGGAATACGCAGACTTTGCGGAAATGATTTTTCCGGAATCAAACGAAATAAATCCGTCTTTGAAGTTTTTAACCTTGCGAGGGTGATATTATAAACTGCTTTTTTTGCATCCGGTAAACCGTTGATCGTACCGGAAGCTGCCAGCGAAGTATTTCCCACCCCTCCGATTTCGAGATATGGGATTTGTAGTTTCTTCAGTTGTCCGGTCACTTTACCATTCAAATTCAGCACCGCATTCTGGTTATCCCTTAAAGGTTCTTCGAGCGACGGAACAAAAATCAAGACATCCTTTACGGCAATTTGCGCATGATCGAACACGAGACTGGTTTTCGTGTCACCCGGGTGATTTTTGAGATCATTGAGCGACCGGTACTGAATGAACGTCTGGTTCTTAATTTCAGAACGATTTGTCTGAATCACAAGATTCCTGACCATGATTCCAGTCGAGTCATAGTTCAAACCGGCGGAAAGCTTTTTTAGTACGAATCCGCTTTTTTCATCAAAAGAGATATCGCTGATTAATGCACGATAACTGGAAGGATCTGCATGCAGGCCGGAAGTATGAATGGTGAGATGGTTTACATTCATATGACTGTAATCCATTCCTTTCTTTAATGCGGTCTTGTTTTCGTTATCATATTGCAGCCTGGTACTGTCAATCGTAAACGAGGCGAGATCCACACTCCATAATCCCTGATGCGCAACCGTATCTTCTACAGGAGGCGCTTTTTTATTTTTTACCGCCGGCAGTTTTCCGAATTTCACTACAGCTATCGTATTGTTCAGGGAAATCTTTTTCAATTTGATATGCAGTGTTGCCAGGTCGATGGAATCTGCTTTCGTGTGGAAATTTCCCAGGCGGATCGCAGCATCCATATTCTGGGCATCGTTACGATAATCCAGATTGATTTTTGTAAAATCAATATCTCCCAGCTCAAAGTGAACGGGCGTGGAATTTTGATTGTGCGCACTGATCGTATCTGCCACATGCTTCAAAATAAGAATGGGATTGTACTGCCTGATTTTTCCCGAAATATCTGACAACGCAATATCGGGAATGTGGTAAGTCTGATGGGTCGGATCGAATGTTTTTAATTTGGTTTTAAAATCACCCAGATTTACATAAACATCATTGCCGGTTGCATCATCATGATAAGTTGCATGGATCTGGTGAAGCTGGATGTCACCTATGACAAATTGAAAGCCGGCAGTGGTATCTTTTTTAACCGGTTCTTTTTCGGGAGAACTGAATGCATCAGCAATAAACTGAAAGTTAAAAACTGTATCAGGCATCAGTCTTTTTATTTTCAGTGTTACATTGTCCAGCTCCAGATTATTTATGCGAAGTTCTTTATGCAGTAGCCGGAACATACTGACGTCCATTTCGATTTTGCCACCGGACACCAGAGTATCCTTACTCCTGTCTTCCAGGTAAATATTTTTTATGATAATACGGGTGGGGAAATCAATATATAAATTCCCTATGCGGACTTTTGTCTGAAGTTTCTTTTCGAGGTAGGCTTCAATTTTTCCACGGCCATAATTCTGTACCGGGCCGGTCTGAATGAGAATCAGGACTAACAGGAAAATACCCAGAATAACCAAAACGATCGTAAGGGTAATCCGGAAAATCCGTTTGACTATTTTCTTTGCCTTTTCACTCATCTGCATACTCTGATCCGGGTTTCCTATCTAAAGCAAAGAACAGGCCCTTTTTATTTCGTATAGCATAGGTTGTGTAAATCATCAGGCGGGGAAGATATTCTACAAAGAAACACATTTTAAGCGTAAAGCTTAAAGCGTAAAGCTTAAAGCTATTTTATGCGTAAAGCTTAAAGCTAAAAGCGTAAAGCCGTTTTATGCGTAAAGCTTAAAGCTTCTATTTCGAAAACTACCTATTTTAAGCGTGAAGCATAAAGCTTCGGCTTTTCGCTTTGCGCTTTACGCTTTACGCTTTACGCTTTTTCTTCGCCCATGAGAATGGCCCATGGTTTCATTCCCGGAATCTCTTCGCAGATCAGCCGCAGGATGGCGGTCAGCGGAATAAATAAAAACATGCCCGGGATACCCCACACGAGATGGCCGATCAATACAGCGAGAATAGTTATAAAGGGATTCATTTTTACTTTGCCGCCGACAACGTGGGGCAGGATCACATTGGCATCCGCAAAATGCGTGACCAGGAACACGATCCCGACAGCTACGACCTGGCCTGTTGTTCCCGTTGCCGCTGTAATGATCAAGGCAAACGCCATACAGGAATATATGCCCAGATAAGGAATAATATTCAGTATCGCTGCCATGATGCAGATCAGCAGGGCATATTTAACACCGATCACCATCAGGCACACAAAAATAAGAGTGGCTACCACACTCATTTCGATCAGCAAACCCACTACATAACCATTTATCAGAGAACGGATACGTGCGATAATATCCTGCACTTTCTCATTGTGCTCCTGATCGAATAGTTCCAGCACAAAGTGCATGAGCAGACGACGGTACTGCAGGATAAAAAAAGTAAATATGAAAAAAAATATCGTAAGTATCAGCGTTTCGGCGATTCCGACAAAAGTCGTCGCTACAGAATTCACGGCAGTATTTAAAATACCGGCAGCGGATTTATTCATATACGCTACCTGTTGAGTATTAGTGATATGATATTTGTCACTGATCCAGTCCTGTATATCTTCCCATTTGTCCATGACCCTTGCCTGCAGGGATGGAAAATCTCTGGAAAGACGCACTACCTGGTGGCTGAAGAAATAAAACAACCCGCCGAGCAGAACCATAAATATGAGAAGTGCCGTCACAGCTGCCAGCGCGCGCGGAAAACGTTTCCTTTCAAAAAACCTGACCAGCGGATGCAATAAGATCGCCACCAGGAAAGAGAAAAATAACGGCACCAGCAGACTCCTCCCCATCCACATGAAAAGGAATATCAGGGCAATGGCAAATAGAGTCAATGCAAGCCTTGCATAAAATGGAAATTTAACCATGCGAAATATTCTATTTTATAAATACTCCGCTAATGTTACGATATTTTCAACCGTAAAACCAAATTCTTTAAAGAGATCCTCCGCGGGTGCAGACTCTCCGAAATGATTAATACCCACACTCTTCCCGTCTTCTGTAACATATTTTATCCATCCAAATGTCGAAGCTGCTTCTACAGATAAACGTTTGCGGATATTTTTTGGTAAAACAGATTCTTTGTATGCTGCATCCTGTTTTTCAAATAATTCCCAGGAAGGCATACTCACAACACGTGCAGGAATGGATTTTTCTTTTAATTTTTCCTGCGCCTTTATCAACAGGCTTACTTCCGAACCGGTACCAATCAAAATGACCTGTGGTGTAGCAGTTGAATCAGACAGGATATAAGCACCTTTTTCCAGTCCGCTCGCTTTTGCAAATTTCTCCTGGTCAATCACCGGTAATCCCTGTCTTGTTAGTACAAGCGCTACCGGACCTCCGCTGTGTTCCAGCGCCACTCGCCATGCATGAGACGTTTCATTCGCATCTGCCGGCCGGATGACGGTCATGTTTGGTACAGAACGGAGGCCGGCCAGTTGTTCGATCGGCTGATGGGTTGTTCCGTCTTCACCCAAACCGATACTGTCGTGTGTGAAAACATAAATGGGTTTTATTTTACTGATGGCAGCCAGTCGCATCGGTGGGCGCATATAATCGGAAAAAATAAGAAATGTCGCGCCATAAGGAATAAATCCTTTCGTAAGGGCGATTCCGTTTAAAATGGCGCCCATGCTATGTTCGCGGATTCCAAAGTGAAAGTTCCTGCCATCATAGTGCTCCGATGAAAAGGAATCGAAATGATCCAGGATGGTATCCGTAGAGGGAGACAGATCCGCCGATCCGCCGATCAGAAAAGGTAACTGTGCGGCAATGGCATTCAGCACTTTTCCGGAGGCCTTCCTGGTAGCTATTTTTTCCTCACCACTGAATACCGGAAGTTTTTCCTTCCATCCGCCCGGCAGTTTGCCATTGCTGGTACTTACGTATTCATTTGCTTCAACTGGATATTTTTCCCTGTATTGATTGAAAAGATTATTCCATGTCTTTTCTTTTTCAATGCCTGCTTTTCCGGCAGCACGGTAAAAAGACAATACGCTCTCGGGAACAACAAATGACTGCTCAGGATCAAATCCAAAAAACTTTTTAACCAGTTTCACTTCATCGGCACCCAATGGCGACCCGTGCGCAGCCGCGGTGTCCACCTTATTCGGACTTCCATATCCGATATGCGTTCTCATTTTGATTAATGAAGGTTTCTCAGTTTCTTCCTTCGCTTTTTTTAGTGCGTCTTCAATCGCATCCACATCATTGCCATCCGGCAATTCCTGTACATGCCAGCCATAAGCCAGAAAACGTTCGCCGAGATCTTCTTTAAATGTAATATCCGTATTGCCCTCTATGGTAATATGATTATCATCATATATGTATATCAGGTTGCCTAATTTCAGGCTGCCCGCAATGGATGCAGCTTCCGAGCTGATTCCTTCCATCATATCTCCATCACTGCAAATCACGTAAATGGAATAATCAAAAAGATCGAATCCCGGCTTGTTATATCTGTCGGCCAGCCATTTTTGGGCAATGCCCATTCCCACCCCATTTGCAAATCCCTGACCCAGTGGTCCGGTGGTGGCTTCGATGCCATCACATAATCCGTATTCCGGATGGCCCGCTGTTTTGCTGTGCAGCTGTCTGAATTTTTTCAGATCGTTCAGGGTAAGATCGTATCCTGTCAGATACAAATAACTATACTGAAGCATGCAGGCGTGACCCGCAGATAATATAAAACGGTCACGATTGGGCCAGTTCGAATTCTGCGGACTATAATTCATGATTTTCGACCACAATACATGTCCTGCAGGAGCGAGTGCCATCGGAGTACCCGGATGACCGGAATTGGCTTTCTGAACTGCGTCGGCAGCAAGTATCCTGACTGTATTGATACAAAGTGTTTCCAGATCAACCGTTGTTTTTTCTGCTGTTTCCATCTTTTGTAAATTTTTTTTATTATCACGATTCAAGGCTAAGGCTTTAGGCGAAGGCTTTAGGCGAAGGCTAAGGCTTAAGGCTAAGGCGAAGGCTACGCTTAACGCCAAGACTAAGGCTTAAGGCGAAGGCTAACGCTTAAAGCCAAGACTAAGGCTTAAACTTGAACTAAAAGCCAAAGAGCGTAAAGTTTAAGGCCAATACCTGATATCAAGCCAAGGCCAAGGCCTAAAGCAAAGGCTTTATGCAATTTATTAAATTAATCCGCTAAAAATTATTATTACTAACCTCACTTTATCATCTTATCGCTACCATCGCGATCATCTTATCACTACCATCGCGGCTTATCAGCAAAATGCTTGCCCGTGATCATTAATAATGAAAAAAATATTCGGGAACTAAAATAATTTATCATCAAAATATTGTATTCACATCATGTGAGAGGTAAAGCCTTCGCCTTCGCCCTAGCCTTAGCCTTCGCCTTAAGCCTTCGCCCTCAGCATTAAAAACCTATTTTTGCGGAAAACTCAGTTTGAAGAAAGCTTCCCGGTTTCTCTTGAGTGTTTTAAAGATATTCGGAATCACCTTTGCTTCCATATTGGCATTGCTCTTTCTTGCTCCTTACCTCTTCCCGGACACAGTAGGAAAGAACATAAAACACTGGACGAATCAATCCATCAAAGGTGACTTAAATTTTACTAAAGCCCGGCTTTCGTTCTTTACCCATTTCCCCTCACTGACCCTGACGTTGTATGATGTGGATCTCAAAGGTTCTGCTCCTTTTCAGCAGGACACATTGCTGGCAGCCGAGAAACTTGGATTCGGGGTGAACCTCCAGAAACTGATATTCGATCATCTGGTCAGTATCAATAAAATTTACCTGAGTGGCGCCTACATACATGTTATGGTCAATGACAGCGGACAGGCGAATTATAATATTTATGTATCCGATACCAGCACAAAAACAGCCAGCACGGATTCTTCTACCGCTTCATTGCATCTCGAAAAAATAATTGTAAAAGACAGCCGGTTAATCTACAATGACAGATCCGTCCCGATGCTTATTCAGGCTGATCATTTGTATTATGAAGGAACCGGGGATCTGAGTAAATCCATTTTTGACCTGGCTTCACATATCAAATCCGATTCACTCAGTTTTGAACTGAATAATCATGCATATGTATATCGCAAAGCGCTCGATGCGAATCTGGTCACCAGCATTAACACAAAAACACTCGCGCTGATTTTCCAGGAAAATAAAATCCGGATGAATGAACTCAACCTTGCTTTTACCGGCAGGCTGGATTTTTTGAAAAATGGTTATGATATGAATTTCAGCTTTTCATCACGGGAGGCGGGCCTGAACCAACTCGTGACTATTTTTCCACCGGAATATTTGGATTGGCTTCGAAAAACTACAGTAAAAGGAACCATTGATTTAACAAGTACACTGAAAGGAAAATATATTGCATCTACCGGAGAAATGCCTGACTATAAAGTCAAACTGAATATCCGGGACGGATTGATCGATTATCAGGATGCGCAAATTCCTGTGAGCCAGCTCAACGGATCCGCTGAAGTTGAATTGCATTCACTGGATCCGGAAAAATTATATATAAAAATAGATTCTCTGTCATTCCGTCTTGCACAGGACTTCTTTCACAGTCGCATGGAAAGTACCGGCTTTAGTGAACCGAAAATTCAATTGCTGGCCGATGCCCAAATGAATCTTCAAAATCTGAAACTGGCGACCGGTATCAGGAGCTTTGATATGCAGGGACAACTCGGTTTGCATTTGTCCGTCAATGGTAAATATGCAAAGAAAGTCGTCAGGACTTCATTGAGAAAAACAGATACGGTCATCGCCAGTATTCCCGCCTTCGATATGACCTGCAATATTAAAAACGGTTATGTCAGATATTACAAAGTGGCGCAGCCGGTCCGCGATATTTTTCTGACGATGCATGCCGCCTGTGCGGATGCAGATTACCGGCATGCATATTTTAAAATTGATACACTGCATGCAGCTGCTCTGAAAGATTACCTGGAGGCAAGTGGTATTGTTCATGCGTCCACGGATTTCCCTATGGATCTGAATGTGAGGGGATCCATTGACCTGAGTGATATCAGACAGGTTTATCCGATGGACAGTCTGACCATCAGAGGCCTGATGTTGTTAGATATCCGGGCAAATGGAAAATATGCACCGGAACATCATCTTTTCCCAAAAACAACTGCTCTGTTTAACCTGAAGGATGGCTTCATCCAAACCCGGTATTATCCCCACCCGATTGAAAAAATAAATGTCTCACTGAATGCGTCCGACAACGGAGGTGATTTAAACAGTCTGAATTGTTCACTGCGGCCGGCCAGCCTGAGTTTTGAAGGAAAGCCTTTTTATTTCGAAGGGGAATTGAAAAATTTCGATGACCTGAATTATAATCTCTCTGTAAACGGAGAGATTGATCTGGGAAAAATCTATCAGGTGTTCGCACGCAAAGACATCGGCGTTTCCGGATATATCCGCGCGAAGGCCCATTTCAGGGGAAAACAAAGTGATGCCAAAAACGGACGATATGATTTGTTGGAAAACGCCGGAACAATAGATGTAAAGGATCTCGCTGTCACACATGAATTATTTCCGAAACCATTCCTGATCCGCCGGGGACATTTCAGGTTCGACCGGGATAAAATGTGGTTTGAAACCTTTCAGGCAAACTATGGAAAATCAGATTTGCAACTGGATGGATTCGTAGAAAATGTAATAAACTATGCGTTGGCGAAGGATGAGATACTGAAAGCGAACTTCAACCTGAAAGCAAAAAATATTGACCTGAATGAATTCGCTGTCTATGCATCTTCAGCTACGGCGGGGAACAAAAGTCAAACCTCAACCGATGTAACGGCAACGAGTGGAGTGACAACTGGTGGAACGGCGACCGGAGAAACGGCCACGAGTGGAACGGCAACCGGAAGAATGACGACCGGAAGAATGACGACCAATGGAATGGCGACCGGTGGAACGACAACCGGTGTTATCATGATACCGCGAAACCTGGATCTGACAATTAAAGCGGAAGCTGATAAGATTACCTATAATGATATAGATCTTACTCAATTTACCGGTGGGGTGAATATCAGGGATGGCGGAATAGAATTGACAGAAACCGGATTTGAAATGATCGGCTGTCAGACAACCATGAGCGGTAAATACGCGAGCACGAGTCCGCTGCGTGCAAATTTTGAATATAAACTGGTGGCCAGGGACTTTGATGTACAAAGAGCCTACACGGAAATAAAATTATTTCATGATCTCGCCAGCTCTGCCGAACATGCTTCCGGTATTGTTTCCATCGATTATTCTCTCAGCGGAAAACTGAATGAAAAATTATATCCCATTTATCCTTCCCTTTCCGGAAGTGGTGTGCTCAGCGTGAAAAATGTAAAATTCAAAGGATGGAAATTGTTCAATACCGTTAGCAGCAGTTCCGGAAAAGCCGATTTAAAGGATCCTGATTTGTCGAAAATAGATGTTAAGTCTTCCATCAAAAATAATCTTATTACAATCGAGCGGCTCAAATTTAAAACCGGTAGTTTTCGTATCCGCTTCGAAGGCCAGACATCATTTGATAACAAAGTAAATTTTAAGATGCGCATCGGATTGCCCCCGCTGGGCATCATCGGAATACCGCTCCGGATCACCGGCAGTTCCGATAATCCAAAAATCAAACTGGGAAAATCGGATAACGATCCGTTAGAGGAGAAATCAGCAGATTAGGCAGGAAATGGGAGGCGGGAGGCGGGAGGCTTTTCAGAATTAAAAATTAAATTTATTTAATGCCTCAAGCTTCCTGCCTCAAGCTTCCAGCCTCAAGCCTCCTGCATTACCGATACTGAATAAGTGTGGGCTGCGTCAACGCGAAGATGGGAAAGTTAAACGCCGTAACAGAAGTGATCTGCACAAAAAAGGTTTGCGGACCATAGTAAGAATTATATGTATGATCAACATTCGGCATATATGTAGCTGATATCTGCAGTGTGTTAAACGACAGATTTTCATTTCTGATCTGCAAACCCAGCGTAAAACCAGAATACAAAGGGCTTTTAAAAACCGACTCATCATAGCTTGCAAGCAGAGAAGCCTGCATGAGCAAATAGAAGTTGAATTTAAATCCGTAGATACTGATCGGGCTGTAGTAATTGGTCTGGGCACTCAGATTCAGGCGCTGAAAATTATTGTATAAAGTGTTCCGGTATCCATAAATACCATTTTCCCTGTTGATGTTTAGAGGCATATACTTGTAAATAACCGGATTGAAACAGATCAGGTAATCTGCATGCAGGAATTCACGCAGCTTGGGACCGTTCAACCGGAACAGATTACTGTAATAGTCCGTGGCAACATGCAAAACTGCATCCTGCGACTGCCCGTGGTTCCAGAAACTGCCAAAACCCAGCGTTGTACTAATCAGGTTTTTACCCGGCAGCCAGTATTTCTGTGCCTGTATGGCTGTATACGGCCGGTTGAGCGTATCCCATCTGTCATAGGCAAAACTCGCGGCATAGGTATATCCCAGCGGAATATCTTCTGTTCTCCCGAAGCCAAAAAAGTAATTGGTTTTGAAGAAGTCCTGGTGGTAGACAACAAACTGGCCCAGGACAAAATTGTGCGAATTGTATTTCGGATTATATTTCAGCGTGTCCTCTGTGGGCTTCTGCGTGAAATTCATGTTAAAGGTTCGCCCTTCAATACCAAAATTTGGCCTCTCACTATTATAACCCGTCTTCTTATATTGATTCGTAAAATTATAACCACCCCACAGATCAACCAGATTATATTTATAATTTCTATAAAGCGTATCGGGATAACTGAAAATGTTTACTGACTTATTTGTTGAAAGAGTCAGGCCACCTGTTAATGAGGCCGAGGTACTGTACAGCGGGCGATTGATAGTCAGATAGGCCGAACTTTCATATTGACCCGTATCCACATTCGGTTTATCATTCAACATCGTATAACCAAATGACACATCAGCGAATGTTCCGCCGAGATTGTACTTCGTATAACTGGCACCCGTACGCCACTGCGGAGTGTATTGGTTGTCCCAGCTAAAGCCAACCGTTACCCTTTGAGCGGCACCAAGCAGATTGGTATTAAAAATATTGGCGGCAGCTTTTGTACCATTGAAAGATGAAATAGCGCCACCATATTCAAATACATCCTTGGTTAAAACAACGATATCAATGGAATCACTGGATTCATAACTATTGATCACATAAATTCTTGCATCCTGAATAAAAGGCAACCGGCGTAGATACCTTTCATTGTCCACGAGTTTATAGGCATTCACCGTATCACCCTCGCGAAAAAAAAGCGCTTGTTTAATCGCCCATGTTCTGGTGTCATAATGCAGTTTGTTTGCAAAACGAATCAGTTTGGTTGTAACGACCGTGGTATCCTCGATCATGGTACCAAATACTTTTAACTGATTGTAATAGACGTAGCGGATTTGTTTTCCTCCATAAACATCAAAAGCATGTTCCCTGTTTTTCCACTGGGCGCTGTCTGAAACAGGAATCGGTGCGTTCGTCCGTGCAAGTTTTTTAAAGAGCGAATCCCTCTGCTGCTGATCCGTAATGATATTCAGGTAACGTGCGATATTACTGCGCTTTTTGGGCGTCTCGTTCTGGGGAACGGTATCGGAGCTAATACGTATATCGATGGCCGTCCCGGCTTTTGCAAAAGAAAAAAAGCCCAGGAAACAACAAAGCAAAACTAAACGGTAAATGATATGCAAAAATGTATTCAAGTTCTTATCTCTACTCAATAATCCAGGTAAAGTCTATCGGCCATATGTTGCAGGAAGGTACTTTAAGCCTAATTCTATTGATTTTCAACCGAAATAAATGGAATTCCTGCGATTCCCGAAATTATTTTGATTTATATACGCCTTGCCATCTCCCCCGGTTTCCATATAAGTAATAATCATACCACCGGTACGTTTAGGTTTTGGCCTCTTTTATGATTTTTCATAGTTAATTTTAGTTAACGGGCCAAAATCCCTAACCGATGTTGCGAGTCCTGACCGCCTGCCTTTTGTTTACTCTTATGGGGCCGTATCTGTTTTCCCAGGGTTTCCACCCGGCACCGTCTTTCAAAAATGGACGCATTACCCCCGAAAACAGCCTGCTTTTACACAAGATCAGTCATCCCGCATGGCAGTCCGCCTTTTTTGGTTCCAAATATTATGTAGTTGTACAGCTAAGCCACCCTGCAGACCGGCATCAAAAAAATGAATTGATGGATCACGGAATCCGGCTGGAACAGTGGATATCCGGGAATAACTGGCTCGCTACCTGTGCGCAGGGATTTAATAATAAGAATCTGACGGATCTGGGAATTCATAATATCTATTCCATTCCGCCTTCATTAAAATGGAATACCCAACTATTGCAATATACCGGGCAATCGAAGGGACCCAAAGACCTGATAGCCGTCAACTGTTTTCCGGCTGACAGAAATATAGTTAGTCAGGCACTGAAGGAATCGGGTGCAACGATCATTGAAACAAAAATAAAACCTGCCAATATATGGTTTATAAAAGGTGGTCCGGAGACGGTCCTGAAACTGGCTTCTTTTCCTTTTATCAGTTCGATCCGTCCGATACACCTCGAAGATGTTCCCCTGAATTATAACAACCGTGCTATTCACGGCGTGCAGTCACTGTCAGCTACCGTTGGTAGAAATTTAACCGGCAAAAATCTCGTCGTTGGGATCGGGGATAACGCGGATCCTTCCACGCATATCGATCTGTCGGGAAAACTGATTCTGCGAACAGATGAACCGGTGGATGATCATGGAACACATACCAGCGGCACGATCGCGGGTGGTGGTATTCTGAATCCAATGTA
>Ga0070733_10002831_pt1 | contig 12066 bp, 15 predicted proteins | sample Coa_R1_9_FD_66450 | JGI IMG/M metagenome (GOLD analysis project Ga0070733, IMG submission 66450) | Surface soil microbial communities from Centralia Pennsylvania, which are recovering from an underground coalmine fire - Coalmine... | ecosystem: Environmental > Terrestrial > Soil > Unclassified ... | reverse complement strand
GGATCGCCCGGCGGGCGCTCCGCTTGGCCAAAGCGGCCGGGTCGGGGCGCTGATCGTCAATCTCGGCACCCCGGAGGCGACGGACTATTGGTCGATCCGGCGCTACCTCAACGAATTCCTGTCCGACCGCCGGGTCATCGAGACGCCGCGGCTCCTGTGGGCGCCCATCCTCCAGGTCATTCTCGCGCGCCGCCCGCGCGTCAAGGGGCGCGACTATGAGTCGATCTGGAACCGGGAGCTGGACGAGAGCCCCTTGAAGACGATCACCCGGTCGCAGAGCGAAAAGCTCGCGCTGGCTCTGCGCGATCTCGACCGGGAAGTCGTCGTCGACTGGGCGATGCGCTACGGCGCGCCCCCGATCCGCGAGCGCCTCGAGGCGCTTCAGGCCTCAGGCTGCGACCGCATTCTCGTCATTCCGCTTTATCCGCAATATTGCGCCGCCTCGACCGCGACGGTCGCCGACAAGGCGTTCGAGGCGCTGGCCTCCATGCGCTGGCAGCCGGCGGTCCGGATCGCCGCGCCCTATTACGACGATCCCGTCTATATCGGCGCGCTGGCCCGCTCGGTGCGGAGGGCGCTCGCCGGCCTCGACTTCGAGCCCGAGGCGGTGCTCGCCTCCTTCCACGGCATACCGCAGGCGTATGCCGACAAGGGCGACCCCTACGCTCGCCAATGCGCGGAGACGACGCGGCTCTTGCGGCGAGAGCTGGGATGGGATGAGAAACGCCTGCCGATGAGCTTCCAGTCGCGGTTCGGCCGGGCGGAATGGCTGAAGCCCTATACCGCGGAGACGGTGCGCGACCTCGCCTTGAGCGGCGTGAGGCGGCTCGCGGTCATAACCCCCGGTTTCGCCGCCGACTGCCTCGAGACGCTGGAGGAGATCGGGGTCGAGAACGCCGGCTATTTCCGCGCCGCGGGCGGCGAGCGCTTCGCCGCCATCCCGTGCCTCAACGATTCGCCCGACGGCATGGCGGTGATCGAAGCGGTCGCCCGGCGTGAGCTTCGCGGCTGGGCGGAGTAGCTCCACATTTAAAGGACTTGGAGGCTGGGCTTGGCTCCAAGGGCGCGCCTAAGCTATAAATGACCAAATAGATGGTCATGAAGGAACCTGTCATGGACGAGGTCACCGTCGCCGAGGCGAAGGCGCATTTGAGCGAACTCATCGATCGCGCCGAGCGGGGCGAGCCGGTCCGGATCACCCGGCGGGGGAAACTGGTCGCGCGACTGACCGGCGTCGAGCGACAAGCAAAGCCCATCGATCTTAGCGCATTGCGCGCCGTAACCGCGTCTCAGCCCGCCCAGCCCCAGCCGGCGCGAAGCTGGCTCAGAAGCGTGCGGGACGAAGAGCGCTACTGATGCTCTACGTGGACACATCGGTCATCGTCAGCGCTTTGACGAAGGAAACGGACACGGCTCTTTCACAAACCTGGCTCGCGAGACAGGACACGTCCGACCTGACGATCAGCGACTGGACGGCGACAGAGTTTGCTTCCGCGCTGTCGATGAAGTTGCGGACGGGCGCTCTCGGCGCGGACCATCGCGCCGCCGCGCTTTCGGCGTTCACCCGGCTTTGCGCCGAGAGCTTTCGGACCCTTCCGGTGGCGCGGGAAGACTTTCGCGCGGCCGCGCGGTTCGCCGACCAATCGGAGCTCAATCTCCGCGCGGGCGACGCTCTCCATCTGGCGATCTGCGCCAATCATGGCGCGTCGCTCTGCACGCTCGATCGGCGCCTCGCGGAGGCCGCGCCACGAATCGGCGTGCCGGTGCGCGAGGTTACGCAATCCGAATAGTCTGGGCGCCGATCGTCTCCTGGATTGCGGATCAAACCACTTCGTCGGGCGCGAGCGCGCACGCCAGGCGCGGATCGACCTCGATCTGCACCGTCGCATGAACGATCTTGAAGCGCTTCATGAGGTCGCGGGCGAGCTCGTGGAGAAAGGCGTCGCCCGGATGGCCTTCGGGCATGACCAGATGGCAGGTGAGCGCGTTTTCCGTCGTGCTCATCGGCCAGATATGCAGATCATGCACGGCGGCGACACCCGGTCGGCTGACCAGGAAATTCCTGACCGCCGCGGGATCGATGTCAGCCGGGACGGCAGCCATCGACATCTGAACCGAATCGCGCAAGAGCCCCCATGTGCCCCAAACGATCACGCCGTTAATGACGAGGCTGACCATGGGATCGATGATGAGCCACCCGGTGAGCAGGATTAAAAGCCCGGCTGCGACCACGCCGACCGACACCAGCGCGTCCGAGGCCATGTGCAGGAACGCGCCTCTGAGGTTGATGTCGTCCTTGCGGCCCGAGGCGAAGAGCCACGCCGTCACCGCGTTGACGACGATGCCGACCGCCGCGACCGCCATCATCGTCTTGCCCGCCACCGGCTCCGGCGATCCGAGCCGCCGGATCGCCTCCCAGGACAGCCCGCCGACCGTCACTAGGAGAAAGACCGCGTTGAACATGGCGGCGAGGATCGACGAGCCGCGCATGCCGTAAGTGAACCGGGCCGTCGGCGCCCGGCTGGCGAGCGCGCTCGCCAGCCAGGCGACGCCAAGTCCGAGCACGTCGCCCAGATTGTGACCCGCGTCGGCCAGCAGCGACACCGAATTGCTCATGAGGCCGTACAGCGCTTCGATGACCACGAAGCCGAAGTTCAGGGCAATCCCGATCGCGAAGGCCTTGCCGAAACTCGCGGGCGCATGGCCATGCACGCCGCCGGGATGCGCGTGGCCATGATCGTGATCGTGAGAGTGGCCGTGATCGTGAGACATCCCGGTCGCCTGTGTCGCTGAGCCCCAACTACATCTGTTAGCGGCTCAAGGATCAAGGCCCGTTGAAATCGCTCAAAACGGACTCGCAAATGGCGCCGGCGGCCAAACAGGTCGGGCCTATTCCGTTGACGGCCGCGTGACCCTGAGCCAGGGCCGGGTACCCTCGCTTGCCTCGTCGTGAGCGCTGCTCGGTTGGTAATGGAGCGGCGAGCCCGGCAACTGACCGGCTTCGAGCGCGCGCAAAGTCGGCGCGTTGGTCACCTCGAACGAATCGAAGCCGCAGCGCAGCATGAGGGGAATTTCGTCGATTAGCACGTCGCCGATCGCCCTGAGTTCGCCGCGAAAGCCGTAGCGGTCGCGCAGCAGCCGCGCATATGAAAACGACCGGCCGTCGGCGAACCTGCCGAAGGCGAGCGCGATGAGCGGCCGATTGGCGAGATCGGCGAGATGAGCCTGCGCGTCGGCGCCGGCCTCGACCGCGACGCCGACCGGGCCCGAGTGCGATTCGAGCACCCCGCGCTCGGCGAGCCAGCGCTTGAGCGGGGCCACGATTGGGCCTTCGCCCGGAATGGGCGCCTCGTCGCTGACAAACGCCCACTCATTTTCGACGAATCCCTCGCGCCGCCACAAGGCCATCAGATGCCCGATCCCGCGTCGAGCGGCCCCAGATGGATGCCGCACTCGACCTTGCCTCGCCCGCGCCACCGGCCGGCGCGCTCGTCCTCGCCGGCCCTGACCGGGCTCGTGCAGGGCAGGCAGCCGATGGACGGAAAGCCCTTGGCGACCAAAGGATGGCGGGGCAGCCCGGCGTCGGCGATGTACTTGAGCACGTCGCTCGCGCTCCAGCCGACCAGCGGGTTGATCTTGATCCGCTCGCCCTCGGCTTCGAACAGGGGGAGCGTCGCGCGGGTCGCGGTCTGGAAACCCTTTCGCCCGGTGATCCAGGCGTCAAACCCTTCCATCGCCTCGGCGAGCGGGCGGACCTTGCGGATGTCGCAGCACCGGTCCGGATCGCTCATGAACAGGAACTTCTCCGGATCCTCCTTGGCGACCGTCTCCGCATCCGGCTCGGCGACGATGACGTTCGTGAGCTTGAGGCGCGCGACGAGGTCGTCGCGATAGGCGAGGGTCTCGGGAAAGTGCTGCCCGGTGTCGACGAAGATCACCGGCGTTGCGGCGTCGATCTGCGCCACCATGTGCAGCAGCGCCGCGGCGTCGGCGCCGAAGCTCGAAACGAGGGCGATGCGGCCGGGATAAAGGTCCTCGATCGCGAGTCTTAAGAGCGAGGACGCCTTGAGCCGCGCGAAGCGCGTCTCGAGCCGCGAAGCGGCGATCTGGTCGCCGAACAGCCTGACGTCATGCGCGCTCATCAGATGTCCGATCCGGCGCTGCGTTCGTAGAGCGCCTCCTTGAATGGCCCGATGCCCACCCGGCGGAAGGCGTCGAGGAAGGTTTCGGACTCCCCGCTTCTCAGCCCCATATAGGTCTCGACAATGGTTTCGACCGCCTCGACCACGTTTTCCGAGCTGAAGCCAGGGCCGACGATCTGGCCGAGCGCCGCCTGCTCGTCGCCGGAGCCGCCGAGCGTGATCTGATAGGTCTCCTCCCCCGCCCGCTCGAGGCCCAGAATGCCGATATGGCCGACATGGTGGTGTCCGCAGGCGTTGATGCAGCCGGAGATCTTGATCTTCAACGGACCGATCTCTTTCGCGCGCTGGCCGTCGCCGAAGCGCTGGGCGATGCGTTGCGCGACCGGGATCGAGCGCGCGGTCGCGAGCGAGCAATAGTCGAGGCCGGGGCAGGCGATGATGTCGCTGATCTGGCCGGCGTTCGGCGTCGATAGGCCGACCGACGCCAAGCGATCGTAGACCGCCGGCAGGTCGTCCAGCGCGACATGGGGCAGGATCAGGTTCTGCTCGTGCGAGACGCGGACCTCGTCATGCGAATAATCCTCGGCAAGGTCGGCGACGGCGTCCATCTGGTCGGCGCTCGCGTCGCCCGGCGTGGCGCCGATCGCCTTCAGCGAGACGGTGACGATGGCGTAGCCAGGCGACTTGTGGGCCTCGGCGTTGGAGGCGCAGAAGCTCGCAAAGCGCGCATCCTTCCCCTTGCGCCGCTCGACCCGGTCGCTGACCGGCTTCTTCGGCTCGAGCTCCGGGGGGGCGAAGAAGGCGCGAAACCGCTCGATCTCCCTGGCCGGAAGGTCGAGGAGCTTCTTGTCGCGGGCGGCGAACTCCGTTTCGATTTCCTCGCACAGGGCTTCGAGGCGCTTCTCGTGCACGAGGATCTTGATGCGCGCCTTCCACTTGTTGTCGCGCCGCCCTTCCATATTGTAGACGCGCAGGATCGCCTCGACATAGCCGAGCAGGTCGCGCTCGGGCAGGAAATCGCGAACCTTGCGCGCGATCATCGGCGTTCGCCCAAGGCCGCCCCCGACGTAGACCGTGAAGCCGAGTTCGCCTTCATCGTTGCGCACGATCTGAAGGCCGATGTCGTGCGCCTGGATCACCGCGCGGTCATGCGACGCGCCGTTGACCGCGATCTTGAACTTGCGCGGCAGAAACGAGAATTCAGGATGGAGCGACGACCATTGCCGGATGATCTCGGCGTAAGGGCGCGGGTCGGCGATCTCGTCATGCGCGACGCCAGCGAAATGGTCGGCGGTGACGTTGCGAATGCAGTTGCCCGAGGTCTGGATCGCGTGCATCTCGACGCTCGCCAGCTCCGCGAGAATGTCGGGCACATCCTTGAGCGCCGGCCAATGGAACTGGAGGTTGGTCCGGGTGGTGAAATGGCCGTAGCCGCGGTCATACTTCCGTGCGATCTCGGCGAGCTTGCGCATCTGGCGGGAATTCAGCGTGCCATAGGGCACAGCGATGCGCAGCATGTAGGAGTGGAGCTGCAGGTAGACGCCGTTCATCAGCCGGTGCGGGCGGAACTGCTCCTCGGTCAGTTCGCCGGCGAGGCGCCGCGCCACCTGGTCGCGGAACTGCTCGACGCGCGCGGCGACAAAGGCGGCGTCGAAATCGTCATAGTGATACATGATCGGCCTCCGTCGTGGCCTTGGGACCCGCATGGGGCGCCTGACCGCGCGCCTGCTTGCCGAGGTCACGCCTGATCGTGGGTCCGGCGGCCCGGATCGCCTCGCGCAACGCCTTCGGCGCCATGTGTCCGTTGCGCTCCGCGACCGCAACGGCGTAAGCGTCGACGACGACGTTCGCCGCTTCGTCCTGCTTGGCGCGGCTGAGCGCGCCAGCGGTCGCTTGCGGATCGGCGCTGACCGCGGCGCGGTTGAAGTCCTCGCTCCAGCCATCGTCGGTCTGGAACACGACGACGCCGTCCGTTAGCCGGTTGGCGGTGATGACATCGGGCATGGCGGCACTCGAGAAACGCGCGCTTCACGCGCCTTGGTCGGCGACGTCCTAGCATATTTAACGGCAGCGATCTATATGTTTCTCTTTATATCTATATAAGACTGTGATTATACTGGAAAAGGCCCAGAGCCGCAGGGCGATCGCCTGGACATCGGCGCCAAAAGGACGCAAAGACGGGACCCGGGCGCAGCCTCCTGCCGGGCGTTGTCCCGGGGAGTGGCTCGTGCGCTCGCGGATGCTAGGCGGCGATGAGCTGCGCCTCCCGCGGCGCGCGCGCCCGTGTTGAGCAGAGCACGCCGGGCGCGAACGGTTCGATAATGGTCTTTTCCTCGATAACCTTCCTGTTCTACTTCCTGCCCATTTTTCTCGCCCTCTATTTCATCACCCCGTCGATCAAGGGCAAAAATCTCGTCACGCTCTTGTTCTCCCTCATTTTCTATGCCTGGGGAGAACCTCGGTTCATCATCGTTCTCTTGTTTTCGATCGTCTTCAACTTCCTGGCGGCCTTGGCCATCGACGATCGGGAGGGCCCGGCCCGCCGGTTCGCGCTTGGCGTCGCGGTGACCGGCAATCTTCTCGTTCTCGCGATCTTCAAATATGCGAATTTCGTCACCGCCAATTTGGCCGATCTGGCGGCGCCGCTCGGATTCAAGGTCGCGACCACCGCTATCCATCTGCCGCTCGGGATCTCCTTCTTCACTTTCCACTGCCTGTCCTACGTCATCGACATCTACCGGCGGCGCTTCAAGGCCAATCGCGATCCGATCGATGTCGCACTCTATATTTCGCTCTTTCCCCAATTGGTCGCTGGGCCCATCGTCCGCTACAAGACCGTCGCGCGCCAATTGGACGCGCGCCGGTTCACGCTCGGCCGCGCTTCGGTCGGCGCCCGCATCTTCATCGTTGGCCTTGCCCAGAAGGTGCTGGTGGCGGACCTGGTCGCGCCCGTCGTCCAGGTCGCCTTCGATCAGGTCCACGACCGCTCGCTCGTCGAGGCGTGGATCGGGCTCATCGCCTATGCTGTGCAAATCTATTTCGACTTCGCCGGCTATTCGAACATGGCGATCGGGCTCGGAATCGTGCTCGGGTTCACGTTTCCCCGCAACTTCCGCATGCCTTATAGGTCGCTGTCGATCACCGAGTTCTGGCGCCGTTGGCACATGTCGCTGTCGTCCTGGCTGCGCGACTATCTCTACATCCCGCTCGGCGGCAACCGCGGCACCAACGCCCAGACCTACCGCAATCTGGTCACCGTGTTCCTGCTCTGCGGGCTCTGGCATGGAGCGAATTGGACCTTCGTCCTGTGGGGCGCCTGGCACGGCGCTTTTCTGGTCGTCGAGCGGCTGGGCTTGAGTTCGGTCCTCGCCCGCGTCGGCAAACCCGCGCGCTGGGCCTACGCGCTTCTGGCCGTGCTGGGCGGCTGGGTCCTGTTTCGCTCCGCGACTCTCGAAGATGCGATCGGCTACTACACGAGCCTCGTCGGCGCGCATGGACTCGGCGAGATCAGCTTCGACATGCATGACGCGCTGAACGAGCGCACCATCGTGACGCTGGCTATCGGCTGCGTGCTAGCGGTTGCGCCGCGGTGGCCCGCCAAATGGTCAGCGCCGTTCGTGTTGCGCGCGCCTGCGGACGTCGCCTTCACCTTCGCGCTGCTCATTTTTTCCATGATCACGGTCGCCGCAGGAGCCTATAGCCCGTTCCTGTACTTCCGCTTCTGAACCCTCAAAGCATCGGGAGCGAGCGCGGACGCGGATCGAGCGGGAACGACGCATCGATCCGAGCGAGTTCCGCGTCGCTGAGAGCGAGCGCGCCGGCGCCTGCATTCTCCGCCGCGTGCTCCGGGTCCGCGGCCTTGGGAATCGCAAACAGCGAAGGCCGCCGCGTCAGGAACCGCAGCGCGATCTGCCGCGGCGTCGCGCCGCGCCGGCCGGCGATCTCCTTGAGCACGCGTCCTCCGGCGCTGCGCGGCTCAGGAAATCCGCCGGCATGACCGAACGGGCTGTAGGCGACCAGCGCGACGCCGTTCTCCTCGCACCACGGAAGCACCGCGTTCTCGATCGCCCGCTCGCGCAAGTGATAGAGAACCTGATTGCAGGACGGATGGCCGGGACCGGCGATCCGGCGAATTTCGTCGAGGTCGGCGACGTCGAAATTGCTGACGCCCCAGGAGAGGATCTTGCCCCCGTCGCGAAGTTCTTCGAAGGCGGCGACGGTGTCCTCGAGAGGATGCAATCCGCGCCAGTGGAGGAGATAGCAGTCGAGCCGGTCGGTCCCGAGCCGCCTGAGCGACCGCTCGCACGCGGCGATCGTTCCGCTTGAGGAGGCGTTGTGCGGCAGCACCTTGGAGACGAGGAAAACCTCGTCGCGCCGGCCGGCGATCGCCTGCCCGACCCGCTCCTCGGCCGCGCCCGATCCATACATTTCCGCGGTGTCGATATGGGTCATGCCGAGATCGAGGCCCCGCCGCAAAGCCGCGATAGCGGTTTTGGCGTCCGCCTGCTCGATGTACCAGGTCCCCTGGCCGATGATCGGAACCTTACGCTCCGCCGAGCCGAACGGGCGACGCTCCATGGCCTTGCTCCCCTCCCCCGCTTCGGGTTCGTCACCGCCTGCGATAATCGCCGTCGAAATCGCACGCCGCACCATGAAAGAACTCGCAGTTCTCCGTCTGCAGGGAGACGCCCGATTTCGCGCGGCGGAGGGTGAGAACACAGGTTCCGCCGTCGAAAGCGGCCTCGGCCTTCAGCGCATCGCCGCCGGCTCCGCCGCGCGCCTCGACAAGCCCGCTGCAACCCTCCGTCCCGACAACCGCCGTGACGTCGAAGCGGCCGTCGGCGCGCTTCTTGATCGTGAGCTCCTGCCGATAGCTCCTGTCGCCCCCGACATAGCGCCCCTCGAAGGCGACGGCGCCATGCGCGGCGAGACAAGCCGCGCCGAATACCAGCGCAAAGGCCTTTGATTTCAAATCCGCCCCCTCTTTTGCGCAAGGACATGCCGGCCCGCGCCTGCGTCAAGGTCCGGCTTACAATTCAAGCGTCCAGGTTTGCCCGACGAGGTCGTGCCCGAACGAATGGTGCGGCTTCTCGTCGATGAGCTTGAACCCCGCCGCCTGGTAGATGCGGCGCGCGGAAACCAGCACGTCGTTGGTCCACAGCGTGAGCTCACGATAGCCGAGTTCGCGCGCGCGAGCGATGCAGGCGGCGACCAGCCTGCGCCCAAGGCCCTCTCCACGAGCGGCCGGCTCGACATAGAGCAGCCTGAGTCTCGCGACCTCCGGCTGGTCGCTCTTCATGAGGAACACCGAGCCGACGATCGCGCCGGCGCGCTCGGCGATCCAGGAATCCTCGCGAGAAGAATCGAATTCGGCGACAAAGGCGCCGAGGATCCGGCTCGCGAGGCCCTCGTAAGTCCAGTCCCAGCCGTATTCCTGATGATAGAGGACAGCCTGGCGATGGATGATCCAGCCCACGTCGCCAACTCGCAGCGGCCGCAGGCTCACTTCGCTGTCGTCCGCCCTCCGGTCGTTCAGCGCATTGCGGATCAAGCGCATCGCCTCGACGAGCCGTGTACGCTGGCTGACGGCGATCGGTCTAAGGAGCGCATCGACTTGCGCTCGCGCCGCGTCGTCGGCCGCCGCGAAGGCCTTGCGGCCCGGTTCGGTCAGTGTGAGCAGCCGGCGCCTGCGATGGTCGGGGCTGATGCGGTCCGCCATGAGCCCGCGAGCGCGCAGGCGCGCCGCGATGCGGCTCAGATGTGCCTTGTCCATAGCCAAGGCGCGGCCCATGTCCGCCGCCGTCCGGCCAGCCTCGGGTCCGTGGGCCAGTTCGTAGAGAACGCGCGCCTCCGGCAGGCTGAGGTCGGTCGCCGGCAGGCTGCGGTTCAGGAGGCCGATCTTGAGGGTGTAGAACCGATTGAAGGCGCGTACCTCGTCAGTCAGGGTCACGACGCACTCCGTAATGTTGTCTGAGACAACATTACTCTGTAGCGGCCGGCCCGGCAAGCGGGCCACGGAAGACCCGGCAAGCGGGCCACGGTCGGCCCGCGCCCTGACCAGCAAAGAGCGGCAGCGCGCCAGGGTGACAGAAAAAGGCGCCTAACGGATTGAAAACGCTGGCTCGCCGCCAGAACCGCGCATCCCGCGCGGCACCCCTGACGCCTGCTAGAGATCCTCGCCGGCGAGCGCCTTCTTGAGCTTGTCGGCCGCCTCCTCGGCGTTGCGCCAGTGCGGCGCGATCGCGAGCGCGCGTTCATAGACCTTGAGCGCGTCCTCGCGCTTGCCGCGCGCATCGAGGATGGTCGCCATACCCATCAGCGCGCCGAGGTGGTTGGGTTCGCGCTTGAGCGTCTGCGCGATGTCGGCCATCGAGCCGTTATAGTCATCGTCCAGATAGCGCGCGGTCGCGCGGGCGTTCCACCCTTCCGCCCAATCGGGCAGGAGCGCGACCGTCCGGTCCAGGATTTTGAGCGCCGCCGCGTATTGCTCGACCCCGATCGCATGGCGCGCGCGCGCCAGGAGAAGGTCGCCGGTGTCCGAGCCGGACTCGGAATAGATGTGGAGAAGCCGGTTGATGAGCCCCTCGGTCTCGTCCGCGTCCTTGGAGGCGGCGAGCCGCGCGTAAAGATCGGCGCGCTCTTCCGCGGGCGTTTTTGGGCGAGGCTCGTCGTGTTTCGCCTGGGGCGGCTGACCGTCGGGCTGGGCCTCGGGCGGTTGCGGGCCGGCGCCCCATGCGGGCGCGCCCGCCAAAGGGCCCATGACCGCCAGGCTCACGAACAGGGATTTCGCGCGACGCCGCATCGCGCCAATTCTATTGCGCGGGACGGCGGCCGTCAAAAGACCGGCTTGAAGAGCCTCGGGCTTATCCCTGCCGCGCCTTGAAGCGCCGCTGCGTCTTGTTGATGATGTAGACGCGGCCCTTGCGCCGCACGAGGCGATTGTCGCGATGGCGGTTGCGCAGGGATTTCAGAGAATTGCGGACTTTCACAACGATCACCACGAGGTCTTCCCGCAGGGAACGGACCCGCGGCGGATAAAGAGGAGGCGCTCCTATGCCTCAAACCGGACTGATGATCAAGGGCGGGCGGCCATACCCGTCGCCGGCCTTGTTTCGGACCAACTCCGGCGACAAATTATGGTGGCGGCGCGTGGCGAATCAAACCTTCGAGCGGAGGGCCTCATGAGGGTTGCGGATGTCCTGAAATCCAACCGCCAGACGCTTCAGACGTGCATTCCCGAAGAATCGATCATGTCGATCTGCACCCGCCTGAGCGCGCTCAACATCGGCGCCTTCCCGGTCTGCGACCCCCATGGGACCCTGGTCGGAATCATCTCCGAGCGCGACGTCGTGCGCGCCTTCGCCAAGGACGGCGCGAGGCTCGCCGACATGCACGTCCGCGACCTGATGACCCGCGAGGTCACGACCTGCGGGCAGGAAACGCCGATGGTGGAAGCCGAGAAGCTCATGAACAGTCACCGTGTCCGCCACTTGCCCGTGATGGACGGCTCGAAGCTCGTCGGCATGCTGTCGATCCGCGACGTGATGGTGTGGCGCCAGCAGGAAGCGCGCGACGAGGCCAACGTCCTGCGCGACGCCATGATCGCTGTCCGAAATCGCTGAGGCGGCCAGCGCCTCGGGGCGCCCTGAGTTCTTCCATCAGCCGCCGATTCCCCTCGGGGGTCGGAACCGGGCGACCTGTGGGCCGCTCTAGATAGACGTGGGTGCACCCGCCCGCCGCCCAAGGGAGAGCCACCCAATGGCCGACGACGAGAGCGAAGCCAGCCCCCTGCCCGCATCGCGCGAACCGCCGCCGCGGGCCGTGACCCAGGTTTCGGCCCTCGTGCGCCGGCTCGTCGCGCCCAACCCTTCGCCCTTCACCTTCAACGGCACCTGCAGTTACATTGTGGGCCACGGCAGGGTCG
>Ga0070733_10002830_pt1 | contig 12070 bp, 8 predicted proteins | sample Coa_R1_9_FD_66450 | JGI IMG/M metagenome (GOLD analysis project Ga0070733, IMG submission 66450) | Surface soil microbial communities from Centralia Pennsylvania, which are recovering from an underground coalmine fire - Coalmine... | ecosystem: Environmental > Terrestrial > Soil > Unclassified ... | reverse complement strand
TGGCTTGGGCGCAGCGCGGTCGATGCGGCGGAGCTTTTCGCACACGGTGTCAACCTGATGCGCGAGCACGTCGAGACGACGGCGCGGCTCCACTACATCTACGAGAGCGCCGGGTTGGCGCCGAATGTGGTGCCTGATTATGCCAGGCTGCGCATGTATGTGCGCGACATCGACCGCGCGCATGTTGAGGCCTCCACCGCGTGGATCAAACAGATCGCCGAAGGAGCGGCCATTGCCACGCAGACGAAGGCGAAGGTGCTGGTCTACAGTGGCTGCTACGACTTGCTGCCAAATCGTCCCCTGGCTGAACGGATGCAGTCATACCTTGAACGCACAGGCGTACCCGGCTACTCTGAGGAAGAACTGCTATTTGCCAGGGAGATCCAGCAGAGCTTCGGTGTCGATCCAGAAGGTATGACTACAGCGGCGCTTCCCCTTCCTGATGAGAGCATCCCAATGGGCTTTTCAACGGACGTAGGCGATGTGAGTTGGAACACGCCAACAATGGGCTATAGCATGCCGACCGTACCCCTGGGCATCGAAATGCACACCTGGCCCGCCACAGCCTGTCACGGCATGAGCATCGGAGTGAAAGGGGCTATCCAGGCGTCGAAGGCGCTGGTGTTGGCCGGTATCGATATCATGACTGATGATGAGTTACGCAGGGCGGCGCGCACCGACTTTGAGCAGCGCATCAAAGGTAAGCCCTATCTCTCGCCACTACCGCCCGAGATGAAACATCCGCTTGAAGTGCCTGAGTGGCTCAGGTGATCACATTTAGTACTTATCAGAGACGCTTGAAGGAGGTGATTCTTGCTATCCACGCGCTCAGGGTAGTGAACTGAGAGATGGCAGCAACTATATCGTGCCATACTTTTTATAAAACTCGCTTGTAAATAAGAGGTCAGCATCATATTTCTTTTTGAGTTCTAAAAATGTGCCGAATTCAGGATAAGATTTGTCTATTTGCGCTTTTGTAGTATCGAGTTGATATGGCAAATAAAAGCTCCCACCTAGGCTCTGGGCAAGATCAATGAGTTGAGAATGAGCCTCTGATACTTTTCTCATATCGCGTTCATCGACATTAAAATTTGGGTAGAGAACGATGCCGAACCAGTCTCCCCCGGCATAATCCAGGAGAATGTTTTCTTTATGCACTGTTCGTATCTCAGCATTGCGTGTAACCACACCCAGTTTTTGCAAAATGTCTCCTAAACCCTGGATGAATGGCAGGATCTGATCCTGGGGAACAAAATATTCCTGTAACACGTCCGTGTTGTGCGGTAAGTTATTCTTTAAGTAGGCATACGACTGGTACATAATTTGATTTCTTGATGCAGGATACGCCTGCAACAACGGCTCAATATTTTTTTCCGCCCACCATTTGAGTTCGCGCCCCAGGTAACTCTTGCGGCCCAGGTTAAAGACAAAGCGCGTGAGTTGCACCAGCTTTGCCGGCTCAAGCGGCTTGACAGGAGCAAGCCCGCCGGCGACTTTATAGACGTAGACGATCATCTCTTTGAGAAATGAGGAAGGCGTGGTAGACATACGAGCGTAGAACAGGTGGTACGATGGATCGCTCACGATTCTGGCATAAGCGGCGGGAAAATCCTGCGTTTTAATGATGGAGCGCACTTCAGTATAGGAGAGGTTCTCTGTCAGGGTCAACTGCGCCTCTAAAATAATGCCAAACAACCCGTATCCGCCGACCACCGCCTGAAAAAGCTCGCTATTCTCCTGCCTACTCAGAGTTTGAATGCTGCCATCCGCCAGCATGAGGCGCAGCGATTGGATGGTTGCTGCTATGCCGCCGATGCGATAATCCACGCCATGCGCATTGACGGAGATGGTTCCACCAACGGTAGGGAGATCAAAGGATTGCATCGCTTCGACAGCCAGGGAGTAGGGGTTCAAATATTCAAGTATATGGTGCCATACGGCTCCGCTTTGTACCGTCAGTATTTTGCTTTTTGCATCAACAGACATATGATTAAATCCGCGCATATCCAGGACGAGCGCATCTGTTGCAAACTCCTGGCCTCCCATACTGTGCTTTGCCCCAGCAATTGAAACAGGAAGCTGTTGCTCTCTTGCAAAATGCAGTGCATTTCTTAGCTCATCCTCAGATGTTATCTGTAGGATGCCATAGACCGCAGTTCTATTGACCCCAGTGACATCATTGATAGTCCCTCCGAATTGCGAAAAAGGCAGGTATGCCGGTGCTTCATCTATTGGTTTTCTTTTGTGGTGAATATGGGGAAAGAAATCTTTCTCTCTTTTTGGATCTGAAGAGAGGTAATATATTTCTCGAATGCCCAAAAATACCAGTATGATTGCTAAAACCAATAAGATGATAAAAATCGGCATATTTTTACGAAACTCCTGAGTACCAGTACAATACAAATTCCTGGATTGTCTTATCGCGGTTTCACCACTGTTTTATAATAGTCACACAAATCAGTGAGGATGCATTTGTTGCAGCGCGGGCGCTCAAAAACACAAGTGCGCTGCCCATGGCGCAAAAGGGCTTTATGAAAATTGTAAATGCTGCGGGAATCTGGAGGGAGCAGAGCCTGCAAAAGGATATGAGCGGCATCGGCTGAGACCTTTTTGCCGATCAGCCCCAGGCGGCCCGACACGCGGTGGACGTGTACATCAACAGGAAGCAGGGGCTGTTGGCAACTGAACAGGAGAACGCAGGCAGTTGTTTTTGGACCAACTCCATCAAAACGGTTCAACCAGGCGGCGCTTTCTGCAACGGGAAGGTCACGTAGGAAATCAAGGTTGAGGCTGCCGCGTTCTTCAGTGATCTGGCGCATGATTGATTGAAGGCGCGGCGCTTTGAGTTCAGGCCAATTTACGTTGGCAATGGTTTCCTGTACTTCACTCGTGGGCGCATCGCGTACCGTTTCCCAGGAGCCAAAACGTTCTAAGAGGTTGTCATAAGCAGCAGCCGTTTGCTCATCTCGCGTGCGATGCGATAAGATAATATCCACCAGTTGACTCATGGGGTCTTTACTTGAGAAAGGAAGCTCACCATATTGTTCTGTCAGGCGTCGTGTTACTTCCAGCGCTTTTGCTGAAAGCGTCGCCACATCGGACGTAGGATATCCATAATCAGCAGGATTGCGTTCCTGCCGGGCTGTTTGCTTCATATCCAGTGCTCGACTTTCCATAGCAAATTTTACGAGGTGTTTCTTGATCCCCGGCTACTATAGACACGTAGCGCTACAGGTAGTTTGTTCCATTTCAATTTATCATATTCAGATCGTTAGTAGGTATAAACCCGAATATCTAACATTTATCTCAACCAAATCATTGCAAGAACATCCAGGAAAAATCTATAATGTAGAATACTAGTTCGTGCAATTCATCTGTTCAAATGCCAGAGCAAATGGAATAGCAGTGCAGAAGAGGGAGAACGATGCATGCCCCCTTTACCCACCCAAAAGAGCGAAATCTACGATGTCATCGTCGTGGGCGCCAGTTTTGCCGGTCTCAGTTTTGCGAGTGTTGCAGCGGCTCTTGGCTTGCGTATCCTTGTGGTAGAGCGTGATGCCGAGGTTGGGGGGGTCGTTCGTACTACTGGCGTTCTCTTCAATGATGTGCTCGACATCATCGATGTACCCGCGCGTTACCTCATGAACGCTATCAGGCGTATCAGGCTACAGCCTCCCGATCACCCTCTGATTGAGGTTAGCACCCAGGCTTACCGCTTCTATATGGCCGATGTGCCAGGAGTGCTTCGCTGGATGGCGGAACAGGCACAGGAGCGCGGCGCAATCGTCTGCTGCGGCGCGGCATTTCTTGACGCGACACGCGAACAGGATGGGTTGATGTGTATCAAGTTGGGGATATCGACTGAGCCAGGAAAAGGTGATACTGTGTATGCGCGCTTCCTCGTTGGCGCGGATGGCACCCGTTCAAAAGTTGCGTCATGCCTGGGTATGGAGCAGAATACCCGTTATCTCGCCGGTGCGGAATGGCTGATAGAAGGTGTTGCCCTGGACCGCGAAGCATTTTCTATCGCGATGAGCCATCGCCTGGCTCCGGGCTATTGTATCTGGCTGGCGCCTCACGGGGATATAGCGGCGCTCGGCGTGGCCGGACACCCGCGTGCCTTTCATCCAACGGCATCACTGCGCGAGGCGCAGGCGCTTTTCAAGGATGAGGCGGATTTGAGCCAGATGCGCGTTGTAGAACGTAAGGCCGGGATCATTCCGACCGGCGGCCGCTTACGACGGGTCTATCGTGACGATAACCAGGGCCGGGGGCTGCTCATCGGGGACGCTGCCGGGCTATGTGCTGCGGGCACAGGCGGAGGAATCTATCCCGCGCTGATCAGCGGGCGGCTCGCGGCGCATGCCGTGGCGAATGAAGTATTAAACGGAGAGCGCGGCGCGATCAAGTCATATTTGCGCAACCTGTCATACGCGGGGCGATTAGGAGATTACCTGCGCATCGAGGACTGGATACGCCGGGCGCTTGACAGTATGAGGTCTGATGCCGATGTAGGGCTGCTTTACGGCCTCTTTGGATCACCCGGAGGGCAACAGGTTCTGCAGCGCGTTTTCCTGGAGACGCCAATCATTGGTATGGATAGCAGTTTTTTTGCCCTTTTACGTAACCTGCTGAGCCAACATCCGCGCCTGTATGGTTCAGCGCTTCAATCGGTCTGGCAGCGCGTCACGACACATAGTCGTTGATAGAAAGGGAGATGTAGAGAACTTTAAATGCGATTGGAGATAGCAACTCGTGCATAAAAGGCGTTTTCCCATCTATGGCATTGCGGGCCTGGCATTATGTCTCGCTGCCTGGACATGTTCCTGGCTGCGCATCGACCCGTTCTTCCGCTACAGTTTCTTCCCCCTCTGGTTTGGCTATATCCTGTTCATGGATGCGCTGGTAGTGATGCGCCGTGGTGAGTCCCTGCTTACGCGTGACCACTGGCGATATCTGCAATTATTTCTGGCTTCCAGCGTTTTCTGGTGGGTCTTCGAGGGCTTGAACCTGGCTGTACAGAACTGGCACTACAGGCTTGACCAATCCTATAGTCCGCTCGCCTACTTCTTAATCGCCAGCCTGAACTTCAGTACGGTGCTGCCAGCAGTTATGGAAACGGCTGAATTCCTCTCCACCTTTAAGCCTTTGCATCCGCGCCTCCCAGCTTCTAATGCCGGTCCGCGTCTTCCCATATTGGTACTGGCGCTGGTCGAGGTACTCGGCATTGCCTTTCTCATCCTCCCGTGGTTCTTCCCGCGTTACTACTTTGGTCTGGTCTGGCTTTGTGTGGTATTGATCCTGGACCCTATCAACAATCTATTGGGACGTAAATCGGCGCTGGCGCATATTGCTGTCGGAGACTGGCGTTTCTTTGTTCTCCCTCTAGCGGGGCTGATGTGTGGCTTCCTGTGGGAAATGTGGAATTACTATGCTTTTCCAAAGTGGTACTACACCATTCCCTATGTGGGGTTCTGGAAAATCTTTGAGATGCCATTGCTCGGCTACCTGGGCTACCTGCCCTTTGCGCTTGAGCTTTTCGCTATGTATCAATTCATCCTGTTCCTGCTGAGGCAGCGCGATGACTACCTGGGTCTCTAGGGCAGGAGCCTCCTTCCTCATCGCTCTCGCGGAATTGTACAAGCTGAACGTAGAGTACTCGTGTGGCGATCGCTTTGGGGTGAGCGTCACCCAGTGACTCTAAGCGGATCTTCAGGGCACGTTCAGCAAGGGAGACCGCCTCGCTCAGGTTGTTTTGCTTCTGGCAGAGGATAGCCAGGTCATGCAGCGTTCGAGCCGTTTCAGGGTGACGCTGACCAAGATGCTTTTCTCGGATGGAGAGCGCTTGCTGAAAGAGCGACTTCGCCTCAGTATACTTGCCCTGCTCTCTGAAGAGGTTCGCCAGTCCATTGAGCGACGTGGCCACATTTAGATGCTCTAATCCCTGGCTCTGCTCGCTGTTGCGCAGCGCGCGCTGAAAGAGTAGTTCCGCCTCCGCGTATTTGCCTTGTCGAAAGGAGAGTTCCGCCAGTCCATTGAGCGGTTCCGCCACCTGGGGATGGTCCGGACCCAGAGCCTGCTCCCAGACTCGCAAGGCTTGCCGAAAGAGCGGTTCCGCCTCCGCATACCTGCCCTGCTCAAAGTAGAGTTCCGCCAATCCATGGAGCGGATAGGCCAGCAAGGGATAGTCAGAATCCAGAGCCTGCTCCCGAAGGCGCAAGGCTTGCTGAAAGAGCGGTTCCGCCTCCGCGTATCTGCCCTGCTCTAAGTAGAGGACCGCCATATTGTTCAGTGGGCGAGCTAAATCGGGATGGTCGGGACCCAGGGCCTGCTCCCAGATGCGCAACGCGCGCTGGTCGAGCGGTTCCGCCTCTGCGTACCTGCCCTGCTCCCAGTAGAGGACCGCCAGATAGTTAAGCGAAAAAGCTACATCAGGATGATCCAGTCCCAGGGCTTGCTCTCGAAGGTGCAAGGCTCGCTGAAAGAGCGGTTCCGCCTCTGCGTACCGCTCACGCTCACGCAGATACTGGGCCGTCTTATAGGCTAAGGAGGCGACGGCGAGGGATTCCTCAGTAGCCTCGACCCGGTGCAGGCACAGCAGCGCCTGCGGCAGCAATCGCTCACACTGCTTCCAGGCGGCATACTCCGTCGCTGGCCGGACTTCGGGAAACACCGCATCGAGTGCTCCGATGGCTCTCCGGGTCCAAGTCTCCCGCTCCGTCTCCGTCATGGCATCCAGGAGGATCGCCTGCACCAGCCGATGCATCGAGAGCATCTGCTCCTCTGGCTGCCGGCGCAACAGGGAATAGGAGCACGAGACGGCGACGACCCTGTCCCAATCCAGTGCATCACGCCCGACGGCCTCCAACGTTGTACCCAGGTGCTCAGCTCCCTGGCGAAAGAGTTCTTCGGGTATGGCATCCGGCTGCAGCAGCGCGCAGACCTGCAAAAGGTCCCGCACCGCCGGGTGGCGTTGGGCGGTTGCCGCGATCGCCAGGGTGAAGGTGGCCGAGACCGACGCCGGGTGATCACGCGACCCATCTCCTCGCTGCTGGAGCAGGATGGCACGCCGGGTGCGGAAGAGTTCCAGGTAGGCCGGCAGACCACACTGTGTTTCTTCGATATAGGCTCCGGCCTGATCGATGGCCAGGGGCAACCCTCCCATGGCACTCACCAGGTCCGCCGCTGCAGCATACTGGGGAGGCATCCGGACGGCAAGCTGATGCATCTGCTCGCTCGTCGCTTCTGGTTCCAGCACTTTAGCACGGCGCAATAGGAACAGCATCCCTTCCTCGCGCTCCATAGGAAACAGGTCCATACCCCGCGCGAGCGTTCCCAACGCCTGATGGCGCGTGGTAATGAGGATCGCCCCCTGCCGGGCGGAGGGCAGAAAGCGCTCCAGCATCGCCAGGTCTTCCAGGTTATCCCAGATCAGCAGCCACTGGCTATGTGTCGTGAGCCAGAGTTGGACCGCCTCGACTACTTGCTGCTGATCCTTATCGTCTCGCCCAGGCAACTGGAGCACCCCGGCAATGCGCAGCAGATCAGAGACGATGTGCTCAATGGTTTCTGCTCCGATCCAGAAGACAGCGCTGTGCTCCAGGGCATGCCGGTAGGCATACTCCAACGCGAGCTGCGTTTTGCCGATTCCTCCCAGCCCGTGCAAGGCATATGATTGGGTGAGCGCGACCATCTGCTCTGCATGCAGGTGCGAGTACAGCGCCTCCAAGATCTCCTCGCGCCCGGTGAAAAATGGATTGCGCGGAAAAGGAACGTACCAATGAGGGGAGAGCGCGGTCAAACTGGCTTCCAGGAGTTGACGCGTTTCTGGCTCGTTCAGAACCAGGAGCCGAGCCAGCTCCAGAACCAGTCCGCGGGTGGCTGGCAAATAGGTACCCAGTTCCCACGAAGAGACGGTATTCGTATGCACCCCGAGCTGCTGCGCCAGGTCCTTTTGTGTCAAGTGTTGGCGCTTGCGAGAGGTTTTGAGTAGCTCACCGAAACTGCAAGGGAACGTCTGCCGAGTCTCCATAGATTCTCCTCATTGTCTAAGAAAGGGGGTCGCTATGAGGAAAGGCTGGAATAGCCTGCGCGACCTTTGCTCGCTCTATTCGATATGTCTGTGAAACTATTACATAGTACGGGAAAAGAAAGTAAAAATTCACAGTCAAACGTTGATTTCGGCATGGTAGACTTTCTTTAGAACATCAGACTAGGAGGATACCATGCTTAAGAAACCCAGATCGCATTTGCTCAGGATGTCCTTTGCCGCGCTAGCGGCGCTCTTCCTGATCCTCAGCGCCTGCAGCACAGGCACCACGACCCCCAGCGGGACGACGCCGACGACCGGTGGCACGCCCGTTAAAGGCGGCACCTGGATCGACGACCTGTATGAAGAGCCAGACTCGCTGATCACCAACGCTTCGTCGGAAACCTTCTCGGATATGGTCGACCAGACGATTTACACGCCGCTGTTCTACGGCGACTCCAACGGCATTTTGCACCCCGGCCTGGCCACCGTGATCCCCACCGTCGCCAATGGCGGCGCCAGCGCCGATTACAAAACCTGGACCTTCCACCTGCGCTCCGGCCTCAAGTGGTCCGATGGCCAGCCGCTGGATGCGCGCGACGTGGACTTCACCTGGCGCTTGTGGACCAACCCCAAATTCACCGCCGCCAGCACCATTGGCTACAACCTGATCACCGGGGCCGACGTCTCCGCGGACAACCTCTCGATCACCTTCCACCTCAAGTCGGGCTATGGCTCGTTCGTGGCGATCTGGGCGGATGGCTTGAATGCGCCGCTGCCGGCGCATCATTTCCAGGGCGTGGCCCCCGATAAGCTGCCGACCACCGCGGACAACCTGGATCCCAAAGTCACCAGCGGCCCATTCATGATGAGCGAGAGCAAGCCGGGGGACCACTACACCGTGGTGCGCAACCCCAATTACTACCTGGCCTCGCAGGGCTTTCCCTACCTCAACAGTATCGTCTTCCGCATCGTGACCAACCAGGATACCATCCTCAAGGACTTGCAGGCAGGCACGATCGACTCCTCCTGGTTCCTGGATGTCACCAAGACGATTGCCTACCAGGCGTTGTCCAACTACAAGCTGGCTTACAATCCCAAGGCCACCAACTTCGAGGCCATGTACCTGGATTACCGCAATCCCATCCTGGGCACGGACTCGGCGGTGCGCCAGGCGATGGCCATGGCCATTGACCACTCCGCCTTGATCGACACGGCGCGGCGAGGCTTTGCCTCGCCGCTGTGTACCGATCATTCCGCCGGGCTGGTGCCGGGCTACCAGGCCAATGCGCCCTGTCCCAAGTTTGACCCGGCCGCGGCCAACAAGTTGCTGGATCAGGATGGCTGGTCGCCGCTGGTGGCCGGGCAAGCGCGCCACAAGGGCAGCGAAGTCTTGAGTTTTGAGTACTCGACCACGGCCAACAACCTGTGGCGCGCCGACGACGAATTGATCCTGCAACAGGACTTCGCGGCCATCGGTATTCAGCTCAGCATTCAAAACTACCCGGCGAGCACGTTCTTTGGGCCGTTCCTGGGCAAGAATACGCCCTCCCCAGCCACCGGGGCGCAGTCGGGGCGCTACGACCTGGCGGAGTTTGAAAACTCCTTTACCTATACCCCGGATGACTCGGCGATATTGGCCTGCAACCAGTTCCCGCCCAACGGGTCCAATTTCAGCTACTACTGCAACAAGAACCTGGACGCGCTGTTCCCCCAGGAGCAGTCGACGGGCGATCCCAACGCGGAGCAGCAGGTGTTCAACCAGATCCACCAGATTGAGTTGACGGACTACCCGTTCATCACCTTGTACGCTCCGGTGGATCTGTCCATGCACAAGCTGACGGTCAACAACTACAGCCCGGGACCCGAAGGCGCCTCCGAAACCATCAATAACTGGGAGTGGTGGTGCAACGGCGGCACTTGCTAAGCAGCTGTTCCACCAGACTCGCTAGCCTCTAAAGTACGATATTGTAGTTTCATAATCAGAGAGACACCTCCGGCCGGATATCACTCGATACGCGGCCGGAGGGATTTTCACCAGTACGGAGGTGTTTATGGGACGCTACCTGATCAGGCGGTTGCTGCAGGCCATCCCCCTGTTATTGCTGCTCTCCATTTTTATGTTCGTGCTGATCCACCTGATGCCTGGGGGGCCCGAACAGGTCTTGTTCAATCCGCACATGACGGCGGCGGCGCGCGCGGAAATGCGCACGCGCTTCGGCTTGAATGATCCGCTGCCCATTCAATATCTCAAATGGCTCAGCCAGATGCTCATCGGCAACTTTGGCTTCTCCTACGCCGATAATCTGCCGGTCTCCTATCTGCTGGGCCAGCGCTTCCCCTTGACCTTGCAGTTGTTCATCCCGGCCTTCGCGCTGGCCTTGATCCTGGCCTTGTTCTTAGGCGTGATCTCCGCCGTGCGCCAGGGCTCCCTCACCGATTATTCGTTGACCACCGTCTCCTACTTCGGCATTGCCATGCCGGCCTTTCTGCTGGGCCTGGGGCTGCAATTTATCTTCGGGGTGTGGCTGCATGTCCTGCCGACTTCGGGCACCCAATCCTTTGGCGTGGCGCTGACGCCGCTGGGCGCCTTTTTTGATCACCTGGCCCATCTCATCTTACCCATGTTGACCCTGGCCACCCTCTCCATCGCTGGCTGGAGTCGCTACATGCGCTCCAGCACCATTGAGGTCATCAAGCAAGATTATATGCGCACCGCCCGCGCCAAAGGCGTCGGACCCACCGCCGTGCTTTTCCGCCATGCCTTGCGCAACGCGGTGATCCCGCTGATCACCGTGGTGGCCATCGATTTCGGCGCGGTGGCCGGCGGGGCCACCATTACCGAGGGCGTGTTTGCCTGGCCGGGCATGGGCAGCCTGTTTTTCTCGTCGCTGGAATCGCGCGACTACCCGGTGCTGCTCTCGATCTTAATCATCGGCGGCACGCTGGTCATTCTATTTAATCTGCTGGCCGACATCCTCTACGGAGTGATGGACCCGCGCATCCGCTATGCCTAGGGCCGCGCCGCAGCCGTGGCGCAGCCGTCCTGCTCAGAGGAGAAAGAGAGAGAAGCCAATGGAGCTCTACGACCAGGTCAATCTCACACCGAGCACGCTCGTCCCAGAAGAGTGGGAGCCGCTGCTGGAAGAAACGGTGGAGTTAGTGCAGCAGCGGCGCAGCCAGGGGCGCATCATCTTTGATCGCTTTCTGCGCAACCGCACCGCGGTGGGCGGGGTGGTCTTCCTGATCCTGATGGTGTTCTTTTGTTACCTGGGGCCGGCCGTGACGGGGCATAACCAACCCAATCTCATCCATCCCATCCCGCTGAGCGCCGTCTTGAATGGCGGCGTGAAACCGACGTGGCAGTATCCCTTTGGCACCGATGATGTGGGCCATGATTGGCTGGCGCGGGCCATGGTCGGGGGGCAGATCTCGCTGCTGGTGGGGTTGAGTTCGATGCTGATCGCCATTTTGCTGGGCATCGGCATCGGTTCCTTCGCCGGCTTCTTCGGCGGGGTGATTGACAACCTGTTGATGCGCTTCACCGACATTTTCCTGTCGGTGCCGCTGTACCTGCTGCTGTTTGTGCTCTCGGCCACCTTCACCGATGGCTCGCCCAAAAGTATCATCCTCCTGATCGCGGTGCTCTCCTGGATGTACACCGCCCGGCTGGTGCGCGGGGAGTTCCTGGCGCTCCGGGAGCGCGAGTATGTGCTGGCGGCGCGCACGGTGGGAGCGCGCAACCTGCAGATCATGTTCCGTCACATCCTGCCCAACGCCGCCGGGCCTATCATCGTGAGCGCCACCTTGCTGGTGGGCAACAATATCATTATCGAATCGGTGCTCAGCTTCTTTGGCTTTGGCATTCAGCCGCCCACTGCCAGTTGGGGCAACATGATCAACCTGGGGGACAACCTCTTTGATGTCAATCCCCTGCTGGTCTTCATCCCCGGCTTGCTCATCTTCTTGACGGTGCTCAGCTTTAACCTGGTGGGCGATGGCTTGCGCGATGCCCTGGATCCCTATATGACCGAACGCTAA
>Ga0070733_10002828_pt1 | contig 12080 bp, 10 predicted proteins | sample Coa_R1_9_FD_66450 | JGI IMG/M metagenome (GOLD analysis project Ga0070733, IMG submission 66450) | Surface soil microbial communities from Centralia Pennsylvania, which are recovering from an underground coalmine fire - Coalmine... | ecosystem: Environmental > Terrestrial > Soil > Unclassified ... | reverse complement strand
GCCGTACAATCTGCTTACTTGGAACTGCGAGCACCTGACTCGCTATGTCACCGCCGGCAAAGCTGAGAGTCCTCAGTTAGCAGTCGGTGTCGGCTGCGTGGCTCTGCTCGCGCTACTGTTTGTCGCTTCGAACCAATAGGTGTAGGTTTGTTGCGAATGTTTGCGGGCGCATTTAGGCTCCTACCAGCTTAATTCGAGCGCAGCGAGTTTGTGGTCGTCCCGCTTGTGGCTTTCCCGCATCGCCGTTCGAGCTTTGCCGAGCCAAGCGCTCACTTTGTTCCATTCATCGTCCGTGTAGGCGAATCGGTAGGTCTGCTCACAGCGGGGACACGTCACCTCTTGCTGGTTCGGAAGCGTGTCGCTTATCGCTGGACTGCCGTCCACGATTTTGGTTAGCGAGACTGTCATGCCGCTGCTCCCAGAGCGAAGCTGTGCGGGGCTCTGCTCGTCACGGAACTGGCGAGAAAGAGACCAATACTGCGAAGCCCAGCGTACCAACTTTCATTCCTTGCCACATTGTGCCCTCTTGGCGCGGGCTAGGTCGCATTTTTATTCAATCTTAGCTTCCGGCATGGCTTTGGCGTTGGGGGTTCAGGTAGAGAACTTGGCAGCAAAGATGGTGTGTCAAAAATTGTGACGCCGGTGTGACACAAAATCTGCCGACACTGGCTAGGCTGACATCTTTGACAGCTATTGCGGGTTGATTGTGAACAACTTGTTTGTTTGCAATTTAGCCCGGAGAATCCGGCTTACAGGCTCATCCGCCACAATCTTCTTTAGAATTAATTCGGTCCCTCCCGGCAGGGACCGCCCGCGGCGTACCCCGCCCCGCTATTTCCAGACCCTTCACGGTTCTCGTGATCCCCGCGCTTGTATCGGACTTGGATCCTCAGCTACCCGGCCTGATTCAGACCTTTGCTTGAACAACGATTCCTTCGTTCGCGGTGAGAGACAGGCTCTGGTCGACATCCTCTCCTCCACGACCGAAATGGGTTGAGAGCAGCACCCGACCTGCGGCGAGCGAGACTTGCTCGGGCTCCTGACCCAGATTGAGAGCTATCGCAAGACGATCATTCCCTTGGCGTCGCTCATATCTCAAAACGTTTCCCTCGACACCGACCGCCTCAATTGCCCCGTGTGTGAGCAGCGGATTACCTCGACGCAGTTCAATGAGCCGACGGTACAGATTCAGCAGCGATTCGGGAGACTTGGACATCGCCGCTACATTTGCGCTGGCGTGATCCGGTCCCAAGGGTAGCCATGGCGTTCCGGTAGTAAACCCCGCGAGAAGTGATCCGTCCCACGGCATCGGAGTCCGCTCCGGATCGCGGCCCAATCCCAACCCCGGCTGATTTTTCTCAGCCGGATCCTGAACCTGTTCGGGCGCGATTGGCACGTCTTTCATTCCGATTTCTTCTCCATAATAAATCGTCGGTGTGCCGCGCAAAGTGAGCAGTAGCATCGCTGCCACCCGGGCTTGCTCCACACCGATTCTCGATGCGATTCGCGCCTTATCGTGATTTCCCAGCACCCAGTTTGGCCACGCCCCTCGCGGCAACGCGGCTTCATACTCGTCGATAATCTCGGCGATACTGGGCGCATTCCATGCGGCTTGGATAAGCTGAAAGTTGAACGGCAAATGTGCCCCCCTCAGATCGCGCCCGTAGTAAGTAACCAGCTCTTCGATCGGTAGATAAATTTCACCAATCAGCACGCGATCCGGATACGCGTCCAACACAGCGCGCATCTCGGCGACAATCTCGTGAACTTCCGGCTGATTAGCGGTAAAGAGCGGCAGCAATCGTTTGTACGAAGATTCGCCCGGAACATAACCAGGATTCACAGGATTGTCGCGAAATTCATCGTCCTTGATCAGCATCCAAAGCACATCCACGCGAAATCCGTCCACGCCTCGATCGAGCCAGAATCGCAGCACGTCGTACATGGCTTGCTTCACAGCAGGATTTCGCCAATTAAGATCCGGCTGCTCCTTCAAGAACGAGTGGTAGTAATACTGCCTTGTCGTTTCATCCCATTCCCAAGCTGGGCCGCCGAAATGGCTCAACCAGTTATTCGGTAGACCGCCTTCGAGCCCTGCGTCTTTCCAGATGTACCAGTCCCTTTTCGGATTATCGCGGGAGCTTCGACTTTCGAGAAACCACGGATGCTGGTTCGAAGTATGGTTGGGGACGAAATCCAGAATGACGCGAACACCCCGTGAGTGGGCCTCGACGATCAATCGGTCGAAATCCGCCAGGTTGCCGAAGATAGGCGCAATGTCGCAATAATCCGCAACGTCATATCCGAAATCCGCCATCGGCGAAGGATAAATCGGAGAAATCCAAATCGCATCGATGCCAAGACTCACCACGTGGTCGAGACGTCGAATGATTCCCGGAAGATCCCCGATTCCATCGCCGTTGGTATCCTGAAACGACCGCGGATAAATCTGATAGATCACGCCGCTCTTCCACCACTTCAAATCTTCCATTCGCGCGAGCCCCTGAAATCGTTAGTCCAAATTAATATGGCCCAAGGTAAAATCGATGTGCAAGCTGTAAGCCGAATTGCCTTCCAAGGATTTTTCCTGATTCGATAACGATGATGTCGATGACGACCCTATGATTGACGACCTCTGGTATAAGAACGCAATCGTTTATTGTCTCTCCGTTGGCACCTACCTCGATACCAATGCCGACGGAGTTGGCGATTTTCAAGGCCTTCTGCGACGGCTGGATTATTTACAAGGCCTGGGCGTAACGGCGATATGGCTGCTTCCGTTCCAAGAGTCACCAGGCCGCGACGATGGCTACGACGTTTCTGACTATTACACAGTCGATCCCCGCTACGGCTCGTTGGGAGACTTCGTCGAGTTCACGCAGGGATGTAGACAGCGGGGCCTTCGAGTCCTGATCGATCTGGTCGTGAATCACACTTCAGATCAGCATCCGTGGTTTCAAGAGGCGCGCAAAGATCCGAAGTCGAAGTATCGCGACTGGTACGTGTGGTCGAAGAAGAAACCGCGAAACGCGAACAAGGGTATGGTCTTCCCAGGCGTCCAGAAGTCCACATGGAATTACGACGATGTGGCGAAAGCCTGGTATTTCCATCGGTTCTATGACTTTCAGCCCGACTTGAATACTTTGAACCCAGAAGTGCAGGCGGAAATTTTAAAAATAATGGGTTTCTGGCTTCAGTTAGGTGTCTCCGGATTCCGCATGGACGCGGTCCCTTTCGTCATTTCGGCCAAGGGCGCCAATGTTCGACGGCCCATCGAGAATTACGACATGCTTCGCATGTTTCGCGAATTTCTCACCTGGCGCCAAGGTGACGCCATCATTCTTGCCGAAGCCAACGTGATTCCACACGTGGACATGAAATACTTCGGCACCTCCGGCGAGCGTTTGCAAATGATGTTTAATTTTGAGGTGAACCAACATGTCTTTTACGCACTCGCTTCCGCCGACGCTCGTCCTCTGATCAAAGCCCTGCAGACCACCAAGCCGCGCCCTGCCACTGCGCAATGGGCCCAATTCCTGCGCAATCACGACGAGCTCGATCTGGGCCGACTGACCAAGAAGCAACGCCAGGCAGTTTTCGCAGCATTCGGCCCCGAACCGAATATGCAGCTTTACAAGCGAGGAATCCGACGCCGTCTGGCGCCGATGATGCAAGGTGATCGGCGGAGGCTCGAGCTCGCATACAGCCTGATGATGACTCTTCCCGGCAATCCCGTGTTCCGCTACGGCGACGAAATCGGAATGGGCGACAATCTTGATCTGCCCGAACGCAACTGCGCTCGCACGCCCATGCAATGGTCCAATGAACCGCAAGCCGGATTCACGGAAAGCGATAATCCCGCACTGCCCGTCATCTCCCAGGGCCCTTACGGCTTCGAGCACGTAAATGTCGCCGCGCAGAAGCGCGATCCTAACTCCTTAATGGACTGGACCGAACGCATGATCCGTATGAGGAAGGAGGTTCCGGAGATAGGTTGGGGCGATTTTTCAATCATTCCAACAGGCAAACCCGAGGTGCTTGCGATCCGCTATGACTGGCGCAACAATTCCGTTCTGTTCGTGCACAATCTGAGTGCTGTCCCCACAGAAATCAAATTTAGCCCTGCCGCGAAAGTCGATGGACAGCTCGTCAATCTTCTAGCGAACGATCACAGCACTCCCGACGCCTCAGGCAGGCATCGCATTCTGCTCGAACCCTACGGCTACCGTTGGTTCCGGATCGGCGGCCTCGATTACTTGCTGAAGCGAACCGAAACCTAGCCACCAGTCGGTCAGACGTTGGTATCAGCTCAGGACTCCTTCTGCGATCAGCGCCTTAACAGGAGACGAGAGTTATCTGCTCGAGGTCGATGTTGCGAAGACGCCGATCCGAGAGCGACGCAGCGCTAGCCGGACGAACTCGCTGAGCGCCTGCGCACTCTTTTTCGCGGACTGCCTTCGAACTCCCTCACATCCGCTGCTGTATAAACGGCTTCCTTGCCACAAGCGAGACACCTCAGAGGATTCGAGAAAATTGCGAACTCATCTTCCGCAAGTTGAGACCCCTCCTTATGCTTTCGCTCCTTGCTTTCTGCCGACGCCGTCAACGGCGTTGGTTGATGACAGTGAATGCAGATAACGCCGCGATAGGATTGCTTAGCCTCGGCAATCATTGAATCCTCGAATGGATTGATTTGGTTACAAGCCCAATTTTACGTCCGCTCCGAGCCTATGTCCATTCGCCCGCAATCGATGCAAGACGGCGCTAATGCAATCGGCAGTCTGCTACAGACGGCTTGCACGGATGCCGGCGCGCTTCATTTCTGCTTTGTCCAGTAGGGCGCGCAATCATAGTGCTTGTGCAGGCGAAGCTCGTATTCGCGGCTGAGTTCCTCGTCCGGCTTCCAGTCGGGGCTTTTTCGAATAGCTTCGCACTCTAGGTTTACGTAAATTTCTCTATTGGGCCAGCTTACCCGCTGAATCCATTGAGGGCTCAGCAACACCTTTCTCGCCGGCCACCAGTTCTTCGTGTCAACGATTACGTATCGAATCTCCCAGGTCTCATCGTCGAACAAGAAGTCTTCAACGTGTCCCACCTCTCCGTCGGTCGCTTTGATGTGATACCCGATTACTTCCCGTGTGCTCCGCAGATGCGCCTCCGATGCGGACACTTTCCCTGGCCGCATCGGTTTGGTTCGCGGAGCATTCGCGAGGTCCCGCGGATTTGACGATGAGCCCCACACCCCCGTGCCCTCCCAGTAGTACGGGAATCCATAATGTTTGTGGTGCTCTGCTTCATGCTGCCGGGAAACGGGTTTATGGAGATCAAGGGTGGGACTATCCCTGACTTGCTCCCAAGTGAGATTCGCGTGGATGTGCAGTGGGCTCCAAGCCGGATGACGCAGCGCAACCGGTGAAATTAAGACTTTGCGTCCCGACAGAATCGTTCCCGTCGCGACTACAATGTAGCGAATCGTCCACTGCCGGTCGTCAAAGTAGAAATCGTGTACTCTCCCAATGTCGGTATCGAAGGCCGCAATCGTGTAGTCGCCTAAATCTTTTGTCCTTCGTAGTCGCATCTTTCCAATTCGTCGCGTTGTATCGAAGAGAAAATAATCACGAGGTTTTTTGAATCAAGCCCTCTCCTTCGCTCGCGATAATCCACCTCTCAATCGATTCTACTCTCGGAGCCGCTCACCCTTTTGTGAAATCTTGTTGGGCGTCGGCACGCCACCCAATTAAACGAGAATCCTCTCTCGCTTCCCCTAGCCTTTCAGTCAGAATATTACAATGAAGGTGTAGGCATAGCATGCTCGGCGGAGACAAGCCGCGACTCTTACTTGATTCGGTTCTGCTCGGCATCATTGGTGGCCTGAGCGCCCGGCTCTTCATGTGGATGCTGCATCTCTCCCAGCATTTCTTTCTCACCTGGATTGCCGGTTATCGTCCACCAGGGCTTCCCGAAGAGGGCGGCGTCCTGCGGCAAATGATCGGTCCCCACGGATTGTGGCTCGTGCCGGTTGCCACAACATTGGGGGGGCTGATTTCCGGCGCTCTTGTTTACGGACTGGCTCCCGAGACAGAAGGTCACGGTACCGACACGGTTGTGAAAGCCGTTCACTGGACGGGATCGGTTCTAAGAGCGCGCGTGGCTCCGGTGAAGATGGTGGCATCCGCGATCACCATCGGGTCTGGAGGTTCGGCTGGCCGCGAAGGTCCTACGGCGCTGATTGCCGCTGGCTTCGGTTCGGTGTACGCGTCGCTGCTGCATCGGCCCGAGAGAGAGCGGCGCTTATTGGTCTTGATGGGCATGGCCGCCGGGCTATCCGCTATCTTCCGCTCGCCGATCGGCACCGCCATTTTCGCCGTGGAAGTTTTGTACGGTGGGATGGACTTCGAATCCGACGCTCTCATCTATTGCATGCTTGCTGCGATCGTGGCCTATGCCCTCAACGGATGGTTTGTGGGTTGGCAGCCGCTGTTTCGTGTTCCTACCCACTTGTCGGCGACGGGATTGGCCGATTATGGATGGTACGTTTTGTTGGGTGCCGCAAGCGGCATCATCGCCACAATTCTCCCTGAGGCCTTTTACCGGTTTAGGGACGCGTTCGCAACACTCCGAATTCCTGCATGGACCAAGCCTGCTGTCGGCGGTTTAGCCTTGGGCCTGCTGGCGTTGCGATTGCCACAGATACTCGGCGGCGGGTATGGTTGGATTCAGGATGCGATTGATGGCCAGTTAGCATTTCATTTGCTCCTCATCCTTCTTATCGCGAAGATAGTGGCATTGTCCCTCACTGTTTCTTCGGGGGGATCGGGTGGTGTTTTTGCTCCCAGCCTTTTTGTCGGTGCCATGCTGGGAGGAGCACTTGCTGGGATATTTCATCATCCGCCGGCCGGCTTGGTGATCGTTGGCATGGCTGCGGTTTTTGGCGGGGCCGCCCGCGTTCCAATCGCCACGCTACTGATGGTTGCTGAGATGACCGGCGGCTATCAGCTTCTTGTTCCCGCCGGACTGGCGGTGATGCTCAGTTTCCTGATTCAAATCAACCTCTCCTCGTTTTTCAAATATGGCAGTTTGTATGAAGCTCAGGTAGCTGGACGCGCCGACTCGCCTGCACACCGAGCCGAAAATGTGCGTATGGCATTGCGGCTTCTCGACCAGGGCAAGATCTCCTTGCCGCCGCACATGAACCATCTTCATCTGGCGTCGCTTTTGCAGTCTGGCGTCGCGTTAGATCTTCCGGATGGTTCGCAGCTCATCGCCGGCGCCCTTCGGCCAGAAAGCCCCTGGGCAGGAAAACAGATTCAATCGCGCGCGCTGAGCGGCCCGATTGCCGACGCAAAGATTGTGGCCGTTCTGCGCGGCAAGTCAGTGATTGTGGCGCGGCCCGACACTGTTTTGCAGCCGGGAGACCGGCTCCTTCTTAGCGCTCCCGTGCAAGCTACTCAGGACTTGCTGAAGCATCTCGTGCTGACCACGCCTGCAGATTCCCGAACTGCAGCGGGGGTCCCTTCTTAACTCCGGCAGTGCCACGGGAGCCCATTCCATCACGCATTCATCTGCCTCTTCTGTATGGCTGCGCTCCGCTACCGTAATTCAAAATAGCCGCTACAGGATATCCCTTATAGATTCCTCTTTCGGCGGCGGCTCAAAATTTAAGAGGACTTCGTCCAAGGAGGGTTCCATGGAACCACTAATGCGTAGCGGCGGCAATTGGTTCAGCCGCGCGCTCATTCTCGTATTGTTTGCAGGAGCACCGGCGCTTGTTTTCGCGCAATCATCATCCGATTCCAAGTTTGCTTCTGAAGCAGCGTCAGGCGGCATGACGGAGGTCAAGCTTGGCGAACTTGCACAGCAGAACGGCGCTTCTAGCTCTGTGAAGGACTTCGGCCGCAGAATGGAAACTGACCATACCAAAGCCGAGGACAATCTGAAACAAGCCGCCGAAAAAGCCAAGATTTCGTTGCCAACGAGCATGTCCGCCGAAGATCAGGCGACCTACGACCGTCTATCAAAACTGCACGGAGCCGCTTTTGACCGTGCCTATGCTCAGACGATGGTGAAGGATCACGAGCAGGATATCGCCGCATTTGAAAAGGAAAGCCGTGCCGGCAAGGACCAAACGATTAAATCGTTCGCGCAGGAAACACTGCCAACTCTGAAAGAACATCTTCATTTGGCTCGTCAAATGGAGAAAACCGTTTCCGCGTCATGAGATTTTTCACTTAATTTCATCGCTCCGCCATAGCCCGAGGTCGCCGCTTAAACAAGCGGTGACCTGGGCCTTGGTCGCGTGAGTTCTCAAGGGCGTGTCACTGCCTCAGATGTTTCAGTTTTTCCGGCACCGTATAGCCCACCGCCCCTTCCCACGATCCATACATCGGATTCGGCAGTTGAAACCACCGTTCGCCCCACAAGCTCTGGTGAGCGATGAAAAGCTTTTCACGACCCGCGAGGTTAGCCTCGCCCGGCGGAATTGTCAGGAAGTCTCCGAGTTGATCCCCAAATAACAGCAGAATGCGAAACTTCGCCGCAACCAGCCTCCGCCGCGGCGTCTTGTCAGTATCCTTGCTGTCCTTCGCGCAAAATAATCGATCCACTGGAGAATCCAGTGGCACTTGAAGCTTACGCAGCACTTCCACTGTCGGATCGTCATCTTTCGACGAGTCGCACTTCCGATTCGTAATGTAAATCGGCGTCACGCCGTTGGCATGCGCGAACTGCAAAAAATCGATCGCTCCCGGAACTAGACCCGCCCCTACTTCGTTAGCCCATTTTGTCCACTCCGCGCCGATTTCATTCTGCGGCACGGGAGACGCCACCAGTCGCGCATCAAACGCCGAATTGTCCAGCACAGTCTCATCCAGGTCGAGGATCACAGCCGGAGGCAGATTCGCAAAATCGCCGCCCTGCTCGAGCGCCGCCGTCCAATGCGGATCGCGAAGCCCTTGCAACAGCGCTGCTTGCGCCACCCGGTAGGTCTGCACAGTGGCCGCCTTATACTCCACAGCCGTCTGCATCCACAGAACGGCGTTCAGATTTTCATAGGTTGTCGGCGCAGTTGGATTTGCCAGGCCGAGGGTGAAAAGGGAACACAAGAACGCGTTGCCGATAGTCCGCAGCATAGCTTTCTCCTCTCGCGCAGGAGTCTATCAAATCCGCGCACTTAATCCGCATCCGCGACGCCCGCAGTCTTCTGGATTAGTACTTCCGACCAGGACGCTTCCGCTTCTTCAGCTTTTTACACAGTTTGAGGAAAACCCCTGTGACTATGTGTCCATTAAGTCACGCGAAACGCCATCGAATACACGAATTACCCGATTCGTAGACCCTAACCCGCATCTTATCTTGGTAGCAGAAGACGAGCTCATTCCCCGGCCCCGCGTTCCTCTCACGATCGCGCTCCTTCCTGTCAGTGCAGAGCAACAACGGAGGTAACGCAATGCTAAGAATTCTCATCGCAGACGACGTGCCGATGGTTCGCGCCGGCCTGAAAATGCTGCTCGAAATGCACAAAGGTTGGAGCGTATGCGGAGAAGCTACGGATGGTAAGGACGCCGTCGAAAAAGCGTTGGCCCTCGCTCCCGACGTAATCCTCTTGGACGTCTCCATGCCCAATCTCAACGGCCTGCAAGCCGCTCAGCTGATCCACAAAGATCTGCCGGACGCGAACATCTATTTCGTCACCCAGCATCACTCGCTCGAAATGGCCCGAGCGGCAGCCGACGCCGGCGCCCGCGGCTACATCGCGAAAGTTCAAATCCCCACGGATCTGATCCCAGTGATCGAAGCTGACACCAGCATCAACCCTGTCGAAGCTAAGCCGTAAAAGCTAAGCCGTAAGCCGTCCCAGCAGCAGCCGGAAAAATCGCTCCGCGTCCACTTCCACCGCCACTCGCGCATTCGCCTTGAAACTTTCTTCCGTCGCCAGCACCGGCGACCCCTCATGCTTATCCGCAAGCGCCATCGGCGCCGAGCCCCTCGCCGGCCCATACGCCCACCCAATCGTCTCGCCCGCCGTGAACTCCCCCTCCGTCTCAACTTCCACGTAATAATCCTTCAGCGTCAAAATTCCCGGATCGATCAGATTCGCCACCGTCAACGGGTCGTGCATCGCCTCGATCATCGGGTGCGGCCCTCGATTCAAATGCTCGAGCGTCGCGGCCATAATCTTCGCCGCCGCAATCCCCGACGGATTTTTCGCCGTCTCCAGCGCCTTCAGCCGCTGGTCCGTAAACAGCACCTTGCGCGTCACATCCAGCCCCACCATCGTCAGCGGCACCCCCGCATCAAACACAATCCGCGCCGCCTCAGGATCCACATACAAATTAAACTCCGCCGCCGGCGTCACGTTCCCGCCCGAAAGCGATCCGCCCATAATCACGATGGCCTTGATTTTGGCCGCCAATTCCGGATCATCACGCAGTGCCAGCGCCACATTCGTCAACGGCCCCACCGCCACCACCGTAATTTCGCCCGGATTCGCCTTCACAATCTTGCGTATCATTTCCGGCGCGGATTCTGCCACCGGCTTGATCTTCGGCTCCGGAAATTCCACGCCCGCCAATCCATTGTTCCCGTGAACGCGCTCCCCGGTAATCAGCTTCCTCACCAGCGGATGACGCGCCCCGCCCGCCACCGGCACATCCGTCCGCCCCGCAATCTCCACCAGCTTCAACGCATTCGGCAGCGTGAAATCCAGCGGCACGTTTCCCGCCACCGGCGTGATCGCCTCCACCTGCAATTCCGGCGAACGCAGAGCAAGCAGAATCGCCAGCGCGTCATCCACGCCAGGATCCGTATCAATGATCACGCGAAGCGGCGCCGCCGCCGTAGGCGCTTTCTCTATCGCCGCGCCCTCACGCGAAAGGGAACTGACCCCGCCGAAGTTCTTATTGATCCGCGCCGCCGCCAATGCCCCCACCGATCCCGCCAAAAATTCCCTCCGATTCGGCCGCCCGTTTTCCTGCAATCGTTCCTGCTCCCGCTCCTGCCGCGATTCTCCCCCTCGTTCGTGGCCCATGTTTCTCCTTGTCAAGGGTTCTCCCTTGTCGAATAACGCGCCGCTCGAAACCGTTCCTTATATTCGCCGCCAGTCCGTCATGTCAAGCAACCACACGCGCCACGGCAATATCGCGCATCGTAAGACACGCGCAGTCAAGTGCACCAATTCGCGGAAGGGGAAATGCGACTAAGAAAAAACCGACTTAAAAATTCGGTTCATTAGCTCAAGGAAGCCAAGAATTCCAATATCAACTCGCCTTGCGATGCTGCCGATGCCCACCCGACGTCGCCCTCGCCGGCCGCGCCTTCGCCCCACCGCCCGCCGCGCGACGCCCCTCAGCCAAGCTCCTCTTCAACGCCTCCATCATGTCAATCACCGGCGCCTTTTCGCGCTTGGGCGTCGGAGCCACCGTCTTGCCCTCGAGCTTCGCGTCAATCAATTCCTGCAGCCGCGCCTGGAACTCATCCTTATAAGCCTCAGGCTTGAATCGCGACGTCAAACTCTCCACCAACTGCTCCGCCAGCCTCACCTCTTCCGCCCTCAATTTAATGTCGTAGTTTTTCCCGTAACCCGCCACGCTCGCAATTTCGTTCTGGTAATACATCGTATGCAGCGTCAAACCATGATTCCGCGCCCGAATAAAAACCGTGTACTCGCGCTGATGCATCGTCACCTTCGCCACGCCCATCTTGTTCGTTTCCTCCAGCGCCTTCAGCAATAGCACATACGGCTTGTCCGCCTTCTCATCAGGCAGCGCCAAAAATGACGAATCAAAATAAATCGGGTCCACCTCCGATTCCTCAAGGAACGCCAGTATCTCCATCGTCCGCCCCGATTCCGGCGTAATCTTCTTGATCTCCTCCGGCTCGATATAAACGTACTGCCCCTTCTCGTACTCGTACCCCTTGATTACTTCCTTCCGATCCACGAACCGCTTGCAATGAGGACAATACAGCGGCTGCTTCAACCGCGTCTTACACACACTATGAATCTGGTGCAGGTTGATCCGTTTCTCCCGCGCCGCCGCATACAACCGAATCGGTATCGACACCAACCCAAACGAAATCATCCC
>Ga0070733_10002827_pt1 | contig 12082 bp, 9 predicted proteins | sample Coa_R1_9_FD_66450 | JGI IMG/M metagenome (GOLD analysis project Ga0070733, IMG submission 66450) | Surface soil microbial communities from Centralia Pennsylvania, which are recovering from an underground coalmine fire - Coalmine... | ecosystem: Environmental > Terrestrial > Soil > Unclassified ... | reverse complement strand
AAGGCCGACGAGTGCGGACGCAGGATCCAGCCCAGGCCGAAGCCAAGCAGCACGAGGCTGAGCATCGTCGTGGCGCCTGAAGCGGAAAAGCGCAAGCCGATCGCCGGCAAGCTGTGGAACAGTCCCCGCCAGCCCAGTTGCTCGCGGTCAAGCGCCGCGTCGAGCGACTGCCGGCAGCGAACCACCAGCTCGGGCGTCGGCTCGGGCGCCAAACGCTGGTCGAGCAAACGATTGAGGCGCCGCGAATCCTCAAGACCAGCCTGGCACGCCGGGCACGCTTCGAGGTGCTTCTCGTAAGCGGCGCGTTTCTCCGCCGGCAGTTCGTCGTAAAGATAGAACGGCAGCGTGTCTTCGAGTTCTTTGCAGTTTGTGACCGCCATTTCGAGCCTCTCAGCCTTGTGACTTACGCCGCCTCACGTCTCGGGTACCGCGCCTCCGAGTTGAGCACTTTCGAGATGATCCAGCGCCCGGCCGCTATGCTAGGTCCGCCAGTACGAGTCTTAGCTTCTGCGTGGCGCGGAACAGACAGTTCTTAGCCGTCTCTTCGCTTGTGCCGCAGAGCTCGCCGATGGCGCGCAGCTTCATTCCCTGGTAGTGCCGCAGTTCGAAGACCATCCTCTCGCGAGGATTCAGATCAGCCAGTGCCGACTCGATGCGCCCCGCGATCTCCCGGCCCTTGAGGCTGCGCTCCGGATTGAGCCCCGGCCGGTCGTCAGCGACGGTCTGGAAGTACTCCGTCTCGCCTTCTTCGTTCTCCGGCGCCTGGACTTCGCTGCGTCCCTTCTGCTTGCGGAGGTGATCGAGACAGACATTCATCACCACACGATAGAGCCAAGTCGAGAAGCGCGAGTCAAAGCGGAAGCGGCCGAGCGACCGGTAGACCTTCAAGAAGGCCTCCTGATACAGGTCCTGAGCCTCTTCCGGCGACCCCACCACTTTCAAGGCAAGCCGCAGGACTTCGCGGTCGTAGAGGCGTACCAGCGAGTCGAAGGCGAGGCGATCTCCACCCTGAGCCCGGCGGATGAGTTCGCGCTCGTCCGCCTCGAAAAAGCGCGAGCCCTCGGCGGGAATTTTGCCAGCTAACTCCAAGCAGGCGCCATCCATCTTAAGGTGCACTCGCTCGTCCCAATCAGCTTAGACGAAGCCGCAGACGAAATGTAAGCGGCAACCTGACGGATCATAGCACGCGGGCCGACGCCGTTTTCACCCCTAAACCGGACGCCGCGGACTGAGGCCCCCCTTGGAGCCCGCCCCGCACTCATCCGCCGGGCTCAGGCAGGAGACCGCCTTGCCCCGCCCAACAAATCTTGCCCCGCCCGCCCGCCAACCTAGTAGTATTAGGCTCTTGGCCCGACCAGCCCCATAAGCCCGACAAGCCCGAAGGGCCCGATGGGCCCGCTGGGCCACAACTGGAGGATGCACCCAAAATGCTGAAATCAAGCTTGATTTCCTTCCCCGCCCGGCTCCTGACCGCGCTCGCCGCCCTCGCCCTGCTCCTGGCGATCGCCCACCCCGCCTTCGCCTGGGAGCGCGAGCCGAGCTCGGTTTACCACGAGCGCCGCGCCCGCCTGGTGAGCGAGACGGGCGACGCCGTCGTCGTCCTGTTTGGCTACAACGAGGACGACGTGGCCGCCTCCACCACCCAGTTCCGCCAGAACGAGGAGTTTTACTACCTCACGGGATGGAACGAGCCCGCCGCCATGATGATGCTGGTCCCCAAGCCCTCCAAGCCCGGCCAGACCGCCGAAATCGACAAGGAGATTCTCTTCATCCCCGCCCACGACTACCGCCAGGAAAAGTGGACCGGGCCTAAGCTCGGACCAGGCGATGCCGACGCGTCCGAGCGCACCGGCTTTCCCCTGGTCGAGCCCATCGCGCGCTTCCACGCCGACCTGCTCGAGGCGTTGAAGACCTTCCCCAAGATTTACACCGAGGCCACGCCGCAGCCTGAGAGTGGCGAAGACTGCTTTCAGAAGGACATGGTCGCCAAGCTCAAGACCCTGGCGCCGCTCGCCTCGATCGCCGACGTGCGGCCGCTGCTCACCCGCATGCGCGCCGTCAAGTCGCCCACCGAGATCGCCCTCATCCGCAAGGCCGTCGAAGCGTCGGTGGACGCGCATCTCGCAGCGATGAAGGCCGTCCACGCCGGCATGTGGGAGTACCAGGTCGCCGCCCTCATGCAGTACGAGTACGCGCGCCGCGGCTCCGAGTGGCCTTCCTACCCGCCCATCGTCGGCTCGGGGTTCTTCTCCACCGTCCTCCACTATGACCAGGATTCGCAGCAGTTGCAGGACGGCGACGTGGTGCTGATGGACGTGGCCGGCTCCTACAGCGGCTACTGTAGCGACATCACCCGCACCATCCCCATCAACGGACACTTCACCCCGCGCCAGCGCGAAATCTACGAGATCGTGCTGGGCGCGCAAAACGCCGCCCTCGCCGCCATCAAACCCGGCATGATGATGAACGGCGGCCGGAGCAAGACTCAGGGGTTGCAGCAGATCGCCTACGAATACATCAACACCCACGGCAAAGACCTGCACGGCAAATCGCTCGGGCCGTACTTCATCCACGGACTCGGCCACTCCGTGGGCTTGAACGTCCACGACCCGGCCGAGTATAACCAGCCGCTCCAGGCCGGCATGGTCATCACCGACGAGCCCGGCATTTATATTCCGGAAGAAAAAATCGGCGTCCGCATCGAAGACGACGTCCTGGTCACCCCCGACGGCGCCGAATTGCTGAGTCACCGCCTCCCCCGCACCGTGGAGGAGATCGAAAAACTCATGTCCGAGGGCAAGTGACGCTAGCGGCTGTACGGGGCGACCGATACGAAATCATGCTGCGGGCGCATGTTTACAGTTTGGTGCCATGCGTTCTGGATTCAGAGCGAGATTCTTCGCCGCTTCGCAAAAACCGCTCGCGGCTCAGAATGACAGGGCTGGTTATTTTGATCCACGAATCCAACTTCCCTCGGACCCTGCGTCCTTACGGAGAGCCACCGATCCTTCCGCGGAAACAAAGAGGGGTGTCATTCTGAGCCGCGAGCGTTTTTTGCGAAGCGATCCTGCACTACCCCGCGCTGCGCCGCCCATCACTCAGCCAGGTACACCCTGGGCTAGATTCTGCCGCCACCTTCGGGGGCTCGGGTTCGGAATCTTGCAAACGCGAGATGGAAAAGGCCGGCGAGCGAGAGCAGTCCGATAAGCAGAGCGAACGAGAACACCAGCAGGGTCACCAGCGCCATCTCGGCGAGTGTAATCAGCGTGCTCATCAGCTTTCCTCCGTTGGCTCCAACTTGCTGAGCGGTTCCTGAAGCGGGATGGCTCGCCTTTCAAGTCCATCCGTACCGGTCACGGCGCGGCGAGCCGTTCCCAGCCGGCACCCCAGCCCGGCACTCCAGCCGGCGCCCCAGCCGCGACTACTGGCCGGCTGGCGTTTCGTCCGCGGCGGCGCCGGTTGAAGCGACTGAGGCCACCGGGTTGCCGGCGGTCGCGGCGGGCGCGGAAACCCGGGTGCCGGCAAAGACCTCGGCCAGCGCCGCGGTCTCGGGCTGGGGCGTGATCTCGACCGAGTCGCCCGCGCGCACCAGCTTGAACAGCTCCTCGACGTCCCGGTTGCGCAGGCGGATGCAGCCGTGCGACGCGGCGTGTCCGACGCTGCGCGGGGCATTGGTCCCGTGGATGCCGTAGCCTTGGCGATCGAGACCCACCCATCGCGTCCCGACGGGATTATCTTTGCCGGGGCCAACCACTTTTCCAGGGTGGTACCAGGTGGGGTTGGAGACGAGGGTGACGATCGTGAACCGTCCCGCCGGGCTGGGGGTCGAGCCTGCGCCAACGGCCACGGGGTAGACTTTCACCACCCGGTTCCCGTCGATCAGCGCGAGCTTGCGGTCTGCCAGGCTGACCACGATGCGGCGGCGAGTAGGTCCGCCGTCCTGCCGGTCGATTGGTTGCTTGCCGCCCGGATGCGCGACCACCATCGCCGGGGCCGCATGGGTGGCGGCGTCCTCCGGAGGCGCCAATTCCCTTCGTCGGGCCTCGATCGCAACTGCCTGCTCGATGACGAGCAGCAGCAGGCCGGCAAGCTGTGCGCACATGACCTTGGCCTTGCGACCTTGCGCCTCTGATTCCTGACTGGTTCGGCTCATCGCTTTGTACCCCTTCACGTCAGCCATGGGCAGGTGGCGGGCCGTGCATCTATCGTGTTGATATAGCTATGCTTATTTGAGCATCGACGGCGAAATGAGCGTGGGAGCGCTTGGACGGTGTGACAGGGCTGACACGCGCCGGAGTCGAGGGAAAAAACTACGCCTGATCGGTAAACCTTGCTGGGGAGTGACGCCCGCCTGATCACTTAAGTCTTGTGTTTACAGGCCATTGAGAGCTAGGCCTTTGGCAAGGTGAATGCGACCATGATGGCCGGAGTCATCTCGACTCAGGAGGTGAAGTATGGCCAAGTCAATCCAGTCAAGCCCCTCGACAGTGATCGCGGCGGGCCTCGTCCTGCTGCTGGTCCCCGCACTGGGGCTGGCCGCTAGAGGTCAGAGGGATTCGGTCCAGGACGGCCGGGCGTCCGCGCAGTCGAGCCAGAAGGCGAGCGCGGCATCGGGTCAGAGCGCGGACCTGACCACCCAGCGCCTCGACCTGAGCGAGGGCACCAAGCTGTCGGCCAATTTGGCGTCGACCATTGACGCCAGTACGGCGAAGCCCGGCGACCAGGTTGTGGCGCGCGTCACCAAGAACATCAAGGCGCACGGCCGGACGGTGATCCGCAAGGGCGATGAGCTGGTGGGCCATGTGACGGAGGTCCAGGCCGCCGGCTCGGGCAAAGCCGGCTCGAGCGTCGGGATCGCCTTCGATCGGGTCGTGGCGGGCAATTCCAGCGCCCAACTGAGCACGGTGCTCAATTCGGTGGTCTCAACGCCCAGCGAACGTCAGGCCCAGCAGCAGCAGATGGCCGAACCGGCGCTGCCCGAGCCGATGGTCATGGGTGGCGGATCGGCCGCCGGAGCGGGACGCGCCTCGTCGGGCGGCGGAGGCGGACTGTTGGGAGGCGTGGCCTCGACGGCGGGTTCGGCGACCGGCACAGTAGGTTCCACGCTGGGAGGCGCTGGAGTCGCGGCGGGCTCCACCGTCAACTCAGCGGCCGCGGCGGGGTCGGCGGCAGGGGTACTGGGCGCGAACAGCCGGTCGGCCCTGGGCGGCAGCGCCGGGGCTCTGGTCCCCACCCCGCGCAAGTCCATTCATCTGGGTTCGGGAGGTTCAGTGAACCAGCAGAGTACCGCGAGTTCCACACTCAGCACCAACCAGGGCAACCTCCGCCTCGACCCGGGGACCGAACTTCAGTTCCGGGTAACCGGCAGCGCTACAGCAAATTGACCTGCCCGCTTGAGGGCTTGGGGTTCGGGGCGCTCTCCAGGCAAGATGGGGAGGTTAGGGCGGGCCAACTGCGCCCGAGTTCCCGGACCCCAAGGTTCGGAGCCTTTCGCGCGCCCGGGAGCAACGCTGGGCTGGCGGTGCCAACCGGATTTTCAGCCGTCGCCGGAGTCTTGGATCCTGCCCGGCCATTCCCCGTTTCCCACTCCGCTCAATGCCACGCCGGGCGAATAATTTTCTTGATTTTCCCAGTGTATTGATGGTAACTTCCCGCGCGAGAGGTAGTTTGCGTTTGTTGAAAGGGGTAGCGCCAATCGGCCAGCTTGGCTGGCGCTCGTTGGAAGAATAGGTGAGGAGCGAGCAGAGGGCCGGAAGGGTACACTCGGCCGCGGGTGTGTCCTCGCCGTATGTAGCCGGCCCGATGGAACCCCATGGAAAGAGGACATATCCCATCTAAAGGACTGGCTACCGACCTGGACAGCATACAATTGGCGACAGTACTCCCACGATTGGCGTCCCCTGGTGTTCCCAACCTTAGACTTAAGTGGATTAGTGTAAGCAACTTAATGACTTCCCTTCAATTCTCGGCCGAGTGCCGTCACCAGGGCCATTTTGGTGAATCGGTTGCTACTCTATCGTCCTTTTGGGCAGGGGCTGCGGGTCAGCGCGGTACCTTTATGTAAACCCCTGTTCGCGGTGAACGTCCGACACCCTGAGCCTTGTTGACTAGATCAGTTCGCTCTCCCAAACCGGAAAGCTGGAAAAAACTCTATGCGTATTAAAAGGTCTTCGTCAGTGTCCGGCCGCCTCACGGGGACGGTGGCCGCCCCACTTTGCCTGGCGCTCGGTGCCGCAGCAGTCTGGCTTCTGGTGGTATCGCCCGGCGCCTGGCCGGGCCGGGCTAACTCCCGCGTCGCCACGCACGCGTCCTCCGGCGCCGGCGCTTCGAAGGCCTCCACGACCGCGAAATGGTCCCGGCGAACCGATGGTAGCGGGTCGCCACTTGCTGTCGGACTGATGAAAAGCTATGGCAGCGCGCCGCTGAGCTTCGAGCCCAATCTTGGGCAAACCGACAGCCGGGTAAAGTATCTGGCTCGCGGCAACGGCTACGCCATGTTCCTCACCCCGAGCGAGGCGGTGTTCGAGCTGCAGCAGCCCGCCAGCTCTGACGGCAAGGCGGGAGGCGGCACCCCTGGCGCCAAGCTGGGCAGCAAGGGATCGGCATCCGGAGCGCGCGGCGAAGTGGTGCGCATGAAACTCCTCGGCAGCAACCCCTCGCCGCTCATGGCCGGACTGGATGAGCTTCCCGGCAAGAGCAATTACGCGCTGGGTAAGGATCCCACGAAGTGGCGAATGGGCGTGCCGACTTACCGAAAGGTGGCCGAGCGCGAAGTTTATCCTGGCATTAATCTGCTCTACTACGGCAACCAGCGGCAGCTCGAATATGATTTTGTGGTCGGCACGGGCGCCGACCCGCGCGCCATTCGCTTCGAAGTGGACGGCGCCAAGCGGCTGCACACCGATTCCGCCGGTGACTTGACGGTCGAGATCGCGGGCGGCAATCTGCGCCTGCACAAGCCGGTGGTGTACCAGAAAGCGGAGGGCGGCATCGAGCCGGTCGAGGGCCGCTACGTCGTGAAGGGAAAGCGCCAAGTTGCGTTTCAGGTGGGCAGGTACGACGCCCGCCGCGCCCTGGTAATCGACCCGATCCTCGAATATTCGACTTACGTCGGAGGCAGCAGCATTGACGGCGCCAACGCTATCGCTATCGCCAGCGACGGCACGGCCTTTATTACAGGCGGGACGTTCTCCACCGACTTCCCCACCGCAGGCACGCACCCGTTGCAACCCGACGCAGGCGGTCCGAACGACTTTCCGAATGACGCATTTGTCTCGAAGCTGAGCGCAGACGGCTCGACCCTGCTCTATTCCACCTATCTGGGGGGGAACTTGCAAGATGTTGGCAACGGCATCGCCGTTGATACCTTCGGCGACGCCTACGTCACCGGTACGACGCTATCCAGCAACTTCCCCACAACACCTGGGTCATTCGACCCCAATTGTCCACCCAACGGGGCGTGCGGAGCCGGCCTCTATCCCAATGGCGAGATTAACTCGGCGTGTTTCCTCACCGAGCTCAATCCCGCGGGGTCGGCGATTCTCTACTCAACCTATATCGGTGGCGAGGGTAATACTCGATGTCAGGCAGTCGCCGTCGACAATGATCAGAATGCATACGTCACCGGTTCAACCCAAGCTCCCACACAAGTTCCGCCGGCTCCGCCCCCGGGTTTCCCCATGGGCCCCGGCGCCAGGTCACCGTTCCCGTTCATCGGGCCGCAGAACGCTTTCTTGGTGAAGATCGACTCCACCGGTTCGGATGACTTGTACGCCGCCGTGTTTGGGTGCAACGTTCAGGACATCGGCTTAGGGGTGGCCGTCGACGGTAACGCCAATGCCTATGTGACGGGTCTCACCTACTCACCTTGCTTTCCCGTGACCCCAACTGCGTTCCAGCAGGTCTACGGAGGCGCGGGTGATGCTTTCTTCACCATGCTCAACACGAACGATACCAGCGCTGCCTCTCTGCTCTACTCGACCTTTCTTGGCGGGAACGGACTCGACCAAGGCAACGCCGTGGCCGTTGACAGCACGGGCAAGGCGTATGTAACTGGAGCCACGAAGTCCAACGGCGTGCCCTTTCCCTCAACCCCGGGCGCGTATCAAACTTCCTGCGACCTGAATGCCGGAAATTGCGACGGAGACGTGTTTGTGACCAAGTTCGATCCCACCCTGTCAGGAGCGGCGTCAGTCGTTTACTCAACCTATCTTGGCGGTACCCACGGAGATAGCGGCAACGGCATCGCTGTCGATACGGGCGGCAACGCTTATGTTACCGGGGCCACAAACTCAACCGACTTTCCGGTCACGACCGCAGTGTTCCAATCCACCTATGGCGGTGGCAATGCGGACGCGTTCGTAACTAAGCTCGACCCCACCGGCTCGACGCTCGTCTACTCAAGCTACCTGGGTGGAAGCAACACGGATAGCGCTTACGGCATCGCGGTCGATCCCACCGGTGCCGCTTACGTGGCGGGGCAGACCTGCTCCCTCGACTTCCCGCTGGCGAATCCGGTGCCGCCGATAGCCGGCAACGCGAAAACCAACTCGGGCGTGAACTGCGATGCATTCGTCTCCAAGGTCATCGTTTCTCCGGGTATCGCCTTGAGCCCGGCGGGGCTGACCTTTCCGCCTCAGTTGATCGACACCACGAGCGCTCCGTTGACCGTCACTCTCGACAATGGTGATAATCCATTGAGCATCACGGGCATAACGATAAGCGGCGATTATGCCGAGACAGACACGTGCGGCACTTCTCAACCGCCGGGTGGCAAGTGCACGATCACCGTTACCTTTACGCCCACCGCGGCAGGGGTTCGTAACGGGTTGCTCACCATCAACGATAACGCCCCCGGCCATCCCCACGTGGTCCAGCTCACGGGCATTGGAACACCCACGGGAATCCTGACTTTATCGGCCACCAACCTGACGTTTGGCAATCAGCCGGTGGGCAGCACCAGCGCCCCGCAAGCCATCAAGGTGTCCAATACCGGCACGGCGGCGCTGACCATCGCCAGCATCGTATCGAGCGGCGACTATGCCGAAACGAACAACTGCACCACTGCGCTGCTGCAGCCGACCACAACCTGCGTCATTACGGTGACGTTCACGCCGACCATTGCCGGCTCGAGCGTCGGCGCGCTCACCATCACCGACAACGCTCCCGGCAGCCCGCAGGTCATCCTACTGACAGGCAGCGGTGTCCTCCAGCCGGTAGTTACGCTTTCGGCTAACAGTCTGACCTTCGCCGGCCAGGCGGTGGGCACCTCGAGTGCCGCGCAGCAGGTCACCGTGACCAACAGCGGATCGGGACCTTTGAACATCGGCAGCATCGTCCCCAGCGGCGATTTCACGGAGACGAATAACTGCGGCGCGAGCGTCCCCATCGGGGCCACCTGCGCCATCAGCGTCGTCTTCGTACCCTCCGCCGCCGGACCGCGCACCGGCCTGATCGTCATTACCGACAACGCGCCCACCAGCCCGCAGGTGATTACGCTGGCCGGGGCGGGCGCGGACTTTACCGTTTCCGCCTCGCCTTCGACGTCCAGCATCTTCGCTGGCAGCTCCAGCACCTTCACGCTGGTGGTGACGCCGACGGCGGGGTTCAACTCCAGTGTCACGCTGGGCTGCGGCCTTCCCGCGGCGATGGCGCTCTCCACCTGCACGCTGACGCCGGGTGCGGTCACCCCGAACGGAGTCAGCCCGGTGGGAGCGACGGCGCTGATCGCGACCGCGGCGCGGACTATGGCGCCGCCCGGACCGAACTTCACCCGGCCGGGGCCGCACAGTCCCGTTCCACTGCCTTGGCTGGTGGTGATGATTATTCTGGCGCTCCTGGCCTTAGTCACGGCCCGGCGCCGCAGGGTGTGGGTGGCCTTGGGCGCAGTAACCCTCTTTGTGCTGCTTTGGGCGGCGTGCGGCAGTGGAGGAAAGTCCTTCGTGACGGCAGGAACACCCGCCGGCAATTACACGATCACTCTGAGCGGGACCTCGGGCTCGGTAACGCGCTCGGCCACGGTGACGCTTACCGTGAACTAGACCCGGCGCGGCGGCAGGCGCCGGAGGGTTGCCGGGGAGATTGAAGCACAGGCTGAAGATTCGAGGCGCGAGGCTCGGCCGCCGGATGGATCCGGCGCACATCAGGAGGAATTACATGCAGAAGGTTACGTGGCTCGTCACGCTGGTTCTGTTCCTGGGCGTCACGGCGATGGCGCAGGACACGCCCAAGGCCGAAGTCTACGGCGGCTATTCGCACCTCGTGGCGGACTTCAGCAACACGACGTTCAACCTGAACGGCGGCGAGTTCGGCCTGACCGAGAACGTCAATAGCTGGTTCGGCGGCATGGTCGACATCGGCGCCCAGTTTGGCACGCGTAACGGCTTCAACGTGAATTCGGAGCAATACCTCTACGGCCCGGTCTTCTCCTACCGCAAGTTGTCGTCGTTCACGCCATCCGCCCACATCCTGCTCGGGGCGATCAGGGGAAGCCAGGGTTTTGCGGGCATTTCCCAATCCGACACCAAGTTTGCCGCGGCCTTCGGCGGCGCGCTCCAGTTCAAGCTGACGGACATGGTGAGCATTCGCGCCATTCAGGCGGACTACCTGATGTCGCGGTTCCTGAGCACGCACCAGAACAACATCCGCCTCTCGGCGGGCATCGTCCTGACCTTCGGCAAGAAGTAGGCCCGTCCTCCCGGCCGCGCCGGGAGCGTCCATGAACGCGGGCCTCTGCCGCGCTTCGCGGGACGCTGGGCGGCGGGGGGTTTGCGGGAGGCCGTCTTTCTCCCCGCTTTGTCTGCGGTCCTGCCACCGCCCGTGCGAGTCACAAGCGCAGCCGCTTAAACAGCCGCTCCGGCACCCCGCGCATCGCGAACATCACGGGACGCCAGAACCACGGGACGTAGACAACGTCCTGGCCGCCGCGTAGGGCGCGGTACACCGCCCGAGCGACGCGTTCGGGCGAAGCCACCAGGAACAGCCCCGGGCGCCCGTAGGTCATCGCGGTGTCGACGAAGCCCGGCTTGATGGTTACCACACGAACGCCTGAATGATGCAGCCGGTTGCGCAGTCCCTGGAGATAGGTCGAGAGCCCGCCTTTCGCCGCTCCGTACAGGTAGTTGCTCTGGCGGCCTCGATCGCCCGCCACTGACGACAGGGCCGCGATGAAGCCGGCGCGGCGGGCTTCGAAGCGGCGAGCGAGGATCTCCAGGGCCGAGACGCAGCCGGTAAAATTGGTGTCGAGGATGCGCCGCGCTTCGGCCAAGTTGGACTAGGCGGCGGCCTGATCGCCCAGATAACCGACGCACACCACCGCCCCTGCCAAATCATCGCCTGCTTCGCCCAGGCACGCCGCCAGCGCCGCTTCGTGCGAGTCAATCTCGAGCGCATCGAATTCGCAGGCGCGCCAGCGCACTCCGTAGCGCAGCGCAAGGTCCGAACCCATCGCCTCGAGCTCGGCGGTCTCGCGTCCCGCCAGAATCACGTCGTAGTGGCGGCGCGCGAACTCCACCGCCACCGCCCGCGCGATGCTCGAGGTTGCGCCCACGATCAATACGGTCGGCAAGGTTGGAACCTCGCGGTCGATCGAGCCGAGTCTAGGACTGCCGCTCGCCGGGAGGGCGGCGGCGCTAGGCGTCGACGATCCTCAGCCGGCGGGCGAGCGAAGACGATAGCCGGCCGTCCGGGTCGAGACTCTGCTGGATGGCGCGGAACTCGTCCAGGTGCGGATACATGCGCACAAACTTTTCCGGCTCGAGCACCGCGTCCTTGGCCAGGTAGACTCGCCCGCCGTGATCCAACACCACGTCGTCCAACTGCGCGAGGAAGGCCGGGAGGTCGCGCGACACCGCCAGGTCGAGCGCCAGCGTCCAGCCCGGCGCGGGAAAGCTCAGCAGGCCGGCGTTCGCCTCGCCAAAGCGCTTGAGCACGGCGAGGAACGAGGCGCGTCGCGACGCGGCGAGCCGCTCGAGCAGCGCACGAAGCCCGGCCGGGGCGGCGTCCAAGGGCAGCGCCACCTGATACTGCACGAAGCCGCGCTTCCCGTACAGCCGGTTCCAGCCGCGAATGGCGTCAAGCGGGT
>Ga0070733_10002825_pt1 | contig 12083 bp, 11 predicted proteins | sample Coa_R1_9_FD_66450 | JGI IMG/M metagenome (GOLD analysis project Ga0070733, IMG submission 66450) | Surface soil microbial communities from Centralia Pennsylvania, which are recovering from an underground coalmine fire - Coalmine... | ecosystem: Environmental > Terrestrial > Soil > Unclassified ... | reverse complement strand
ACGGTCGAGCTCAACGACATCCCGATGATGATCGTGCAGCACCACGAGTCGGAATATTTCACCCGGCGCTGCATCGACACGTTCGACCGGCTCTACCAGGAGGGCGAACGCCGCGCCAAGGTCATGGCGATCGCCATTCACCCCTACATCTCAGGCCAGCCGCATCGGATCAAGTATCTCGAGGCGGTCTACGACCACATCGCCAAGCATACCGGCGTGCTGCATTGGAACGGGTTGCAGATACTCGATTGGTATCGAGCCACGGTTACCCGTTCCTGAAGCTTATGGACGATCGTACCACGAGCCGGGCTCGTCGCTGTGCCAGCCGGCCACCACAGCGCCGGTTGGATCCAGGAGTGAGATGCGGTGGGCGCGAATTTCGTCAACGGTTAGGATGTTCGGCGCTGCTATCGCCGCTCCTATCGAAAGGATCGCTACAGTTGCGAATAACAGCGTCGCGAGCACGCGGTTATATTGTTCGACGCGCCGCAAGCGCGTCTCAAGCCGGGCAAGCATGTTCTCATCGATCAAGCGGTCGATAGTCATTAAGGCTCCTTTCGATTCGGACGGTTGTCCTGGCACAATAGGTATAGGCACGCCGGGGCTGCGCTATAACCGCTGCGCGAGTCTCGCCGCGCGGCAACGCGTCTGGAGCGAGCGATGTTACCCACCGAACGCCTCGACTATTCGCCGATTTCCCGGCGCAAAAAGCTAACCTTGCCTGGCGAAGCGCGCGTCGCGCTGTGGGTCATCGTCAATGTCGAGGAATGGGACATCAACGAGACGATGCCGCGCACTGTCTTGACCCCGCCGGCGGGCGGTTCGCCGATGCCGGACATCCCCAACTGGGCCTGGCACGAATACGGCAACCGGGTCGGATTCTGGCGGATGCTCGAAGTCTTCGACGCATTACAGATGCCGGCGGTATTGGCGATCAACGGCTCGGCGATCGCCCGTTATGGCGCGATCGTCGATGCGGCCAAGGAACGGGATTGGGAATTCATCGGTCACGGTTTCAGCCAGAAAAACATGCAGAAGGTCGCCGATGAAAAGGCCGACATCGAAAAGACCTCGGCGGCGATCCGCGAGGTCACCGGCAAGAGCCCGCGCGGCTGGCTCGGTCCTGGCCTGACCGAGACTTGGGACACGCCGGACCTGCTCGCCGAGGCCGGTTACGACTATGTCTGCGATTGGGTGCTCGACGACCAGCCGGTGCGGCTCAAGACCCGCGACGGTTCGGGCATCGTCAACCTGCCCTACACCCAGGAATGCAACGACGTCGCGATGATGCTGATCCAGCATCACAAGGCGTCGGAATACCAGGATCGCGCGATCGACCAGTTCGAGCAGCTTTATGCCGACGCCCGCGATGCGGCGCGTGTGATGGCGCTGGTCGTCCACCCGTACATCATGGGCGCGCCGCACCGGCTGCGATACTTCGGAAATGCGCTTGCCCATATCCGCAGACACGAGGGTGTCGTCTGTTGGACCGGCGAACAAATTTTGGATTGGTATCTGGGGCAGTAACGGCCGGGGCCGCGTGTTCGATTGGTTTTGTTTCGGGGTATAGTTCGATCCAGGCTGAATCAAGCTACCAGAGATTTGTCGTCTTCGAACGCAGCGGCCGCGCTGGGAGTCCGCCACAACACTCCGGCGCCGATAGGGCGCCGTTTGGGGGCATCCAGTCCGGTTGTGGAGTTTGAGCCCCGCCCGACAATCAGGCGCCACATCTTCGCCAGCGGTCCGGCATAGACGCCCCACAGCCCGTCATAATCCTTCTCCTCGCCTGTACCGAAACCGTAGATTATCTCTTCGTGCGGGGCAGGCTTGACCGCCGTTCCGAAAATCCAGTCCCAGATGGACAGATTGATCCCAAAATTCTTGTCCCAATGTTCCGGTTTGATGCTGTGGTGCACTTGGTGCATGTACGGACTAATCAGCACCCGGTCGAGCCAGCCGTAGCTGATCGGGAAATGCGAGTGCTTGAGCGCGTCGAGCGTGACGATGGTGCCGATCTTGTCCGCGCAAGCATAAAGAAACAAGGCGTCGGCCAAACCGAAGCCGAAAAAGGCGCCGAAGATGCCGGCCGGGATTCCAGCGAGAATTGCGCTGACGCTTCCATCGAAGACAAAACCGAGCGGGTGCCCACGCCGCGCAGTCAGCGGGTTCAAAAATGTCGCGGAGTGATGGACTTTATGGATCTCCCATAGCACAGGGACATGGTGCTGAAGGTAGTGGGTAAAGTAAGTCGAGAACTCGATGACGATGAAAAGTGTGAGCGCACAGCACACGATTACTACGTAATTTGGATGAATTATTACGTGATTCGGAAAGGTCAATTTTAAAGCCTTGCCGATCAGTCCAGAAACCAAAACAGTACAAAGTGGCATGAGTGCGGAATATGTTTTGTCAGTTAATTTGCCCAAAAAATATAATTTAATATCCATCCGCGCCGATTTTTCGCGCCAAGATGAAAAAGGGAAGCAATGACGCAAGAATCCGAGAAATGTGATCTTCTCTCGATTGGTGATGACCACGAGTAAAAAAGTGATCGCCGCGGCAGCGGAAAATGTGAGCCAGGTGATCAGAAATGTGGGGAAGTTGGCAAAGCTGTGAATAAATTGTTCCATGCCAACCATCCGAAAATCACGGAGTGGTTCGAACGAAACGTGCTTGATTTGCCTTAAGTTTTCCGGCGTCGCCGCGCTGCCGAGAGAGAATTGTGAGCGCGGGTTCGGGGGTACTTGTCAACATACTACCCCGGATTTCGCCATAAAAGGGGCGCAATGGTCGCATCGGGAGATTCCGGCGTTATCGCGAACCGTGTCTCTTGTTGTCGGAGACTATTACTGCCGCCATTAGAATCGTCCGCCATGTGCTTTGTCCGCATCCGGTTTAAGGTTGCAGGGCCAACATGCAACCAACGCGCAGCGTTCCGCCGATGATCGAAAACGCCTCGCTTGCCGACCTCCAACAAGCCCTGGCCGCGGGCCGCACGACTTCATCGGCGCTGACTCGCGCCTACGTAGATCGGATCGAGGCATATGATCGCGGTGGCGTCGCGCTCAATTCGGTGCGCGAGGTCAATCCCGACGCACTCGCCGTCGCCGGGCTGCGCGACGGGCAAAAGCCGTCAAAGCGCTACCCGCTTGCCGGCATCCCGATCCTCGTCAAGGACAACATCGCCACCGGCGACCGCCAGCACACGACCGCCGGGTCGTTGGCTCTCGAAGGTGCCCGCGCCCGGCAGGATTCGACCGTGGTCAAGCGGCTGCGCGCCGCCGGTGCGGTAATCCTCGGCAAGGCCAACCTCACCGAGTTCGCCAATATCCTGTCGATCGACATGCCCTCGGGCTATTCATCGCTCGGCGGCCAGGTCAAGAATGCTTATGTAACGATGCTCGACGGCAACGGCGTTCCGGTCGTCACCCCCGGCGGGTCGAGCTCGGGATCGGCGGTGGCGGTTGCGGCCGGGCTGTGTGCCGCGGCGATCGGCAGCGAGACCTCGGGCTCGCTACTGAACCCGGCGACGCAAAATGGGCTCGTCACCGTCAAGCCGACCGTCGGCCTCATCAGCCGCGCCGGTATCCTGCCGATCTCGCACAGCCAGGACACTGCAGGGCCGCTGACCCGCACGGTGCGCGACGCGGCGATCCTCTTGAACGTACTGGCCGCGCGGGACCCGGCAGACCCGGCGACCCGCAAGCTCCAACGGCCCGCCGACTACACCGAATGCCTCGACGCGGAAGGGATCAAGGGCGCGCGGATCGGCGTGCCGAGCGACCCGGCCGACCCCGGCAACGATGCCTATTTCCCAGCGCAGACCGCCCGCACCCAGGCGGCGATGCGCGAAGTCATCGCGGTGCTCGAAAGCGCCGGCGTGACGATCGTCCGCGCCAATATCCCCGCGATCGGCTGGATGGGCGGGCCGGGCACCAACATGGCCGTGCTCAACACCAACCCGCACAGCGCGACGCGGTACAAGGCCACCTACCGCTCGATCGTCTTCATCTACGAGCTGAAGCGCGACCTCGACCTTTACTTGCGCGATTGGGCCACCGAGACCGCGATGCGCTCGCTGGACGATATCGTCGCGTTCAACGCTGCCCACCCCGAGGCGATGCGTTTCGGCCAGGATATATTCCTCGCCGCCGCGGCGACCAAAGGCGATCTCAGCGAGCTCGAATACAAATCGGCGCGGGCGATGGATGTGCGCTCGGCCGGTGCGCTCGGTCTCGATGCCTATATGGATGCGCACCGGCTCGATGCTGTGCTGTTTCCCGGCGCGGCGGGAGCGATGATTGCCGCCAAGCCGGGCTATCCAAGCGTTCAGGTGCCGGCCGGTTTCACCGCCGGAGTCGGAGCCGCCGAGACCCCCGATTATCCGATCGGCGCCACCTTTACCGGGCGCGCCTGGAGTGAGCCGACCCTGCTGCGCATCGCCTATGCCTATGAGCAGGCCATGCAGATGCGCCGCCCGCCGTCCGGCTATCCGGCGTTGTAGCTTCCCGCGCCAGTTTAAATCCTGACTTCCGCGTCAATCCGCCACGCGATTGCCACGATTTACCGGCATTGAAACCGCAGCCGCCGATCGCGACCTGTAAGCGGCCGATGTGCAAACTCGGTTGATTGAAGTCGAGGAAGATCAACTTGGTAAACGCGCATCGCTCCGGTAATAGATTGGGATCGCGCCGCTTATGACGGGGGAGCGATCCAATAGGCTCGATGAGCGCGAGGCGGTGATGGGGGTTATCGTCGGAATGTTTCGGGAGCTGGCCCGGCTCGGGGTGAGCCGGGCGGCCGCATTCTTCTACGCGGTGGCGGTCGGCGTTGTCGCCAATGTCATCATCGCGCATTTCTCACCGCACGACACCGGCGCCCCGGCGGCGGTCATCGCGCCGACCGAGATCGCGAAGCCGATCACTGGGCCGGTCGCGACAGCGGTGATACCGCCAAAGCCGGCGCCGCAGACACTGCCGGCCGCCATCGCGAGCGCCCCGCCGGCAGCTCCTGTCGTGCCGCCTAGGCCCTTGCCGCCGGTTGCGGCGATCGCTCCGAGCCCTCCCGCCGCCGCGCCGCCCGCCGATACGTCGGTATCGATCGCCTTGCCGCCGGCCGCGACGCTGGCTGCGCCGCCGTTGAAGCCGACGGCGGCGATGCTGTCGCCGGCGCCTGCCGACATGTCGACGCCCAAGCCTGCCGACGTTGCGCCGCCGCAGCCGGCTCCGGTCACCACCGAGGCCGCGGCCGCACCGCCCCCCGCGCCACCGGCCGAGCCGGTCTCGCTGTTGCCGACACCGCCCAGCCCCGCGCCGGTCGAGACCGCGGTGCTGCCCTCTCCCGACTCACCACCAAAAAAGCCCGGCCCCGGCAGCGGCGGGCTCTATTAGGCTCTGCGCCAATGACTTTATCCCGCTTCGGTGAGGATCGTCGCGGGTTGCTCGTCGTGGCTTAACCGCGACCTCATTCCGCGCCGCTAGCCTGCGCCCATAGTCTCGAAAAGGCGCGGCAATGCGAAAATTTGCGGCAATTCTCGTGGCGGTCGTCGCGATCGCAGGCGTGGCCTGGGTCGAAATCCTGCCGATCACCGGTTTTGTCATCGACCTGACCTGCTCCGCTTCCACCCCCAGCGTCTCCTGTCAGGGGCGTATGCGTTCGCTCGGTCATTTATGGTCGCGGCGAGGCAATCTCGAAAAGGCCACGGTATGGTATGCGCGGGCCGCCGAAGCTGGCGACGTTGTCGCGATGTTTCATCTCGGCTGGGTTTATCAGCAAGAGGCAGCGGCGGAGCTGCGCAGCGGCGACAATGTGGCGAGAGAGACGCTCGCCGGGCTGGCTAACCCGGACGCGTTTGGCGCTTTTGTGAAGCGTGTCGAGCAGCAAGCGCAATCGGGACGCCGCGTCGACATTCCTACCCTTCTTGGTTTCTCCGGCCCGGCCGGCGGGTTCGCCGAGCATGAGCTGCTCGCCGCGGCCTGGTATCGCCTGGCGGCGGAGGCCGGTTTCGCGCCGGCGATGAACAATCTGGGTGACATGTACCGGCTCGGCTTGATCGGGGGAAACCAGACAGCCGCCCGCGACTGGTTTGTCGCCGCGGCGAGTGCTGGAAATCCGGCCGGCTACTGGAACGCGTGGATCGCATTCTCGTCCGGCCCGCAGCGCGACGAGACCCAACTCGCCCGATGGTCGAGCTGGGTCGGCAAATCGGGTAACGAACCCGACCTGCTCGAGCCGACTTTTGGGCGCACCACCGTGTTCGGCCGGCCAATGCCGCCGGAGGAGCGCGCTTACTATCGCCAGGCCGCTGCTGCCGGCACATCGGTACCGATCAAGGTCGAACCGATGAAGCCGAATCCGCACATCGCGACCTTTCGCGAGCGCACCGGCGTCGATCCGAATGCACGTTAAGCAGCCTTACGCGGACTTCGTTCCGACGCAGCAATGCAGCGCGTGGGCGGCGAGCAGCGTGCCTTGCGCTGCCGCTTTGTCGCGCGCCTCATGCCACAGCGCCAGCTCCTCCGGGTCGAGCAGCGACAACACATGATCCTCGCGATAGCGCCAGATCGGGCTATCCGGCCGGTCGAGTGTTATCAGGCAGGGATATGACACGAGGCGATTGAGCCCGGCCTGTCTCATGCGCCGGTAGAGGCTCGCATCGGCGACGCCGCTTGGCGCCACCGATCGCGGGGCCGGCGTGATCTTGCGACGGATAGCCTCCGGCACATCGAGGTTCCACCATTGCGGCAGGTCGATCGCGCGCACCACAACGCCGATCCGTCCGCCGGGCCGCGCCACGCGCATCATTTCAGCGATCGCTTTGTCCGCGTCGCATTCCTCGAGCACGGTCACCGAGAACGCGCAATCGAACGACGCGTCGGGAAAGGGCAACGTTTCGGCATTGCCGGGACGGAACTCGATGCGTCCGGCAAGGCCTTCGGTGTCGGCCAAAGCCACCGCTTCCTCCAGCAGGAATGTGTTGGGGTCGATTGCGGCGATCGGGTTGGCGACCATCCGGGCGAGTTGCCGGTCAAGCGAGCCGGCGCCACAACCGACATCGAGCATCCTTTCGCCCGGGCGCGGCGCCATCGCGTCGACGAGGCCGCGGAACATCGCCCGGTAGCTGGGCGCCTGGGCACGGTCTTCGAGCATCGCGACCCCGCCGATATGCCGCCCGCCGATCGTGATGGTGGTAAACCGCTCGGCCAATCGCTGCACCGTCGGCGCCCATTGCGATGCGGCGAGGAAGAACGGCATCAGGACGAGCGCCGGCCCGCTACCCTCGACGCGGTAACGGATGCCGGCGTGATTGCCCTCGCCGGAGAATTTCGGCGCATCAGCTTGGTGCTCGGCGAGAAAGCCGATCATCGCCTCGATAAGCTCGCCGGTGCGCTCGGCGGCGACATCGGCCCAGCCTTGCGCCTCGTAACCATCCAGAACCGTTCGCCGTGCGCCCGGCAGCCGCGCGCCGGCTCGCGTCGTGACCTGGAAAGTCGGACCGTATTCGCCAGCCACCATCAGCATTCGCTCGGCCACTCCGGCAAATGGCGCGGGATCGAGCCGCACCGGGGTGACGCAAACGACCCCGCCTAACCGCTGGGGATGCGCGGAGGCGAACCCGGCAATATCGGACGGAATTTGGCCGGCGAAGTGGGCTCGCCCGATTCCCAGATGGTCGAGGAGCGCGACGAGCCTTTCGGCCAGGGTCAAATCTTCCTGCGGCAAATCTTTTCTCCCGAAGGGCGGCGGGGCGCGGCGGGCGCGTTGACAGCAAGGTGGGCGCCGCCGATCATTTTGATCCCAGCTTAGCGAGAGGGACGGCGATGCGGAAACTTCCGAAAATCTTGGCCCTGTCGCTTGCGGGGCTGGCCCTGTTCGGCGTGACGCACCTGGCGCTGTCGCAAAGCCAGCCGCCAAACCCGCCGCGCCAGCCGGTCATCTCAGACGACACGCTTGATGATTTCGCCGATCTCAACCGCAATTTGGTCTCGCTGGAGAGCCGGCTTGCGAAGGCCAAGCGCGTCATCGCCGCAAGCCAGGACCCCAATCTCCCGGAAAGCCAACGCGTGGCGTTCCAGACCGCGGTTACGGGCCTGCTCGACGCCTTCGCGGATGGCGGCCAGGTCACCAGCCTCAGCCAGTCCGCGGTGGATTTTGTCCACCAGCGGTTGGCCGAGGCGCAGCGGGACACGAATTTCCCACCCGCGCAGAAAGAGGCGCTGATCGTGCGCTGGCAGCGCCTCGCCTCGCAGACCGAGGCTACGGTCGCCGTGCTTGAGAACACCCGCAAGGACCTCAGCACCAAGCTGCAGCTGCTGCAAAGTAAGGCGGATTTTGTCGACCAGATGCAGAAGCTGCGCCAGGCACGTGCGGTGCTCGATGCGCTCGGCGACCTCGCCGATCAGCGCCAGTCGGTCAGCGAGCGGGTGCGCGATCTGTTGCAAGGCAGGCCGAGCGACGCGCCCGATATGTAGAGGACGAAGAAGGGCCGCCGCTAGGCGACCACTCCGGCCTCACGCAGCGCGGCGATCTCGGCCTCGCCATAGCCATACTGCCGCAGCACCTCGTCGCTATTCTGCCCGACGGCGGGCGCCGTGCGCGGCGGTACTTTCTCCTGGCCGGCAAGAAAAAACGGGCTGTCGATCGTCCACAGATCGGGGTCGTCGGCGTAGGATTTAAGAAAACCGGCGGCGAGCACCTGCTCGTCATGCCGGATGTCCTCGACCCGCCCGACCACGCCAAAGATCAGCCCGGCCTCGTCGAGCGTCTTGCGCCAGTGCGCCAGGTCGTGCTCGGCGAACAGCCGGTCGAAGATAGCCACGAGCTCCCGCGCATGCTGGTTGCGCAGCGGATCGGTGGCAAAGCGCGGATCGTCGAGCTCGGCGGGTGAACCAAAGCACGTCTTGAACTTGTCCCAGCGCCATTCGTCGGCGGCGATCGACAACAGCAGCCAGCGCCCATCCTTGCATTGATAATGCACGCGCAGCGCTGATAGCGCCTCGTGGCGCGGCGGCTGAGGCCGCACCTCGTCGCCGCACAACGCCGCCTGCACCGAGCAGGCATTGGCCCACAACCCGTTGGCTAGCAGCGATGAGCCGACATAATTGCCCTTGCCGGTCTTTTCGCGCTGATAGAGCGCGGTGACGATCGCGCCATAAGTGCCCATCGCCGAGGGGTGGTCGCCCATCCCTGGCAGCGAGCGCGCCGGGTTGACCTCCTCGCCGGCGCGCACCAGGTCCATCAAGCCCGTGCGCGCCCACCACGCGGTGGCGTCGAAGCCGGGCTTGCTCGCCTCCGGCCCGGTCTCGCCATACCCGGTGAACGAAGCGTAGATCAGCCGTTCGTTGAGATGCTTCAGATCGTCATAGGTGATGCTGAGCCGGCCGCGCGCCGGCGGCGGGTAGTTGGTGATAAAGACGTCGGCACTCTCAACCAATCGGTAGAGAACCGCGCGCCCGGCCTCCTGGCGCAAGTCGAGCGCCAGGCTCCTTTTGTTGCGCGCGTCGAAGAAAAAGCCGGGATTGAGCGCCGGCCTTCCCGGTGCCGGGTTGCCGCGACGGCGATAAGGGTCGCCCATGCCCGGCGGCTCGATCTTGATGACCTCGGCGCCAAAATCCGACATCACCGTCGCCGCCGCCGGCCCGGCGATAAAGCTGGCGCAATCGATGACCTTGAGCCCGTCGAAGATGCGTTCGCTCACCCGAATTTCCTTTCAACCGATCCGTTGAGTTTCAAACATCCATCCGATACGCGTCGCCGTCCTTGACGATGCGGCCGGCGGTGGCGCCGGCGAAATGCGTGCCGATCACCAGCACCGGCCGGCTTGCCAGGTCGGCGAGCATCCGCTCGCGGGTTTTTTGCCCCATCTCCGGGTCGCTGTCGGCGGTCGAGGACCATTCGGGGTGCGCGATCTGGCAGGGGTGGTGCATAAAGTCGCCGGTGATCAGCGCCTCTTCGCCCTTTGATTTGATCAGGACGCTGACATGACCGGGCGTGTGCCCGATCGTCGGGATCAGGCTGATCTCGTTGGTGATGCGATGCTCGGTCTCGACCAGATCGACGAGGCCGGCCTCGTGTACCGGCTGTACCGAGTCGGCGAACACCGCCTCCATATCCGGGCGCTCATGGTGCGCGCGCCAATGGGCAAACTCGACGCGCCCCATCAGGTAGCGTGCGCGAGGGAACGTCGGTATCCATTTGCCGTCGACCAGCATCGTGTTTCAGCCGACATGGTCGACATGAAGATGCGTGCAAACCACGGTGTCGATCGATTCACGCGGGAAGCCGGCGGCTTCGAGGTCGGCGAGGAACGGCAGCTGGAGGTTGTTCCAATTGGGTATGCGGCGGCCGGTCTTGTCGTTGCCAAGACAGGTGTCGACGACAATGCGCTGGCCGTTTTTGCCGCCGCCGGGGGCCTCGATCACCAGCGCGTGGATGCTCATCTTGAGACGTCCGCGCTCGTCGGCGAAATGCGGCTGCAGCCATGTGATCGGCAGGATTTCCTCATAGGTTGCCTGCGGCAGGATGAAACGGCTGCCGCCGGTCACCTCCATTTCGACGATCTTTGTCACGGTGACGTCGCCGATCCGCCATTTCATTGTTGCGTTTCCCCTGCCATGCCGTTCCCGAGAGCTTAGCCACGCCGCGCGCCCTGACGCCAGCCGCAGATCGATCAACAAGCCGATTGACTAACGGCGCGCTATGTTGCCAATATTCAACCATGGCCGATCGCGGAACAGATCTCGAAACCCTCGATGCGGTGTTCGGCGCACTCTCGGACCCGGTTCGCCGCGAGATACTCAACCAACTTGATGGTAAAGACCTGCTGGTCACCGAGCTGGCGGCGCCATTCAAGATTTCGCTGCAGGCGGTTTCGCGCCACATCCAGGTGCTGGTGCGCGCCGGTCTCGTGACCCAGCAGCGCAGCGGCCGCGTCAGTTGCTGCCGGCTCGATACTGGTCCGATCCTTCAGGCGGCGCTGTGGCTCAACCGCTACAGCCGCTATTGGCAATCGCAGTTTGACACGCTGGCGATGTGGCTCGATTCGCTTTCGCCGCGACCACGGGAGGTCCCCCATGCCCTACCGCGAGACGATCGGCAAACTGGCCGGCTACCGGCGCGAGATCGGCGCGCTACGCCAAAAGATGCGAGCGCTGCAAGAGCGCATCGAACCCGAAGAGGTCGCTGATTACGAATTCGCCGGGCCGGGCGGCTCAGTTCGCCTGTCGGAGCTCTTCGGTTCTTCAGACACGCTTTTCGTCATCCACAACATGGGCCGGAGCTGCCCGAACTGCACGCTGTGGGCGGACGGGTTCAACGGCGTGCTGCCGCATCTCGAAAACCGCGCCGCGTTTGTCGTGATCTCGCCCGACGATCCCGCGACGCAGGCCGAGTTCGCCGCCTCGCGCGGCTGGAAGTTCCGCATGGTGTCGCACCGGGGCAGCGAATTCGCCGCCGATATGGGTTATCGCCATGAGGGCGGCGGCTGGTTGCCGGGCGTTTCGGTGTTCAAGCGCCAGGGCGGCAAAATCTTGCGCGTTTCCGATGCCGGTTTCGAGCCCGGCGATGATTTTTGCGCGGTTTGGCATTTCTTCGACCTGATCCCCGAGGGAACCGCCGGCTGGAAGGCAGGGTTCGGCTATTCAGAAGGAGAACCGCGATGAGCGAACTTGCATCCCCCAAGGTCGTCGATCGGAACGCCTTTCAGGCGGAGCTCGACGCGCTACGGCTTCGCGAGAAGGCGCACACAAAGGAGAGCGACGCGATCGCCGCGGCCCGCCGGCGGCTCCCGATGGTCGAAGTCGACGGAACCACGCCGCTCATCGGCGATCATGGGCCTGTCACGCTGCTCGATGTGTTCGAGGAACGTCAGCTGCTCATCGCCTACTATTTCATGTGGCACGCTGGCCGCCCGGCGCCGCAGCAATGCGAGGGGTGCACGCTCTATACGGCGGAAGTCCGCGAGCTGTCCTTTCTGCATTCCCATGACGTCACCTACGCCACGTTCGCCCAAGGCCCGTGGGAAGAGAGCGCCCGTTACCGCGACTTTATGGGGTTTGCGATGCCCTGGTACTCGGCGCCCCGTG
>Ga0070733_10002823_pt1 | contig 12087 bp, 7 predicted proteins | sample Coa_R1_9_FD_66450 | JGI IMG/M metagenome (GOLD analysis project Ga0070733, IMG submission 66450) | Surface soil microbial communities from Centralia Pennsylvania, which are recovering from an underground coalmine fire - Coalmine... | ecosystem: Environmental > Terrestrial > Soil > Unclassified ... | reverse complement strand
GGACGCACAGTACGCATTTGGAACGCATTTTTGAAGGAGCTCCCTCGGGCCTTGTAGAATTTATCGGCGAAGAAGGCTCTAACTTTTGGCCGGAGACGCGGCTGCGGAAATTCATTGTGGGCAAGCGCTGTTTATAGTTGGCGGCACCATGCGAGTCAAGGGAAAAGCGGAAATTTGCAGTATTTGTGCGGTGTTCCGCGAGAGCGCGTCAATTGCAAATGTTATAATTTTCCGCATGAAATTGGCTTTGCATCGCTGGTTCTTGGCGGCTGCGCTCGGTGCGAGCGTCCCCCTTTTTTCACCTGCTTTTGCATTGCAGCGTCCTGCGAGCGAAGTGGAGGATATGAAACAGCAGGCTCATTCTGCGCTGGCGAGCGGACAGTGGGATGCGGCCATTCAAGATTACGAGAAAGCGATCGCGCTCGCGCCGAAGGATGCCAACCTGCGCGTGGAATTAGGCGTCGTCCTGACGAAGACCGGGCGGCTGCCGGATTCGATCGCGACGTTCCAAGACGCGCTTCATCTCGCGCCGCACAATCTCGCTGCTGAGCTGGGGCTGGCCCAGGCATATCGCGCGGTGCATAACAACGAGGAAGCCCGGCGCATTCTAAATCTCGCAAGTCGCGAGCATCCTAAATCGGCGGAGCCGCTGGCCGCCCTGGGCGATTTCGAGGTCGAGCAGCAAACCTACGACGCGGCAATCGGTCACCTGAAGGCTTCGCTCTCTCTGGCGCCGGCAAACCTAGAGGCGCGAAATTTGCTGGCCGGAGCGTATAAGGCGAAGGGTGATCTTGGCAGCGCCCTGGCCGAACTGCAGAAGGTTCTCGCTCGAGACTCGAAAAACGTGCTCGCGTATTTCCTGCGCGCCGAAATTTATTCTGACCAGAACCGGGATGAGCTTGCCCTTCCCGATGCGCGAAAAGTCGTTGAACTTCAGCCAGGAAAGTCGCGCGGCCGGATTTTGCTCGCAAAGATTCTGGTGAGGACGCCGCAGGGAGGCTCAAAAGAAGAAGCTGCAAAGCGGTGCCTGGAAGCCGTTACGGCGCTCGAACCGGTCGAGGCAGCACAGTCCGACGCTGCTACGAAAGACTCGGAGACTTACTTTCTGTTGTCTCGCGCGTATCGGTGCGCGGGCCAACCGAAGCAAGCCGAGAAAGCAGACGCGGAATTTGAAGCAGCCTCGCAAAAAGAACGCGGCGCGAGGGAAAATGAAACGCAAGCCGCGCACCTCGTGAAACAAGCCGATGAAGCCGCGCTGAAAAACGATCTTCCGGGCGCGCTCGACTTACTCCAGCAAGCGTTGGCCAAGGACCCCAACAGCGGCGCCGCATATTCGATGCTCGCCAAACTCTATTACTCCCTGGGCGAAATTGATAAAGCGAGTGATGCAATTGCCAAAGCTCTCGAGCGAGGGCCGCACCAGCCGGACTTCTTGTATGTGCGAGGGAAGATTGAGGAGAAACAAGGGAAGCTCGATGAGGCGCTAGCTTCCTTCCGAGAAACCACGCTGATTAATCCCCAGGAATCAGACGCTTACTTCGAAATCGGCGTGATTTACCAGCAGCGCAAAGATTTGCCTCGAGCAATGGCAGCATACAAGAAAGCGGTGGAAATCTCGCCACAGGACCCCGACTACCGCCGCGCGCTCGCTTCGATTCCAACTGGTGCACCGGCTACGCGCTGAGCTCCAAGCGCCGTCACGAGCTACTTGGATGGGGAGGACGGCGTTGGCCGTGTCATCAAATCCATAAACAGACGGTCGAGTTTCGCATTATCGATCTCGTCTATGATGTGCACCTGCTGCTCGCCCAGTCCGGGCTGGCTGCCGGCTGGCCATACCAACGTGTCTCCGTAACTCGGCCCGCGATCCAGCGAGATGTCCATGTATAGAAATTGTTCTTTGGTGATGATGCTCGGATCGAGCCATGCTTCCGCAGCGAGTTCGTCCCACATGTAACCGCCGTGCGTGTATTTGCTGACGTATTGCGCCACGGCAGAGTTCGATTTTGCAAGCTCGCCAATCATGGTCTTTGTGAGATCGGTTTTGATGGAAATATCAATTGTGGTCACCGTGATTTTAGGCCACGGAGAGCGAAACACGATTCGCGTCGCCTCCGGATCCCACCAGCAATTGAAGCCTCGACGCGGCGCCTGATAGAACTCCGGATCGGCAGGCCCGGGATTTATGATGGGCCCCATGAACACGAGCTCCTGGGCGAGCTTCGGGAACTCCGGATCGAGCGAAGTTGCCAGCGCAAGGTTCGTCAGAGGGCCGCCTGCATAGATCGTGATTTCGTGCGGATATTTATGCACCATGCGAATCAGGAAATGCGCAGCATCTTCGGCGGAAGGTTTCGTGGCGGGAGCGCCCTCCGGCATTGGCGGAATCGCGTAAGGATCCGGCCGGTAACCCGGATTCCATGCGCCTTTATAGACCACCTTGCCATAGAGCTTTTCCCATCGTTCGACGTCTTCGCGTGAATTCACCAGCGGAAAAATCGCGCCCGGAACGACGGGAATATCGGTACGCCCGATAATTTCAAGTGTGCGCAGCGTATGCGCCACTTCTTCGTCGCGCCATTGGTCGCCGCTGACGACGGTAATGCCGAGCACTTCTGTTTGCGGCGACTGTATCAGCAGGAGAATCGCTTGCTGGTCGGTGCTGCCGGGACCGCGCGCGTCCTGGTCGATAATCACTTTGCGCTTCGCCTGTGCCGAAACGGATGTGGCCATTGCAAGAAGCAGAAGAAGCGCCGAAGCTGTACGTTGGGAACGAAACAAGATGTGAAGCTCCTTTCAGAAAAAGCTCCATTCGAGAACCGACGCAGTCTGCCTTATTTCGCTCCGGGCGTCGGACGCGTCATCAGCTCGACGAATTCGCGGTAGAACTTGTCCTTGTCGAGATCTTCCTGGATCACCACCTGCTGTTCGCCGAGCCCCGGCTGGCTCCCCGGCATCCAGACGAGAGTGTCGCCATAGCTCGGGCCGTGATCCACCGAAATGTCCATGTAGAGGCTGGTGGTCTTGGTGATGATGCTCGGATCGAGCCAGGCCGCGGCAGCCAGCTCGTCCCACAGGTAGCCGGTTTGCGCGTACTTCGCCACGTACTGGGCAGCGGGCGCGGCGCTTTTCGCAATTTGCGCGATCAAATTCTTATCCATGTTCGTTTTTACGGAAATATCCACCGTGGTTACCACGATTCGCGGCCACGGCGAATGAAACACTTTGTACGACGATTCGGGATCGAGCCAGAAATTGAATTCGCGGCGCGGCGTAGTTGCAAATTCGGGATCGTCCGTCATGGGGTGAATGCTGCCTCCCATCACGATCAGCTCTTTCGTGAGCGACGCGAATTCGGGATCGATCATCTGTGCCAGCGCGAGATTCATCAGCGGCCCGCCGGCGTAAATCGTTACCTGATGCGGATACTGGCGCACCATCCGAATCAGAAAATGAGGGGCGTCTTCGTTCGCAGCTTTTGTCGTCGGCGTGCCCTCGGGCATCGGCGGAACTTCGAACGGGCCGTGCACAGGCTTGCCATAATTCCACGCACCCTGATAGACCACCTTGCCGTAAAGCTTTTCCCAGCGCGCGGTGGATTCCTTGCTGTTGACGATCGGAAACACCGCACCCGGCACCACGGGAATATCCGTACGCCCTATGATTTCCAGCAGCCACAGCGTGTGCTGCACTTCTTCGTCGCGCCAGGCATCGCCGGTCATCACGGTGATGCCCAGCACGTCCGCCTTCGGGGAATTTACGATGGCAAGCACTGCCTGCATGTCCGTACCGCCAGGGCCGGCGCAATCCTGATCGATAATCACTTTGTTCTTGCCTTGCGCAAGCAGCGGAGACGAAATCCCGACCACCGCCCCTAGCAATAAAAGCACGCCGCAACATTTTCTCGCCGTCATTTCCGGTTCCTTTCGATTCGCACGCCCAACAACTCAATACATGATTGTTCTGGTCAGGTGGTGCGGCCAGAACGTGGTGTGATAGTGCGTCCAAAGCCGCTCGTTCACCTGTGGAATGATCACCTGAAGATCGGCCGGGCGCAGCTTGTTGATTTCCTCTCGCAACAGCGCCGTTGCATAGATGCTGTGTGCTCGAATCTCCACTTCCTGCGTAGAATCGCGCGGGATCAATTGGTAGCTGTCGATAGCGTGCTCGAGGCCCGGCGAGTAGCTATTGATGCCGAGCAGCCGAAGCGCGACTGGAACAATGTAGTCGGGAAACGTCGTCATCTTTTCCACGTCGTTTAGCTGTACCGGCCCGTTCTTGGGATAGGTCGCCCATGCGAACCAAAGTCCCAGCTGAGCGAGCTTGTAGAATTTGATTTCATGGCCGTCGTACGGGCTCACATCGTTGAATCGAGGGAATTCCTTGGCCATACGTTCAACGAGGCCCTTGCCGCTGTCATAAAGCAGCGGCGGGCAGGACTTGATGAAATTGTGAAAACGCCCGTCGTACTTGTGGGCCAGGACTGAACCAATTTGGTGCAGCACTTGCAGTTTTTCGTCGAGCATCGGCATTTCGATGTTGCCCGCAAAGATTTTCTCGATCTCCTGCTGCGTGATCTTCGCGAGGAATTCGCCATCGAGGATGGGCACACCGTTGTGCATCGCCCGGTTCAAGCAGGCGAACATAGCATCTGAATCGGACGTATGCTGGCCTTCGTAATCCACCTGAAATTTCACGTGGCTTTTGAAGTCGGTAAAGGCGGTGTCTATTGAATTGGCCACCAGAATCAAATCGACCACATCGTTGGGATCCGTCGACTTGACGGCGCTCGGAACAGGATAGGTCGGCATCGCCAGGTCTTCGTAACCCATCCAACTTGCGACTTCGACAATCTTGTCAACGTGCGTGAAGACATCACGCGAATTTTCGATCGCGGGCCGAATACTTTCGAGCACCGGACTTCCGATCGGTTTTGGCCATCGAATCTCTGCCGAAGAGGCCGCGCTCCGGCAAGTTGCCGCGAGAGTTGACGATGAAAGAAGCCTTCGGTTGGCCAGGACTCCAACTGGAAATGCAGACAGAGCTTTAACGAATGCACGCCTGCTTGTGCCCATCGAGAACCCCCGAGGGAGATCTAGTACATGATCGTCTTGGTCAAATGGTGCGGCCAGAACGTGGTGTGATAGGGCATCCAGAGCCGCGCGTCGATCTGCGGGATGATGATTTGCTTGTCGGCGGGGCGGATTTTGTTCACTTCCTCGCGAAGCAGGGCCGTGGCGTAGATACAGTGCGCGCGGATTTCCACTTCCTGCGTGCTGTCGCGCGGGATCATTTGGTAGCTATTGATCGCGTGCTCGAGCGCGGGCGAATAGCTGGTGATTCCCAGCAATCGCAGCGCAACGGGCACGATGTAATCCGCGAAGGCGGTCATCGCGCCGATATCGTCCAACTGAAATTTTCCGGCCGGGTGCAAGCTCGAATACACGAACCAGATGCCCAGCTGCGGCAGCTTGTAGAGCTTGATCTCATGGCCGTCGTACTGGCTCACGTCGTTGAAGCGCGGAAATTCCACCACCAGCCGATCGATGATGCCTTTGCCGTTGTCATACAGCCGCGGCGGGCACGAATGGATGAAATTTGAGAAGCGTCCCTTGTACTTCTCCGCAAGCACCGGGCCCACTTGGTGGAGCACGGCCAGCTTTTCGTCGAGCATAGGCATTTCAATGTTGCCCGAGAAAATTTCGTTCAACTGCTGGCGCGTAATCTTGGCAAGAAAACTTCCATCGAGGATAGGAATGCCATTGTCCATCGCCCGCTTCAGGCAGGCGAACTCGGCTTCGGAATCCGACCAGTGCTATCCGGCATATTCGGTGGTGAATTTCACATGTGTCGAGAAGTCGGTGAAAGCCGTGTCGATCACATCGGCGACCATGATGAAATCGATAGCTTCGTTGGGATCGTTCACGCCTACGCCCGCCGGCAAGTGATACTCCGGCATCGGCAGCTCTTCGTAGGCCATCCAGCCTGCCACTTCGACGATCTTGTCCACATGCGTGTGCACGTCGCGGGAATTCTCGATTACTGGCCGCAGGCTATCGAGGACGGGACTGCCAATCGGCTTGGGCCAACGGAGAGATGCGTCGGATTTCACGCCATCGAGATTAACACCGGAGGGATTTGCGCCGGCAGCATGCCGGAGGGGATTCCCTCCGGCAGCAGCCAGCATCACCGAACTTCCAAGTCCTTGCAGAAACCGCCTACGTCCACCGGGGCCGAAAGTCATCAGAAGATGAATTTAGCTCCTGCCTGGAACGCAAACGGCGTGCTACCCGGAGCGATCTGGTTGATGAAGCCAAGCGTGGTGGGGTCAGCACCGTGGCGCGTGAGCTTCGGAAGCGAGGCAAGCGGCGAGCAATCGAAACCGAGTGCCACCGGCGCTCTTGACACGCAATTCGCCGAATAATCGAGGGTCGCATTCGTGTCGGGATTTGAATAGACGTTGCCGCGATTGGTCAGGTTGTAAAAGTCACCCGAGAGCAGCACATGGTAGCGGTCGCTGATTTTGAAGTCCTTCTGGATGCGGGCGTCCAACTCCGCAAAGCCGGGCTGGTCGTAGGGATATCGACCAACGAGAATCGCGTTTCCATTGGGAAGAAGCAGGCTTGGTCGATCGTTGTTATGCGAGAAGCCCGAATTTGCGACGCCGTCGCCGTTGACATCGACATTGATATACAGTGGAAATGGGACGCCGGTGTGTGCGATCACCGAGGCGCTTGCGGCAAAACCCATTGGGAACTCGTAAACGCCGCTCGCTTTGAACTGATGCTTGATGTCCAACCCGTTGCGGCCGTAGTCGAGTCCGATGTTGAACGGATCCTGCTGGCCAAAATAGGTATCCGTGTCGCGCTCACTCGCACCATTGTCCTTGTTCTGCGACCAGATATAATTCGCGAACATCTGAAAGTGGTTGGAGAAGCGCTTGGTCAAATTAAACACGACGGATTCGTAGTTGCCGCGAGCATAGCTGGCTGTGATGTTGGTGCTCGATGCGAGAGTATCATCGAGAACGCCGGTAAGTATCGCGCGCCCAAACTGGTCAACCCCGCTGGTGGTGAAGTTCCGATACCACGCCTCTTCCGAACCGTAACCGCCAGTACGCAGGTGCTGAGAATTCGCCCATGCAAATGTAACGGTGGCGAGCCAGCTCTTTGCGAAGGTATGTTCAACGCTTCCAGTCAGGTTCGAAATCCGCGGATTTAGGAAGTTTGGATCAACGATGTTGGGACCGGGACAACCGAACTGCGTGCCACAGAGTTCGTCGATGGTATTCGGGATCGTCGTGGGGAAAAGATAAGGAAAGCCCGGGCCCGGCAGGCAGCTAGAGTTGAAGAAGCAGAAGAGACCTGTCGTCCTCCCACCACCGGCCGTCGGCAAAAAGATAGTCGGCAACTGAGCGTAGTATAAGCCCCAGGCTCCGCGGATTACGGTCGGCGATTCAGTCGATCCCACATTCCATGCAAAGCCAAGACGCGGCCCCCACTGCTTCCAATCATTCGGCACACTTTGCGGAATCGGTATTGTGTGAGAGCTCGGTCCGGTTCCGACGTACGTCTGCGTCCCCGGGAAGGGAGTCTGCGGTTGCGGGTTCCTCGTTCCGTCCCAGCGCAATCCGTAAGTCAACGTAAAGCGCGGAGTGATCTGCCACTTGTCCTGCAAAAACAAACCGATGCCGGTTTGCCAGGCTGGTTTCAGTAATCCAGCCTGACTCAGTGGCAGGTTATCGATTCCGAAATTTTGAATGAACCCAAAGGGAATCGGGGCGCCTGTCGGCATGCCATTGACGTTGTTGAAATCGGCAAACGTATCGAAGTTATACTGACCGGCGGTCCAACCGAGGAACCGGTCATTGCTGTCCCGAAATGCGTCCACGTCTCCGCCGAATTTAATGTCGTGCTTGCCGAACGAGTAAGCGAAGCTATCGCCTACTTGAATCTTAGAGTTCGTTCCAGTAATCGGCAGGTAGTAGCGTTGTCCAATGATTGAAGGGCCGATCAAATCTGTTTGCTGGCCCGGGCCGTTGGGATTGCGATTGCGGGTTTCGCGCGCGAGATTGACGCGGAATTCATTTACCTTCCGGCCCATTACGGTGTTCACCGCAAACGCGCCGCTGACGCCCTGATTGACGAAATTTTCGGTTCCTCCGAAGGCGATTGGAGTTTCGTTTTGGCCCAGGCCACCGGTAAATCCGCTCGTATTGTTTCTCGTTCCGTAGATGCGCGCGCTGAAGTGATTGGCCTGGCTGATCTGCCAATCATAGTGCCCCAGCACGGTGAAGAGATTCTGAAACTGGTTGCTGGGACCATTGAAATCCGCAAGGCTGTTTACTCCATAACAGGCGTTCAAAAACGATTGCCCCAGCGTTGGAGTGGCGGTGCAGGAAGCTGGCAGGTTGAATCCAGTCGTTGCCGGACCAGGTAGCGGGATTTGCCCTGCGGCGCACGGCGTTGCACCGCCCGGACCGGTGCAGTTCGCAAATACGGGGCCCGTTATTCCCGCAAGCGTGGCGTTGCAGTCGGTCACCGTGCCTCCGCTGCACAGGTTTGATACGAGCGGCCCGTTTTCACGCTGCACGTCACCCGCGATATAGAGAAATTGCTTGTCCTTTACGATTGGGAAGCCGATAGAACCGCCGAGTTGGTTCTGGTTATCGATATTTGGGGGATTTCCTAGCGCATCTTGAGCCGTAAGGCTGCCGCCGCGATAGTACTCGTGCGCTTCACCATGCCACTCGTTTGTGCCGGACTTGGTGATCACGTTGATCAGACCGCCGGTAGCGCGGCCGAATTCAGGAGCGAAGCCGTTTGTCACCACCTGGAATTCCTGCACTGATTCGAGAGGAATCGTGAAGTTCTTCGTTTCCAGCGAGCCGAAGAATTCGCCGAAGAAGTTGTTGAAGCTGTCCTGGCCGTCAATCACCAGACCCGCGTAGTCGCTCTGCTGTCCGCCGAGCCGGATGCCGCCGCGCAGACCCGGGACTACTTGTGCAGACGAGCTCAATTCAGCCAAGTCGCGATAATCGCGCCCTGAGAGGGGCAGAGTCTCGAGGTTCAATGTATTGATAACCTGATTGATGCCAGACGTGCTGGTATCAACGGCGCCAGCCGCGGCCGCGGTCACCGTTACCGACTGAGTCTGGCCTTTGATGGGGAGGTTGATATCAAGCTGCAAGCTCCCGCCGATTTGAACGTTGATATCGGTCAGCGTGATGCTCGCGAATCCCGACGCTTCGGCCTTAATTTCGAAGGTCCCAGGGATCAAATTGGCGAAGTCGTACGTCCCCGACTGATCCGTCGTCTGCTCGTGCTGGTATCCCGTCGAACTATTCGAGATCGTCACCTTTGCGCCAGGAACAAGCGCATGCGACGAATCGTACACGAACCCGTGCACTTCGCCGCGCTGCAGGTTCTGCGCGTTCGCGTTGCCTACCACGCAAAGCGAGACGGCCAGCACAAACGCCAAAAACGCAATCTTGAAAATCTTCATCGTCAATCCCCCGTTTCGTCGTTTCCTATTGCTCGGCAAATGTGTTTCCAAAACTCTTCAAACGACTGCTACTTTCCTTGGACCCGTGAAATAAAAAGCTGTATGAATCGTTCCGAATCCACTCCCGTGCAAACCTGCACGTTCGGCGTCACCTTCTCGAGACCTTCGATTACGTAGTGATCGCCGTGCAGCACGTTTTTCTCAAATTCATTACGCCGATTCGCCACCGTCTCACCGCGCGAAAATTCGCCCCGGGTTTCCACTTCCACGCGCATCGCTTCCGTCTTCATGATCGTCGGGTCAATCGCGGTACCAATCGCCAGCGAATCGTACATAGGCGAGCCCGGCGATCCGAATTTCTCGGAGAGATCCACCAGGAAAGTGTTCACCTGCACCATGAAATCGTTTTCGGGCCCGTGTGTTTTCGCCAGCTGCGCCAAGTGCTTGCGCGTGAAGAGCGTCATGTTCCCAACGTCCAGTCCCGCCATCGTCAGCGGCCAGCCAGCCTGAAAGACGATCTGCGCCGCTTCGGGATCGTTGTAAATGTTGGCTTCCGCCGCGGCATTCACGTTGCCGCCCGAAATCGAACCGCCCATCACAATCACTTCTTTCACCAGCGGCACGATCGAGGGATCCTTCAACACCGCGAGCGCAATATTCGTTTCCGGCCCGATCGGCAGCAGCGTAATTTCATGCGGATATTGATGAACCATCTGAATGATCAGGTCCGGTCCAAACCGCGCATCCACCTTGCATTTGCTCGCCGGCAATTCCACATTCGCGAGCCCATTCTTCCCATGCCAGAATTCCGCGGTGATCAACTTTTGAAACAGCGGATGTTCCGCCCCGCGAGCCACCGGAATATCGCAACGGTTCGCCAGCGAAACCATTCGCAGCGCATTCTCGAGGCCCTGCTCCACGACCACATTTCCAGGTACCACCGTCAGCGCGCGCACATCCAGTTCCGGCGAATTCAGCGCCAGCATGATGGCAACTGCATCGTCCGTGCCCGGATCGGTATCGATGATCACTTTCTTCGGTGCGGTGGGAGTAACGGCGAAGCCGGCGTGCGCAGCGCCAGCAGCGAAGCAAATGAGTGCGATAATCGCGCCGACAGCCCCGAAACGCAATCTCGCTCGCAATCTTTTCGATACGATTGCAGAATTCAAAATTGATTCCTGATGGAAATTGAAGGGGAGAAACCCAAAACCCAAACGGACACGACCCAGCGCGCTTGTATAACGATCTTCCGTCACTCTCGGCTTCCCACCCCTGGTGCCGAATCGGACGCAAGGCTAAGCCGGTGTCCGCGTAGTGTCAAGATAAAACTGAGGTTGCGGGAAAAATTTCCACAGGCAAGTCATATAAGAATCTGTTGTCGTATGGAATTTAATACGTACCTCCTAACTACGCATATGTGCCATCCAAGTAATTCTTGCGGCGGACAACGGCAAACGACATCTCGATATGCGTCCTGCCATCGACGGATGACTCAGAGAAATTTGCCCGCATGTTAGAATTCGTCCCGCAATGATTCAATCGAGCCCTCGGTCCCGAAGTTCGTTCGGAATAGCACTGGCGGTGCTGCTTTTTGGAACGTGCGATCTTTCTGCCGGCCTGGTCAGCCACAGCTTCCGCCGAAACCAACAACCGCAGCAGGAGGCGCAAAGAGAGCCGCTACGCCATCGTCCGAACCTCACAAACCCCTACGGCGTGCAGTTTCACGATGTAACAGCTCAGGTGGGCATTCACTTCCACCACGAGCGCGCTCAATCCCCCAAGCGCATGTACCCGGAAACAATGGGCCCCGGCGTCGGCTGGATCGATTACAACCAGGACGGCTATCTCGACGCGATCTTCGTCAACAGCGGCTTCACGCCGCTCTTCCATCCAGCGCAGGTGCCGCAACCCGCGCTCTATCGCAATAATCGCGACGGCACTTTTACCGACGTGACCGCCCAAAGCAAGATTCACTCCGACGGCACCTTCTTCTTCGGCGTGGCAGTTGGTGACTACGACAACGACGGCTTCCCCGACATCTATATGACCGGCTATCGCCACTCCGTCCTATGGCATAACAACGCCGACGGCACCTTTACCGACGTGACGGAAAAAGCAGGAGTGGGCGACGACGGCAACTGGGCCACCGCCGCCGCATGGTTCGACTACGATCGCGATGGCAAGCTCGATCTCCTCGTCGTCAACTACGTGAAATACGACGTGGATCATCCCGTTACCTGCGGCGATTTTCGCCCGGGCTACAAAGATATGCCGCAGGTAAGCTCCTATTGCCACCCGGACAATTTCCCCGGCACCTCGCCGCGCCTCTATCACAACAATGGCGACGGCACCTTCACCGACGTGACCGAAAAAGCCGGCCTCGCCAATAAAGACGGCAAGAGCCTCGCCGTTGTCACCGTGGATTTAAACAACGACGGCTGGCCCGACATCTTCATCGCCAACGACACGCAGCGCAATTTTCTCTACATCAATAAAGGTGACGGCACTTTCAAAGATGCCAGTTACTCCTCCGGCGCCGGTTTCAGCGAAGAAGGCCGCCCTGAAGCGGGCATGAGCGCTGAC
>Ga0070733_10002820_pt1 | contig 12093 bp, 12 predicted proteins | sample Coa_R1_9_FD_66450 | JGI IMG/M metagenome (GOLD analysis project Ga0070733, IMG submission 66450) | Surface soil microbial communities from Centralia Pennsylvania, which are recovering from an underground coalmine fire - Coalmine... | ecosystem: Environmental > Terrestrial > Soil > Unclassified ... | reverse complement strand
AAGTTTGACTACCTGCAGAGGACCCAATCCAGGACCCATCAGAGGGCCCGGGGGGTGGGAGAGGGGTTGGGTCTGGGGGCGGTGGACGGCGCGTTTGAGGTCGGGGAGATCCAGGGGCAGTCCTCACGCGGATCCGCCCGGGCGGCGAAGGAATTCGCGGGGGAGGTGGCCGGCGGCGATGTCGTCGGAGCCACCGCGCAATCAAGCTTCCTTCGGATGAGCCGCCACTACGGATCGGCGGTGGGGAGGGTCGAGGCGTTAAAGAGCGTTTTGGGGATCGAGTCACCGTATGAGGCCGCGCGCTTTGAAGGGGCCGGGGGGCTCGTGACCGAGGCGATGGCCGCGCACGCCGAAAGCCAGGGGATTCGAGGGGTGATTCCAGGTATGCGCCTCGTTGAGGCCGGGGTCGATCCGAAAACCGGGCAGGCTTCATATCTTGCGTTTGCCGGGGCGGTGACGGAAGCGAATGTGGGGGCCCTGAAAACCCTCTATCGGAACAACGGTCAGGAGGAGATCGCCCGGGATTTGAAGCCGGGGATGATTGCGCGATACTCCGTGGATCCCGGCACGGGGAGAGGGACCTTCCAGGCGACGGACAGCGCCTCCGCCCAAAGCGAAGGAATCGGGGAGAAGACGATCAACCCGGAAAAAGGCCTGATCGTCGACACGCCCCACGGCCGCTATGAGATCTCCGCGGGAAAGATCCATCAGGAGGGCGGGCAGGTCGCGATCAGCGGAACGACGGCCGAGGGGAAGTCGATCGTGATGAAGGGCGCGCTCGCCGATCTTTACGAGGTGGTTCCCGGATCGGAGGCCCATCCGGATGGGACGTCCACGGTCAAGATCGATCCGGAGGCCGGCCGGGATTCTCAGGGCTTTCCCGTCAAAAACTTGATCAAAGACAACGAAGGGGACATCGTCTCGCTCGGCTTGAACCTCGCCCGGGCCGAGGTCGATCGGGGGATCTACAGCAAGGAGACGGCCGGACCCGCCCAGGTCGCCGCGCTCTCCGCGGCCCTCGAAGGTCAAGGCGCGCCGCGGCAGGTGGTCAACACGCTCAAATACCTTGCGGATCAAAACCGCTCGGCCGAGGTGGAGATGAGCTCGCCGGTCGAGGGGGGAGGGCCCGGAAGGCTCTCGGTGCGGGCCGGCGGCGAAGCGATCGTCAAGGATTTCGCGCTGAGTCAGGCGGGCTGGGAGGAGGTGCAACGGGCCTACAGCAGCAGCCTGAGCGGATCGAGAGAGGTGACTATGGATGTCCGTCAGAACATTGTTGAGCACGGCGTGAGCATCGGCTCGGCCATGCAGATGGCGCTGAGCCGCGATCCGGCACTAGCTTCTTTTATCTCGGATCACACCCTGAATAAATACAAGCCCGAAGCGTTTGAAGCCAACGTGGCCGAGACCGCGAAGGATCTCGCGAGGGACGTCGGAGGCTTTATCAGCCGGCAGGGATCCAGTGTTGGATTTCTCGAGGGCCGCGTCTCAGGCGGCCTCGGGAACAGGGGCCTGAGTGGATCTATCGGCACGGGGAGACAGTCCCGCGAGTCGGAGGGGGTCAATCTACTCGCCTCGCAATACGATCGGCTGCTGAGAGAATCCGTCGCGGAAGCCAAGGAACAGGGTCTCGATAAGATGGAAACGCAAAAGCATGTGGCCGGAAAAGTTGGGGATTTCACAAAGGAGATCTACGATCGGGCCAAGACATCGACATCACGCGACTACGGGGCGGACGCCCCGATCGGCGCCATCGAAAAACTTCTGAAGGAGGAGGCTCAGTGATCCGTATCGTGGCAGCGCCCGGCGTCGTGTCCGGGATCGACTGCCACGTCTCTGACGTGGCACCGGTCATCCTGCTCGGACTCGTATCCAACGTCGCCGGGTAACAGACCATGATTGATCGGATCGAGCGGATCGAGTGGAGTTCGGGGCGGTGAAAATGGGTTCTCCGGGAGCTCTTTGCCGGTGACCAGGCGATAGATCGCCCTCCCGGCAAAAGAAAGAACGGCGATCACGCCGACAACCAAGAATGTTTCCGAGTCGAGTCTAGTGAAAGTCATGGTAAAGCCCAGGGCTAACGCAGACGGCGCCGGACAGAGAGGCCGTTCATCAGCATGCGCCCATCGGCGATGAAACCAGGGTAACAAAAATGGGGATTGAAGTCAAAAGTACCACCACCTTTTGGGCCTTGGCCGCTCGAAGTGTGGTTCTGGCTTTATTGATTTTTGCGGCTTGTCTCATTCCTGAGCGCGTCTTCGCCTTTTGTTTTGAAGAGGCCGGGGCCATTTATCGAATTTCACCGAGCCTTCTATGGACCATTGCCAAGGTGGAATCCAATTTCGATCCGGGTGCGCTAAACGAAAATGAAGACGGCAGTTACGATTTCGGGGTCATGCAGATCAATTCCGCCTGGCAAAAGAGCATGGGAAAAGATTTTTGGAGTTCTCTGAAGGATCCCTGCCGGAACGTCAAATTCGGGGCCTGGATCCTCGCGCGGTGCATAGAGAGGTATCGATACACCTGGCGGGCGATCGGCTGCTATAACGCCTCGAGCGAATCGAAGAGGTCCCTCTACGCTTGGAAGGTCTATTCGCTCCTTCCAAGAAATCCGGCGAGAAAATAAGAGGGTGGGACCAAAGAGGTATAGACATCTAGCAAGTCGTGGACGACTCGACGATTGAAATCAGTGAACGGATCGAAATCGTCAAGACCGAAGGAACCAGGCTGGTCGTGAGGAAACTTGACGGGAAGGGGTCCTGATGGGCGCTTACATCCTTTTTGCTTCAGCCGCTTTTTTTCTGATCCTCTTTGGCGCACAAGGCTTCAAAATCGTGCAACAGGCCGAGGCCATGGTGATCGAGAGGCTCGGGAGCTATCACCGGACTCTTCATAATGGGATCAGCTTTATCTGGCCGATGCTCGATAAACCCAGAGAGATCGAATGGAAGTACGTCAAAACGGATCTCGACGGCAAGACCGTGGTCAAAAAAGAGAAGATCACCCGGATCGACCTGCGGGAAGCCGTCCTGGAATTTCCTGAACAGGCGGTGATTACGCGCGATAATGTGACGATCAAAATCACCGCGATCCTGTATTTCCAGATCGTCGATCCTGTCAGGGCCGTCTATGAGATTGCCAATCTTCCCGATGCGATCGAAAAGCTGGTGCAGACCACCTTACGAAACGTCATGGGGGAGATGGATCTCGACCGGACCCTCTCCTCCCGGGATACCGTCAACGACAAGCTGAAGGTCGTCCTCGATGAGGCCACGGAGAAATGGGGCGTCAAGGTCAACCGCGTTGAGCTGCAGGACATCCATCCTCCGCAGGATATTCGAGACGCCATGGAAAAACAGATGCGGGCCGAGAGGGACCGGCGCGCGGCGATCCTTGAAGCCGAAGGCCATAAGAAGGCGAATATTTTGGGGGCGGAGGGATCCAAAGAGGCCGAGATCAACATGGCGGAGGGGCAGAAGAGGGCGAAGGTCTTGATCGCCGAGGGTGAGGCGGAAGCGCGTATCCGAATCGCACAGGCCGAGGCTGAGGCCATTTCGAAGATTACCGAGGCGCTTCCTGAGGGGAAGGGCAATGCGGCCACCTATCTGATCGCTCTCCGCTACATCGAAGCGCTCAAGCAAATAGCCTCGGGTAAAGAGAGCAAGGTGGTGTTTCTGCCTTATGAGGCGACAGGAATCCTGGGTTCAATCGGAGGGATCAGGGAGTTGTTCGACGGCGTAACAAGTCCCCATGGTAAATGAAAGCATTTCCCTGAAATCGATTCATAACCCATGCATCAGAAAAGAAAGAAGAGGGAAAGCAAGGAGTATTCTAATAAGGAGGATTCTAATATGGATGAACCCAACGGCGCAAAGAAGCGCGGATCTAGAAGGGGGAAAGGCTCCACGGCGCTCCCCTTTGAGACTTTCAATTCTCAAGAGCAGGCGTTGATCACCTTGGGCGCGGATAAAAGGAAACAATCGATCACGGAGTTCATGGCGGAGGGGGTTCGCTTCTACCTCAGAGAAACAGTAGAGATTCGATTTAAAACTGAATCAGGCGGTTGATATTGCCCTCCCAGCCGTTGCAACGCCTAAATGGCAGCAGCGAAGCCAGTCAAAGACTCTACTCTCGGTCGAGAACTATACTCTAACTCTAATGATATGCCCGGAAAAGAATCCCGAACCACTCCGGAAGGCTTCCAGCTTTTGGTATCGGCAATGAGTGTGTTCCTGATCGACGAGTTTATAGCTGCTCACTGTAAATCCCACAATATCTTGATGTAAAATACCAAAACATCCCTATATGTTGTGTTTTTTCTTGAAATCTAATTTGTTTTTTTGGTAACATTGGCCACAGGAAAAGCAGTCTCGAGAAATTCTGCGATGATTAGTACCCAACGCTCGCCCGCATCATTGAGAAAAACCGGGGGGATATCGGTATAACACATAAATTCACGTAGGAAACTGGACCAAACTGGGGGGCTACAACGTCCGTTTCATGCTGGTTGCAAGCAGCTTGTGTTGAACCGGAAGGCAGGGGAGCAGCGATGAAAAAGAAGAGCACGCAACTGAGGCTGGCACCAGGGCGGCAGAGCGGGACACCGGCCCGAGAAAAAGGGAATGGCACGTGGATTCCGCTTTCCACGATTGATCTGTTTTGCGGGGCTGGCGGCATCACAGAAGGCTTCCGTGAGGCTGGATACCGGTGCCTCTATGGAAACGATTGCATGCCGGAAGCGATTGAGACGTTTTCGCTCAACCATCCGGAAGCCTGGGGGGACGCACGCGGCATCGAGAAAGTTGATCCTGCACAAGTTCGCAAGCGCCTCGGCCTAGAGAGAGGCGCTCTGGATGTCCTTGCCGGCGGGCCGCCGTGCCAAGGCTTTTCCATCAACGCTCCGGAGCGGTTCCTGAGCGACCCGCGCAACAAGCTTTTCAAGGATTATCTGCGGTTCCTTGAAGAGTTCGAGCCGAAGGCTTTTCTATTCGAGAACGTTCCCGGATTGCTGTCCCTGGGAGATGGCCGGGTTTTCCGGCAAATTCTCTGCGAGTTTGGCGAACACGGCTATCACGTGACGGTGAAGATTCTTTTTGCCGCGCATTACGGTGTGCCTCAAGAGCGGTGGCGCCTAATTCTGCTCGGCTCGCGCATATCGGTCGTCTCTCCGCCAGAGCCAACGCATTTCGCGACGGGACGCGCAAATTTCCGCGGCGGCGGCACATTGACGTTCCAGCTCAGCGAGGCGGACAGGAAACGGTTATTGCCGGCTATTACCGTTAGGGAGGCGATCGGCGATCTTCCCCGGCTTGGGATGGGAGAAGGGTCTGAAACCGTTGGCTATACGGTTGAGCCTCACTGCGATTACGCGCGTATGATGCGGAACCCAAACGGGCTGACGTTCAATCATTTCGCCGCGAGGCTGTCAAAACAGAACATCGAGCGCATGAGGTACGTGAAGCCCGGCGGCTCCTGGCGCGATATCCCGCACCGGCTCCTGCCTAAAGGGATGCAGCGGGCACGCAAATCGGATCATACGAAGAGGTACGGCCGGTTGCGGAATGACGGTCTTGCCGGTACGGTGATGACAAAATGCGATCCGCACTGGGGAACGGTTTTCCTGCCCGATCAGGAGCGATCGTTGTCGGTTCGCGAAGCGGCGCGTTTTCAATCTTTTCCGGATACCTACAGGTTTCTCGGGCCTCGCGTATCGCAGTACGAGCAGGTGGGGAATGCGGTTCCCGTCCTGATGGCGAAGGCTATAGCGCTGCAAATCCGCGCTCATCTCGAAGAACATGCAGCGGGAACCGCGGTTGTGGCAAGGGCCGTTCATGGCTAGCAACATAATCGAGTTTTTTGGTTATAGTCCCCAGGATAAGTCACGGGCCGCGGTGCAGGCGAGGGCCAACAAAAAATGTCCGTTTATTGGCGTACAATGCACGAAGACGCTCAGCGACGGAGAAATTAGCGGAGCGTGCACGCTCAAGCCAATGACCAGCGGCCCCGTGATCTGTTGCCCGGTCCGGCTCTATGCGAATAACTACGCTATTCTTCATGACATTTCCCGTACTGCTTTTGGCGGGGAGATTCCTTTGCTTGCAGGAAACGACATTACAAAGAGGACAGGTGAGTGTGTCGTGGTATTCGGGAAGGGGTGGGGAAAAGAGTTGCGGCTTCCCAACCGTGGAAGGAGGGGAGGATATTTTGTTGATTGGGTTCTCGCGCACGTGAGCGCCTCAGGGGAGCTGGTGGATTTTGTGGCCGTTGAGGTGCAGTCTATCGACACAACGGGAAATTACCGCGCGGAGCGCCAGAGCTACCTCAAGGAGAGGGCTTTTACGGGGGCAAGTACAGCGGGCCTCAATTGGGAAAACGTGAATAAGCGCATCCTCCCGCAGATCATCTACAAGGGACATGTTCTGCGGCAGGAGCCGTTGTGCCAGAAGGGCCTCTTCTTCGTGTGCCCGACGCCGGTGTATCAGAAGATCAGTGAAAGGTTAGGGGGAGGGCTTCGTCCTTACGCGATGCAGCCCGGTGCGCTGACGATAATGTGGTATGACATCGGCCCGGAGGTTACGGCCGGAGAACAGCGCGGCCTGGTCGGCGTTGGAAAGTTCACGACGACTATCGACCAGGTGGCTCTCGCTTTTACTGCACCGAGCAATCTTCCCCCGCCGCAGGTCTACGAAAACGCAATCCGGGCAGAGCTGGGCCAGGGCTGATGGACCGAAGCGCGAACATGCGCGCGATCCGCAGCAAGGACATGGTTCCTGAGCTGACGGTGCGGCGGTTGGCTCATAAGTTAGGCTACCGGTTCCGGCTGCACCGGAAAAACCTTCCCGGAGCGCCCGATTTGGTGTTCGCCGCGCAGCGGAAGGTTATTTTCGTTCATGGGTGCTTCTGGCATGTGCATGGCTGCAAAATCTCACATGTTCCAAAGTCGAATCTGGATTATTGGGTTCCGAAACTCAGGCGGAATCGTGCACGTGACGAGAAAAACCGGAAGGCTCTGACCGCTCAGGGGTGGCGGTCAATCGTGATCTGGGAATGCCAGCTTAAGAGCCCGCAGGCGGTCGGCAAGCGGGTGAAGCGCTTTTTAGGATGCTAAATATGATGTAGAGACGGCGGTGCCATTTTCTCAACACTTCTCAATAGAAGAAAATCAGCGGCTCCGTGTTTCACGGCGAGACGGGCGGGTAGGGGATGTGACTGTACTTGATGCGAGGTGAGTGATATGAGCATGAACGCGCTTACAAGTCTCTTCGGGGGTTATGCAGATTCCGACTGGCTAAATTTGGCCAAGCTTTTATCTACGCCGCCACCTCCCATTGTACCGGTGACTGATATGAGCATGAACGCGGTCATAGGTCTCTTCGGGGGTGATGGTCGTTCCGAGACGGTAAATTTTGCCAGCCTTTTCGGTTATACACCGCCGACTTCCGTTTTTCAATGGATCGGAGTGCGCCAGCGGTTCGAGGGATTCAATCGCAATCTTTTGTTGACCCCCTCCCAACGACGAGATGGGATGACAAAATGGAAAGGAGTGGTGAGTTGTCTCAACCGGCACTATTACGGCACGGTCTCAGAGACAGACAACAGTTTTCTGATCGGTTCCTGGGGCAAAGATACTTCAAATCGGCCGCCCCGTGACGTAGATTTGTATTTTGTCATGCCCTATGCGGTCTATGAGAGGTTTGAAGGTCACGCGTGGAACCGTCAGTCCGCGCTGCTCCAAGAGGTTAAGGACGTCCTGGGAAACACCTATCCGGCCACCGATATGAGCGGTGACGGGCAGGTCGTGCTCGTCAGGTTCGAGACATACAATGTGGAAGTGGTCCCGGCGTTCCGGCTCAAGGACGACCGGTATTGGATCTGCAACACGACCGGCGGCGGCTCGTATAAAGTCTCGGACCCCTCGACCGAAGCGAATTGCATCGAGGCTGTCGATCAAGCCAATAACCGCAATCTGCGGCCTGTGATCCGCATGCTGAAAGCATGGCAGGCGAATTGTTCTGAGCCGCCGCTAAAATCCTTCCAGCTCGAATTGCTGGCTGCCGATTTCCTCGGGAAGTCGCCTTGGCGGTTCAATAATTTCTTTTACTTCGACTGGATTATCCGCGACTTTTTCTTATACCTATATCATCGGGCAAATTCGATCATTCTGGTGCCGGGCACTAGTGAGCAAATCTACCTCGGCAACGAGTGGCAGAGCCGCGCCCAGAGCGCTTATTCCCGTGCCGTGAAGGCTTGCGGGCACGAAAAGAACAATCTGGTCGAGGATGCCGGAGAGGAATGGCAAAAAATCTTCGGGCAACAAATTCCACGGACGGTGTGATGGACGAGCGCACTGAAAAGCTAATCGACGAGTGCAAACGCCAGGAGGAATCCTGTCTCTATACGTCGGCAAGTTTCTTTGAATGGCTTAAATCCCTACGGAGATGGCGTGTAGCTTTTGTCGTCGTCCCGATTATCCTCGGAGCCGTGGCAACGTGGCCGCTCCTGATACAGGACGTCGGCTACGAATGGATAACAGGTGTATGCGCCTTGCTTGCCGGAATTACTCCTGCGGTCTATAAAGCTCTTGATTTCGATGTTAGCCTTGGCGGCGTTGCGAAGTACGCCCATCAGTTCAAAATTCTTCAGGATCGTTTTCGCCAGGCGTGGCGCGTGACAGCCCTCGGTTCATCCGACGATCTGAAAAAAGAATTCGATGATTTGATGACGAGAATGGATGCCGCGCGCTCGGGGAGCCTTACCGCACCCGACCGTTTCTTCAAAAAGGCGCAGGACAAGGTTCAGGCGGGTCATTACGCTTTCGCGGTTGATGTGAAAAGCAGCATCCCGGCGGCGAGTGGACAGCCCCGTGATATTTCTGGTCAGTAGCGGGCGTTTGTTAATTGTCAGTGGAGAAAAGATTGGGGTTAGAAGATTGAGCAACACGAATAAAAGCGAAGAAGAGATCAGAGCTGAGATCGGAGCTGAGTACAGGCAGCATCTCGTGCTGGCCGAACAAAAGACGCAAGAAGACTATGATAAGTCGATTTTGTCCCTTTCGGGTGGCGCTTTAGGGGTTTCTTTTGCGTTTATAGATAAAATTTTGCAGGGGCGAGAACCCGAGTTTCTCTGGATGCTAACCGGGGCATGGATACTTTGGGGATTAAGTATCGCTGCAGTGATTTTTTCATTCTTTTGCAGCCGACAGGCTCTAAGGAAGGCAATCGATCAAGTGGACAAAGGAGAAGACCTGCAGAAGCCGGGTGGGATAATGTCTGCTATCACAGAACGTCTAAATATAATAAGTGGAGTAGCTTTCATGGTTGGGATTGTTCTAATAGCCATCTTCGCTACTAGAAATCTACAAACGCGATATCAAAAACCACAGGAGGAAACGATGGCAAAGAATAAAGATGAGGGAAAGAAGCCCCTAGTTGAAGGGTACGTCCCTCCAACAGTTCAAGGCCCGCTAAAAAAAGGCTATGTACCGCCTCCGCCGGCAAAAGGGAAAGAGAGTAGTTCGGGAGGTGAGAAAAAGAAGTAAAATTTCATAGGTCTTTTTTGAGAGAGTGGGTCCCCCCTGGAACACCCGTCGGCAGAGGTACTGTTAGAAAGGTTCTATGGATTTTGTTTTTGAATTCGGTGAAACGGAGGAAGCCGAGGCGTTTTTCAACCGGCATCCGAACTTCTATCCTGCCTTTGAGCAGCTCACTGCGCTCGTCAATAAATGCTTTGCTCGTCCGGTACTGGAGCCGTACTACGGGCCTGAGTATATTCGCTTCAGTCTCGGTGAAGCGTGCCGCGAGGATTTTATTGAAATTCTCTTCCTGGCCGCGAATGGCTATGGCGACGGTGCATCTAAACTTCTGCGCGGACTCTATGAGGGAGCCGTGGCGCTCGCCTATATGGTCAAAGAACCCGCTAAAACAGAGCGCTTCGCTAATTTTGCCGTGATACAAGAACACAAAGCCCTTAAAGACGCTCTGAAGGTAACAACGGAAGAACAATGGGACGCGGTTATGGGGCCAGGTCGCACAGCGGCAGACATGAGAAGCAGGTTTAAGGCCGTCGAGGAAGATTTCAAACAAACTAATTGCAACAAGTGTAAGACCAAACGGCTCGCTATCACGTGGGATTTGGACGTCGCATCTATGGTTCACAAAGTTGGTGAGCCGTATGACAAGTATTACCTCGGGGCGTACACGAACGCCAATCTTGAAATACACGCAACTCTGGCTTCTGCACTGCGCGAGGATAACAAGGACAAGGATGCCCGCCGGACGCAAAGGCGCGAGAAGGCGGATTATGCCCTGTTCTGCTCCGCAATGTTGCTGGTTGAAGTCATACGCTCCCAGAACACACTATTTGCGCTCAAGCTCGACGAGGAGCTACAGGCTACAGAGGACGCGGTGGCCAGAGTTTGGAAAGAGTCCATCGATGCACGGTCAACGCCCGACCATTAAGGGGTCACCTCACGATGGTCGTGAAAACAAGGAAACTCAACGAGCTATGGTTTCTTACCGTACGAATTTTTTCCGTTTCGTGAGCTGACCCCTCAAATCAATGTCCTTTCCGCTTCATCGAGGGTGAGCTGGTCGTCTCGCCGGTCGTAGAGGCCGGTGGTGCGGGCGGACTCGTCATTCGCCATTTGCTGCGCGATTTCCAGCTTCCCTCCGTTCCTTAGATATTCGGTGATGCCGGTCGCGCGGAAAGTGTGACAGCCAATTTTGTCTCGATCCCGGCGTCCTCGGCACGACGCTGGATCATGCGGTAGACGTTGGTTCGGCTCATGGCCGGTCGGTGAGGATCCGGATCGCCCCTGGCTGGTGGGAAAGAAGGCTGAGAACGATTCGTGCAAAAACCCCACTGATGAGCCTCATACCACTGCCTATCTACATGACCCCTGGAATTCCTAATGGTGCTTGATAGAAACCAGACTCTCAAATCTCCAATCCTGTTTTGGAGTCTTTTCCCGCTAATCTTGCCTGGAACGTTCACGCGTGCTCATTGCCAGCAACACAGAATATCGTCTATTTAACGCGACTCCGTCTGTGCGCGAATTAAACAAGCGGTTCACGCCCAGCTCATCGGAATCCGAGATTGCTCAGAAGCGAACCCGGTCTCCTGTCCCACGTGTTGGTTTATCAGTGCTCTTGAAGGCATTTCAGTGATGGGGTTATTTTATAAGATTTGCGGACATCCCTGCAAGTTTCATCGACCATATTTCCCGGGAAGCGGGAAATCGCAAAGTACCGGAAGGCCTCGCTGCCAATGAGGCGAGTACCGTGTGGTTCCGGCATATGTCCTTAGTGGGAAAGTGGGTGGCCGTAACTCCCTTGTGGCGTAACCTGCGTCGGACCATGACGACAGCGTGCCTGGAAACCATGACAAAATGGGGGCTGAAACATCCTTCACTCAAGAATTCTATTGGCAGAACGGTTCTTTTGCCTCAACCGGCCCTTGTTTTGCCGTGGTCTCCTACATGTGCGATAATAGCGATTGTGGAAATTATCGGATCTTTATGGAGGAAAAAAATGAGTGATAAGCGATTGTTTATAGAACGACGAGCTGAAGGTGATTACGCCGTTAGGAAGGCGGATTCAGACAGGGCGAGCGCTGTTTGTCCGACCCAGGCAAAAGCTATAGAGAAGGCAAAAAAGCTGAATCCCGATGCAGTGCTGCATGTCGAGCGCGTGCGCCAAAGTTCAAAGGGCAAGCGCGATAAATGGCGTAAAATATAGGCTTTTCTGCGTTCGGGTTGTTTTCAAATTTGCGTTTTTGCGAAACTGGCCGTCACCGGATGGCCGAGACCTGAGCGGGCTCGAGGAGCGTGGTGAGAGGGACGCGGACCGCCCGCAGGCGCGGGCGGTTTCGCCGAAATAAGGTTTTGTTCCTATCAAAGGTCTTCATTTATTGTTCGAGGAAGGGATACTGAGTATGGATCGATGGGAGATCGTCCATTGTAGGGCAAATGCGGAGGCCATTTTAAAGGCAGAAGGATCAAAGCCAGATCTGGGAAACCACACGCACTCCGGTATCGGGAATCAGATAGTTTGATCACGGTACTCCAATCCTTATGCCGGACAGGCTCCTAGTACTTCT